>Ga0105047_10000021_pt1 | contig 174209 bp, 157 predicted proteins | sample MAT04_FD_78384 | JGI IMG/M metagenome (GOLD analysis project Ga0105047, IMG submission 78384) | Freshwater microbial communities from Lake Fryxell liftoff mats and glacier meltwater in Antarctica - MAT-04 (megahit assembly) | ecosystem: Environmental > Aquatic > Freshwater > Ice > Liftoff...
CCTGCTCCGCCGCCGACACCTGCTCCGCCGCCGACACCTGCTCCGCCGCCGACACCTGCTCCGCCGCCGACACCTGCTCCGCCGCCGACACCTGCTCCGCCGCCGGCTCCACCACCTTTTCCACCGCCGACTCCGCCGGCTCCACCACCTTTTCCACCGCCGACTCCACCGCCTGATCCACCGCCTGATCCACCGCCTGATCCACCGCCGACTCCACCATCGGTGCCGCCACACCCGATCAAGGTTGCAGCTGCCAGGGTAACAACCGCGATTCGAAGGAAGTTCATCGAAGCTCTCTCAGAAAGGGGAAATCCGGCCGACAACCGGGGCTTCCTACCATGCAGCATTTCCCTCGCCGAGTCGGCTCTTCTTCCAGCGGGGTGGGACCGCGGAACTTTCTATTTACAGGTGTGATCCGCGGCACAGCTGCCGGGAGCCACGGCGCCGTTGCCGTCGAGGTACGAGCAGGGCGTGGTGATCGGACAATCACCGCCGCCGTCGGGCAGTGAGTCGCCGCAGTCGGTAGTGCCATCGTCGTCGTTGTCACGCCGGTCGGCGCAGTCGAGCTCGGCCTTGCCGCCGAAGAGGCACCGGCACGCGAACCCGCCGTCGGCCGAGCACGAGAGGAAATTGCAGGTGCCCTCGGCGCAATCGACGAGCCCATCGCAGTCGTTGTCGACGCCATCGCGGCACGCGGCCGGCCCTGTCTCGGGCACCACCCCCGCGTCGTCGTTGCAGCTGCACGTGCCCGGCGCACACCGGAAGGTCGACGGGGCCGGCTGGCAGAGCTGAGCTCCGCAATCTCCGTCACCGCAGTCGGCCAGCGCATCGCCGTCGTTGTCCGCGCCATCCCGGCAGTCGGTCTCTTTCTTCATCAGCCCGGCGCAGGTGCAGCCACCGTCGATACCGCAGCCTGCGCCCGCGCAATCTTCGTCGAGGCAGTCGGCTTTGTTGTCACCGTCGTCGTCGTCGCCGTTGGTGCAGTTGCCCTCGGCCTTCTTGCCCGCGCGGCACTCGCAGCCCGGGCCGCAGCGCTTCAGGTTGCAGTCGGGATCCGCGCAGTCCGTCTTGCCATCGCCGTCTTCATCCAGCCCATCCATGCAGCTCGGCTCGCCCGCCAGCCGGCACACACCCGCGGCGCAGAGCTGCCCCGCGCCACAGCTGAAGTTGCACTTGCCGCAGTGAAACCCGTCAGTCATCAGGTTGAACGGCTCGTCGACCTTCCCGTCGCAGTTGTCGTCGACGCCGTTGCAGATCTCAGACGGAAACCCGTCGTCGACCTTGCCGTTGCAGTCGTCGTCCACGCCGTTGCACGTCTCTTTGCCGTTGGGCTGGCAGCAGGTGCCAGCTCCGCCAGGAGCCGCAGCGCAGACGTAGCCGCCACCGCCGCACTCGCCATCGGCCGCGCACGACGCCGGCCGTTCGGTCTTGCAGCCCGCCGCGAGGACGAGCCCCAACAGCAGAACGCGCTTCAGAACTGGCCCCGGTACCCCACCATCACCCCATAGCCGCCACCCTGATCCTTCTCGACCGGGGGCGCCTCTTCCTTCTTCTTCGCCACCGCGACGCTCGGTGTCAGCGCGAACCACAGCCCGCCACCGACGGCGACGGCCGCCCCAGCGCCGACGAGGACGTTGGCGAGCATCGCGTTCGTCTGTGCGCCTTTGGCGGCGGTGCGGCTGATCGGCGAGATGCCATTCACTGGCTTGCCCCGCGTCTCGGTGTTCTTCGCGCTCACGCCCAGGCCGAGGCCGACGCCCACCGCGGCGAGGCCGACGATCGTGATGTAGAGGCCCGGCCGTTCGAACACCGGCGTGCCCGAGGCCACCGCGACCACTTCGGGCGGCGCCGCTTTGATCTCTTTCGCGGCCAACAGCACCTTCACCGGGGCCACCTTCTGCGGCTCGACGGTGACGCGGGTTTCGTAGGCCTCGTATCCAGCGGCGGTGACCTTGATGTCGTAGCTGCCGCGCGGCACCACCTTCTCGAAAGAGCCGATGCCGAACTCGGCGCCGTTGGCCGTCGCGACCGACGTCGCCTCTCCGCTGTCGACGGTGATCTTGCCGTTGCTCGTCTTGATCTTCTCGAGCACCTCGAAGAACACCGGCACCGCGCTCTTCGCGAACTCCTTGTCCTTCTGCGCCTGGCTCTTGCCCTGGATGCCCGCGAACCCGCCGATCTTCGCCTTCTCGGCGCGCTCGTTGCTCTCGATCAGCTCTTCGACGACCTCGGGCAGCACACGATCGAACCCGTGGAGCGTGAGCAGGCTGGCTGGGCCGGACTTCGTGACGAGGCCGCTGATCAACCGGTCGACCTTGAGCTTCTTCGCGATGGCGTCGAGGCAGGCGAAGTCCGTGCACTTGCGCGCAGCGGCCGCATCGGCCCCGAGCTCGGAAGCAACCTGGGCGGGATTCATCACCGTGCCGAACGCCGCGTTGCCAGTGGTCGACTTCAGGAGCTCGGCCTCGAGCTGCTTGGCGCGGCTGTTGACGATCGCGTCGTCGACGGTCTCGCCCGAGCTCACCCCGATCACCGCGATCGTGGGGCGGAACTCAGGAGGAATTTCGGGCTCAGACAGGTCGAGCTCGAAGCCCTGGGCAAAGACGGCAGACGAGAGAACGACGGCACCGACGGCAGACCAACGCGCAAGGGCGAACATTTCGGCTGCGAAACTTACAGCAACGCGCGGATCTGCGAGGCGAGATCAGGTAGGGGTTTTGCTCCCACCATCAGCTTCTTGTCCTTCTCGACCAGCGCGTGCTGATCGAGCAGCCACTGCAAGGCCGACTCGAGGTTGGTGCGCGAAATCGACTCGGCGGTGGTGATCTTCCCGGCGAGGAACTCGGCGCGGCCGGTGTCCAGGGCGCGCTTGATGAACTCCTTCTTGTCGAGCCCGGCGCCCACCTCGGGAAGGGTCATCGCGGCCATCAGGTATGACTCGAGGTAATCGCGAATCAGGTCGCTGACGAACTCGAGCTGCGGCCGCGCGAAAGGCTCGGGAGCCACCACCAGGCGATCTTCCTGCTGCACCACCAGCCCCAGCGCTACCAGGTGCTCGACGGTCTCGTCGAAGATCTGCCCAAAGCCCTTGCCGACCGGGAAGACGAACTCGAACTTGAAGAGGCGCGAGAGGAAGTGGGCGCGCTCGGAGATCGCGGCCAGCTCGGGCTTCGACTCGTCGGCCAACATCGCGCGCGCGACGATGGTGCGGCCCGCGACCAGGTTCAAGAGGGTGTTCTTGTAGAAGCTGAGCTCGGACCTGTGGTCGTCATCGAGCGCGTAGATGGTCTCACCCTTCGCCTCGGCCGTCTTCAGCATCCCCTCGTGAATGAAGGTCTTGAGCGCGTCGGCGACGGGGCCGAGCGTGGTCGGGCTTGAGGGCGCGTCGAGCAGGTGGCGAGACAGCGGCGCGTTCAAGTCGCTGGCCACGCGGCGCAGCAAGACGATGCGATCGGTGACCTCGCGGGCCGAGACCCCGCGGCGGCGATGGGCGAGCAGGGCAGAGGCGAGCAGCGCGTGCGGCGTCACGGTCGAGACGCGGCCAATGCCGTACATCACGCGGTTGCCCAGCGCGCGAACGAGGCCGCGCTTCTGCTCGTCGGTGATCTCGCCCCGCGGGTTCAAGCCACGTTCCTTGATGATCGCCGCCAGCGACACCGGCTCGTCGAACTTCAGGTGAATGCGGCCGTAGTTCTCTGAAAGCACTTTGGGTGCAGACAACAGCGCTGCGAGATCTTCCGGCTTCTTCTCGCCGCCGCGCAGCTCGGCTGTGTAGCTCGCGCCCTCGACCACCTTTTCGTAGTCGATCGCCACCGGCACGAAGAGCAGGTCGTCTCGCGCGCCCTCGAGCACCGCGTCGACGAGCCAGGTGAACATGCCAAGCTTGGGCTGCAGCAGCTTGCCTGTTCGCGACCGGCCGCCCTCGGGGAAGAACTCGTGGTGGATGCCGTCGTGCACCAGCTTCTTCAGGTACGCCTTGAAGGCCGCGCCGTAGACCTTGTCGCCCTTGAAGGTGCGGCGAAGGAAGAAGGCACCGCCGCGGCGAAGGAAGAGGCCCAGGGGGAAGAAAGAAAGGTTCGCTCCGGCTGCGACGAGGGGCACCGCGTAGCCGCGTTCCCACAGCACGTGGCTCATCACCAGATAGTCGATGTGGCTCTTGTGGCTGGGCGTGATCACCACCGGCGTGTGGGCCGCGGCCTTCATCGCGCGCTCGAGCCCTGCCTCGTCGACTTCGATGCCGTCGTAGATGCGGTGGAACACCCAGTGAAGAATCGGCGCTGCGATCGCCACCACGCTCGGCATGTACCTCGCGGCGATTTCGTCGAGGTCGCGCCGCGCCTCGCGCGTGATGCTCTCAATCGGGCGGTTCTTTTCCTTCGCGACTTCTTCGAGCGTCGCCTTCAGCACGCGATCGCGCATCGCCTCGTCCAGCAGGCGATCGGTTGGCTTCGCAGGCGGGCCGAACACCGCGCGTGTCTCACGGGCGAGGTGGTGGTGCAGCGAGCTCTTCACCTTTCGGGCGATCAGTGCGTTCGAGTCGCTTGGGTTCTGATCAGCGAAGGCCTTCAAGTCGATCGGCTCACCGACGCGAAACTGGGCGCGGCGGTAGTTGCGCAGGAAGACGAGCAGCGAATGAAGAAAGCCGGGGGCCTCGGGGCTGCCGAAGATCCGATCGAAGAGGCTGGGCGAGATCTTCTGGTTCCACTTTTCCCAGACGAACAGCTCGGGGACGAGGAAGACGGGCTGGTCGGACTTGCGGGCCAGGTCGACCAGGGAGGGGAAGGGATCTTCGCTGGAGTCGCGGCCCGAGGCCCGGCCGATCGCGCTCTCTTTGAGGAAGACCAGCGTCGAGCCGTGGGTGCTGCGCGCGTAGTTGATGCGAACCGGGAACTCCCCGCGCTGAACAGTGTTTCGCCACGGCCGCGTGAACCACCGGCGCAGGTTCACCACCGCGCGAATCGGTGGCAGCCCCCGGCGGATCAAGGCCCACGTCAGGTAGAGGTAGTTGATCCACGACGTGGTGCGCATCACGTGGACGACGTGACCCTGCGCGTGAAGGTTCCGCAGCACGTCGGCGGCGGCAGGCTCGAAGCGCACGTGCTCGAAGTACCGGAACGCGAGCCAGCGACCGAACGGGCCGAATTCCTCGCGCTGGGCTGCTTCGGTTGCTTGCGCCGGCTGCTCGGTGAGCGCGTCTTCGGCCATGGCGCGCGCACCTTACGACCGATTCGGTTACGGTGCGCCGAAGATGTTGGGGTTCGCGCTCGCGCTTCTTCTCACCCATTCCGATGTTCCGCTCGAGCCGGCGCTGCTGCCCGCCGACCAGACCGCGCAGCCGGTGCCGCCTGCGTACATCCCCTTCGCAGCAAGGGTGTACCCGCGGATCCCGATCACCCGCGTGTTGCTGAACACGGGCTCGACGCTGGCGAGGCCCTTTCGCCCCGAGCTGATGGATGCCTTCGTGATCATCCCCGCGATGGTCGGCACCGCTGTCGCCCTGAACACCGACCTGGTCACTTACGCCGAGATCCAGAAGCTGCCGAACCCGGTGGTGCTGAGCAGGCCGCTGGCGCACTGGGTCAGCTACCTGGGCGAGGGCTGGGTCGACGTCGGGCTCTTTCTCGCCCTTGGGTTGCTGGGCGGGCGCGACGGGCAGCGGGTGTGCATCGCCGGCCTGCAGGCGCTGGCGGCCACGGGCATCGCGTCTTTCATCGGTAAACGGATCTTCCGGCTGGAAAGGCCGAGCTTTGATCGCACGAAGCAGCACTGGTTCTCGCGCGACACGGCGGATGCGATGCCGTCGGGGCACACGATGTCGGCTTTCGCGACGGCGACGGTGCTGTCGCAGGAATGGCCGCGGCTCGCTCCGCTTTTCTACGGGCTCGCGCTGTGGGTCGGAATCGCGCGGGTGCAGGAGTCGACCCACTGGGTGTCCGACGTCGTCGTCGGCGCCGCGCTGGGCACGCTGTTCGGCTGGGAGTCCTACAAGCTGACCCGCGCCTACGAGCTCGAAATTCAGCCGTGGGCTGGCCCGAACGGGGCAGGCGTCACCATCGCGAAAGGCTTTTGACTTAAGCGCCCCAGACGCCGAGCGAGTTGCCGGCCGGGTCGGTGAAGTGGAAGCGCCGGTCGCCGGGAAAATCGAAGATGGGTTTGCAGATCTTCCCGCCGGCCTTCTTCACCCGGGCCACCGAGTCTTCGAGCTTCTTCGAGTAGAGGACGATCAGCGGGCCGCCCTTTGAGACCTTGCCTTTCGCAAAGCCCCCGACCTCGCGGCCTTCGCCCTTGATGCCCGCGTAGCCTAAGCCTAAGCCTTTGCCGCTGCCACGTCGGTGACGGTGATCTCGAGGTAGTCGATCGCGTGGTGGGTGTGTTTGCCGGAGCTCATGCGGCGGACCTTGCCGGACGCGCGAAGAGCCGGGCACACAGCGCGAAGTACCTTTCAGCGGCGAGACGGAAGGGGTCGGAAAAGAGGCTGCGCACTTCGGCGGCGTGAAGCCTTCCCGAATCGAAAGCACGGAACAGCGCCTCGCCCAGCAGGTAGCCCAGCGCATGGCTCACCGCGTGGAACAGCCGATCGTCCGACGGAACCAGGCGCTTGCAATCTTCCGGCTCGTCACCTTCGGCGGCCTTCAGCGCCAGCACGAACGCCGCGACCTTCTTGTGCTCGGCGTTGCCGTGGTGGAACAGCTGCGTCCACTCTTCCACCTGCGTGCAGCGCCGCGCGCCGTTGACGAGCCGCGAGCCGAAGAAGCCGAGCGCCTCTTCCAGGCACCGCGCGAAGAACGCTTCCCCGCGGGCCCGCGGCGCTTCCATCGCCTTACCGACCGCGACGTGACGAACGAAGTGGGCCGCCTCTTCCGCGGCGTGGTTCAGCGACAGCGACGCGAGGTACGCAAGGCGGGCGCGGGGCACATAGGCGCTCTCGCGGGACAGCACGTGGCGCTCGAGCGCGAGCAGCTCGGCCGCCGTAAAGCCAGCCTTTCGGCCCATCGCTTCCCATGTGCCCGCTCCCAGCGATCCGGGCGTCACCACCTGCACGCCGGCCAGCGCCTCGGCGACGTCGACCCCGGCGAGCTGCCCGATCACCCTGGCGAGGTGGCGGAAGGTGGCGGTCGCGCCGCGTTCTTCCAGCGGCGCGTCGCCCAGCTCGGCTTCGACGTAGTCGAGGAAGCTCTGCTGGCAGACGACTGGGCTGCTGCTCACGAGGCACAGCTCACCCGGGCGAACTTCCACCGCCGCCGTCGAATCGGCCCGGCCCTCGCGCGCCAGCGCCCAGTAGACGCCCTCCGCGTTCTGGTAGACGACGAGGTGCGCGCGCGACACCTTGCCGAGCGCCTGCCGCACCCGCGCCGGCAGGTGATCCGGAGCGATGTGGAACTGCCCCATCAGCACCAGCACCAACGGGCGATCTTCTTGCTTCGCCAGCGCCGCGATGCGCCTGGCCGCGTAGCCGTCGCGCACCATCAGGGACTTGCTGCCTGCGGCCCGGCGATCGATCGCCGCGACCTCGAGCCCGTGCTGTTTGGCGAACTGAAAGATGGGCTCGAAGTGCGGCCAGACGTCGAAGGCGCCACGGTAGGGGTGGCCGATGCGGTCGAGAAACGCTTTGGCCTTCAGCTTCCCGGCGATGAACCCGTCGACCTGCGCCTGGTGCCGGCCCTCGACGAACTCGAGCGCGACGACCACCCGGCGGCCCGAAGCGACCGCGGCCTCGAGCAGCGCCAGGTACCCCTGCTGGGCGGCTTTGAGCGTGTGGTAGTCACCGACGTAGACGACATCGGCTTGTCGCAGCTGCTGGTGCACCTCGGCGATCGGCAGCTTGCGCCGGAAACTCGCGGTCGCGCGGCGATACTCCCCCTCGTACCGGCGAAACGCGGGGGATGCGCCGACGACCAACTGGCGGATCTTCTGTTGCTGACGGCGGTAGAGGGACTGCTGGAGAGAGAGCGACGCTCGCATGAATGGGTGAAGAAGACCGGAAGACTGCCGTGCGATCGAGTTTTCTACCCTTGCGTTGTCAGCGCTTCCCGAACGACCATCGAACCTGAGCCGATGCCGCTTTCTCTCTTTCGCCCGCGGACGGCCGCTGTGCTGCTCTCGTTGGCGGCGCTCGCGGCCGTGGCCCAGCCGAAAGCGGCGCTGCTCCACAGCGCGCCGCGCGAGTGGAAACCGAACGAGGTGTTGCTGATCGACGGTTCGCTGGCGGGGACTTCAACCTTCGCGAAGCTCGTCGTTCGGTACCGCGGCCCGGGCGAAGAGTACGTCGACCTGCAGATGGAGCTTCAGTACGGCGACCTCTACCGGGGCACGATTCCCGCTACGCGGATGCGGCCGCCGGGCATCGAGTACTACGTCGAAGGGGTCAGCGAGTCGGGTGAGCGCACCCCGATCTTCATGTCGGCCGCCAAGCCCGCGCGCGTGTTGGTGATGGGCGAAGACCCGGCGGGCGCCGCCGAGCCAAAGGAAGCGCCGCCCGCCCCGAAAGAGAAGCCGAAGAAGAAGTGCAAGAAGAACGATCGGAAGTGCCTGGCCGCCGAAGCCGCCGCGGCCGCGGCCGACGCTGCCGCCGAACGTGAGGCGAAGAAGGCCGACGCGGCCGCTGCAGCCGCCGCGAAGAAGACAGAGGCCGCTGCTGCTGCAGCCGCCGCGAAGAAGGAAGAGCCTGCTCCGCTGCAGGTAAAGGAAGAGCCGCCGCCTCCGAAGAAGGAAGAACCGCCGCCTCCGAAGAAGGAAGAACCGCCTGCGGCTCCTTCGAAGAAAGAGAACGGAAAGAAGAAGGCCGAGGTTGCGCCGCCGGCCGTCGAAGAAGAGCCGAAGAACACCGTCGCGCCGGCCAGGCCCGAGCCCCCGCGGAAGAAGACCGAGCTGGAAGAAGAGCTCGCGATCTACAACGCCGAGTACGCATCGGGCGTCGTCACCCGCGTCGACGAGAAGACCTCGCGCGTCTCGCAGTCGGTGAGCACGTACCCGGCGGCGATGCTGAAGCAGCTGGGCGCGCGCACGGTCTACGACGTGCTGGACCTGGTGCCGGGGCTGACGGTGAGCCGCGACGTGCAAGGCTTTCATCGGGTGGCGGTGCGCGGCATTCGCAACGACGCCGACGTGCTGTTCCTGCTCGACGGCCACGCGCTCAACAACTTCTACGACGGCCGCGCGCTGGCGAACCTGCCGATCGACAACCTCGAGAAGATCGAGGTCTACCGCGGCCCAGCGAACGCGGCCTTCGGCTTCGGCAACTTCCTCGCGGTCATCAACCTCGTCACGCGCCGGGACGACGGCCTTCGCGCCTCGGGCAGCGCGGGGCTCTGGGAGACGTTCGCCGGGCACCTGGGCGGCGCGAAGACCTTCGGCGGCCTCAAGCTGTTCCTCGACGGCGATGTGCTGCACCAGGTCGGCTACAAGAAGCCGGTTCTCAAGGACGCGCTGGACATCAACACCGTCGCGCAAGGCAAGCGCCTCGCGTCCGAGCCGGCGGGCCGCACCAATGACAGCCGCCTGCTGGTCAACGTGGGCGGCGGCGCCGAGTTCACCCGCGACGGCTTCGGCACGCTGAGCCTCGCTGCGCGGTTCCTGCTCGAGAGCCGCGGCGCGCTGATCGGCCAGTACGACACGCTGGGCAACGACTCGACCCTCGACTGGAACGCGCTGCTCATCGATCTCAAGTACGACCGGAAGCTGGGTGAGGCGAGCAAGCTGAAGGTGAGGTTCTTCTACGATCAGCAGGCGACGCGGCGCCACTTCCAGCTCTCGCCGCGCGACTACACCGTCACCGCCGACAGCCGCACTGCTTTCCCCAACGGCATTCTCGAAGAGCTCTCGGTGTCGACGCGCTCGTTTGGCGGCGACCTCGGCGTCGAGCTCGCGCTTCCGGCCAACAACCGCCTGAGCCTCGGAGTGACCGCTGGCCTCGCGAGCCTGTCGGGCTACGACCTGCTGACCAACTACGAGGTCGGCACCAACTTCTACAGAGGCGCCACGTTGCTTCGCCCGGAGGGGCTGGTCTACCCGACCGAGAGCTCAAGCGGCGCGGCCTCGCGGTTCGGCCTCGGGCTCTACGTGCAGGACGTCTTCACCCCGTTCGAGCGGCTCGCGATTGAAGCGGGCGTGCGCGTCGACCTTGTTCAACTTCCTGGCGGCCTTACCCCAGGCTTCGGGCCGCGCGTCGGCATCGTCTTCGCGCCACTGAGTTCGCTGAGCCTTCGCGCCCACTATGGCCGCGCCTTTGCGACGCCCACGGTTCAACAGCTCGCCGAGACCATTCCCAACTCCGACAGCAACCAGGGCCGCTTCGTCGGCAACCTGTCGCTGCAGCCGCAGTACGTCGACTCGGTGGATCTCGGCTTCGACTACGCGCAGACGGTGGGCGAGGCGCGCGTGAAGGTGCGGGCGGGGGGCTTCTTCCAGAACTTCTCGAACCCGATCATGCCGGTCGATACCTCGGGCAACCTGGTGCCGTACACGAACCGGCCGCAGGGCGTGCGCGTGTTCGGGGCCGAAGGCGAGGCGCGGGTCGAGCTGTCGCAGCGCAGCGCGGTGTTCGTGAACGCGAGCTTCTTCCGCGCCGAAGACAACGCTTCCGTGCCGGCGGCGCGGCTCTTGACGGACACGCCGCAGGCGCGGCTGAACGCGGGGTTCTCGCTGCCGCTGGGGCCGTACCTGAACTTCGACGTCACGGGCCGGTTCGCCGCTGAACGCCGGAACAACAGCCGTTCGACCCTCGAGCTGATTCGCAGGTACCGGCTGCCCGGCTACGCGCTGGTGGGCGCCGCGCTGCGAACCGAGCCGATCTTCGACCACGTCGAGCTCGCGGTGGTGGGGCAGAACGTCTTCGACTTCGACTACGCCGACGACGTGCCGCGGCCCGACCGCATCACCGCCGGGGTGCCGCGCGAAGGCGTGCTGGTGTTCGCTACAGTGAAGGTCGAGTTCTAGCCATGCGCCTCTTCCTCCTCGCGGTTCCGTTTCTCGCCGGCTGCGTCGCCTACAACGAGCAGTGCCAGGCGCTGGTCGAGAACCCAAACGAAAAGGTCGCGACGCTGGGCGCCGACCTGTACCTCGACCGCCCGAATGCGCGGCACGCTCCGAATGCGCTTGGGCAGGCGGTGGCCGATGCTTTCGTCGAGGTGTTCGCGGCCACGGGCAAGCCGGCCGACTTCGGCGTGTTGAACGGTGGCTCGCTTCGCGCGGAAGGCCTTTGCGGCGTGACGCGCAACATCGTGCCCGCCTCGCCTACAGGCCTCACCAACGGCGTGCTCCACGAGATTCTGCTCTTCGAGAACCTCGTCAACGCGGTCGACCTCACGGAAGACGAAGTGACGGCGATGCTCGAGCACTCGGTGGAAAGGCTCTTCGCCCAGACGAGCCCGATCATCTCGCCGGCGGGCAGCTTCCTGCAGCTGTCAAAAGAGGTTCAGCTGGTGATCGACTGCACCCTGCCGGTCGGCTCGCGCATCACGTCGCTGAAGATCAAAGGTGAGGCGGTGCAGAAGCCGGGCAGGGTGAACAAGACGTACCGCGTCGCGATGCCGGCGTTTCTGCTCGGCGGCGGCGACGGCTACACGATGCTCGCCGGGCCCGGAAAGGACCCCGCCCGCAGCCCGATTCAGGCGCAGCGCTTTGGTGGCGTCGACTCGAACATCGCGGCCGACTACCTGCGCACGAACAAGATCGCGGATCCCCTCAAGGTGGACCCGCTTCGCATCGTGATGAACCAGTGCTCGAAGCCGGTTCGGCCCAGCAACTAATACAATCGCGCCAGCCCCATTGGCTGGCGGCTCGGGTCCGATCAGGGCACGGACTTCTGAGTCGTCGTACCAGTCGCCTGGGCCCTGCAACTACCGCGGAGGAATCGGCGGCGGCTGCTGCGGCATCACGTCGTTGATCCCGGGGATCTTCTTCATGTCAGCGCGCGCGAGCTTCCACGCCTGCTGCACGATCCATGAGAGCGAACGGTCTTGCCGTTCGGCCTGCTTCTGGATCTCGCCCAACATCTCTTCCGGAAAGTACAGCGACTGCTTGCGGTGATCCGTGTTCGACATCAGCCTTCCTCTCGGCGGTCGACGCTCTCGTCGCCCGTCACGTCGTTCACTGCCGGGAAATTCTTGATGCGTTCACGCGCAATCTTCCATGCCTGCTGAACAACCCAGGACAGCGAGCGGTCTTGCCGGTTCGCTTCTTCCTGAATCCCTTTCAGCATCTCTTCGGGGAAATACAGCGACTGCTTGCGCTTGTCGGTGCCGGCCATGTCGTTGATCTCCGATCGTTCGGGGGGGGGGAAAGTCCGTCGTGCCCGTGTCGGTTTTATCCGACAGCGTGCCCAATCGGTCAACGATTTACGCCCACGTCATGAAACGGCTACAAGCGCGGCACATGGGCTTACGTCTCTGGGTCGGCTGTTTCGTGGTGCTTCTGACTGCCGGCTGCAAGTGCGGCGGCAACGTGGCAACCGTTAAGCCCGACCTGCAGGTGACACCTCAGTCACTGAACTTCGGCCCAACCAAGGTGGGCACCACCTCGTCGCCGCTGAAGCTGAAGCTCGCCTCACAGACCAAGACGTCGGTGACGATCTCTGGAACATCGCTCGCCAACGCGGGTGAGCCCGGGGGCTCTGAAGGCTTTGCCGTCGTCACCAAGCCCGCCTCGGTCGCCGCGCTCGGCAGCGAAGAGCTCACCGTCACCTTCAGCCCGTCGTCGGTGCAGGCGTACGAAGCGGTGCTCACCATTTCCAGCGACGACGCCGAAGAGCCCATGATCCAGATCCTGCTCTCGGGCATCGGCGCCGAGGCCGAGCTAACCGTCACTCCCGACTGCCAGGTGAACCGCAAGTGCGCTGGCATGGTCACCGTGACGCCGCCCTCGGTCGCTTTCGCACCCGAGCCCTTCCTGCGCCTGTTGCCCATTGACGTGACCACGCTGCCGTCGGTCGACCTCACCAACAACGGCACGGTCGCCCTCGAGGTCTCGAACCTCTCGATCGCGGGCACCGACGCGGCGGCCTTCACCTTCGCCGGGGCGCTGCCTCCGTTTCCCCTCGTGCTCGAGCCCGCGGCGGGCCGCAACCTGATCGTGAAGTTCAAGCCGACCAGCGAGGCGCAGCAGGACTACACGGCCGACCTCGTCATCGCGTCCGACGACCCGGCGAAGCCGTCGGTGAAGGTGAAGATGACGGGCAGCCTGCGGCCGAACCTGCCGCCCGTCGTCTGCGCGAACCTGGTCAAGGTGCAGCCAGCCGACGACGCGGAACTCGACTACAGCAGCAAGGCCGAGTGGGCGCTGCTGATCCCCGCTCCGGCGACGGGCTACGACCTGAGCAACAAGCGCAACGTCGAGCCGCGCGCTGCCGCGATCTTCAGCGCGACCTCTGACGCCGCCGACCTGGCGAAGTGCACGTCGGACCCGGAAGACGGCCGCGCGGGCCTCACCTACGAGTGGAAGCTGCTCACCGCCCCCACCGGAGCGACCAACCTCGGCATCGCCGGCGCCACCACGGCCCAGGCCACCCTGCGGCCGATCGTCACCGGCGAGTACACGATGCAGCTGACGGTGAAGGACACCCAGCTGCACGCGACGTCGACCACGCTGAAGTTCGCGGTCGCCCAGAAGCAGGATCTCGTCGCCCAGCTGCAGTGGCCGGGCTTCGCCGACGTCGACCTCGACCTTCACCTCGTGCGGCCGTCGGCCGTGGTCCAGCCGACGGATCCGTTCAGCGGCGCCTTTGCCTTCTTCGAGGCCGGCGACGCGGGGAAGACCGCGGGCGACATCAACGGCTACGCGGTGATCAAGAAGGCCAACACCGCGGGCTTCGACTTCGAGTGGGGCGCGATCGGCACCTCGGACGACCCGCGGCTCAACATCGACGACACCGGCAGCGGGCCGCTGCTCGAGAACGTGTCGCTGAACTACCCCGAGAATGATCCGAAGTGCGCGACCACCAACTGCACCTACAAGCTCTTCGTTCACTACTTCAAAGACGGCCGTGCTCCCGCGGCGCCGGGCGCGTGTTCGATCGACGGTGGTGAGGGCTGCCTCGATGGCGAGGCGTGTGGTTGCGCCGCGCCGACCCGCTGTGTCGCCGACAGCGCGCCCAGGGGCGACGGGGGTCTGGGGGCCGGCAAGTGCTACGCGCCGCCGAAGCCGGTGGTGCGCATCTTCTTGAAGGGCAGCCCGGTTGCGGCCTCGACCATTCCGCTCGATATGCTGGTGCCCCCGGACGAGCTGGCGATTGGCGCCCCATGCCAGCTGCTCTACGTCGCCGATGTCGAGTGGCCGTCGAAGGCGCTCAATGGCTCGCTTCCCGATGGTGGCACCCCGCCGGCGACGATCTTCGTGAAGGGGGCGGACGCAGGCAGGGTCGTCGCCCCTCAGATCGCGCGCTTCGGGTGGCGTCAGACGGGTGGCAGCCTGCAGTGCAGCCCCGACACCACGCGTGGCGCGGGCATCGACTGGTACGCGCGGCAGCCCTGATCAAAAAAAACGAGCGCCCCGGACGGGCTTTCGCACGCCGGGGCGCTCCAAAAGAGGGGCCGGAATCAGATCACTCTGTTCCAGCCCCGTGAGCCCAGAGGGGGAGGGGGGGGACCCCTGGGCCCAACGTCAGTGTCTTAAAACTATTGAACGACGGCTCGAATTGATCATTCCGGACAGCGAAGACGCACTGATCATAAGTGCGGTGGTGCCACTCGGCAAGGTGGGGCTGCCAAAGAGATTAGAAGATGTCAATTCCTCAAACAGATCATGACGCTGCAGCCGTGGCCCGGTTCGACCAGGCGCTCGCGCAGGCGCTGAGGCGGTTGGGCGCCGACCAGGGCGCGATCCTGATTGCGGTGTCAGGCGGGGCAGACTCCACCAGCCTGCTGTTGGGTCTGGTCCGGCTTCGCGTCCCCCGGCTCGAAGTGGTGACCTTTGATCACGGCGTTCGACCGGAATCGGCGGCCGAGGTCGAAGCGGTGGTGAAGCGGGCCACGGCGCTCGGGCTTCCGGCCCACCCGAAGTCGCTCGGGCTCGAAGCGGGGCCTGCCTTCGAGCAGCGCGCGCGGGACGCCCGGTACGCGGCGCTCGAGCAGCTTCGAAAAGAACGGGGCCTCGACTTCATCGCCACCGGACACACCGCGTCGGATCAGGCCGAGACCGTGCTGATGCGCCTGGCCCGCGGCAGCGCCCTGGGGGGAGCGGCCGGCATCCATGCCCGCCGCGGCCCGTTGATTCGCCCCCTGCTGGGGCTGACGCGGGCCGACGTGCTCTCGTCTCTTTCCGAGGCCTTCGTCGAGGATCCGATGAACCTTGACCCTGCGTACCTGCGATCGCGGGTGCGGCACGACCTCTTGCCGAAGTACGAGGCGATTGCCGGGCCTGGCGTGGCCGGGCACCTGGCGCAGACCGCCCGGTATGCTTCAGAAGACGAGGCCTTGCTCTGGGCGCAGGCGGGGGCGGCGCTGAGCCGGATCACGAAGGACGGGGCACTGGATGCGCTGGCCCTGGCCGCGCTGGAAAGGCCGATTGCCCGGCGGGTGATCGCCCGGTGGCTGGGCGGGAACCAACTGGAAGTGGACGGCGCCCTGGTGGAAGGCGTGCTCGAGGCGGTCGATCAGGGCCGGCAGGCGACGCTTCCGAAGGGGCAAGTGCTGGTGAACCGGGCGGGGTGGCTGCGCGCGGCAGAGGCTCCTTCACGGAACTTCACGGTCGCGACGGGCACAGGGGGCAAGGATGCGTTATAGAATCTTCAGGCGAAGTGGTACCGTCGACATGTTCGGCAATGGGCCGGAACAATTCGGGAATCCGGGTCCTAGCGAAGGGGTTTCAAATCGTGCGTTCTAGCTACAAGACCATTGGCCTCTGGGTGATTCTGATCATCCTCTTCGTTGCGTTCTACAACTTCTTCTCGCATGGCCAGGAGGAGGTGCAGGAGCTCTCGTTCACCTCTCTGCAGAAGAAGGTGAAGGACAAGAAGATCACGGCGCTCGTGATCAAGGGCAACGTCTACCAGGGCACTTTTGCCGACACGAACGAGAAGTTCCGTTCGACGGGCCCGGTCGCTGACGCGCTGATCCTCAAGGACCTCAAAGAGGACAACATCGACGTGAAGTTCGAGAGCCCCGAGCAGAACAGCATCTGGCTCACGATCCTCAGTCAGTGGATGCCGGTCGTCTTCTTGTTCCTCTTCTTCATCTTCTTCATGCGCCAACTGCAGGGCAGCGGCGGCAAGGCGATGACCTTCGGCAAGTCGAAGGCGAAGCTCCTTTCCGAGAGCCACAACAAGGTGACCTTCGCCGACGTGGCGGGCATCGATGAGTCGAAGGAAGAGCTCGAAGAGATCATCTCGTTCCTGAAGGACCCGAAGAAGTTCACCAAGCTCGGCGGTCGAATCCCGAAGGGCGTGTTGATGATGGGGCCTCCGGGCACGGGCAAGACGCTGCTGGCGCGCGCCGTCGCAGGCGAAGCCGGCGTGCCCTTCTTCAGCATCTCGGGCTCTGACTTCGTCGAGATGTTCGTCGGCGTCGGCGCCAGCCGCGTGCGCGACCTGTTCGAGCAGGGCAAGAAGAACGCCCCCTGCATCATCTTCATCGATGAAATCGATGCCGTCGGCCGTCACCGTGGCGCAGGCCTGGGCGGCGGACACGACGAGCGCGAGCAGACCCTGAACCAACTGCTGGTCGAGATGGACGGGTTCGAGTCGAACGAAGGCGTGATTCTGATGGCGGCCACCAACCGGCCCGACGTGCTCGACCCTGCGCTGCAGCGGCCGGGTCGCTTCGACCGCCGCATCGTGGTTCCGCGTCCGGATCTCAAGGGCCGCCTGGGCGTGCTGAAGGTGCACACCCGCCGCGTTCCGCTGGGGGCTGACGTCGAGCTCGAAGTGATCGCGCGCGGCACTCCCGGCATGACCGGCGCTGACCTCGAGAACCTGGTCAACGAGGCGGCGCTCTACGCGGCGCGTTCGAACAAAGACAAGGTCGACCTGCGTGACTTCGAAGCCGCCAAGGACAAGGTGTTCATGGGTCCTGAGCGGAAGTCGATGATCATGAGCGACAAGGAAAAGCGGAACACCGCAGTTCACGAGGCGGGTCACGCGCTGGTCGGCAAGCTGCTGCCGGGCTGCGATCCGGTTCACAAGGTCACCATCATTCCCCGTGGTCAGGCCCTCGGCCTCACCTGGTCGCTGCCCGTCGAAGATCAGCTCAACCGCTACAAGAAGCAGCTGATGGATGATCTGTGCATGCTGCTGGGCGGACGCATCGCCGAAGAGCTGACCTTCGGGGAAATGAGCGCCGGCGCGTCGAACGACATCGAGCGCGCGACGAACATGGCCCGCGCGATGGTGATGCGCTGGGGCATGAGCGAGAAGCTCGGGCCACTGACCTTCGGCAACCCGCAGGGCGAGGTGTTCCTCGGTCGCGACTTCGCCAGCAAGCCGGACTACTCGGAAGACACGGCCCGCCAGATCGACGCCGAGGTGCGCGGCATCGTGATGGGCTCGTACGAGCGGGCGAAGAAGATCCTGGTCGAGAACGCCGAGCCGCTGCGCCGCATCTCGGAAGCGCTGGTCGAGTACGAGACGCTCGATGGCGCGGACCTCGACCTGCTGATCCAGGGCACCGAGCTGACGCGGCAGAAGCCCGAGAAGCGCGTCACTGCGCCTCCGAAGCAGGAAGAGAAGAAGAACCGCCGCATCCTCGACGCGCTCGAGGGGCTGCCAGGCAAGCTCGAGCCGGAAAAGGCGTAGCGAGAGACGCCCGGGGTCGCGAAGCGTCTCCAGGGGCGAAACCAACAAGAGAAATGGCCCCGCCGACCGAACTGGTTCGCGGGGCCGGTTTTTTAGATGATCTCCCTCGGCCAACACCGCCTCGACCTCGGCGCCCGCACCTTCGTGATGGGCATCGTCAACGTCACCCCCGACAGCTTCAGCGACGGGGGGAAGTACTTCGATCCGGCTGCGGCGATCGCCCACGGTGTGTCGCTGGTGAAGGCGGGGGCAGACCTGCTCGACGTGGGCGGCGAGTCGACCCGGCCCGGAGCGGCAGAAGTTCCCACGGACGAAGAGCTGCGCCGCGTGGTGGGCGTGATCGCCGGTTTGCGGCGCGCGTGCCCTGACACGCCCATCTCGATCGACACCTCGAAGGCTTCCGTTGCCCACGCGGCGGTCGAAGCGGGCGCGGGGATGATCAATGACGTCACCGCACTGCGGGGCGACTCGAGGCTGGTGAAGGTCGCGGCAGACTCGGGCGTGGCGCTGTGCCTGATGCACATGCTCGGCACGCCGCGGACGATGCAGCACGACCCGCGGTACGCCGACGTGGTGGACGAGGTGAAGGCGTTTCTCGCGGCCGCCGCGGCCGAGGCGATCGCCGCAGGGGTGAAGAAGGAACAGATCGTGATCGACCCCGGCATCGGCTTCGGGAAGACGACGGATCACAACCTCACCCTCTTGCGGCGCATGGGCGAGCTGCGGACGCTGGGCTACCCGCTGCTGGTGGGCACCTCGCGGAAGAACTTCCTCGGGCAGGTGACGGGCAAGCCGGCGCCCGAGCGGGCGGTGGCGACCGCCGCGACGGTGGCGATTCTCGCGGCGGCCGGAACTGCCGACCTCGTGCGGGTTCACGACGTTTCCGAGGCGAAGGACGCGGCTGCGGTGGGCGACGCGGTGCGGTTCGGGTATAGGCCGCGGTCATGAGCACAGGAAAAAAGCCGGTGAAGCTGTTCGGCACCGACGGCGTTCGCGGCGTGGCCAACGTCTTCCCGATGACCGCCGAGGTGGCGATGCAGCTGGGCCGCGCGCTGGCGCACCTCGTTCGCAACGGCGGGCACCGCCACCGGATCGTGATCGGCAAGGACACCCGGCTGTCGGGCTACATGCTCGAGCAGGCGCTGGCCGCGGGCATCATGTCGATGGGCGTAGACGTGGAGCTGGTGGGGCCGCTGCCGACTCCGGCGATCGCGAACATCACCACCTCGATGCGTGCCGACGCGGGCGCCGTCATCTCGGCCTCTCACAACCCCTACCAGGACAACGGCATCAAGTTCTTCTGGCGCGACGGCTTCAAGCTGCCGGACGAAACAGAAGCGAAGATCGAAGCGTTGATCTCTGACGGCAGCGCGATGGACGAGCTGCGCCCGACCGCGACGATGATCGGCAACGCGAAGCGCCTCGAAGACGCCGGCGGCCGGTACATCGTCTTCCTGAAGAACACCTTCCCTCGCGAGCTGACGCTGGAAGGCCTGACCCTCGTCGCCGACTGCGCGAACGGCGCCGCCTATCGCGTGGTGCCCGAGGTGCTCGAAGAGCTCGGCGCCACGGTGATCAAGATGGGCGTGGAGCCCGACGGGAAGAACATCAACCACGAGTGCGGCGCGACCCACCCGCAGGGCATGGCGAAGGCGGTGCTCGAGCACAAAGCGCACCTGGGGATCGCGGTCGACGGCGACGCCGATCGGTTGATCGTGGTCGACGAGAAGGGCGAAGTGGTCGACGGCGACGCGATCATGGCGATCTGCGCCAGCGAGCTGGTGCGCCGCAACGAGCTGAAGAAGAAGACGCTGGTCACCACCGTGATGAGCAATGTCGGCCTCGAGCGCGCCGTGCAGAAGCTGGGCGTCGAAGTCGTCCGCACCAAGGTCGGCGATCGCTACGTCGTCGAAGAGATGCGGAAGAATGGCTACAACTTCGGCGGCGAGCAGTCGGGGCACCTGATCTTCCTCGACCAGTCGACGACGGGTGACGGGACGCTGGCTGCGCTGCAGGTGCTGGCGGTGATGTGCCGTGCTGGAAAGCCGATGAGCGAGCTGAAGAAGATCTTCGAGCCCGTGCCCCAGACGCTGCTGAACGTCGAGGTGAAGTCGCGCCGCGAGCTGTCCGAGCTGCCGACCGTGCTTGCTGCGATCAAGGCGGTCGAAGGGAAGCTGGGCAACGAGGGCCGGGTGCTGGTGCGTTTCTCGGGCACGGAAGCCAAGGCGCGGGTACTGATCGAAGGGCCCAACGCGCAGAACAACCAGGTGTGGGCCGAAGAGATTGGCGACGCGCTGAAGCGGGCGCTGGCGGTCTGAAATGCCTGCCGACGCGTGGGTGAAGAAGTGGGATGCCGGTGAGCTCGAGGCCGACGCGCTCGAGTCTGCGTGGAGCCAGTCAGAGCCGCTGCGCGATCGCCTGTTCGGCGAGCTGGTGAAGAGCCTCGCGAAGATGGGCAACTTCTCGCTGGCGGGCGATCTGCCCGAAGACCTCGGGGACTTTCTGTCGGTCGAAGAAGTTCAACTGCTGAAGACGCGGCTGCTGGCCGAAACCGGCCGCGACGAAAGCGAGTGGCAAGAGGAGTTCGATTTCTACTTTGGCGACTGATCCACACTTCGAGGACCATGGAGAAGGCCCACCAGTCGTGCTGCTGCACGGCTTGATGGCCTCGAACCGCGTCTTCGACGAAGTGGTCGCCGCCGGGAAGAAAGAGTTCCGGTTCCTCACGCTCGACCTGCCGCACTCGGGCAAGTCGTTTGGCTGGGCCCAGATGCGGCCCGAGGACATCGCGCAGAAGATCGAGCCGTGGCTCAAAGAGAAGGGCGTGCACCAGGCGGTGGTGTTCGGCCATTCGTTCGGTGGCGTGGTGGCGATCGAGCTGGCGACGCAGTTTCCGAAGCTGGTGAAGCGGCTGGTGGTGGCGAGCGCTCCGGCGCTGGGCCTGAGCGCGCAGACGAAGAAGCTCCTTCACTCGACGCGGGCCGAGCAGGGCGCGGCGCTGATCGGGCAGCTGCCGATGTGGAAACCCTTCGTGCGCAGCTACGTCGGCTGGCTCTTCGCGAACCCTCGCAAGCTGACCGACAAGCACCTCGAAGGCTACGTCGACTCGCTGAAGAACCCGGGCTCGTGGCCGGGCATGCTCGAGGCCACCCGCAGCGTGTCGAGTTACCAGCTGCAGGCGGCGAAGCTCATTGCCTCGAAGATTCCGATCGAAGTGCTGTGGGGCGAGCGCGATCGGCTGGTGCCGTTGATCGAGGGTGAACGCCTCTCGATTGCGCTCGAGTCGGGCTTCACCGTGCTTCACGACGTCGGGCACTGCGTGCCGGAAGAGAGCCCCGCCGCGGTGCTCGACGCGATTCGCGGCACTGTCGCGTCGCGGAAGGCGCGCGAGCGCGGCCGCGCCGAAGACTTGACCTAAGGCAGCTTGACGACCCACGTCGCGTCGTTGCCGTTCAAGAACAGGCCGAGCAGCGTGTTGCCTCCGGTGAAGAGGTACTGGCCCGTGGGCACCTTGGGGATTCCGGTGTTGAGCGTGCCGACGTCGGTGGCCGTGGCGTCCCAGCCCGTTGCGGGGCTGAAGCGTTTGTAGAAGCCCGGGTCACCCGGCTTCTCGACCCACGAGAACACCGTGCTGCCGTCTGGCCCGGCGAAGAAGTTCCAGCGGAAGATCGAGGCGTTGTCGGCGAGATCCACCCTCGCGTCGAAGGCTGCGGTCGCGTCGCGGTAGCGCGCCGCCCAGAAGGGTCGCGACGCACCGCCGAACGAGCAGCCCGCGACGATGAAGTCGTTGGGTGGAATCGCGGCGACGAAGAACTCGTACCCGCACTGCGAGAACGACTGGAACACCGACGTGTCGAGCAGCGTCGCGGGGCCCCAGGTGCCGGCGGCGCGATCGAAGCGGCGCGCGTGCATGCCCGTCGCAGACGCGAAGACGACCATCGCGTTGCCCGCGCTGTCGATCGCTCCTTTCACCCCGTAGCTCGGGTCGGTGCCCAGGGTCGTTTCGGCGGTGAAGGTTGCCGGCGGCGGCAGGCTCACCATCGCCAGCGCTTTGGAGTCGCTTGATTTGCGCCAGCTGATCACCTGCGCGCCGGAAGCGTTGCTCTGGTGGTCCCACGCGTCGATGAAGTCATCGGCGAGGCGGATCTGCTCGGGCGCGCCGAAGGTGCCTCCGTCGGCGGCCGATCGAACGACGTAGAAGGCATGGCCTCCGTCGGTGGGCGACCCGAAGCTGACGGTGGCGCGGTCTTGGGCGTCGACGGCCAGCTCGCAGCGGGACGCCGTGAGGCCTGGGGTCGAGATTTGCACCGGCGTGCCCCACCCTGCGGCAGTGCGGCGGTTTGCGAACACCCGGTTGATCGACGGGTAGCAGGCCGCCGCGCGGTCGGTGATGACCGAAGCGAGGCGGAGCCCATCGACGCTGATCGAGCTTCCGACAGTTGCGGGCAGCAGCCAGCCCTTGCCCGGCAGGTAGTCGATCACCCGGTACTCTGAGCCGATGAAGGCCTGGCCCGCGGCATTGGTAGCGACGCGCAGCTGACCGGCGCCGTTGATGATCGGCGAGGCCTTGCCCGGCGTCTCGACGGTGCGAAACGGCACCGAGTAGAGAATCTGCGATGAGCCGCCATCGATCGCCGCGACGGGAGTGCTCTGCACCAGCGAGTACTGCAGGCCGCCGTAGAGCCCGGCATCATGCGAGACGGTCGCCGGAGGGATGAGCACGTTGGTGGCCTGGTTCTGCGGGCCCGAACCGGTGTAGCCGGCCGAGAGTCCCAGCGTGTTACCGACGATCGAGGTGGCCTTCAGCGGCTGCGAGAAGGTGAAGCCCAGCGGCGTGTTCAGCGGCACGTCGGCGGCTCCATACGCGGGGGATTCGCCGAGAACGATCGGGTAGTTCGCGCTGGCCGAGGCGAGCAGCGTGTACGGGCAGGGCACGGCGGCAGGCGAGGCATCGGCCAAGACCTGCACCACGTACGTCGCGGTGGCGGGGATCTTGAGGCCGACGAACGCATCTTTCGCGGCGCTGCCCTGCGGCGGCGGGCGCCCGAAGATCGACGGGCCCCAGAGGCGGCCTTCGGCGTTGGTGACGCTCAGCGTGCCCTTGCAGACGTTGCCCGTGCGCTGCACCTGCAGGTAGACGAGGTCGCCCGCGTTCGCGTCGAACGTGTAGAGGTCGAGCTGCGAGGTCGCGGTGAGGTTTCCCGGCGTGCTCGACGGAATGGTTAACGGCGTGCCCGGCGTGACAGGAACCGGAGCCAGCGTCAGCAGGATGTCCAGCGGATCCGCCGAGGCGTTCTGGGTGGTCGCGACCGCGCGCTGGGTGAAGTCGGGCGAGTACGCGACCAGGTACGTCGCGGTGTCCCGCGGGAAGCGCTGCTGCAGTCCGTTCGGAGGCAGCACGGCGTCCAGCGTCCAGCCCGGCGCAGTGGGTGGAATCGGGCAGGTCGTCAGCTCGGGCAGGCAATGGGTGCTCGCGCGGAACCAGCAGGCCACCGGCTGGGCCGTCGCGTCCACACAGCGCGGCTTGCGATCGGTGGGGAAGGCGGGGACGGCGACGCTCCAGAAGCTGAAGTGGCCGACGGTGGCGCGGGCACGGTTGCCGGCGATCACGGTGGCTTCGCCTTCCTGCACCCAGGTGCCGGCCTTTTCGTCGAGGCTCCAGAGCGGAATCGTCGCGCCCACCGCCCACGCCACGTTCGCGGGATTCGTGGCGGCGGCGAGGGGGAGCTCGATCGTCGCCGTCTGGCCCGGCGCGAGGTCGAGGCGCTGGCCGCCCTTCTCGAAGGTGAGCTCCACCGCACCGGCGGTCAGCAGCAGCTGGCGCATCCCGGCAGGGTCGTAGCCTTCGGGCAGGCCGGGCAGGGTGTCCGGGCTACCGACGGGATCCAGCGGGGTGAGGAAGACGTCGACGGCACCGGTGACCGCGAAGGCCTTGGCCGGAAGGCTGACCTTTGCCCCGAGCTTGCCGGTGATCGAACCTCCCACTGCCGCGTCGGCGAGCGACTGGGCCGGCTCGCGCCCGATCAGGCGCGTCTGAATCGAGGCCGCGGCGGTGTTCGCTGGAATCGAGATCACGCGCAGCTGCGGCACGTAGCCCGTCTTGGTCAGCTTCACGCGTTGGGTGACGCCGCTGGGAAGATCGACCGTCGCTTTGCCCTGGGCATCGGTGACGGCGGCGTTGACCGCGACGCCGGCAAGGGCCGGCCGCAAGCGAACGGTGGTCGGCGTGGGGTTCGCAGGCGACGGCCCGACGGTGACGGCGATCATCTTGCTGTCCGTCGCGGTGCCCCCGCGGCCGTCGTGGACGGTGAGCGTCACGGCGAAGGTGCCTTCGGTGGTGAAGACGTGTGCCAACTTCGCGCCGCCGCCGCGAGAGCCGTTGTCGAAGGCCCAGCTGTAGGTGAGCGGATCGCCATCGGCGTCGGTCGATGCTGTGCCGTCGAACGCGATTGCGGCGCCCTGCGCGACGGAGATCGCGGACGCGGTGAACGCCGCCACCGGGTTGGTGTTCTTCGCCGAGCCGCCGCCGGCCCCTGTGCCGCCGCCTGCGCCTCCACCCCCGCCGCCCGTCGTCGTGGTCGAGCTTCCACACGCCACCAGCACCACGACGCACCCGGTTCTCAGCAGTCGCTTCATGACGGCTGGTTTGCCTCAACCGACGCCCGCTCGTCCAGCCAGCCCGAGACAGAAAGGCGAAAGACCCGGAAACCCGGAGTAAGACGTTTGGGATGACACGCCTTGGAGTCAACGTCGATCACGTCGCCACCCTGCGCCAGGCGCGGAAGGTGGGTTACCCGGATCCCGTCACTGCCGCTGCGATCGCCGAGCTCGCCGGCGCGGGGCAGATCACGATTCACCTTCGGGAAGATCGCCGCCACATCCAGGAACGCGACCTGAAGATCCTGCGCGAGACCTGCCAGACGATGCTGAACCTCGAGATGGCGGCCACCCAGGAGATGGTGAAGGTCGCGTACGAGTACAAGCCCGACATCGCCACGCTGGTGCCCGAGCGCCGCGAAGAGCTGACCACCGAAGGCGGGCTCGACGTGAACTCCCAGCGCGAGGCGATTGGCCGCGTGGTCAAGACGCTGAAAGACGGAGAGATCGCCGTCTCGCTCTTCATCGACCCCGACCTCGACCAGGTGAAGGCGTCCCATAAGGTCAGCGCCGATCGCATCGAGCTGCACACCGGCCGGTACTGCGAGGCGCACAACGAGAAGGAACGCCAGCGCGAGCTCGGCCGGATCCTCGACGCGGCGAAGTCGGCGACGCGGCTCGGCATGGGCTGCGCCGCCGGGCACGGGCTCAACTACGACAACGTTCGCGCCATCGCGCGCATCCCCGAGATCGACGAGCTCAACATCGGCCACGCGATCGTCGCCCGCGCGGTGATGGTCGGGTTCGATCGCGCCGTTCGCGAGATGGTCGAGCTGCTGAGGACCGCATGAAGCGCGCCCTGACTGCAGCCCAGATGCGAGAGATCGACGCGGCGGCCGCCGAGCACGGCATGCCGTCGGGGATCTTGATGGAGAACGCCGGCGCTGCTCTGGCCGCGACGGCGTTGGGCCTGGCCGGACCCCAGGGCCGGTTCCTGGTGCTCTGCGGCCTGGGCAACAACGGCGGCGATGGCCTGGTCGCGGCGCGGAAGCTGGCGTCGGCGGGTCGCACGGTGAACGTCGAGCTGATGGGCGTGGTCGACGCGCTGGAAGGCGAGCCGCACCGCAACGCCAAGGCGCTGAAGGCGGGCGGCACGTCAGTGGGGAAGATTGGCGAAGACGTGCCGGTGGGCCCGGGCGACGTGGTGATCGACGCGCTCTTCGGCATCGGGCTCTCGCGGCCGCCCGACTCGAAGTACGCCGACGCGATCGGCCGGATCTCGGCGTGGCGCGCGGCAGGCGCGAAGGTCGTCGCTGCCGATCTTCCTTCGGGCCTGCAGAGCGACCTCGGCACGCCGATGACGCCGTCGGTCACCGCCGACGTGACGCTGTCTTTCGGCTTCATCAAGGTCGGCCAGGCGCTGGAGCCGGGCGCGACGCTGTGCGGCCGGCTCGAGGTCGTCGACATCGGCATCCCGCGCGCGGCGCACTGGGTGCTGAAGGATCCCGCGACCTACCTGCTGGAAGAGAACGACGTGCGAAGCCGGCTGCCCGTGCGGCGGCCCGACACCCATAAGGGCACCTACGGCCACGTGCTGGTGGTGGCGGGAAGCTGGGGGAGGACGGGAGCCGCGGCTTTGACGGGGCTCGCGGCGCTGCGGGCCGGTGCGGGGCTGGTGACGGTGGCGACGCGGCCCGAGTCGCTGGTGCCGGTGATGGCACACGGCCCCGAGCTGATGGGCGTCGAGCTCGTCAGCGACGGCCCGCTGGGCGTGGGTGACTTGAACGCGCTGCTGGATGCGGCCGACGGCAAGGACGCGGTGATCTTCGGGCCGGGCATCGATCGCGGCGAAGACACCGCGAAGCTCATCGGCTCGCTGCTGGAAGAGCTGACGATTCCGTGCGTGCTCGACGCCGACGGCCTCAACGCGCTGTCGGGAAACCTCGAGCTCTTGAAGCGCGCGAAGGGCGATCTGCTGCTCACGCCGCACCCGGGCGAGATGGCGCGGCTGACCGGCAAGACGATCGAAGAGGTGCAGAAAGATCGCATCGCCTCGGTGCGTGACGTCGCGATGAGCACGCAGGTGGTGGTGGCGCTGAAGGGCGCGCGCACGTTGATCGCCCGCGAAGACGGCACGGTGTTCATCAACCCGACGGGGAACTCGGGCATGGCGACGGCGGGCACGGGCGATGTGCTGTCGGGCGTGTGTGGCGCGTTGCTGGCGCAGGGCCTGTCGCCCGAGGACGCGGCGATCACCGGCTGCTTCGCGCACGGCCTGGCGGGCGATCTCGTGATGACGCGCCGCGGGAAGATGGGGCTGATGGCGTCGGATCTGCTCGAAGGCCTCGGGGAAGTCTGGGTGCGGTGGAACCGGTAATTCGCGAGGTCACCGCCCGGTCGGCCGAGGAAACACGGGCGCTGGGCCTGTCGCTGGGCGCGCTGCTGCAGACGGGTGACTTCCTCGCACTCGCGGGCGAGCTCGGCGCGGGAAAGACGCAGCTGTCGCGCGGAATCGCTGAAGGCGCGGGCGTGCGGCCGGAAGACGTGTCGAGCCCGACGTTCTCGATCGTGCAGTCTTACCCGGGCACGCGGGTGACGCTTCACCACTCGGACTTTTACCGGCTGCGCGGGGAAGACGAGCTGTTCGCCACCGGCTTCTACGATCTCGAGGGCGCGATGGTCGTCGAGTGGATCGATCAGGTGCCGTCGGCCTTGCCCGAAGCAGCGCTGCGGCTCGAGCTCGAAGTCATCGACGACAACACCCGGCGCATTCGCGCCATCGCGCGCGGGGCGCGGCACATCACGCTGCTCAAGGCGTGGCTGCCAGAAACCCCTTGAGCAGGGCGTTCACGCGGGCCGGCTGTTCGGCGTGAACGAAGTGGCCGCAGTTCGGAATCGGCTCGACGCGCAGCGCCTCGACGTACTTCCGCGTCGGCGGGACAAGGTCCTCGAAGCCGAGCGCGCGATCTTCGAGGCCCCAGATGAGAAGCGAGCGGGCGCGGATCATCGGGTAGGCGACTGGCTTCCCGCGGCGCTTCAGCACGCCCGCCATCGCCGCGCGGTACCAGCCGACCATGGCCGTCGCGGCGCCCGGCTTCAAAATCGCGTCGCGAAGCGGCCTGAGCTCTTCGGCGCTGAAGTTCGTCTTGTCGATCGCGTTGCCGCGCATCGTCCGCACGATCTCGCCCGCGTCGTTTCGCGTGAGCAGGTACTCGGGCAGCCCTGGAATCTGGAAGAAGAGGATGTACCAGCTCTTCTTCAGCTGCCGCAGGTTGTGCAGGCCGACGTCGTTGAGCGCGGCGGGATGCGGGCAGTTGAGGACGGCGAGCGAGCGGCAGTGGGACGCGCGGGTGGCGGCCAGGTGCCAGGCGGTCGCTCCGCCCCAGTCGTGGCCGATGAGGTGCGCGCGCGGGCCATCGCCCAGTGACTCGATCAGCCGGCAGACGTCGTTGGTGATCGTGTCGAGATCGTACGGGCCATGCTTGTCGGTTTCTCCGTAGCCGCGAAGATCGGGAGCGACGACGCGGTAGCCCGCCTCGGCCAGCGCGGGGATCACGTGCCGCCACGACCACCAGTTTTCCGGAAAGCCATGAAGCAGCACGACGAGCGGACCTGCGCCCTTCTCGACGTAGTGCATCCGCAGATCGCCCAACTGGACGAAGTGGTGGGACACCTTCAGCCCGTCGAGGTTCACAGCGCGGCCGCGTCGAAGCGCTGCAGCTGCGAATGCTCGTCGAAGCCGACCACGAACTCTTCGGGCACTGCCGACCACAGCTGGTCGTGCCACAGCGGCTCGCTGGCGATCATGCGGGTGCCTTCGACCTGCGCCGTGAACAGCGTGCGGCCGCGGCGAGCGGCGGCCATCACCACCCCATTGCTGACGAGGAAGTTGGTCGACGACTTCTCGTCGTGGCCCTGGTCGAAGGTGTTGGCGACGGCCTTCATCACCCTGGAAAGCGATCGGGCGACCTCAGCCAGCGAGCTGCCCTCGAGGTAGTGAAGGAAGAGCTGAAAGCAGCGCTCGCTGTCCGTCTGGCCTTTGATCGCGGCGCGGCGGGCGTCGGGCAGCAACCCCTCGAAAGCAGCGCGGTGATCGGCGAAGCGGCGAACCGTGCCGTTGTGGCTGAAGGCCCACCCGTCGCCGACGAAGGGGTGCGCGTTCGTCTGGCAGACACCTCCGACGGAGGCGAGGCGGATGTGGGCGAGCAGGGCGCTCGACGGGCGCGAGCCGAGCTCGATGAAGCGCGGGCTGACGTGGGCGGGCTCGAGCCCGATGGCGACCTCGAGCTGCTGCCCTTCGAAGCGGGCCACGCCCCAGCCGTCCTTGTGCTCGTGCGATTGAGCCCGCAGCGCTGCGAAGGCTCGGTATTGACGCGCGGGGTGATCTGACTGAATTCCGTAGAAGCGACACATGTGAAGGCTGAATGGATTTTTAGCTCAAGTCAGGCCGGAAGCCGAACCCGGCAACCCCACGATTCGACCGTGCTGGGTCACCATCCCACCCAGCTTCGTCACCACCCGCCCGAACTCAAAGGCACAGAGGCCGTCTTTCAACACGTGTCGCACCTCGCTCACCCCCAGGTGGTACGGCAGCGCGCGGTAGGACTTGCACTGGTAGACGACGACATCTGCGGGGCCCCCGACGAAGAGGCGGCCCAGCTCGGGCATCATCAGCGCCGCGGCGGCCGACCGGGTGAAGCCCAGGTACGCCTCAGCCGGCGTCAGCCCATTCTCGAGGCAGGCGAGCCCCATCGCCAGCGACGCGTTCTCGGACATCGACGAGCCAGGGTTGCAGTTGGTGCAGACGGCGACGGTGACTCCCGCGTCGCGCAGCGCACGGCCCGGGGCGTAGGGCCTGGCGCGGGCAAAGAGCGTGGAGGTGGGAGCGAGGACGGCGACCGTGTTGGTCCGCGCCAGCGCCGCGATGCCTTCGGGCGAGATCTGCTCGAGGTGGTCAGCGGTGGCGCACTGCAGCTCGGCGGCGAGCTCGGCTCCACCTCTGCCGGCCGTGAGCTGGTCGACGTGGAGGCGGGGAATGAAGCCCAGCTCTCGCGCGCGCTTCATCAACGTGCGCGCCTCGTCGGCGGTGAAGGCCGACTGCTCGACGAACGCGTCACAGAACCGGGCGAGCTTCTCGGCGGCGACCTTCGGCAGCAGCTCGTCGACGCAGAGCTTCACGTACAGCCCGCGCGAGTCTTTGTGCTCGGGCGGCAGCGCGTGAAGCGGCAGCACGGTGGCGACGAGCCGCACCGCCTGCATCGTGTTCAGCGCCTTGATCGCGCGGAGCATCTTGAGCTCGTTGTCGAGGTCGAGCCCGTAGCCGCTCTTCACTTCGGCGGTGGTGACGCCGTGCGAGAGCAGGCCGATCGCGCGGGGCATCGCGCCGTAGGTGAGCTCGCGTTCCTTCGCGGCGCGGGTGGCGGCGACCGTGCTGGCGATGCCTCCGCCGGCAGCGGCGATCTCGAGGTACGTCTTCCCCTGGCAGCGCAGCTCGAACTCAGCTGACCGTTCACCGCCGAACACCAGGTGCGTGTGGCAGTCGACCAGGCCCGGCCCGGCGAAGCTGCCGCGCGCGTCGAGCTCTTCGGTCTCGGGGCCGATTGCTTCTTTCGGCAGGTCGGCTTCGGGGCCGAGCCAGGCGATCTTGCCGCCCGAGATGCCGATCGCGCCCTTCGGGATCGTGGCGATGGTGGCGAGCGCATCGGGCCCCAGCGGGCCGTCGCACGTCGCGACCTCCGACGTGTTGCGAACGACGAGATCGAAGTGATCCATTATTTCGTTACGCGGTGACGCCGGGGATCTTCACGCCGCGCTCTTTCGCCGCGGTGATCGCTTCGTCGTAGCCGGCGTCGACGTGGCGCAGCACGCCCATCGCGGGATCCGAGGTGAGCACCCGGCTGATTCTCTTCGCCGCTGCTTCCGTGCCGTCTGCGACAATCACCTGACCCGCGTGCAGGGAGTAGCCAATGCCGACGCCGCCGCCGTGGTGGTACGAGACCCACGACGCGCCGTTCACCGCGTTCACCAGCGCATTCAGAATCGGCCAGTCGGCCACCGCGTCCGAGCCGTCTTTCATCGCTTCGGTCTCACGGTTCGGCGACGCCACGCTGCCGCAGTCTAGGTGATCGCGGCCGATCACGATCGGCGCCTTCACCGCGCCACGCTTCACGAGGTCATTGAACATCAGCCCCGCCTTGTCGCGCTCGCCGTAGCCGAGCCAGCAGATCCGCGCGGGCAGGCCCTGAAAGGCGACCCGTTCGTTCGCGAGCTCGAGCCACCGCAGCAGGCCCTTCTTGTGGGGGAACAGCTCTGCGAGCGCGCGATCGGTGGTGTGGATGTCGGCTGGATCTCCCGACAGCGCGACCCAGCGGAAGGGACCCTGGCCCTCGCAGAACAGCGGGCGGATGTAAGCGGGCACGAAGCCCGGGTAGGCGAAGGCGTCTTTCACGCCGCCCTGCTGGGCGAACGCGCGCAGGTTGTTGCCGTAGTCGAACACGTGAGCGCCCGCTTCCTTGAAGGCGAGCATCGCCCGCACGTGCTCGGCCATCGAGGCGATCGAGCGCTGCACGTAGCCTTTCGGATCTGACTTTCGCAGCGCCGCGGCCTGCTCGACGGTGACGCCAGTGGGCACGTAGCCGCCCAACGGATCGTGGGCCGATGTCTGGTCGGTGACCAGGTCCGGCTTGAAGCCGCGGCGCAGGAGCTCGGGCAGCACTTCGGCCGCGTTGCCGATGACGCCTATCGACTTGCCGATGTGCTTTGCCTTCGCGTCGGCCACCAGCGCCAGCGCTTCGTCCAGCGAGCCGGCCACCACGTCGAGGTATCGCGTCTCGACCCGACGTTTCGCGCGGGTGGGGTCGACCTCGACGTTTAGCGAGACGGCGTTGCACATCGAAGCGGCCAGCGGCTGAGCGCCACCCATGCCGCCGAGGCCCGCGGTGAGGATGACGCGGCCCGCGAGATCGTCGCTGCCGAAGTGGGTGCGGCCGGCCTGGGCAAACGTCTCGTAGGTGCCCTGCAGAATTCCCTGTGTGCCGATGTAGATCCACGAGCCAGCCGTCATCTGCCCGTACATCATCAGGCCCTTCGCCTCGAGCTCGCGGAAGTGGTCCCACGTCGCCCAGTGGCCGACCAGGTTCGAGTTGGCGATCAACACGCGCGGCGCGTCGGCGTGGGTGCGAAGAATGCCCACGGGCTTGCCCGACTGAACGAGCAGCGTCTCGTCGTCTTCGAGGCTCCTCAGCGAGGCGACGATGTTGTCGAACGCTTCCCAGTTGCGGGCCGCCTTGCCGGTGCCGCCGTAGACGACCAGATCCTCGGGGCGCTCGGCCACGTCCGGATCCAGGTTGTTCATCAACATGCGCAGCGCGGCTTCCTGAACCCAGCCCTTGCAGGTCAGCTGGTTGCCACGCGCGGCGCGAATCACTCGAGGGGTGCCCATGTGCCGCGGGTATAGACCACAGGCCAAAGGCTCAGGTAGAGCAGCAAGCGGATGATGCGCTACGTCGCCATTGGAGCAATCGTCGGCTTCCTGATCGCCTGGTTCCTGTTGAACTCGGGTCGGGACGCCGGGCCGCCGGCCGTGCAGACGGCGCCCGTTCAGACGGCGCCCGTTCAGACCTTGCCGTCGTTGCGCCCGACGCCCGCACAGCTCAGAGAGATGCAGCGGTTGCCGGAAGGGGCGAAGCCGAGAGCCGCTCCGCTGTAGGCTCGCTGCGCCCGTGAAACCCTTCTGGATCTGCGCTGTCGCCTTGACTGGCTGCGTGCACGTTGCCGCGTCCGCCGACGGCCCGGAAGACGTGGCGCGCCGCTATGCGGAAGCGCTCGAGCAGGGGCGGGTGAAAGACGCGTGGGCGCTGTCGGCTCCGCTGGATCGCGATCAGTTCGTGGCGCGCTATGCCGATGCGGCATCGCGGAAGGCGCGGGCGGACGGGGTGCGGCAGGCGGCGGTGGGCAAGCCCTCGCAGGCGGTGGCGCTCGAAGTGAAGGCTGAGGGTTGGCGGGTGATCGAAGCGCCGGCCCCGGTGGCGGCGCAGGCCGACGAGAAGCTGGCGCGCGAGCGGGTCGAGCACTTCCTCGCCGCGGTCGACCGCGGAGACTTCGAGGCGGTGTTTGCGGATCTGTCGGCGACGTGGCGCGCGCGGTACACGCCGGCGCGGCTGAAGGCGGACTTCACGGGTGAGCCGGCCGCGGTCGAACGGCTGCAGCGCATCAAGGCGGCGCTGCCCGGCCGGTGGGAGGTGACGCTGGCCGGCCCGCAGCTGCCGCTGGGTGATGGCAAGGCGTTGAAGCTGCTGCGCGAAGGCGACGGCTTCAAAGTGGCGGCGCTCGAGTGAAGCCCACCGATGAACAGCTGGCGGCGTGGGGCGCGTCGCTGCGCGAGATCGACCCCAGCTCGCTCATCCCCGACGAAGACGGCGCGGCGGTTCGCTGGTACCTCGGCGACAACGGCACCGAGCTCTTCGCGTGGAGCTTTGGCGACGCCGCGCCCCATCACCTTCAGCTCGTCTTCGCGCGCGTGTCGGTCGAGTGGAGCACTCAAGCGGGGCTCGTCACCGGCACCTTCAAGTCGGGCGGCACCAGCAGCGGGGGCCGCTACGACCCGTACCTTCTTTCCATCGGCCAGCAGGCCGACACCGACGTCTGTGCCTCGGCGCGGCGGTTGTTGGCGGCCTCGAAGGTCGACGCCAGGGTGATCGGGCCGCTGGTCGCCCTGCTCAAGTAGCCGGGAAGCCGAGCAGCGTCCGCACCTGGCCCTTGATCTCGCGGTACTCGTACGCGGCGAAGACGAGGATCCACGCGGTGAGGCAGACGGCGATCGCGTAGCCCTCGGTGAAGCCGCGGTTCAGGTGCTGGTAGAGGAAATAGAACATCACGATCGCGTGCAGCCCGATCAGGGCGCCCAGCGGTGGCCGTTCTTTCCGCAGGAACAGGCCCAGGGCGACGAAGCCCAGCATGTTCCAGTAGTACATGTTCACCGTCAGCCAGATGAAGACGAGCAGGGGTCCCAGCGCGAAGGCCTCGAGGTCGGACGCCCGCAGGATCAAGATCAGCACCAGCAGCGAGAAGACGACCTTCGCGAGGAAGAAGCCGAAGCCCTGGTTCGCGATGTCGACGTCGTTGCGCGCCTGCTTCACCTCACCCGGGAAGACGACGCCGCTGCTCACGAGCTCGCTGGCCGAGCTGTTGGTGAACTGCAGGTACACCGTCTGCAGCGAGTACTGGATGCTGTAGAACTTCTCGGTTCGCGCGACGTCGATGCGTTCTTTGTATTCCTTCCACACCCAGAAGCCGCCGAACATCGCTGACGAGAGGAGCACGGCGGCTGCTCCGGAAGCGACGGTGCCGACGAAGAAGCGGCGGTACCGCTTTGGAATCTTCTTCTCGCGATTCACCACGATCAGCGCGCGGAGGCCCAGCGCGACGCCGAAGTAGATCGGGAAGAGCTTGGTGGCGACCGCGAACCCGAACAGCGCTCCGGCGGTGGCCCACTTCTCTTTCTTCATCATGCACACGGCCATGCCGAGGCAGAACATCCAGTCCCACCGCAGGAAGCTGCCCGCCAGGTAGTCGAAGACGATCGGCATCGCCGACCAGATCGTGATCGCGGCCAGGGCCGGCCTTTCGCCGAACGTGCGGAAGATGAAGAACCACATGATCGCGACCAGCAGCATGTCGAGGTAGCCGATCAGGGTCTGGTTCCCGGGCGTCAAGGGAAGCAGCTCGGCGATGGGGTGCGCGATCAACGCCCAAGCAGGCGAGTTGCTGTTGCCGTGATCCATCAGCACGCGCGGCCAGCCGATGGGGACTGAGATCATGCGCGCCCAGTCGGCCTTGAACTCGGCCCAGCGTTCGTCGGTGAACTTCGCGCGCACGCGGGGTGCGTCGATCATCGCCTGCTCGATCGACACCACCTCGAAGGTGCGGATGTCCCGCGTCTCCTTCATCCCGTCGAGCAGGTGGGTGCCTTCGCGGTCGGCGAGGATCGCGGCCTTGTAGAGGTCGAACCAGCCGACTTCCTTCTGGTACTTGGCGCCCAGGTAGAAGTGGAACTGTTCCCACTCGTGGATCATGTGGCCGCCGCCACGCATGCCACCAAAGTTCGTCCACGCGAGCACCATCACTGCGGCGATCACCCGCGCGATCCAGATGCGGGCGCGGGGCCACTTGCCGTCGACGAGGCGGTCGATCAGCAGCAAGCCGATCGACGCCTCGAGCAGGATGATCTTGAGAATGCCGGCGATGAAGTGGTTCATGGCGCGTGGTTCATGGCTGGCTTGACTTGCCCCCGCGCGGCCGTAACAAAGGCGCCATGACCGTACAAGAGCGCGACGTCCTTGCCGTGATGTCGAAAGTGATGGACCCCGAGCTTCACATCGACCTTGTGACCGCGGGAATGGTGAAGGATCTGAAGATCAACGGCGGCCACATCTCGCTGAAGATCGAGCTGACCACGCCGGCCTGCCCACTGAAGGGGCAGATCGAGAAGGACGTCGACGCGGCGCTGAAGGCAGTGCCCGGGATGACAGGGATGACGATCGAGTGGGGCGCGAAGGTGCGGGCGGCTCCGCAGGGGACGGCGAAGGACGCGCTGCTTCCTGGCGTGAAGAACGTGGTCCTCGTCGGAGCCGGGAAGGGTGGCGTCGGCAAGAGCACCGTCGCGGTGAACCTCGCCTGCGCGCTGGCCCGCCACGGCTCGAAGGTCGGCCTGCTCGACGCCGACTTCTACGGCCCGTCGATTCCGCTGATGACCGGCATTCGCCGCAAGCCGGTGAGCAAGGACGGCAAGTCGCTGGACCCGCTGGAAGCGCACGGCATCAAGGTGATGTCGATTGGCTTCATGATCGAGCCCGACCAGGCGCTGGTCTGGCGCGGCCCGATGCTCCACGGCGCGTTGATGCAGTTGGTGCGCGACGTGAACTGGGGTGAGCTCGACTACCTGGTGCTCGACCTGCCTCCGGGAACGGGCGACGTGGCGCTGACGATCTCGCAGCAGGTGCGCGCGGCCGGGGCAGTGCTCGTCACCACTCCGCAGGACGTCGCGTTGGCAGACGTCGTTCGCGCGAAGCAGATGTTCGACAAGGTGCACATTCCGATTCTCGGGATCATCGAGAACATGAGTCAGTTCCTCTGCCCGCACTGCGGCAAAGGCACGCACATCTTCTCGTCGGGCGGCGGCAAGAAGGCTTCAGAGATGATGGACATCGCTTTCCTCGGCGAGCTTCCGCTGGAGCTCAGCGTTCGCCAGGGCGGGGACGACGGGCTGCCGGTGGTGGTGGGCAGGCCGGACACGGACGAAGCGAAGCGCTTCATGGAGATCGCATCGAAGATCGCCGGCCGCATCTCGCAGGAAAACATGCGGGCCCGGCAGCCGATCGTGAACAACCCAGGCCTGGCAGGAGGTGCCACCCATGCTGCCCGATGACCCGGCCAACGAAGATCCATTGATGGACGAGCCGGCCGACGACGCTCCGGAAGACGGGAAGAGCTTTCGCGGAGTGATCCCCGACTTCGTCCGCAAGGTCGCCGTCGCGGGCCTCGGCGCCGTCTTCATGACGGAAGAAGGCATTCGCAGCCTCGCAGGCCAGCTGAAGCTGCCGAAGGAAGCGCTGACCTACGTGCTCGGCCAGGCGGCAGACACCAAGGATCAGATCGGCCGCGTGCTGTCGGAAGAAATTCGCCGGTTCCTCCAGTCGGAAAAGCTGCGCGACGAGTTTCTGAAGGCGCTCGCGGGGATGACGGTCGAGATCAAGGCCGAGGTGAAGCTGATTCCGGATCGCTTGAAGGGTGAGGCCCCGAGCCTGATGCCGAAGGTCCAGATCAACGAGCTGAAGACGAAGTACGGGGGCGCGAAGAAGAAGAAGGAAGACGAGTGACGCCGGCGCCGCCCCGCAAGATCACGCCGCTGTGGAAGCGGCTGCCGTTCGTCGTGGTGGGGGTGGTGGGCCTCTGGTTCTGGCAGGGCGGCGGTGGCGTCGTCAGCACCGAGCATACGATCGTCTGGAAGGTGCCTGGCGCGTACGCGACGGTGAAGAAGGTCGAGGCGCAGCTGTGGGAAGGCGACGAGCTGCTCACCCGCTTCGAGCTCGAGACACCGGCTGGGCTCAGCATGGATCCCGAGCGGGCGCTGACGCTGAAGCGCGGGAAGTACCGCAGCGAGCTGCTCGTCTGGCGCGACGTCGCGGCAGCGCCTGAGATTCGACGGACGTCCGTGGAAGTCGCTGGCGAGAAGGTGGTCGTCGTCCGCTAAGCAACGTTTCGCGCACCCGAACCGACAATGCCTCGTGGGCTTCGCTTCCGGTCTCGTCATCACGCTGCACCTTGCTCCGCGTCTCTCGGCCGCTGAAGCCCCCACGCCTTCTGTCGAGCTGCCGCCGCCTCTCGTCCCCGTTCGCGCCTCAACCTGCGAGCGACGGAGACGAAGATGCGATTGCCCCTGCTGCTGATCTGCCTCACGGGTTGCCTGCCGAAATCGGCGCTTCACCCCGACGGCGACCTCCACAACAGCCGCTGCGCCGAGCTCGTGCACACCGAGGATCTCGCCCAGGCGCGCGCCGAGTGCACGCTCGCCCGCGAGTACAACCCCGACTCGCCCGAGACCCTGGTGAACCTGGGGTTGATCGAATACCGCGAGGGGAACAACGACGCGGCGCGCGCCCTGTGGATCAAAGCGGCGCGGGTCGAGCAGGAAAGCGCGCAGGCCTACAACAACCTCGGCGTCCTCGCGCTGGACGAAGGCGATCTGTCGGCCGCCGAGTCGCGATTCGAGCGCGCGCTGAAGGTGAACCCCGCGTACCTCGAGGCGCGGAAGAACCTCGCGCTGTCGCAGGTCCGGCTGAAGAAGCTCGACGCGGCGGAACAGACGCTGAGGACGATGATCGCGGTCGCTCCGCTGTTGTCAGAGCCGTACCACCAGCTGGGGGTGATTCGCCTTCAGCGCGGCGACGCGAAGGCGGCGGCGGGGTGGTTCGAGAAGGCCGTGCTGCTCGAGGTCGGGTACGCCGAGGCGTGGAAGGGGCTCGCGGCGGCGCGGGAACAGCTTGGCGACGCGCGGGTCGCGGCCGAGGCGTACGAGTCGTGCGTCGACGCAGCGCCAGGCGATCTCGAATGTCTGGCTGGGCTGAAGCGGACGCGGTGATAAACAGCGCCGCATGTCCAACGAGATCAATCACGTGATGGTGGTGGGAGCAGGGCAGATGGGCGCGGGGATCGCGCAGGTCGCCCTGGTGGCGGGCTTGAAGGTGACGCTGGTCGACGTCTCGCCCGAGGTGGTCGCGAAGGGCCGCGCGAAGATCGAGGCCGGCCTCGCCAAGATGGTCGAGAAGGCGAAGCTTAATGACGCAAAGCTGAAGGACGCGATCGCCCGGCTCTCGACGGCGAACGCGATTCTCGACGTGAAGGGCGCCGACGTCGGCATCGAGGCCGTCAGCGAGAACGAGGAATTGAAGAAGAAGATCTTCAAGGATCTCGACGCCGCGGTTCGTTTAGGCGGCGTGCTCGCGACCAACACCTCGTCGATTCCGATCACCCGCATCGCCGCCACGACGAAGCGGCCTGAGGCCGTGATTGGCATGCACTTCATGAACCCGGTGCCGGTGATGGCGCTGGTCGAGATCATCCGCGGCGCGGCCACCAGCGACGAGACGTACGCCGCCACCCGCGCGCTCGCCGAGAAGATGGGCAAGACCACCGTCGTCTCGAAGGACTTCCCGGGCTTCATCGTCAACCGCGTCCTGATTCCCATGCTCAACGAGGCGTGCTTCGCGTTGATGGAAGGGCTCGCGTCCGCCGAAGACATCGACACCGCGATGAAGCTCGGCACCAACCAGCCGATGGGGCCGCTCGCGCTCGCCGACTTCATCGGGCTCGACACCGTGCTGTCGATCGCGCAGGTCCTTCACGCGGGGCTGGGTGAGAGCAAGTACCGCCCGTGCCCGCTGCTGCGGCAGTACGTCGAGGCCGGCTGGCTCGGGAAGAAGACGGGCCGCGGCTTCTACAAGTACTGAGCGCTACTGCGGGACGATCGACAGCAGGTACTCACCCGACTTCGCGGTGCCTGCCGAGACGAAGGTGTCGAGCGACAGCCACCAGGTTCCCGGCTGCAGCGTGGTCACGATCTGCCGATCGTTTCGCATCACGCAGCCTTCGCCCGTCGCGGGGTCAGACATCAAGTGCACGTCGAGGTCCGCTCCGTTCAGTGAGAAGGCCTGAATCTTCACAGGTGTCGGCGTGGTGATCATCAGCTTGTAGAGCTGCTCGGGGCCCGACTCGTCGGTCGTCGACGCGCAGCCGGGGTAGGTCGAGAGCCGGTTCGCGCCGGTCTTCGAGGTGTCGCGCAGGTCGACGTAGGGCAGGGACGACACCACGAATGGATCCGCCAGCGTTCCGGTGCCGGCCTGCGACGACGCCATGTCTGGAGCGACCGACGATTCCAGCGCCGCCCTCGCGCGATCCAGAGCTTCGATCGCCAGCAGGTTGCGCGTGTTGTGGCCGAAGGCGAGCGCGGGCGCCGTGAAGTGACAGCCGCGCGCCGCTCCGCCGACGGTGAAGACGTTGAGGTGCAGGCCGTCGGAGCCGATGCCGTGCGACGGGATGAGCCGCATCGCCGCGTCCAGCTGCATCAGGGGGACCTGCCGGGCCTGCGCGATGCCGCGCACCACGCCTTCGAACTCAGGCACGCGGGCGTCAGCGATGGCGGTGTCGTCGCGCGGCGGCAGCGTCGTGAGCAGGGGGATCACGCCCTTGCTGATCAGCTGGTCGGTGATCGTGAACATGTTCTTCGCGTACGTGAAGACGTCGCCCGTGCCGTTGCCGATGTCGTTCGTGCCGAACATCACCAGCGCGTACCGCGGCGACAGCGCGTTCACTTCTGTCTCGAGCGGGGAAGGGGAGCCAGCGATGGCGGCGCCGGCGCTCCAGCCGACGGTCGCCGCCTGGGTGACGCGCGTGAACGATGGGCCCGCCTTGAAGAGGTTGATCGTCGGCTGCAACGCCGTGCGCCCCGCGAGGTCCACGTTCGTGCCCGCGAAGCAGGTGAAGAAGTTCGTGTTCACCGTGTTCGAGTCGCCGATCTTCGCGAACACGCCCGGCAGCCGCAGCGCGTTCGCCGCGATCCGCTTCAGGCTCGCCACCACCGACGGCGTGATCGGCGAGTGGCGCGCGCCCGGCGGGTAGATCGGCGGCGTCGAATTGCCGGCGTCAGGGGCTCCGGCGTCGAAGCTGCCGGCATCGGGTGTCGATGCGTCGGGTGCGCCCCCGTCGGGCGTTGACGCGTCGGGCGTTGACGCGTCGGGCGTTGATGCGTCGGATGCGGTGCCGGCGTCGTCGTCGGCTTCGATCGGAGCGCCGCAAGCAATGAGGACGAGCAGGGCAGGGACGAGGAGGCGCATCGGGGCTTTGTACACCCAAGGTGGCTTTCGCCCGGCAGAACCGGCCTCCTTTCCCGGCCAATGCAATGGGAGCGGCGAGAGAACCCGCGGAGGCTCCGGCTTCTCGAGCGGGCCCGCAGCTGGGAGGTGACGTGGCAGAGGCGAACGCGACCGGGCCCAGCTAGAACGGCGCCCATGGAACTCATCAACCTCGAGTGGGATGGCGCAATCGCAGTGCTGACGATCAACCGCCCAAAGGCGCTGAACGCGCTGAACGCGCAGGCGATCGCCGAGATCCTCGAAGCGATCAGCCAGGTCGCCTCGAAGCCCGAGGCGCGCGCGCTGATCATGACGGGCGGCGGCGAGAAGGCCTTTGTCGCGGGCGCCGACATCGCCGAGATGGCCGCCTACTCCCCCGAGCAGGCGCTGGCGTTCGCGACGGCGGGGCACAAGGTCGGCGAGGCGCTCGCGTCGCTCGGCGTCCCCACCATCGCCGCAGTGAACGGGTTCGCGCTGGGCGGCGGCTGCGAGCTCGCGATGGCGTGCGACCTCATCTATGCGTCGGAGAAGGCAAAGTTCGGCCTGCCAGAAGTAACGCTCGCGGTGATCCCAGGCTTCGGCGGCACCCAGCGCCTCACGCGCCTGGTCGGCCGGGCCCGCGCAAAAGAGCTCGTCTTCACCGGCGACATGATCGACGCCGCGAAGGCGAAGGAATACGGACTCGTTCTCGACGTGCTCGCGCCAGACAAGCTGCTCGCCCACTGCAAAGAAGTCGCCGGCCGCATCGCCAGGCGGGGCCCGGTCGCGATCGCGCAGGCCAAGCGCGTGATCGACCAGGGCGCCGACGCGATGCTGTCGGACGCGAACGCCCTTGAGCGCCAGGCCTTCGCCCAGCTGTTTGCCACCACCGATCAGCGCGAGGGGATGAAGGCGTTCCTCGAGAAGCGCCCGCCCATCTTTACGGGCAAGTAACGGGCTATGCGGATCGCGGCGATGTTGATAATCCCGCGGGCATGAACTTCGAGCTGACCGACGTCCAGCGCGACATCCAGAAGATGTGCCGCGAGTTCGCGGCCAAAGAGCTGATCCCCAACGCCCGCAAGTGGGACGAACAGCACGCGTGGCCCGAATCGGGAGTGAAGAAGCTGGCTGAGCTCTCGCTGCTCGGCGTCGCGGTGCCCGAGAGCCAGGGCGGCGCTGGCCTCGACAACGTCTGCTACGCGCTCGCGATCGAAGAGATCAGCCGCGGCTGTGGCAGCACCGGCGTGATCATGAGCGTCAACAACTCGCTCTACTGCGACCCGGTGATGAAGTTCGGCACCGACGCGCAGAAGAAGGAATTCCTCGAGCCCTTCGCCCGCGGCGAGAAGCTCGGCTGCTTCGGCCTCACCGAGCCCAACGCTGGCAGCGACGCCGCCGCGCAGCAGACCGTCGCCGTGAGGAAGGGCGACGACTACGTCATCAACGGCTCGAAGAACTGGATCACCGTCGGCCCCAAAGCCGACGCGATGGTCCTCTTCACGATGACCGACAAGAGCAAGGGCAACAAAGGCATCACCGCCTTCCTCGTGCCCACCTCGACGCCCGGCTTCAACCGCCAGCCGCCCGACAAGAAGATGGGCATCAACGGCGCCCACAGCTGCACCATCTATTTCGAAGACATGAAGGTCTCGGCGAAGAACATCCTCGGCAAGGAAGGCGAGGGCTTCAAGGTCGCGATGAGCACGCTCGACGGCGGCCGCATCGGCATCGCCGCCCAGGCGATCGGCATCGCGCGGGCCGCGTTCGAAGAAGCGCTGGCGTACTCGGCCGAGCGCAAGACCTTCGGCAAGCCCATTCGGGAGCATCAGGCGATTGCGTTCATGCTCGCCGACATGGCGACTGAGCTCGACGCCGCGCGCCTGCTCACCCTTCGCGCTGCGCTGATGAAGGACAAGGGCGAACGCCACTCGCCGCAGAGCGCGATGGCCAAGCTCTACGCCAGCGAGATGGCAGGCCGCGTGACGAACAAGGCGCTGCAGATCCACGGCGGCATGGGCTACTCGAAAGAGATGGACGCCGAGCGCCACCTGCGCGACGCCCGCATCACCGAGATCTACGAAGGGACGAGCGAAATTCAGCGCATCGTCATCTCTGCCAACCTCCTCAAGGATTGACGATGAAACTGCTCGCGATTGCATTCGTGGCGATGACGCTGGCCGCCGCTCCGGCGAAGGGAAAGAAAAAGGGAGTGACGGGCTCGAGCGACGCGGGAATCGAAGAGGTCGTCGACGCAGGCCTGCCGCCGCCTCCTCCGCCTGAACGGCCGTCGGGCTACCCCGACATCGACAACCTTCCGTTCACGCCCACCAGCATCCAGACGGTGGTCGGCTTCTGGAGCCCGAAGATTCAGGGTTGCTACGAAGAGACCCTCGCTGGCAAAGAGAAAGCGCTCGAAGGAAAGCTGATGACGTCTTTCGTGATCATGCCGAACGGGCTCGTGAAGAAGCAGGCGGTGGTGAAGAAGGGCACGACCGTGAAAGAGCCCAAGCTCTTCGAGTGCGTGCTCGCGGTGATCGGGACGATGCAGTTCCCCAGGCCGGCCGACGGCAAAGATCACCCCATCGAGTACCCGTTCAACCTCAAGGCGATCGAGTAACGCCTTGCAGCTCGACCTCACCGAAACGCAGAAGCTGATTCGCGACACGGCGGCGCGCTTCGCGAAGGACGTCGTCGCTCCGCGCGCGCGGCAGACGGACCGCGAAGAGAAGTTTCCCGCCGAGGTCTACCTGCAGATGGGTGAGCTCGGGTTGCTCGGCGTGAACCTGCCCAGCGAGCTGGGCGGCGCAGAAGCCGGCGTCGTCTCGTACGCGCTCGCGATGATGGAAGTCAGCGCCGCGTGTGCGTCGACCTCGGTCGGCATGGCCGTCACCAACATGTGCGGCGAGCTGATCAACGCGTTCGGCACCGACGCCCAGAAGAAGAAGCACGTCGTCTCGCTCACGTCGGGCAAGGCTGTCGCTGGTGCTTTCGCGCTCTCCGAGCCGCACGCCGGTTCCGACCCCGGAGCGCTTCGCACGAAGGCTCTGAAGACGGGCAGCGGCTGGGTCCTCAACGGCGCCAAGCAGTGGATCACCTCGGGCGCATACGCGGGCGTGATGGTCGTGTGGGCGCGCACCAGCGGCGAAGGCACGAAGGGCCTGTCGTGCTTCATCGTCGAAGGAAACACGCCGGGGCTGATCGTCGGCCGCGCGGAAGACAAGATGGGGCTTCGCGGCTCCAACACCGTGCCGCTGACTTTTGAGAACTGCGAGCTGCCTGCCGACGCATTGCTCGGTCGCGAGGGCGACGGCTTCAAGCTGGCGATGATCGCGCTCGATGGTGGCCGCATCGGCATCTCGGCCCAGGCATGCGGCGTGGCCCGCGCGGCGATTGCGGCGTCCGTGCGGTACGCGAAAGATCGCAAGGCGTTCAATCAGCCCATCGCCGAGTTCCAGGCGCTGCGCTTCATGCTCGCCGACATGCAGACCCAGCTCGACGCCGCCGAGCTGCTCTGCTTTCGCGCGGCGGCGATGAAGGAAGCGGGCCGCCCGTTCACTCGCGAGGCCTCGATGGCCAAGCTCTTCGCCAGCGAGATGAGCAACCGGGTCTGTGATCGCGCAGTGCAGATCCACGGGGGCTACGGCTACATCGATGAGTTCCCCGTCGAGCGCTACCTGCGCGACGCCCGGGTTCAGACGATCTACGAAGGCACCAGCGAAGTGCAGCGGCTCGTCATCGCGCGCGAAGTCATCAAAGCGGCCGGCGCTTAAAAGGACACCCGACATGAAAAAGCTCACCTTGCTGCTCCTCGCAGCCGCCCTCGTGGCCTGCGGCCAGAAGCCCAAGCCAGTCATCGACTCGGGGCCTGAAGAAGATGCGGGCACTGACGCCGGCGTCGACGCAGGCCGCGAGAAGGGGGTCGAGCCTCCGACGGGTTACTCCAACGCACTGCTGTTGCCCGACGGCAACCTCCCGAGCGTGCGCGTCGGCATCAGCGCGTCGATGGCGCTCGACCAGTTCAACCACCCGATGATCGCGGCCGTCTACACGGACCCGAACAACGATGGGATTCACATCGATGACTCGCTGGTTTTCACCCGGTGGAATGGGCTCTCGAAGACGGCCGATGGCGGCACGTTGGGTTACCAACCGACCGTCACCATCGCGTCGATCGGTGAGATCGACCTGACCGAGCCAAACCGCCAGATCTCGTTGGCGCGCGACCCGATGACCGGGACGATTGGCATCGCCTACGTCACCGAGCTGAAGACGGTGAAGATCGTGCTCTCGAACGACGAAGGCGTCACGTGGTCGCCCGAGACGGTCAGCCTTCCCAACGCGTCGGGCCACCTGCTCAGCAACCCGGTGTTGGCGCTCAATGGCGGTGTCACCCACCTCGCGTACTTCGAGGCAGAAGCGCCGTGCGGCTTCACCGACTGCGGCCAGGTCATCTACCGCCGCCGCGCCGGCAAGGCGGCCTTCACCGACTCGACCAGCCCGGCGCCCGCGGGCACCGACGTCGCGCTTGCGAAGCCCATCTCGATGGCGGTCGATTCGGCCGGCAACGCGGGAGTCGCGTACTTCGTGGGCCCCGCGCAAGCGGCGGGCGGCGCGGTCAGTTTGCTCTTCTGGCGTCCCTCGGCCACCACCACGGGCAAGGTCGCCGACAGCGGAGCAGCCCCTGTTCCGAAGCCTCCGTCGGTCAGCCTCACCTTCAGCGCAGCGAACCCGCGCGTCGCCTACCACCTGCCGTCCGCGGCCTCGGTGAACGCGCAGCTCTGGTACGCGGCTGCGACGGATGCGGCGGGCACGACTTTCACGCCGGTCGAGATTCCGCGGAACGGTGCAGGTGCCATGTTCGAAGCCACGTCGAAGTTCCAGGCGATCGCCGTCGCTGCCGGAGGAAAGATCGCCATCGCGGCGAACCTCGACGGCCTGCCCGTAGACCAGGTCTGCAAGGGCGGCCCGAAGCTGGCCGTTTCGACCGACGGCGTGGCGTTCGATACCTGCCGGCCGGTGAAGACGGGTGTTCCGCTCTTCGGCCAGGCCGGTTTGTGGATGAGCGCCGCTTTCCACAAGGCGGACAAGGTCACGCTGGCCTTCACGCTCGAGAACAACGCGAACCCGCTGATTCGCGGCGGCGTGATCGTCTTCCGCGAGCCCTAACCGGCGTCCTTCCGGCCCAGCTCGAAGCGCTGGGTGAGCTTGGCCGGCTGGTCGACGATCTTCGACCAGTCGAGCCCATACACCGCGTTCGACAGGCAGGTGCGCGGGCCGAACGGAATCTCGACGTCGTGCTCGAGCCACGAGCGCTGCAGGCCATTGGCGTCGATCTCGAAAGCGATCATCACGTTCGCGGGCGGCGAGTCCCATTCCTTCAGGCAGTCCTGCACGTCTTCTTCGAGCGTCTCGAAGCCGTAGCGAAGGATCTCAAGCTCTCGCGCTGCGTTCGGGCCTGCGTTGTCGCGCTTGTCGACGGGGCCCGGCGCTCCGCGCGGCGCGTCGACGGCGAGCGCCTTGAGCACCACGCCTGCCTCGAACGTCGGCTTGATCAGCGGCACCTCGACCAGGGCGGGCGGTGTCTTCCGTGTCATCGGCGAACCCTGATCCTGCCCCGGAATTCGCCCGGGCAGGCCGGCTTGCGGCGCGTCGGGAGCGATCGCGGGATCCACTTCGCGCGCAGTCAGCCGCGCGATGCCCAGCACCACCAACACCCCAATCAACCCGAACAACCCCCAGCGCTTCTTCATTCGTGCTTGAGCATCTTGCGAAGGGCGGCGTCGAGTTCCTGCGCCGTCGGCACGCGGCGGGCAGGCGGGGTGACGGCGGGCGGCAACCGCACCAGCTGCTGCTTGATCGGGAAGTCGTCGTAGGCCCCCGACTTGTTGGCGTCGACGAGGATCGCGTTGGTGAAGCCGACGGGCCGCGACTCGTTGGCGGTGCAGACGCCGCCAGCGCAGCTGACGCCATGCCACGCCATCGGGAACAGCGTGGGAGCCGCCGTGCTGCCGCGCACCATCGCGACGTACCAGGTGTCGGCGGTGGGGCTGACAGTGAACTTCTCGGTGACGTGGATCTTCCGCGCGGTGAAGCCGTTGAGGCCCGGCACCGCAACCAGCGGCAGCATCGTCGGGTCGTAGTCCTTGAAAGCGAGCCGGCGGGAATCGGGCCACTCTGAGTTGGTCGCTCCGTTCAGCGCCTCGCGTCCCGCGGTGTGCGTGTAGATCTCGATCGCGGTGAACTTCATCCACTCGGGCGCCTGGACATCGACGGTGAGCTCGATCGTCTCGCCGCCCGCGGCGTCGATCGACAAGGTGTCGCCAATCTCAGCGACGGGTCCACCGCCGGTCTTCTGCGCCTTCAGCGTGATGAAGGGCCCCGACGAGGCGATCGCCTTGTGCGCGCGAATGGCCTCCGCGAACTTCGGTACGTCGAAGGAGAGCGGCGCGTCGATGCCCGTCCGCACCCAGGTGCGCCCGTAGCCGCCGACATCGGTGTTCACGTTGTGGGAGTCCGACACGCCCGTCGCCGTCTTCACCTGCCCGCGCGAGAGAAAGGTCATCCAGTCGTTCATCACGCCCAGGTTCGGCGTGATGCCGTTCTGCACCTCGATCGCGTCGAAGGCGTTCGAGAGCAGCTTGGTGTCGGCCGCGGTCGCCGCGGGGTTGGGCACCATGCGAAAGGTCTCGGGCTTCTCGTGGGTCGCTGAAGTGGCGGTGTCGACCTTGAGCCGGGTCAGCGAGCCGCCGCTGCCTCGCGGGTGGTTCATCTGCAGCACGACCCCGGGGAAGGCCGTCTTCAATCCGGCGTAGAGCTCGTCGAGGCGCAACGTCGGCCCGTCGCCGCCTGCCCAGTCAAAGGCGTCTCCTTTCACCACCGGGTAGGCCTGCTGGTGCCCGAAGTCGAAGGGCGTCACCTCGCAGCCGATCATCGAGGCGATCTGCGCCTGCGCTCCCATCTGGGTGATCAGCGGGCCGAAGTCGGTGATCACGTCGTGGTCCGTCGAGACCAGCACGTCGACGCCTTCCGCCAGGTACGACGCGATGCGCGCCGGGTTCGCCACCGAGCTGTCAGCGCTGGCGACCGCGTGCACGTGAAGGTCTGCGCTCATCCACCCCGTGGTGTCGACCACCCGCGCGAGCGTCGCCGCGACCGCCGCTCCGCCAGTCGTCACGTCGATCGCCTCGCCGGTCGTTGGGAAGGTGTCGGGCCAGGTCGAGTACTCGGGGCCGCGCGTGACGAACACCTGGTACGCGCCGGGAGGAAGCAGCAGCTCGAGGCTTCCCGACGCCGGCACGTGGCCGACCGCGGCGATCGTCGAAGGCACCTCGTCCACGTCGTAGAAGGGCCGGTACCGCGAGGTCTGGAAGGGGCAGGGGCCGGCCGGGCAGATCACCGTCACCTTCGCGCTGAGCCCCGCTCCGAACGGATCCTTCACGGAGACGCTCAGCTTCCGCGAGAGGCCCACCTTCAAGTCCGCGCTCACGCTGCCCGTGCTCGGCACGGTGACGGCGGTCGGCGCTTCGATCGCATGGCCCAGCTCACCCGCCACGACCGTGTAGTTGCCCGGCGGCAGATCGACCTTCGACTTGCCCGCCGCATCCGTCACCAGCACCGTCTTCTGCTTCGTGCCTGAGTCGATCACCGCCACGCGCACGCCCGCCGCCGGCATCGTGTCGTCGAGCCGCGTCACCATCACATCCAGGCGCGCGCGCGGCGTCGAGTCGAACGCCTGCATCTGCGACAGCGTGTCGCCCAGATCGCGCCCCACGAAAAGATCGCGAAGGTACGTGCGCTGATCTGCGCTAAGAATTCCAAAAGAGCCGGGCCGCTTCGTCGCCGCCGTGTCGACCCACGTCAGCAGGCCCGTCTGCCCTTCGCCGCCTGCGAGCGTGCCGACCACTCCGCTGACGTAGAGCAGGGCGTTTAGCGGCTCGGGCGTCTTCGGATCCGCGAACTTGTAGCTGCGCACCGCGTATGCCACCTCTTCCGCCTGGTACCCGTACCAGGGCGAAGGATCCGCCGTGCAGCCCTTGGCGCCCATGCCGTTCTTGCAGCTGCCCGGGTTGAAGAAGTCGCTGACGCCGCCCTGCTCGAAGAGATCGCCGACGCTGGTGACGATGTTCGTCTGGCCGCTGTTGCAGAACGCCGTCAGCACCCGCACCCGCGACTCGCCCGGAGACAGCACGTAGTAGGTGGTCGCCTTCAGCGACAGCGCCTCGTTCGGGTCCTTCACCAGCTTCACCCCCCCGAGGTACTCCTCGATGATGTTCGGCACGTTGATGTAGTCGTTCACCGCGTCGGTGCCGGTGGCGGCGATGATCGCCGGGCCGCCCTCAGTGCCTGCCTGCAGCACCTCGACCTTCTGGGTGTTGATGGTGCGGCCGAACGCGTAGAGCACCTCCAGCTTGCCGACTTGATCCCGCCCCGGCTGCCCGGCTGCGCGCTTGAGGTCCGCGTCGATGATCGTGCCACCGTAGGGCGCCGCGCCGATGTGGCGGTACGGCCGCTGGATCACGACCCGGATCTTGTCGTTCTCGAGCAGGTAGTCGCCCACCATGCCCTGCGCGAACGGGCCGCCGACCCGCTGATCTTCGGTCTCGATCTTCACCGCGCGCGCGCTGTTGCCGACGTTCGAGAAGAGGTTCGTCGCGGTGAGGTCGACCTCGCAGCGTCCCGATGGCTCGGGGTCGGGAATCGGCTTCTTCGCTGAAGGGCATGCCGAGCACGCCACCACACAGAGCGCCGCGAGGATCCGTGGTTTCATTAGAGCCGTTTAGCCCACAACCCAACGTCGTTCGACTCGCCCGAAGTCTCAAGTTAGGGTCAGCTTCCTTCCGTATGGCGATCACACGCACCGAGGCCGAGCTCCAGTCGGCAATCGAGACGATGTTCCGGGTCCGGGCCGTCGAGTCTCCTCCCGACGATCAAGGCGAGCGCACCATCTGGCACCGCGGCCACAAGGGCGCCGACCTCGTCACCTGGGTCGATGCGTTCGGCCGCGTCACCCGGCAAGAGCTCTACCTCTTTGATGACTGCCTCATCTGGGAAAAGGCCTCGGGCGTGCGCACCGGTGAAACGGCAGAGCACGAGGGCAGCAAGCTTGGGCCGTCGCCCGACGGAATCACCTTCGACTCTGGCGCTGACGACATCCGCATCGGCCGCGCGCGCAAGGCGCTGCAGGGCTACGCGGGCCTCGACAAGTTCATCCTCCACGCCCGGCTGCTGGTCGGTGGCGAGAAAATCAGCGACGAGCGCCTCGTCACCCGCAATGCGCGCGCCGTCAGCGAAGAGCACGTGCGCCTCGAGAACGAACGGCAGACCGCGCCCGAAGGCGCGCGCCAGGGCCAGCGCCTCGCCCTCATTGGCATGGCCGTCCTGGTGGTGGGCCTCATCCTCTGGATCCTGCAGCTGCTCACGTGAGGTTCCGCGAAGCGCAGCGCGTCGCCGCTTTCGGCACCACCGTCTTTTCCGAGTTCTCGCGGCTGGCGAACGAGCACCAGGCGGTGAACCTGGGCCAGGGCTTCCCTGATTTCGACGGGCCGCCCGAGGTGAAGCAGGCCGCGCTGGATGCGATCAATGGCGGCCTCAACCAGTACGCGATGGGGCACGGCGCGCCGAAGTTGCGGGAGGCGATCGCCACCCACGCCCGCCGCTTCTACGATCAGGCCGTCGATCCCAACTCGATGGTCTGCGTCACCAGTGGGGCCACCGAGGCCATCTTCGACGCCGCCCTCGCGCTGCTCGACCCAGGCGACGAAGCCGTCGTCTTCGAGCCCTTCTACGATTCCTACGTCGCTGCGATCCAGATGGCCTGCGCAACACCCCGCCACGTCCGCCTCTTTCCACCCGACGCCCGCCACCCCGCGTGGTGGTTCGACGAGTCCGAGCTCGCGGCTGCGTTCTGCGAACGGACCCGCCTCGTCTTCGTCAACACGCCCCACAACCCCACCGGGAAAGTCTTTACCCGCGACGAGCTGCAGCTGATCGGTGCCCTCGCCACCAAGCACGACGCCATCGTCCTTTCCGACGAGGTCTACGAGCACCTCGTCTTCGCGCCCGCGCGCCATATTCGCATCGCCACGCTTCCCGGCCTCGCCGATCGCACGCTGACCTTGAGCAGCGGCGGCAAATCGTTCTCATTCACCGGCTGGAAAATCGGCTGGGCGATTGGGCCTGCGCCGCTGATCAAGGCCGTGCAGAAGGCCCACCAGTGGGTGACCTTCGCCACCGCTTCGCCCTTGCAGGCCGCGATCGCCACCGCGCTCACGCTCCCCGACTCGTACTTCGACGGCTTCGCGTTGATGTACCGCGCCAAGCGCGACCTGCTGTGCGACGCGCTGTCACGCGCCGGGCTCACGCCGCTGGTGCCCGAAGGCGCGTACTTCGTGATCGCGCGCACCGACTCGCGGCTCAAAGATCACCCCGACGACTTCGCGTTCTGTCGCTGGCTGACGACGAAGGGCGGGGTGGCGGCGATTCCTCCGTCGGCCTTCTACAGCGACGCCCACAAAGCCGAAGCGCGGGCGCTGGCGCGATTTGCTTTTTGCAAGACGGATCCGGTGTTGCTGGAAGCGGCGCGTAGGCTTTCCGCTCTGTAAGGCCGCTGGCCCGGTGGTCGCTCGGGTGGTATCTCGCCCACACATGGCCCGCTCTGCGAAGCACGTCTCGAAGAAGGTCACCAAGGCGAAGGCAAAGTCGAAGGCCCCGGCAAAGTCGAAAGCGAAGCCTGCGAAGCTCTTCGACGCCGCCGCCGTCACCGCGCTGATGGCGGACGTGCGCCGCTGGCGGAAGAATACGCTCGGGCCGATGACGGCGAAATCGCCGCTGCGCCAGGCCGTGTTCCAGACCGACTCGGGCGTGCCGATTCCCGACGTGATGACCGCCGCCGATCGCAAGGGCGCAAACCCGGCCGACCTCGGGCTGCCCGGCGAGTTCCCGTTCACCCGCGGCGTACAGCCGACGATGTACCGCGGCCGCTTCTGGACAATGCGCCAGTTCGCCGGCTTCGGCTCGCCATCCGACACGAACAAGCGCTTCAAGTACCTCGTCGGGCAGGGGATGACGGGGCTCTCGACCGCTTTCGATATGCCCGCGCTGATGGGCTACGACGCGGACCATGTGATGAGCCGCGGCGAAGTCGGCAAAGAAGGCGTCGCCGTCTCGACGTTGAAGGACTTCGAGATCCTCTTCGACGGCATCGCGCTCGACAAGGTCACCACGTCGATGACGATCAACGCGTCGGCGATCGTCGCGCTGTGCATGTACATCGCGGTGGCCGAGAAGCAGGGCATCCCGATGGCGAAGCTGGGTGGCACCATCCAGAACGACATGCTGAAGGAATTCATCGCGCAGAAAGAGTGGATCGTGCCCCCGCGCCCGTCGGTGCGCATCGTGGTGGACATGATCGAGTTCTGCCAGCAGCACATGCCGCGCTGGCACGCCGTCTCGATCAGCGGGTACCACATTCGTGAAGCCGGAGCGACGGCCGCTCAAGAGCTGGCCTTCACCCTCGCCGACGGCATCGGCTACGTCGAAGAGTGCGTGAAGCGGGGGATGAACGTCGACGACTTCGCTCCGCGGTTGAGCTTCTTCTGGGACGTGCACAACGACTTCTTCGAAGAGGTCGCCAAGTTCCGCGCCGCCCGCCGCATCTGGGCGAAGGTGATGCGCGATCGCTTCGGCGCGAAGGACCCGCGGTCGATGCAGCTGCGCACCCACGCGCAGACCGCCGGCGTCTCGCTCACCGCGCAGCAGCCCTACAACAACGTCGTTCGCACCGCGCTGCAGGCCCTCGCGGCGGTGCTCGGCGGCACGCAGTCCCTTCACACCAACTCGCTGGACGAGACGTACGCGCTGCCCACCGAAGACGCCGTCACCATCGCGCTGCGCACCCAGCAGCTCATCGCCTACGAGTCGGGCGTCGATCGCGTGGTCGACCCGCTGGGCGGCAGCTACTACGTCGAGCACCTCACCGACGAGATGGAAAAGCTGGCCAACACGTACATTCGCCGCATCGACGAGATGGGCGGCATCATCCGGGCCGTCGAAGAGCAGTTTCCGCAGAAGGAAATCGGCGAGAGCGCGTATCGCTGGCAGCGCGAGGTCGAGCAGGGCGACCGCACGATCATCGGCGTCAACGCCTTCAAGAGCGCACAGAACCAGCCGATCGAGCTGCTCAAGATCGACGAGAAGGTCCACCAGGAACAGGTCGAACGCATCGCCGAAGTGAAGGCGATGCGCGATCAAGCAGCCGTCGACGCCGCGCTCGCGAAGGTCGAGGCCGCCTGTCGTGGCACCGACAACCTGATGCCTCCGGTGCTCGAGGCGGTGAAGGCCTACGCGACGCTGGGCGAAGTGTCCGACGTCTTTCGCAAGGTCTGGGGCCAGTACCGAGAGGGCGGGCTCTTCTAAGATTCTCAAGACAAGGCGCCATGCCCACCCTGAGTAGCTTCTTCGCGATCTTCACCGACGGCACAGTTCCTCGCGCTGACATGCCGGTTCCCCCGGGCACCTTCGTGGTGCTCGAGCCGATCGTGCCCATTCCCGTCTTCTCGCAGGACGATGAGCTGTTTGGGCCGCACGCGCAGAGCTTCGTTCGCGCGCCGAAGAAGCACGGCTGGCTGTTGACCGTGACCCGCGAGGTGAAGGGCGGCGCGGGCACCTTCTTCTCCGACGTCCACAAGATTCTCGTTCAGGCGTCGAAGGGGCATCTGGGCTTTGGCATCGACGTGCTGCGCCTGTGGCCGTTTCCGCTTCACAAGGTCGACGAGCTGCCCGACGACCCGTTCGCCGAAGACTTGTTCTCGGTGGGCTTCGCCGAGCAGGGCGAGCACGGGTTTCGCGCCGAGACGATTGGCCTCGCCAAGCTCGCGCAGCGCGAGCTGTCTTTCGAGTTCTTCGGAAAAGATCTGCTCGAAGACGCGGCGCTGTTGTGCGCGCACCTGGCCGACTGGGCGATGGGGCAGGGCCGCCGCGTCGGCCACGAGCAGACGATGGCGTACGGGTTCGATCGCGTCTTGTTCCGCGCCATCGAAGGCGTCGAGGCGGGAGGCCCGTTTCGCGGCTGGCACCCTCCGGTGATCCAGAGGCTGCTGCCCGAGAGCCGATTTGCGGGGGTCGGCGTCGCGCAGGTCCTGACCTATTCCTCGTCAGGCAACGAGCCCACGCCCGACATGACGACCACGCTGCGCCGCGCGTTGGAGCAGCGCATGGTGCTCGAGGCCGAGAACCTCACTGGCGAATCGCCCCACCAGTCGGCCACCGCCGAAGCCTGTGCGTGTGCCGGAGGGCCCGATGGGCTGCGCGGCACCCGCCATGAGCCCCGGGCCCAGAAAGACAGCGGCTGGTCTTTCACCTGCCACAAGAGCCACCCGAGCTCCGATCTCGGGTCGCTGACGCTGGGGGCGCTGGCCCACCGCGCGCCGCAGATCGTGAAGTACCTGGCCCTGCCGCCCGGCTGTTCGATCGATTTCGTCGCGGGTGACGTGGTCATCGACTCGGCCGCTGCCCGCCGCGACGAAGACGACGAGCCCGAGGAGTCGGACGACGTCTGATGCCGAGCCCGTTCTTCGGTGAGCTGTACCTGCGCAGCACCCGGCCTTTTCTCGACCCGAAGATCACCGCCGCCGAGCTCGACTACCTCGAGGCGCGCCTGCTCGAGCTGAAGCTCGAGGGCCCGGTGCTCGACTACGGCTGTGGCCACGGCCGCCACCTCGGCGCCGGCCTTCGCACCGGGCGAACCACCTTCGGCATGGATCGCGATCACCCGTCGCTCTGCGAGGCGCTTCCGATCGCGCCCGTCGTGCGGGGTGACTTCTTCGCGCCTCCTTTCCGGTCGGGCTCGCTGGCCGGAATCTGGGCCTGGTACAACTCGGTCTTCACCTTCGACGACCCCCAGATCCGCGCGCTGTTTTCGCAGCTGGCCCGGCTGCTAAAGCCCGGCGGGCTGCTGCTGCTCCACACCCTGCCGCGCGAGAAGCTGTCGAATGATCCGACTTCTCACTTCAATGGCCAGCTTCCCGACGGCTCACACCTGATCGAAGACGTGGCGTTCGACGAGGCCTCCGGGCGCGATCGGGGCCGCCGGACGCTGACGCTTCCCGATGGCCGGGTGCTCGCAGCGGACTATTTCATTCGGTATTTTTTCAAGGGCGAGCTCGAAGCCTTGCTGGAAGGCGTTGGTTTTCGGACTATTTTCGTGCATGGAGCACTCGACGCCAGCCCACTGACGGGACATTCGGCCGATTTGATCCTGGGAGCACAACGTGGGTGATCGAAAGCTGCGCATCCTGGTGGCGAAGCCGGGCCTCGATGGACACGACCGGGGCGCCAAGATCATCGCCCGTGCCCTGCGCGACGCAGGCATGGAGGTTATCTATACAGGGCTGCACCAGACGCCCGAGATGATCGTCAGCGCGGCCATTCAGGAAGACGTCGACGCGATCGGGATGTCGATCATGTCGGGAGCACACATGACGCTCTTCCCCGCGGTGATGGAGTTGCTGCAGGCGCAGAATGCGGGCGACATCGCGGTGTTCGGCGGCGGCATCATCCCCGACGACGACATTCCGAAGCTGAAGGAGAAGGGCGTGGCGGCAATCTTCACTCCCGGCAGCAGCACCCAGGACATCATCCAGTGGATCCAGCAGCACATCTCGGCCAGCGCCTAGTCGGCTCGGTACTCCCGCCGGCGGTCGACGTCTACGAGGTCGGCCCTCGCGATGGGCTGCAGAACGAGCTGCGCACGCTCGCCACCAACGACAAGGTCCGCCTGGTTGACGCGTTGGTCGACTCGGGCTTGCGGCGGGTCGAGGTGACGAGCTTCGTCCCGGCGAAGTGGATCCCGCAGCTCGCCGATGCCGAGAAGGTGCTCGAGCGCGTTCGCCGGCCGCCGGGGGTCATCTTTTCCGCGCTGGTTCCGAACCTCAAAGGGCTCGAGCGCGCGCACGCCGCCGGCCTGCAGGAGGCCGCCGTCTTCATGTCGGTGACCGAGAGCCACTCGAAGAAGAACCTGAACAAGACCGTCGCCGAGGCGCTGGCCACCGTTCGCGATGTCACCGCCGCGGCGATCAAGCACGGCATGCGCGTGCGCTGCTACCTGTCGACCGTCTGGGGCTGCCCTTACGAAGGCGCCGTTTCCGTCGAGCAGGTGGTCGCGGTCTGCCGACAGCTGCAGGGGCTCGGCCTGTACCAGCTGTCGCTGGGCGACACGATTGGGGTGGGCACTCCGTCGCAGACTGAGACCATCGTGCGCGAGGTGTCGCAGCATTTTGCGCTGCCGCAGCTGGCGCTTCACCTTCACGACACCCGAGGCACCGCGCTGGCCAATGCGCTGGTCGGTTTGCAGCTGGGCATCACCACGCTCGACTCCAGCACTGGCGGCCTGGGTGGCTGCCCCTACGCCCCCGGCGCGGCCGGCAACCTCGCCACCGAAGATCTCGTCTACCTGCTGCAGGGCCTCGGCATCGAGACCGGCGTGTCGCTGCCGAAGCTCGTCGAGGCCGGCCAGCTCGCGCAAGAGCTCATCGGCCGCAAGCTCTCGGGCAAGTACCTTCAGGCGGCGATCGGCGAGCGCGAGAAGGCGCTCAGCCGCGCCAACGGCTAGTCGGAATCGTCGACCAGCGGGTTTCGAGATCGCAGGCTCGGGAAGCGGCCGAAATCGCGATCCGCTGTCCACAGCTCGCTGACCCCATGCTCGAGGCAGAGCGCCGCGATGCGCGCATCGTGAACACGCGCTCCGGTGATGAGCCCGGTGCGCACCAACATCGAGAGCCGCTCGAGATGGCCATCGCCTTCTGCGAGCAAGGTCAGGGTCGGCGAAGACAGCAGCTCGGAAAGGAAGTCCATCGCGCGTTCGGGCTTCGTGGGCGGAGTGAAGATCGAGGCATGGGTCACCTTGGCGAAAAACTCGTGAACACAGGGCCAGGGAATCGCCCAGGTGCCGGAACCTTCAGCCAGCGTCCGGACCCAATACGCGGCACGCGCGTGCCAGGGGCTCTCGACGCGGTGCGCGTAGACGAGGAGGTTGGTGTCGATCGCGATCACGGCTCGTGAACCGTGGGCAGCTCGTAAGCAAGGTCGCGCGGCAACGACCAGTCGACGCCCGGCTGGAGGCCCTTGCCTTTCACCGTGACCAGGTTCAGGCGAAACGGCTTCCGCTTCTTCTTCCGCTCGGCCAGCGCCGCCCGCAGCCCTTCCTCGACCAGGGCGCGTAAGGTGCTGCCTTCCTTTGCTGCGATGCGCTTCGCCTGCTTCAGCAGCGCCGACCCGATCTCGATCGTCGTCTTCATATGGGTACCCATATCACCAGGCCCCACCACCCAGCTAACCGCCGAACAGCCCCTTCAGCCAGGCGAGGAACCGGGCGAACAGCCCTTCTTCCTGCACCGGCGCCAGCGCTACCACCGGCGCCGTCGCCGCTTCTTCTTCCAGCTTCTGCCGAACCGCGGCGGGTGTGTCTCGCGTCGTCAGCGTCGCCACCACCTCGCGCCCCGACTTCTCTTCCTTCGCCGAGACCTTCAGCAAGCACTCGTTGCTCACTTCGAACGTCACCGTCACGTTCACCGAGCCTCGCGGACCCTTCGGCAGGCCGGTGAGCTTCAGCGTGCCGAGGTATTCGTTTTCCTGCGCGCGATCGCTCTCGCCCTGGAAGACGGTGAGCTCGAGCTCGGCCTGATCGTCCCGGGTGGTGTGGTGCATGTGCGTGCGCTTCACCGGCAGCGACGAGTTGCGCGCGATGATCGGCTTGAACCGCCCTCCGGGGATCCCGACGCCGATCGCCATCGGCAGCACGTCGATCAGCACCAGCCCGGCCTTTGCGTCGATGGACTTCGCGAGCAGCGACGCGCCCAGGGCCACCGCTTCGTCGGGGTGCACGCTTCGCGCAGGCGCCTTGCCGAAGAGCGCGGTGATCTTCTCGTGCACCAGCGGAAAGCGGCTCTGGCCACCGACGAGGATCACTTCGTCCACGTCGGCTGGGGTGAGGCCCTTGCTCGACAACACTTCCTGGCAGACCTTGATCGTGCGCTCGACGAGGCCACCCGTCAGCTCGACCAGCTTCGCGCGGGTGAGGGTGACATCCAGATCGTAGGGCTTGTTGTCGATCATCGTGATGAACGGCACGTGGATGCGCTGCTCATTGCGTTCAGACAGCGCGCACTTCGCCCGTTCGGCGGCGTCGGTGATGCGCTGCATCGCGACGCGGTCGCCGACGAAATCCAGCTTGTTCTTCGCGGCCCACTCGGAAAGCAGCCACGCGACGATCGCGTTGTCGAAGTCGATTCCGCCGAGAAACGTGTCGCCGCCGGTGCTGACGACTTCGTAGACGGTGTCGTTCAGCTCGAGCACCGAGGCGTCGAAGGTGCCGCCGCCCAGGTCATAGACGAGGACCTTCTGCGAGAGCTTGCGGCCCCAGCCGTACGCGAGGGCGGCCGCCGTCGGCTCGTTCACGATCCGTTCGACGTAGAGCCCGGCCAGCCGCCCCGCCTCACGCACCGCCTGCCGCTGGTTGTCGTTGTACCAGGCGGGCACCGTGATCACCGCGCGCGACACGGGCTCGTTGATCTGCAGCTGCGCCAGCTCGCGCACCTCGCGAAGGATCAACGCCGAGATCTGCTGCAGCGTGTAGACGCGATCGCCCAGGCGCACCGCGGCGTCGCCGTTGGGGGCCGCGCAGACCTCGTACGCGAACTTGTCTTTGATCTGCTGGACGACTTCCGAGTCGTAGGCCCGGCCGACCAGGCGCTTGGCGCCGTAGACCGTGAGCCGCGGGTTGGTGAGCAGCTGCGCGCGGGCAGGGTGGCCGATCACCAGCTTGCCGCGGGCGTTGAGCGCCAGAATCGAAGGCACCGTGTTGTAGCCCTCGCGGCTCTTCAACACCTGGGGCTTGTCGTCCTTGGCGAACGCCGCGCACGAGTTCGTGGTGCCCAGGTCGATGCCGATGATCGGGCCGGTGCGAAGCGGCTCTGTCGTGGGCTCCTCGAATGCGGGGGCTGACACCTGGCTGGTCGCGCCTTCGACGATCACGCGCCCTGAGATCTGCGAGGGCAGCGGCGCCGGCGCGGCCGAAGCCGGAGGAGGCGGAGCGACCGCGCCTGGCGACGTGTCCGCCGGGCCGACGTTCCTCGGTAGGGGCGGCTCGGTCGATCGCAGGTGCGGCATCGCGGCGCCGGCCGAGTCGAGGAAGCGCTGGCTCGTCTCGTCGAGGGTGAGGAACTTGAGCCCCATGCCCGAGATGCCTTCGCCCTTCTGGCCAGTGACGAAAGCGACGACGGCCGAGGCGTGGATCAGCCTGTCTCCGTTCGCGAGCTTCAAGTCGAGCGTCACCGGCGTGCCGGGCGCCTTCACGGCCTTGCTGCGAAGGTAGATGCCGCCGCGGGTGACGTTCGAGCCGTACTTCTGGAGGAATTCCTCCGGCGTGGCGAACGGCAGTTTGACGGCGAGGCCGATGGGCGCGGGTGTCGTCACGGGATGAACCAGCTTGCTGCGTCGCACGGCACGTTCAAACTTTCCAGCAGAACGTGTGCCGTGTAATAGCCATTCATGCTGCCTACGGAGCTCCGGCTGGGCCTGACTTTCGACGATGTGCTGCTGTTGCCTGCGGCTTCGAGTGTGCTCCCCGGCGATGTCCAGCTGGGCACTCGCCTGACCCGGAACTTGAGGCTGCCGATTCCCCTGCTGAGCGCCGCGATGGACACCGTCACCGGCGCGCGGATGGCGATCGCGATGGCGCAAGAAGGCGGCCTGGGCATCATCCACAAGAACATGTCGCCCGCTGAACAGGCCGCCGAGGTGGCCCGGGTGAAGAAGCACGAGTCGGGCATGGTGGTGGATCCGGTCACGATCGAGCCGGGGGCTCCCTTGTCGCGGGTGATGCAGCTGATGCAAGAACACGGCGTCTCGGGCATTCCGGTGGTCGATGGCAAGAAGCTGGTCGGCATTGTGACGCGGCGCGATGTGCGGTTCGAGAAGAACTTCACCCAGCGGGTCGAGCAGGTGATGACGCGGAAGCTGGTCACTGGCCGGGAAGGAGTGACGCCGCCCGAAGCGATGGAACTGCTTCACAAGAGCCGCATCGAGAAGCTGCTGGTGGTGAACGACCAGGGCGAGCTGCGCGGGTTGATCACGGTGAAGGATCTCGAGAAGCGGCGCGTGTTCCCAAACGCAGCGAAAGACAGCAAAGAAAGGTTGCTGGTCGCGGCGGCGGTGGGCGTGTCGGGCGATCGCGAGCAGCGCATCGAGCTGCTGCTGAAGGCGGGCTGCGACGTGATCGTGATCGATACGGCGCATGGGCACAGCAGGGGCGTGCTCGATGCCGTTCGCGACACGAGGAAGAACTTCCCGCAGGGCTTCGAGCTCATCTCGGGCAACGTCGCGACAGGCGAGGCGACGCGCGCGTTGATCGACGCGGGCGTCGACGCGGTGAAGGTGGGCATTGGCCCGGGCAGCATCTGCACCACGCGCGTCGTCGCCGGCGTGGGCGTGCCGCAGGTCACCGCGATCGATGAGTGCGCGCGCGCGGCTGACGCCAGCGGCGTGCCGATCATCGGTGACGGGGGGATCAAGTTCTCGGGCGACGTGGTGAAGGCGATCGCTGCGGGCGCGAGCACGGTGATGATCGGCTCTTTGTTCGCGGGCACGGAAGAGGCGCCGGGCGAGACGATTCTGTACCAGGGCCGCACCTACAAGGCGTACCGGGGCATGGGCTCATTGGGAGCGATGCGCGAAGGCAGCAAAGACCGCTACTTCCAGGGCAGCGTCGAAGAGCCCGGCAAGCTCGTGCCCGAGGGCATCGAGGGGCGCGTCCCCTACAAGGGCACGGTCGCGATGAACGTGTTCCAGCTGCTGGGCGGCCTGCGCAGCGGCATGGGGTACACGGGCTCTGCCACCATCGAGGAGCTCCGCACCCACGCGAAGTTCGTGCAGATCACCTCGGCCGGCTTGAAAGAGAGCCACGTGCACGATGTGATCATCACCGAGGAAGCGCCGAACTACCGGATGGAGTGAAGCGCCGCGTCCTTCACTTCCACAAAGTGACAACCCGCCGCAGCGCCTTCTCGCACTCGCGGGGGCCGACGGCGACGGTGAGCAGGCGTTCGGGGCGGAAGTATTCCTTCGCCACGCGCACGAGATCCGCAACCTTCAGCGCCTCGACCTCGCGGCAGCGCGTGGCGAAGGTCTTCGGCGGGCGGAAGAGCTCTTCACCTGCGAACCAGCCGAGCAGATCGCCCGGGAAGTCCTGCTGAGACTCGACCGCCATGCGGTACCGCACTCGGACGCGCCGCATCTCGTCGGCCGAGATCTTCCCCGCCCGAAGCGTGTCGATCGTCTTCAAGATCTCGCGCACCGTGTCGGCGACCTTCGCCGGCGCAGCCGCTCCATCGATCTCGAATGACCCCGCGTCGTGAAACGCCTCGATCGTCGCTCCCACCGAGTACGCAAGGCCCCGCTTCTCGACCACGTTGAACGGCAGCCGCGACGACAGCCCGTCGTCGAGCACCCGCCGCAGCGCCGACAGCGCATGGAAATCGGCATGCACCTCGGGCACCGTCGGGAAGCTCAATCGAAACGACGTCTGCGACTGATCATCCTTCGTGAAATCCAGCCGCGGCCCCACCGGCGCATCCGGCGGAGCGTCTTCCATCACCGAAGGCCCCGCCTTCACGTGCGCGAAGGCCTTCGTCGCCCGGGCGATCACCTCGGCGCGCTTCACCTTGCCCGCCACCGCCACCACCATGTTCCCGGCGACGTAGTGCTTTCGGTAGTGCTCCTTCACCTGGGCCAGCTTCAGCGCCCGCACCGACTTCAGCGTGCCCGCGATCTTCAACCCCAGCGGGTGCCCGCCGAACCGCTGCGCCTTCGACAGGTTCTCCACGTCGACGTCGCGCCCCTTCTCGTCCACCTCGTCCAGCATCTCTTCGAGAATGATCTCTTTCTCGAGCGTCAGCTGCGTCAGCAGCGGCCGCGTCAGCAGATCGCCGAGCACATCGAGGGCCACGCCCACGCCGTCAGGGTGAGAGGGGGTGAAGTAGTACGAGAGATCCCGCGAGGTGATGCCGTTCAGGTTCCCGCCCACGGCCTCGACCTTGGCGTTCATCGCGACCGTGTCGGAGTACCGCCGGCTGCCGCGGAAGAACAGGTGCTCGAGCGCGTGGCTCACCCCGTTGTTCGCCTTCGTCTCGTGCCGCGAGCCGACCCGCACGTAGACCGACACCATGGCGCTGTGCAGGTGCGGCGTCTCGACCGTCACCAGCCGCAACCCCTGTGGAAGAACATCCTTGAAGTAACGAAAGCCCGTCATGCGCGCGGCAACCGAATCACGAAAGTGGCTCCCTGGCCTGGCTCGGAAACAACGTCCAACGAGCCGTGGTGTGCCTGCACAATCTGCCGCGACAACGACAACCCCAGCCCCGTGCCGCTGGCCTTCGTCGAGAAGAACGGGTCGAACACCTTCGCGCGGGTCTCCGGGTCGATGCCCGGGCCCGTATCGCCTACCGAGATCTCGACGCTGCCATTCACCACGCCGGTGCGAAGCGTGAGCGTGCCGCCGCCCCGCATTGCCTCGCGCGCATTTCGAATCAGGTTCAAGACCACCTGCCGCAGCTGCCCTTCATCGACCATCGCCGATAGCTTGTCTGCCCCGGGCTCGCGTTTCACCTCGATCTTTGCACGCGCGAGCTCTTCTCCTGAGAATGCCAGCACCCGGTCGAGCAGGGCGTGCACGTCTTCCGGCTGCAGCGACGGGCTCGGCAGCCGCGCGAGCCGCAAGTGTTCCTCGGTCACCTCGGTGAGCCGGTCGACCTCGTGCGAGATCGCCTTCAGCAGCGCCACCGCCTCGCGGCCTTCCTCGGGCGAGGCGAACTTTGCCGCCTCGATCTGATCCTGGAGCAGCTCGACGTTCAGCCCGATCGACGACAGCGGGTTTCGCACCTCGTGCGCGATCTGCGCCGCCACCCGGCCCACCGCCGCCAACCGTTCGGCCAAAAGCAGCTCGGCCTGCTTCTGTTTGAGCAGGGCCTCGCGCTCTTGCAGCGACCTGGCCATCGCGTCGAACTCGCGGCCCAGCAGTGAGATCTCGTCGTCGCCCTTCAGCCCAATCTTCGCCGAGTAGTCGCCGCGCCCGATGCGCGAGGCGCCTTCGATCAACGTCCGCACCGGCCGCAGCGAGCGCGCCGACAGCGCGGTGGCGATCAACCCGACCGCGATCGCGAGCACGGGGAGCACGATGATTGCGGCCCCCGTCACCCTCTCGCGCTCCTGCGCCCGCGCCACCCGTTCACTGATGCGTGTCTCCAGCGACCCGTGCAGCAACCGCAGGTTCACCCCAATCGTGTTTTCCTGCGCCTGCAGCCGATCGAGCCGCGCCTCGGCCGCCGTCCAGTCGGGGTTGTTCTGCTCGAGCAGCGTGAACGCGGACTCGGACAAGAGCTCGTACTCGGCGTACTTCACCGACAGCTCGTCGAACTTCCTCGCCACCTCGGCCACGAACTCCTTCTCGTTCTCCGGAGCGAACTCCATCACCTTCTTCGCCGTCTGCTGCCCCGCCTTGATCTTCTCGGCCATCAACCCCGGGAAGTAGAGCCGGGTGAGCCTGATCAGCTGCCGCCGGGTGTCGACGTTGCGTTCATCGCGCAGCCGGTTGGTGTCGCGCTCGCGGTTCTTGTGGAAGGTCTCGATCGCCGACGCGTCCTGCGTCAGATGCAGGTAGCCTTCGGAAACCAGCCGGAACTCCACCTGGTTCCGGTGCATTTCAGTGACCGAGAAGAGTGAAACGGCCCCAAACGTCACCAGCACCACGGCGTAGCCGAGGAAGATGCGGGTGGCGAGAGAGAGACGCATGGGATTGAATATCTACCGTTCTGCCGTCTAAATAGCGGTTTTATCAGCCGAATCGGAAGTCCTAACATGCGCTTGCCCCTGCTCATCCTCGTCGCGTCCTCTCTCGCGCTCGCCGCGAACCGCCCGACGATTGTCATCGTGCCCTTCTCTGTCGGCGAAGGTGCCTCCGACGGGGCGGCCACCAAGTTCACGCGCCTGCTCAACGAAGAGCTGCGCAGCCGCGACGACGTGATGGAGGTGATGAACGCTCCGGCGATCAAAGCCGCTCCCGTCGCTGAGAAGCCGGCCCCCGCCGCGGGTGGCGCGAAGAAGAACGCCCCTTCCCCCGAGGCCACCGCCGCCCTCGCCGAAGGCAAAAAGGCGCTGGGCGACCTGCGGTTCGAGGACGCGATCGCCTCGCTGAAGAAGGGCATCGAGCTCTCGCTGAACGAGCCAGGCACCGCCGACTACCCCGCCGTGCTCGAGGCGTACATCTCGCTGGGCGTCTCGGCGTTCCGGGTCGGCGACGAGAAAGAGGCCACCGCCGCGCTCTTCAACCTCGCGCGCCTCGACCCCAACTACACGATCCCCGCCGGCTACCCTCCGATCTTCGGGCGCGAGTTCGAGAAGGCGAAGAAGAAGGTCGCCAAGCAGCTGAAGGCGTCGATCTCGGTCGAGGGCCCCGCGGGCTCCACCGCTTTCGTCGACGGCCGGGACCTGGGCATGGTGCCGGTGCTGGAAGAAAATCTCGCTCCCGGCCTGCACTACGTGAAGGTCGAAGGCGCGAAGGGCGAACGCTATGGCCACACCGTCGACTTGAAGACGGGCGTCTCGAAGGTGAAGGCGACGTTCGGCGGTAGGGAAGAGAAGCCGGCCGCCGCGGTCGCGACCAGTGGAGGCGTGGCAGATCCGCGCGTCGGAGCCCTGGTCGATGACGCTGCTGCCCAGCGCATCGCCGCATACACGAAGGCCGCCGGCGCCGAGTACGCGATCGTCGGCCTCATCTACCGCACCGGCGATCAGCAATTCACCGCGGGCACGGCGCTGTACTCGACGCGGAAGGCGAGCCTGTCGTCGTTGCCGGCAATCAGCTTCGACTCGGATGTGCTGACCGCCAACGTCGAGGCCTACAAGCTCGCCGACGCGCTGCAGGAAAAGATGGCCGCGTTTTCCTCGTCGAGCATGCCGATCGCGCTCATCACCAAGGCGGTGGTGAAGGCGTCGGGCAAGACGGGTGGCAACACCGGCAGCGGCGACATCGCGGCAATCACGCCTGAACGAAAGGCGATGAAGGCGCGCGACGCCGAGAAGCCGAACCTGACCCCCGACAACGTGCGGGCGCTCGATAACAAGAGCACCGTCGTCGACGACGACTCGAAGCCGCCCGATGAGCCGCCGCCCGGGCCCGTCGTGAAGTCGGGTGGGGTGCCCGTCTGGGTATGGATTGTCGCCGGCGTCGCCGTCGCGGCGGGGGGGGGCGTGGGCGCTTACTTCGGAGTGACGCAAGCCAATCGGCCAGTGACGGGGTCGGTGACCGCGACGTGGTGAAGCCCTCCTGGCCCTTGCTGGCCGCGGCGCTGATGCTTGCGTCGGCGGCGTGCGGGCCGAAAGAAAACAAGATCGAGGTGAAGATCGTCACCTCGGCCTGCGACGCGAAGGTCGACCCGTTCGCCGGCGTGAAGTTCGTTCGCGTCCGCGTCACCGGCGACGGCCTCGACGTCCCGCTCGAGTCCGTGGCCGCAGCGTCAGGCGATCGCACGATCACGATCCCGCAGATTCCCGCTGGCAAGGGCCGGGCGATCGAAGTGCGCGGCTACGACAATGATCCGACCGCGGGCGGCAAGGTCGTCTCGGTCGGCAAGTCGCTGCCCTTCGTGGTGGCCGACAGCGTCGACCCCGCGGCCGAGCCGCTGAAGATCAACATCTTCCTTCGCAAGGTGAACGCCTTCACGCCGCCGTCGACCGCCGCCGCCCCGAAAGACTGTCAGCGCATGAAGCTGCCGCGCGCCGCCCACACTGCGACGCTGCTCAACAACGGCAAGGTCTTCATCGCCGGCGGCTTCAACTTCACCACCGGCAGCCAGACCCGCACGCCGCTGTCCGAGGTCGAGCTCTTCGACCCGGCGACCAACTCGTTCACCAGCGGCCCCGAGATGACGCTGTCGAACGGAAGCGTGAAGCTGCCGAAGGCGTTTCACACCGCGACGAAGCTGCAAATCGGGCAGGTGCTGATCTGGGGCGGCGAGTCGTACTCGGGTGGGGCGGCCAACACCGTCTCGCCGTCCGCCCTGATCCTCATCTTCGACCCCGACGTGAACGAGTACGTCGCGATCCCGCGCAAGCCTCCTGCTCCGGCGGCGATTCCGCGCACCCAGCACAAGGCCGTCATCGACAAGAACGGCAAGGTGCTCGTCGTCGGAGGCCTGACGCGTGTCGCGGGCCTGGTGCCGGTGGAACAGGTCGAGTGGTTCGACCCAGCGACCAGCGAATACAAGGTGGTCAGCGGCGTCACGCTGCCACGCGCACAGCCGTCGGCGGCGGCGGTAAAGGCGGGCGAGCTCGTCGCGGTGGCGGGGGGCACCGATGGCACGGCGATGGCGAACGAAGTCGTCTACTTCAAGTGGGACAGCACGGGGTTCAAGCTCCAGGCGCTGGCGCAGCCGCCTCGCCTCGCGCTGCCGGGCCGCCGGGGAGCGTCGGCCGCGACGCTGCGCGGCGGGCTCGATCTGCTGGTGCTCGGCGGCTACTCGGATCCGGATCCTTCGAAGGTGACGCCCATCGCGTCCTCGGAAATCGTCGGCACGTCGACGACCCAGGTGACGGTCGGCCCGACGGTGGGCAGCAGCGGCACGGGCGGGCGGGGCGACATCTGCTCGGTGCAGCTGAACGACGGCACGGTGCTGGCGATCGGCGGGCTCACGGTCGACGCGCCGGGCGCCGCGGGTCGCAGTGATGGGTCGACGGTGATCCTCAAGTCGACCTCCGAAGGCGCCGCCCAGGGCGTCGTCGGCCCCGAGCTCGCGGTGCCCCGCTTCCTTCACAGTTGTACGCTGCTCGCCGACGGCTCGGTGCTGGTGCTGGGCGGGCTCAACGAGCAGGCTGCCATTCATGAAGTGCTGCAGGACGCCTGGATCTACCAGCCGGCGCCGACGGACCCCTAAAGACCCATGAGACTTCGCAGTGGCTTGTTGATCAGCCTGTTGGCGATCGCTTCGTGCGCACCGAAGCAGATCACCATCCAGGTTCAGATTCAGACGACCTCGTGCGAGGCGAAGACGGATCCGTTCGCGGGGGTGCAGTTCCTTCGCGTCCGGGTGACGGGCGACGGCATCGAGACGCCGCTGGACTCGATCGCCCCCACGGGCGGGTCGACCCGCGAGATAACGATTCCCGAGATCCCCGCTGGCAAGAACCGCGTGATCGACGTTCGCGGCTACGACGCCGACCCGCTGACGGGTGGCAAGGTGCTGTCGGCCGGCAGGTCGCTGCCCTTCGAGCTGCCCGACGTGATTCCAGATCCGGCCGACAACAAACCGATTCCGGTCGCCGTCTTCCTGCGCAAGGTGAACGCGTTTTCGCGGCCGTCGACGCAAGCCTCACCCACTGAGTGCCAGAACATGCGCATCTCGCGCGCGGGCCACACCGCGACGCTGCTCAAAGACGGCCGCGTCTTCATCGCTGGCGGCTACAACCTGATGCAGGGCTCGACCGCCAAGGTCTCGCTGTCCGAGACCGAGGTCTATAACCCCGTCACCAGCGCCTTCGAAACGTCGCCCCGCATGACGGTGAACCCCACCGGCGCGATCTGGATCCCAAAGGCCTTCCACACCGCCACCCTGATGACCAGCGGGCAGGTGCTGCTCTGGGGCGGAGAGACGTACACGGGCGGCGTCAACAACTACCCGGCCCCTGCGGCGATCATCCTCGTCTATGACCCCGAGTACTCGCAGTACGGCGCCGTGCCGAACCGATCGTCTCCGTCGCCGATTCCTCGCACGGGCCACAAGGCAGCGATCGACAAAAACGGCAAGGTGATGATCGTCGGAGGCCAGACGCGCAGCGCCAGCCCTCCCGCCGAGCTCGTGCCAGTCGACCAGGTCGAGTTCTTCGACCCGGGCACAAACCTCTACAAGGTGGTCGACGCCGTCACGATGCCCCGCATGCAGACCGCGGCGATCGCGGTTCGCGAGGGGCAGTTCATCGCCGTCGCGGGCGGCACCGACGGGGCGGGCTTGATGAACGAGGTCGCCTTCTTCAAGTGGGACAACGCGGGAGCGGTGGGCACCTTCAAGCGCGAGATGCCGCCGTCGCCTCCGCAGCTCGCGCAGCCGGGCCGCCGCGGCGCAGCCGTCGCCACGATTCGCGGCGATGCCGACCTGCTGGTGCTGGGCGGCTACACCGACCCGAAGATTCCGCTGTACCCCGCGGTCACCGCCCAGGTGCCCAGCGCCTCGTCCGAGATCGTGAACACCGCGACGTCGGGTGTCTCGCCGGGCCCTTCGGTGGGCTCCAGCGGCCCGGGTGGACGTGGAGACATCTGCGCGGTGCAGATGGCCGACGGCAAGGTGCTGGCGATTGGCGGTTACACGTTGGACGGCACCGAAGGCCGCAGTGACGGCTCGACGGTGATCATCAGCAGCAACGCGGCGGGCGGAGCCAGCGGCATCGGCGGCCCCGCGCTACTGGTTCCGCGCTTCCAGCACACCTGCACCGCCCTCGCCGACGGCACGGTGCTCGTGCTCGGCGGCGTCAACGAGCAGGCCGGCAACCGCGAGATCCTGAATGATGCGTGGATCTACCAGCCGGCGCCGACCACTCCGTAACGTCAGCTTCAGGCCTGCGCGGGCGGGACGACCAGGGCGGCCGCTGCGGCAGCCTCGGGTGCCGACGCAGCGGGCGAGGGCAGGGGAGAGGCTTCCATCGCCCGGCTCTGCGCCTCTTCCGCCGCCTTGTCTTCCGCGGCCTGCTTCTCGTTCACCTTCAGATCGCTGGCCGCCGCTTCGTCTGGCGTCAGCTCGACGCGCTCGGCGCGAATGCCCGACTTCGCCTCGAGATCCTTGATCGCCCGCGCCATCAGGTCGCGCTCGAGCATCAGGCGGTTCACCCGGCGCTCGATCGCGCGGAACTTGTCCTTCGCGAGCGTGCCTTCCTGGCGGGCCACTTTGAGCTGGTGGGTCGCCGCATCCGCGCGGCCCTTCGAGTTCTTCATCGCCTTTTCCAGCTCGGCGATGCGCTGGCGATCCTTGGTCGAGCCGGCTTCGGCGCGCGTGATCTTCTCTTTGTCGCTTTCCGACAGCTCGCGAATGACGCGCTGAACCGGCAGGGGCGCAGGCACGGGCGCCTCCGGCACGGGAGCAGCGGCCGCCACCATCGCCGCGACCGGGGCCGGCTTCCGCTTGCCGTCGTCCTTCTCGCTCTTGAGCTTCTGAAGCTGCTCGAGCGCGTTCGAGAGCTCCATGCGGGTGGCGTCGAGCTGAATCGAGGCCTGGCGCTCGACGTCGGCGCGCGCCTTCACGAGATCGCCATCGGCCTTGCCGGCTTCCTTCTGCTCGAAGACCTTCTTCTTCGTCGCCTTCAGCTCGTCCTTCAGCTCGGCGAACTGCTTCTTCACCTCGTCCAGCTCGCGGCGCTTCTTCTCGAGCTCGGCTTCGGCTTTCGCCGCACCGCCCTGGTTGCGATCGCCCTGCGACGACGTCGACGTGGGGGCCGAAGCGTCCGACGCGCGCGCCGACACCGGCTCAGCCTTCGAGCGCATCATCAAGAGGTACAGACAGACACACAGAGCTACCGAGACCAGCACGAGCGCAAACGCCACGGGTGACACTCCTTACCAACGAAGGGAAACGACCGAGCCCCGCGTATCACCCAGCCAACCGCCCCAGCAAGTCAGGCCTTGATCGAGAAGAAGTCGCGAATCTTGTTGAGCAGATCGGCCTCCGACCGGCCTTTGCGCGCGGCTGCCTCGAGGTCGAGCCCCTCGCGCACCGCGATCAGCTCGACGCGGCGGCGGGCGAGCACCTTCGCGACGTCGGCCGCGAGATCCGGCCGGCGCTGAATCACCGCCTTGAAGATCTCCTTGTCGAGGCGAAAGCACTCGGCGTCCGACAGTGCGATCACCGTCGCCGAGCGCTTCTCGCCGGTGAGCAGCGACATCTCGCCGAAGAAGTCGCCGCCCTTCAGGCGCGCCACCTCTTTCTCGAACCCGCCGTCGGCGACCCGAATCGCGACCTCGCCGTCGTCGATCAAGTACAGCCAGTGGGCCTCGGCGCCCTGGCGGGTGATCACCTCGCCGCGGGTGAAGGGCGCGTAGGCGAGGCCGCGGGCCAGCTCGTCCTGCTCGTCTTCCGAGAGGCCGCGGAAGAGCTCGACCCGGTTCAGCGCGCGGCGGCGGCGCTCGACTTCCTTCTTCAGCTTCGCCTCGGCGCGCATCGACGATTCCTCGGTGAGGAAGATCGCGTGGGCCGGAATCGACAGGCGCATGCCGTGCCGCTGCAGCGCGAAGTACACCAGCGTGCGCACCTCGCTGTCGGTGGGATCATCGTTGGCGAGATCGTTGAGCATGTACCGCACCGCGTACCGCCCGTAGCTCTCGGCCAGATCCATCAGCACGCAGTTCGGCGCTGGGTCATTCGCGACGCGATCGAGCTTGGCCGACCGCACCGCGTGGGTGACGTGCTCGATCACGTCTGACGGCTGAAAGCGGTAGTCGACGTTGAAGTACACCCAGCGCCGGAGCAGCCGGGGCGAGCCATGCCGCCGCCCGAGCACGTGCACCTGGCCCTTCATCATCACGCTGTTGGGGATCAGCACCGTTTCCCAGTTGCGCGTCTCGATCGCGGTGTACCGCCAGCGGATCTCGAGCACCTTGCCCGTCGCGTCACCGACTGCAATCCAGTCGCCGACCTCGATCGAGTTGTCGACCTGCAGCGCAAGGCCGCCCGCCACGTTGCTGATCGTGTCCTGCAGCGAGAGGCCGATGACGGCGGTGCCGACCGCCGAGGTGGCGATCAGGCCTGACAGGTTGACGCCCGAGTTGGAAAGAATGGTGACGATCGTGATCAGCGAGGCGACCGCCACGATCACGTCTTGCAGAATTCGGGGCACGTGGAGGCGCGCGCGCGGCAGCAGGCCCGCGAACAACAACCCGGCGATCATCCCCACCGTCGCTACTCCCGCCAACGCCGCGGCCGGAATCCGGAAGTCGGTGTACCGCGGAGAACCCGTCGCATGCAGCGTCGCCGCGATCACCAGGCAGACGAGGTGCATCGCGAAGAAAAAGCCCAGCGCCTTGAACCGGACCTCCTGGTTCTTCGAAAGCGTCCGCACCACGAGAAAGGTGATCAGGAAGAGGGCCGACAGGTAGAGCGTGCGGCCCTGCTGCGCCTCTTCCAACAACGCGTCCGAGAACCCCATCGCGCGTAGTGTAGGCTGCGCGCCGCCATGGGCCACCTCGAACTCACGAAGAAGAACAAGGTCGCCAGCTTCCGGAAGCTTGCGATCGGAACCTGGAAGACGACCTACGACCCGACGGTCTACGGGACGCTGACCGTCCGAATGGACAAGGCGATGGCGTACATCGAGAAGTTCCGCGAGGTGACGGGGAAGCGGCTCACCGTCACCCAGCTCGTCACCAAGGCGTGCGCCGAGGCGCTGAAGCGGTGCCCCGACGCGAACGCGATCTTGAGATTCAACAAGATCTACCTTCGCAAGCACGTGAACATCAGCGTGCTCGTGGTGCAGACCGACGGCGGCGAGGGCAAGGTCGACCTCACCGCCGCGAAGATCGAAGACGCCGATCAGAAGACGCTGCTGCAGATCGTCGACGAGATGAACGCGACGGTAGAGAAGGTGCGCCAGCGCAAAGACGTCGCGCTCGAGAAGGGCAAGAGCACTGTGCAGCTGATCCCCTTCATGCTGATGAACGTGTTCCTCAAGCTGCTCGGCCTGCTGATGTACACGTTCAACATCGACCTCACCTTCGCGGGCATGCCGAAGGATGCGTTCGGTTCGCTCACCGTCACCAACGTCGGATCTCTGGGCCTCGAGACGGCCTACGTGCCGCTGGTGCCCTACACGCACGTGCCGATCTTCGTCGCGCCAGGCCTGGTGAAAGACGTGCCCGTGATCGAAGACGGGAAGATCATCCCCGGCAAGGTGATGAACATCAACGCAAGCTTCGATCACCGCTTCATCGACGGGTACCACGCGTCGGTGCTGAGCAAGACGCTGCGCGAGATGATGGAAAACCCTTTCGAGAGCTTCGACAAGCTCGAGCAGTTAGGTGCGTCGCTGCCCGCCGTCGCGGCGCCGTCGACTCCGGTGCCCGACTGACGCACCATCAAACGAAGAACCGATCGGTCACGCCCGCAGTCCGCTGAAGGATCGTCGTCCAGCCCACCACCTGGTCGACCTTCCCTTCGACCTGCGACGGCGAGATCCCCATCGCCGCCATCGAGCCCGAGCAGGCGAAGAGCTTTGCCTTGCCGCTGGCCCGGACCACCTCGAGCAGCTCAGCGAGGGTTGGGACTCCGCGCTTTTCCATCTGGTCCGCGACGTCTTCCCTCAAGTCCGGAGCGCCCAGCGGCCCTTTGATCAGCCGCTCCAACGCCCACCAGAAGAAGTAGAGCTCGGCTTCTCGGCCCAATGAGGTGGCTGAGGCGGCGATCGCCAGACCCTGGTGAACGGCGTCATACGCGCCGCTATTGAAGAAGACAGTGACCGGCTGCACAGGGGCCTCTTAAGACCTTTCGGGCTCGACCTTCGACCGCCGAGTAACACATGTCAGTGAAAACAATGGATTGCGAGTGGAATTCAGACCCAACCCCTGGCTAAAGGCCACCTGCCTCGATGTCGCCCGCTCCCGCCAGACCTTCTGAGACTTCGCTCCGCAAGGACGTGCACCTCGATCTGTGCGCGACGGGGGACGTCGCGCCGGCCGAGAACTCGACCTTGCTCGAGTGCGTGAAGCTGCTGCACTGCGCCATGCCCGAGCTCGCCGTGTCTCAGGTCTCGCTCGCCACCAGGCTGTTCGGGAAGACGCTGAAGGCCCCGCTGCTGATCACCGGGATGACGGGCGGCACCGAGCGCGCCGGCCTGGTGAACCAGGATCTCGCGCGCGCTGCCGAAGAAGCCGGCGTCGCCTTCGGGGTGGGCAGCCAGCGGGCGATGGCGGAAAATCCTTCGTTGCTGAAGAGCTTTGCGGTTCGCCACGTCGCGCCCACCACCGTCGTGATCGGCAACATCGGCCTTCGCCAGGCCGCCGCGATGGGCGTCGATGCGCTGCGCACCCTCGTCGAGTCCATCGGTGCCGACGCGCTCGCCCTACACCTGAACCCCGGGCAGGAGCTCACCCAGCCCGAAGGCGATCGCGACTTCCAGGGCGGCTATGACGTCGTGAGCCAGCTGGTGAAGGCCTTCGGTGACCGCTTGATGGTGAAGGAAACCGGGTGTGGCATCTCGCCCGAGGTGGTCCGGCGCCTGGTCGACTGCGGCGTGCGCACCCTCGACGTCTCGGGCCTGGGCGGCACCTCGTGGGTCCGCGTCGAGCAGCTGCGCGCCACCGGCATCGCCGCCGACGTCGGGGCCGCCTTCTCTTCGTGGGGCATTCCGACCGCCGCGGCGATCGCTTCGGCCCGCAAGATCGCTGGCCCTGGTGTGACGCTGATCGCCTCGGGCGGCCTGCGGTCGGGCCTCGACGTGGCGCGGGCGATTGCGCTCGGCGCGAACCTGGGCGGCATGGCGTTGCCCCTGTTCCGCGCGCAACAGCAGGGCGGGCCCGACGGCGTAAAAGTTGCGCTCGAGACGGTGTTGACGACGCTTCGCCACGCGCTGGTGCTGACGGGGTCGCGGGACGTCGCGGAATTTCAAGGGAAGCCGAAGGTGGTCGTGGGTGAGTTGAAAGATTGGCTGTCGGCATGGTGAAGAGTCCGCCCGGGTCGGGCAGGGGGCAGGTTTGCAAAGCGAAGCGCAGCTAAAAGTTACCGCCGAACGCAGCAAGGAGAAGCCGCAGATGAACACGACGGTCACTTCCCGCTTGTCGGGCTTTCACAAGCTGCCGATGGCAGAGCGTCTCAACACGCTGAGCAAGATGTTCAAGCTCACCGCGGAAGAGTCGAGCTCGCTCAACGGGCACAGCTCGCTCGACATGGTGACGGCGAACCAGATGATCGAGAACGCGGTCGGCACTTTTCACCTGCCGCTCGGGGTCGGCCTCAACATGGTCGTCAACGATCGCGAGTACATCGTACCGATGGCGGTCGAAGAGCCGTCGGTGGTCGCGGCCGTTTCCTTCGCCGCGAAGATCGTGCGCGAGGGCGGTGGGTTTTTCGCCGAGGCCGATGACCCGATCATGATCGGGCAGGTGCAGCTGACCCGCTACGGCAACCCCGAAGAGGCGACCGCGAAGCTGCTCGCCCACAAGGAACAGCTGCTGGCGCTGGCGAACAGCTTTCACCCGTCGATGCTGAAGCGGGGCGGGGGCGCGAAGGACATCGACGTGCGCGTGCTGCCGGCGCCGGAAGGGCCGAAGGCCGAGCCGCTGCTGGTGCTGCACCTCTACATCGACACCCAGGAGGCGATGGGCGCCAACCTGATCAACACGATGGCCGAAGGCATCGCTCCGATGGTGGAGCAGCTCACCGGCGGCAAGGTGTACCTGCGCATCCTCTCGAACCTGGCCGACCGCCGCCTCGCGCGCGCGACCTGCCGCATTCCGGTTCCCGCGCTCGCCGACTTCGACATGCCGGGCGATGCGATCGCCGAAGGCATCGTGCAGGCGAGCCGCTTCGCCCTCGCCGACCCGTACCGCGCATGCACCCACAACAAGGGCATCATGAACGGCATCGACTCGGTCGCGATCGCCACCGGCCAGGACTGGCGGGCGATCGAGGCCGGCGCCCACGCCTACGCGGCGCGCGACGGGCAGTACCGCCCGCTGTCGACCTGGACGCTGGAAGAAGGCCACCTCGTCGGCCGCATCGAGATGCCGCTGGCGCTCGGCACCGTCGGAGGCCCGATCAAGATCCACGCGGGCGTGCAGGCGGCGCTGAAGGTGCTGCGCGTGACGTCGGCGCGTGAGCTCGCGATGGTGATGGTCTCGGTTGGCCTCGCCCAGAACTTCGCCGCCGTCCGGGCGCTGGGCTCGGTGGGCATCCAGAAGGGCCACATGGCGCTCCACGCGCGGTGCGTCGCGGTGACGGCCGGTGCGCGCGGAGACTGGGTCGAGAAGATCGCCAACCTGCTGGTGCACGCCGGCGCGGTGAAGGTCGAGAAGGCGCGCGAGATTCTGGCGGCGCTGAGCCCGGAAGAAATGGCTGCGGCCACCGGGAACTAAAAAAGCGTAAGAGCCAGCAGTGACCTCATTTTTTGCGCCGGGCAAGTTGATCCTCCTCGGCGAGCACGGCGTGGTCTACGGACACCCTGCGCTCGCTGCTGCCATCTCACGCGGTGTTCACGCCTACGCCGAGCCCAGCGCTTCTTCGCAGCTCGAGCTTCCCGATGGCCTGAACGAAGCGCAGCAGGCCGCGCTCGAGAGGGCGTTTGCCGTCGCGGCGAGGCTGACGAAGCACCCGAAGGTGTCGGTCTCGGTCAGCAGCGATCTGCCGGTGTCGATGGGCCTCGGCAGCTCGGGCGCCCTGGCAGTGGCGGTGACCCGCGCGCTGCTCGACGCGGCGAAGCAGAAGCCCGACCTCGCTCGCATCGAGAAGATCGCGCTCGCGATGGAAAAGGAGTTTCACGGCACGCCGTCGGGCGTCGACCACACCACCAGCGCGCGCGGAGCGATGGTGCTTTACCAGAAGGGCAAGGTCACCACGCTCAAGGCCCGGCGCCCGGTGAAGGTGCTGGTCGCCCTGGTCGGTGAGCGCGCGTCGACGAAGTCTACCGTCGCGGCGCTGCGCGAACGCCAGGCGAAGTGGCCGAAGCGCTACGCGCGAATCTTCCAGGAGATTGGCCGGCTCGCGAAGGAAGGCGCCGACGCGGTGAAGAAGGGCGACCTCGACGCGCTGGGCGACTTGATGAACTTGAACCAGGGCTTGCTGTCGGCGCTGCAGCTGTCGTCCGATCGCATCGACGCGATGACGCGCCGCCTTCGCGCCCATGGAGCGCTGGGGGCCAAGCTCACCGGCGCCGGCGGCGACGGCGGGGCGGTGATCGGCCTCTTCCGCGAGCCCGAGCACATGATCAAGCTGCTGCAGAAAGAGGGCGTCGACTGCTTCGCGAGCCAACTCGCCGGCCCGATCGCGCTGTAGAAGGACCCCCTATGAAGGCCACTGCCGTTGCCCACCCGAACATCGCCCTCGTGAAGTACTGGGGCAAACGCGACGACGCGCGGATCCTGCCCCACCAGTCGAGCCTGTCGGTGACGCTGGCCCCGATGCACGTCACCACGACGGTCGAGTTCGGCGGCAGCGGCGCGGACACCGTCGAGCTGAACGGGTCGCCCGCGAAGGGTGGCGAGGCGACGCGCGTGATCGCAGCGCTCGACGTGATCCGCGCGCTGACCCCGAAGCTCGGCAAGGCGACGGTGGTCTCGAAGGGCGACTTTCCCGCGGCGGCAGGTCTCGCCAGCAGCGCGGCCGGGTTCGCCGCCCTGGCGGTCGCGGCGCGATCGGCGGCGGGGCTTCCGCGCGACGTGAAGGCCGAGTCGGTGCTCGCGCGCCAGGGCTCGGGCTCGGCGTGCCGCAGCATTCAGGGCGGCGTCTGCGTGTGGAAGAAGGGCATCGCCGCTGACGGCAGCGACAGCTTCGCCGAGCAGGCGTTTCCAGCGGCGCACTGGGAAGACCTGCGGCTGGTGGTGGCGATGGTCAGCCGCGAAGAGAAGGAAGTGAAGTCGCGCGACGGCATGAAGAACACCGTCGACACGTCGCCGTACTACCCAGCGTGGGCGGTGAGCGCCGACGCAGAGATCGCTCCAGCGCTGCAGGCGATCGGGCAGAGAGACCTTCACGCGATCGGGCAGCTGGCCGAACGCAACGCCTGGCGAATGCACGCCACCGCGCTCGCAGCGGATCCGCCTCTTTGCTACCTGAAGCCCACGACGCTGGCCGTGATCCAGGCGCTCGCGGTTGAACGGAAGGAAGGCCGGCCGATGTACTTCACGCTCGACGCCGGCCCGAACCCCGTGATCCTCACCGACGCCGCCAACGAAGCGCGCGCCGTCGACGTGGCGAAGGCCTGTGGCGCGATGGAAGTCGTGCGCTGCCACCCGGGCGGCGACGCCCGCCTCGTCGACACGCACCTCTTCTAGAAAGACACGCCACCGTCGCGCGGCACGGGAATCTGCAGCGGCAGCAGCTTGGGCGGCGCGGCCTTGTCGCCGTACAGCGCGCGGTAGATGAAGTAGTCGGCGGTCACCTGCTTCACGTAGCCGCGCGTCTCTTTGTACGGAATCTCTTCGACCCACATGTCGAGCTGCAGGCCGGCGCGCTGAAGCGCCCACCTCACCACCGGCGTCGGGCCCGCGTTGTACGCAGCGGCGCAGAGCGACGGGTGGCGGAAGCGTTCCATCAATGCCGACAGGTACCAGGTGCCGAAGACGATGTTCGACTCAGGGGAATAGAGCTCGTCGGGCTCGGGCGCTTCGATCTTCAGCGCCGCGGCGATCGCCCGCGCGGTCGGAGGGATGAGCTGCATCAGCCCGCGCGCATCGGCGCTGCTGAACACCTCGGGCTTGAACGCCGACTCGCGCCGCATGATCGCCCAGGCAAGAAACGGGTCGAGGCCGCGCTCGCGAGACAGCCTTTCCACCGAGTCGCGGTACGCGCGCGGGTACATCAGCGCGACGGCCTCGGGGTTCTTCTGGGTGTAGACGGCGCCCCAGAGGAAGCGGGCGGCCAGCGCGTGGGCTCCGCCGAACTCACCCAGCGACTGCAGGCCGTGCCCGAAGCGCAGGGCGTCGGCCGCGTTTCCGACCCGCGCGATCTGGGTCACCGTCTCTTCCCAGGCGTCGCGCAAGAGCCCCGCCTTCGACAGCTCGAGCGCCAGCTTCAGCTCGGCCGGAGCGGCGGCGGCTTCCAGCGACTTCACGCCGTCGGTGACGAAGGTGGGCGGCGGCTCGAGGCCAAGCTCCCGCAGCCGCTCTTGCGCCAGCAGCGCGTAGAAGCTGCCCGGCGCGGTCGCGATCACGTCGCGGTATTCCTGCGCCACGCCGCCAGGGGGCACTGTTGCGCCGCCGTCGATCCCGAGAGAAGTCGAGGAACCTGCCGCCTGCGACTTTTCGTACCTGGCCTGCTGGCCGCAGCGCGCCGCCCAGTAGCGCGCCTGCGGCACCAGGGCCGAACGCGGGAACTCGGTGAGCAGCGAAGCGAGGGTGGCGCGCGCCTCGATGAAGTTGTTCTGGCGCAGCTGCGCGTAGGCGCGGAACCAGCGCGCCTCGTCGCGCTTCTTCGAGGTGGGGTGCCTTTCTTCGAAAGACGCGAAGTCGGTGACGGACGAGGCGAAGTCGCCCGCCTGCATCGCGACCCAGCCGGCCAGGTAGGCCGCTTCGTCGGCCGGCGCCTCGTTGGGGTACTTCTGATCGATGGCGACCATCATTGCGCGCGCCGCCATGTTGTCGCCCGCGCGCAGCAGCTTCCGCGCGCGCAACATCATCGCGCTCGCCGCCGACCACGCCGGGCCCGCCATCGCCGCGTCGACCTTCTCGTACGCTTCCTTGTCCTGGCCTTGCGCGAAGAGCACCGCCGCCCGCGCCAGCGCCACCGACGCCTTCATCGACTCGCTGCGCTTGCTGGGGCTCGCTTCCACCGCGTCGAGCTCGGCCGCGGCCGCCTTCGTGTCGCCTGCGACGAGGAACGCCGACTGCCGCGCAAACCTCTCGTCGTTGGTGAAGACGACGGCCTTCTTCACCTGCTCGAGCCGCGTCGCCGCGAGCGCTGCATGGGGGTGCGCCGGGAAGCGCACCAGCAACGTCTTCAAGTCTGCTTGCCCCTTCACTGCCTGCCCGCCGTGAAGCCGCGCGAGCCCGCGCCAGTAGAGAAGGTCGGGGTTGTCATCGGCGTTCGCCGCCTCGAGCAGGGGCAACGCCGCCTTCACGTCACCCTGGGCCAGCAGCAGCTCACCCGTGCGGACGCTGACCTTCTTCTTGAGCCAATCAGGCACGGCTTTGCCGATCTGCTTGAAGGTCTTCAAGGCGGCGGCCTTCTCGCCCGACCACGACAGCGCTTCGCCCAGGTACCAGGCGTGAAAAGGCTCGAGCGGCTTCGGCGGCGGCCGCGATCCCAGCTGCGCGACTGCAGCCGCCGGATCCCCCTGCGACAGCAGCAGGTACCCCGTGAGCAGAGACAGCCGTGCAGCGTCGGCGCACTCGGGCCCTTTGCCCACCGTCGCGAGGCAGGCCGACAACTCGGCCTTTGCGGTGCTCAACGCCGTCGAACGGTGCACGCGAACTGCGTCGATCAGCTCGGCCGACTGGGCCCAGGCTGCTTCAGCCAGCAACAACGACGTGACGATAAAAGCGCGAAGAGAGGGTCGCTGGTTTGACATCGGTGTTCTTAGGTAGCTAAAGCCTCGCTCGCTGCTGAAGGGGTTTGAGAGAGGGGAGTTTCCGTCGGGGGGATGTTCCGAGTCAGGGGAGGCATAAACTTAATGAAGCCGTTTCCGACTGAGTTGCCGCAAAGCATCAATCCAGAGGCCGGGCCCAAGAGGGCTGGAGTTGAAACTCACCGGAACCTGAACTGCTCGCACTACGACAATTGCCTCGATGAGGCAGTGCGTCGTGGCTGGCAGAGCTTTACGTGCATGAAGTGCCCGCTCAACGAGCTGGCGATGGCTCCCCAGATGGGGATTGAGGCCTACGCCACGCAGCGTCGGGCGATCTGAAGTCATTCACAACCGTTTGAGCGTCACGACACCGCGGCGGAGGAGATCCTTCAGGGTCTCCTCCACCTCGATGGGCGACGTGTCGATGCGCGCGATCACCTCACGGGGCGGCACCCGATCTTCGCAGATGAGCCGCGCGACCTCGAGCCACTGGCTCGGGCCAACCTTGTTGTAGATCGCGTACAGATCCTCGTTCACTTCGATCTGCGTCGCGGCGACCAGCAGGCCTTCGCGCATGCGCTTCTCGTTCTCGGTCAGCGTCGCGCACGCTTTGGCGATCAGCTCGGAGGTCGGGTGGAAGAGCGTCTGCGGCGACTGCGCGAGGCCGAAGCGAATCATGCCTTCTGCGTTTCGCGAGCCGATCATCGCGTTGAAGGCGCGCTCACCCTCGGCGTTATAGCGGCCGGCGACGGCGGTGGCGTGCACGCACCGGCCGCCCTGAAAATACAGCTGGTAGCCCGCGAAGCTGTCTTTCGCCTCGATGCGGCCGTCGAAGTGCCGCGTCTCGAGCTCGGCCAGCAGCCACTGCGGCCCGACCTGGCCGATGTCGCACGCGAAGTCGGTGCCGTCGATGATCTGCAGCGCAGTGAGCACGCGCGGCTCGAGCAGCTTGCGCACCTGGCCTACCAGCGCGTCCATGCGCGTGCCCTTGCTGAAGTAGCCCTGCGCGCCCGCGTTCATCGCCCGCAGGCCGTCGCGGTAGTCGTCGTGGCACGAGAGAAAAGCCACCGGCAGCTCGCGCGTGCGGAAGTCGTCGCGGAGCATCCGCAGCATTCCCCAGCCGTCCATGCGCGGCATGTTGAGGTCGGCGATCACCGCGTCGAAGCCGCCCGCTTGCGCCGCCGCGAGCCCCTCGAACCCGTCGCGCGCGGCCGTCACCGAGAAGCCGTGCTTCTTGAAAAGGGTCGAGAACATCTTGCAGAGGCCGTCGTCGTCGTCGACCAGCAGCAGCTGCGCTCCCATCGACGCGACCGGCGACGGCTGCCCGCGCGCGGGAGTGAAGGGCATCTCGAAAGGCTCGGTGGTGGCGGTGGGCTCGGCCTCCATCGTGCCGACCACGACTTCTTCCTCGTCGCCCGTGCCTTCGCCAACCTCGATCACCACCCCCGCGCCATCGCCACCGGCGCCGTGAACTTCGGCGAAGCTCCACTGGGCGTTGGGCTGGGCGACCATCGAGACGAGCGCCTCGATGCCCTGCAGCTTCTTGAAAGTGGCCTTCTCGAGCTTGCCGAGCAGAAACGTGGCGTGGCCTTCGTTGGGCGTGCGCGGGTCGAAGGTCAGCGAGCCCGACCGCTTCGTCTTTCGCAGGTGCTCGACCAGCCGGGCCAGCATGCGTGAGTCTGCGGTGCCGCTGGTGCTGCCCTGGCGCGTCGACAGCTCGCTGAGGATGTGGCGAATGCCGCTGGGGTGCTTCGCGGGGTCGAACGGGCGGGGCAGCACGCCGACGACGCCGGTGCGAAGGCCGAGCACGAAGGTGCGATCTTCCACGTCGTTCGCGATCACCACGATCGGCAGGTGCGCCCACTGCACGTCGCCCGACACGGCTTCGAGCACGCTGTCGACGAGCTCCGAGCCGATGTCCTCGAAGAGCACGATCATCGCTGGCTTCAGCTGGTTGAGCGCGCCGCCAAGCTTCTTGGGGTCGCTGATGAAGCGGTAGAAGAGGCCCGCCTGGTTGAAGGCCTTCGCGATCGGAACCTGGGCTGTCTTGTCGAGATCGATGCCGAGGATCTTCGGGCCGTCCGTCATCTTCAGACCCTCACCACGCCGCGGCGCACCAGCTCTTTGAGGCCCGCGTCGATCGCGTCCTGCGGCAGGTCCAGGTGCGCGGCCAGCTTCGCCGGCTCGAGCTTCGCTTCGACGATCGCGCGCAGGATCCGGAGGTCGGCCGCCGAACCGACGCGGTCGAACAGCGACGCGAGCTCGGGGTCGACGGTGAAAGACGTCGCCCTCTTCAAGCGATCGTCCGTGATGCGCTGCTCGAGCGTCGCCACGGACTCGCAGGCCTCGGTGACGGCTTCCACCAGCCACGGCCCCTCGGGCTCGTCGGCGCCGGCGGGGAAGGGGGTGAACATGCCTTCGGCGCCGCGCGAGACGATGAAGGCGCTGATCGCGTGAACGCCGGTGGCCTTCTTCGCGCCCGCTTCGGCCAGCCCTTCGACCATGTGCCCGCGGTCGACCTTGATCCGGTAGCTGCCCCAGTCGTCAGAGGCCTCGAGCAGGCCGCTGCAGTCCTGCTCGCCCAGCGTCTTGAGCAACCACTGCGCGCCCAGCGACGAGACCTCGAAGCGTTTCAGCGGCTGGCCAGTGCGAAGCGTTTCCCAGGCGGCGACGCGCGGCTGGGCGAGGATCCGCACCCGCTTGATGAGCTCGTCTGCGTGCCCCGTCTTGCGCAGGTAGTCGTGCGCACCCGAACGGGCGGCCTTCAGGGTCTCGCGGTAGTCGTCATGGGCCGAGAGCACCAGCACTGGCAGCTCGCGGGTGCGGGCCGAGCCTTTGAGCAGCTTCAACATGCCCCAGCCGTCGAGCACCGGCATGTTGAGGTCGGCGACCATCATGTCGAAGTTCTGTTCGAGCGCGAGCCGGTGCCCCTCTTCGCCGTGATCGGCCGAGACCACCTCGAAGCCGCTGCGTTCCAGCTGCAGACCGTAGAGCTTGCGCAGCGCAGGATCGTCATCGACCAGCAGCACGCGCGCCTTGTAGCCCGGGGGCGCGACGGCCTTCTGAGCTGGCGCGGCGACAGGAATCGTCGTGACCCCGTCTTCCCAGCGCCACGCGCCATCCTGCAGCGACAGCATCTCGTCGATCGCGGCCGACCCTTCCAGCGGCCCCATGCGCGCGTAGCTGACGGCGCCATGATCGACGATCGCGCGCCCTTCAAAAGGCGTCCCCGGGTTTACGACCAGGCTCCCGTTCGACTTCTCGCGCCCGAAGTACTCGAGCAGCAGGTAGCGCTGCAGCTCGGCCGGGATCAGCGACTTGCCTCGATCGAGCTGGTCGAGCATCGAGAAGACGTCGGTGAGGCGATCGACGTGCTCGGGCTCGAAGGGCTTCGTCCACAGATCCACCGCGCCGCCGAGAAACGCCCGCACCTGGTCGCGGGGGGTCAGCTTCGACGTGAGGAAGATGACCGGAATGTGCGCGATGCCTTCGAACGCCTTGAGGCTGTGAAGCACCTCGCGGCCGCTGAGCACCGGCATGTTGATGTCGAGCACGATCAGGTCGGGCCTGAACTGCTGCGCCGTCGGCACGGTCAGCGTCGGGTACATCAACAGCTGCACTGCGTAGCCGCCCGCGTGCAGCAGGTCGCCCGCGATGCCCAGCACGAGGGCATCGTCGTCGACCAACATCACGCGGCGGGGCTGGGCAGGAGAAGTGGGAGTCATTCTTTGGTCGAGGCGTAGATAATCACGAGCCAGAACTTTGCTGCACCGTATGTCGGTGAATCTCCTCGGACCACGCCGATTCCGACGTGATCGTGCTTCGGGTCGAAGAGGCTCTTCGAATCATTGACCAGCGCCGGGCTGTCGGTGACAAAGAAATCGATCGAGACGCTGCCCAGGTCGTCGCGCGCCGCGAAGACGCGCTCGTGAAGGTTCTCGTTCGGCAGCTTCGCCTTCGGGGTGTTGAGCTCGAGGGCCCGTCGGGCGTGCGAGGTGGCCAGGTCATCCAGCACCCGAGACCGCTTCAGCGGCTTCAAGCCCCGCAGCCGCCGCGCTTCGGCGATCGCGTTGGCAGCCTCGACGGTCGAGTCTTCGTCTGATCGGGCGACGGTGGGCGTCGCGAAGAGCTCGACCAGCAGCGTCTGGTTCTGACTGTTCTTCACCACCCCGATGCCGGCGCGCGCATAGATGGGGTCGAGCAGGTTCTTGCGGTGGCCGGGGCTGTGCTCGATCGAGAAGTGGGCGGCCAGCGGGCCGTTCGCAAGTCCCAGGTTCTCGCCCGCCGAGCTGTAGCGGTAGCCCGCCGCGTTCATTCGCGAGCGAAGATCGCCGCCGTCGGGCGACACGTGGGCGAAGAAGTTCTCTTTGGCCAACCGTTCGGCATACGCCTGCGCGATCGAGTCGAGCTCGAAGTCGCGCGCGAGGGCCTTCTGCGCGCTGGCGACCCGCAAGGAGTTGATGCGCAGCAGCACGCGCGCCCGCGACTCTTCCAGCGCCACCGGCTCGCGCTCGGCCATCGGCCCGTCTTTCGAGGGGGCGAAACCGACCTGGACGAAGAAGAGCGCCGCGACCTGTGGGCCCTTGGCTCCGCGCGCGAGCACCTCGACCGTGTGCCGGCCATCGCCCGGCAAATCGATGGAGGCGCACAGCCTGCCGCCCGACTCACGCGCGGCGTACTTCTCGACCTGGCCGCCAGGGCGGGTGACGAACACCTCGGCCGACTTGAAGGGCTCGTAGAGCTGCGCGCACAGCTTCTGCGGAGCCGTGGGCGGCTTGCCGAACATCCGCGGAAAGGGCGACAGATCCATTCGACGTTCAGCCAGCAAGATGACGACGGCGGCGAGGTCGCCGCGCTTGATCGCTCCGATGCCGATGTGGCTGCACGGCTCGTTGGTGAGATCTGACTGCTTCGCCAGCGCCAGCAGCGGCTCGGTGCTCGGGCTTCCGCGCAGCACGAGCGCGCGCGGCGTGGCGTCGTAGCCGCCGGCTTCCGACAGCGCGGCCGTGAGCGTCAGCAGCTCTGCCGCCTGGCTTGCGTTGCTGTCGATCGCACGGGCCGCCAGCGTCCGGGCGGCCTTGGTGAGGGCCAGGTCGAGGGTCGGGTTGCTGCGGCCGACGCGCTCGAACTGCTGGGCGATGGCCTGCTGCGCCTGGGCCTCGAGCTCGACCGAAGGGTTGACGGCGGCGAGGACCAGCAGCAGCGGGGCCGCGATCATCCCTTCACCCGGAACGCCAACGACTTCACGACGTTCGCTCCGCCCAGCTGTGCCTGCAGGCGGGGAAGCAGCGAAGGCGCGCGGCGGGCCAGCTCTTCGGCCCACGCCCGGTTCTGGGTCTGAATCAACAGCGCGCCTCCGATCAGCGACAGTGGTTCCGCGTTCTTTGCGATCTGCGGCCCCATCAGCTCTTCCCAGATCGCCTTCAACGGCCCGGCCGCCGTGGTTTGCAGCGCAACCCGACCCAACGCCAGCGGCAACACGTCTTTGATCGAGGTGAACTTGCGCATCGATGCTCCACTGAGAAGTCTGTCAAAACAGGGCGCCGATGTCGTGCTTTCACCGCCGCTGTTCGAGGGAAATCGCGGCTGTTCTTTGGGGTTTGACAAGCCTCTGGGTGATCCGTCAAATGCCGCCGTTTTTCACTCTGTAATTTCCCCAAGCAGCACCAAGGAGCTTCTGATGACTTTGTTCCCGCGCACTTTGATGATCGCGCTCGTGGCAGCCGGCGTGACCGTGACGGCCTGTGGCGGTACCAACCCGATCCCTGATGGAGGCACCGGCGGCGGCGGCGGTTCCAGCGGTGGTTGCTTCGAAGACTCCGAATGTCCCGACAAGGGCGGGGGGCTCTTCTTCTGTAACACCACGACCAGTGCGTGCGAGCCGTCGTGTCGCGTGAAGGAAGATTGCGGAGCGGCGAAGCGTGGCGAGTTCGCCCTCGCGTACTGCGCGTCGGGCCTCGGCTGCGAGTGTGACGAAGGCAAGTGCGTGGGCAGCCTCTGCTCGGCCGACGCCGACTGTGGCACCACCCAGGTCTGCCGCAGCGGCGCGTGCGTCACCGAGCCGGCCGCGAGCACCGTGGCGACCTGCCAGGTGATCCCCGACTACGTGGTGGTCAAGCAGGGTGAGAAGGCGAAGTTCTGGGTCTCGGCCTGGGACGCGGCGAAGGTCCCGGTGGTCGTCAAGACTGGCATCGTCTGGTCGGCGGTGAACGCGTCGGTCACGGCTCCGGCCGCGGTCAACGGTGCCAGCGCCGAGTTCACGGGCGGCACGCCGAACGCGATGGCCGAGGCCGCCGTGAAGGCGACCGTCGGTGGCAAGGAGTGCACGGCGAAGGTGCGGGTGATTTCGAACGTCGCTCCGGTTGCGGGCACGGTGAGCGTGATTGTTTCGGACGAGCTCAGCGGCCGCCCGATTGCGGGCGCTTCGATTCTCGCGTCTGACAAGGACACGGGCCTCGCGATTGGCGCTGCAGTTGTGACGGATGCGAATGGCCAGGCAACGGTGCTGGCGATCCCGGGCACGTCGGTGACGGTCACCGCGTTCCACGCCGACTACAACTACCTGACGATCAGCAACTACGACATGGCGGGCTCGCGCTTCCTGTCGTTCGTGCTGCGCCGCAACCAGGTCGACAAGTACGGCGGGTACAAGGGCACCTTCAAGAACGTGCCTGCGACCTCCAACGTGCACGCTGGCATCTCGGGCGCGTCGCTGGCCGGCTCGATCACCGACCTCTCGTTCGCGCAGCTGCTGGGCCCGAGCGTGAAGACCCGCGTGAAGATCGGCACCGCGATCGACCAGATGGATGTGCCGCTGCCGGCAGGCATCTACCTGGGCTTCACCGACCAGGTGATCAAGGGCCAGGTCTCGGCGCAGGGCCTCGCGGGCACCTGCGTGACGACGGCCGGCGTTCCGGACGAGGCGGCCATCGCAGCCGGCACGTGCGGCACCCGAACGGCGTGGGCGCTGGCCGGCGACGTTCCGCTGGGTGACCTGCCGATCGACGCGGTTGCGGGCGGCCTCAACATGATCGACTTCGGCAAGGTGCTCTCGCGCATCATCCCGATCTTCAAGAAGTTCAACAGCTCGGTCGTGCGCGACGTGCAGTTCACGCTGAAGACCACGCCGAAAGACGGCATGGGCGAGCCGGTGTTCAGCGACACCGCTGAGTTCACCACCGCGGATCACAACTTCTTCCAGTCGGGCACCACAACGACCACGGAAGTCCCGCTGGCGTTCAACCTCGTCACCAAGGTCCCCGAGCTGCCGAAGTTCAAGAACACGTACGTCGACGCGGCGATTCTGCTCGGCGGCGCGATTGTTCCGGGCCGCGGCGTGGTTCCGCTGGGCATCGGCGCGGCGGTCAACACGGACGCGACGCCTTCGAAGACGGACCCCCAGTCGGACCTGGTGACGCCGGGCCTCGTCACCCTGCGCATGTCGCCGACCCACCACGGCATCGAAGGCTCGCAGTACGGCATCGTGGCGCTGGGCCTTTCGCTGAAGAGCATCACCGACGCGAGCGCGGGCCTGGCGACGTCGGCGATCTTCTCGCGCGTCTTGGAGAACCGGCTGAAGTTCGACCCGAAGGGCACCACGCCGGTCGACATCGGCGCGAACTTCCCGGGCTTCCCTGAGTCGGCGAAGTACAACTTCACCAGCTCGGCGGCGGGCGGCATCAACGGCCGCAGCTTCAAGTTCAGCAGCGCGACGGAGTCGAGCTCGGCCGGGGCGTCTTTCACCCGCGTCGTGTTCACCGACTCGGCGGACCACACCTGGGTCATCTTGATGGATCCGGCGGCGGCCACCACGGGCTTCACGCTGCCGACGCCTCCGGGCACGTTCGGCGATCGCACGTTCTTCACGGGCATGAACACGGGCTCGCGTTCGACGTTCCTCGTTCAGCAGATCCGCCTCAATGACAACCCGTCGGCAGCCACGGGCGCGGCGATCTCGTTCAACAAGCTGGTCGAGTTCAACTCGACGAACGCCGACCGCCTGGTCGACTTCACCACCGGCTTCAGCCTCGTCGACTACGACCGCCCGTCGGTTGTCTGGAAGACCCCTGCCGCTGCAGGCACGAACGTCGCGAAGGGCAGCGCCGTCGTCGTCATCGTGAAGGGCTTCAAGGTCGGCGCCACCCTGGCGGAAGACGGCTTCGTCCGTCTTTCGGTCACCCCGGCGAACGCGATGTGCCCGGACGTCGACGTGAAGACTGACGCGTCGAACGGGAAGCAGGAAATCTCGATCACCGTGCCCGCGGCCTGTGTGCAGGCGAACGCGACGCTGACCGCCACCCTGGTCAGCACCGCGGGGATGCCGATCGTGCCGGGCGTTGCGGCGAGCATCGGCGCGAACATTCAGTAGGCGTTCGCACCCACAGCAAGCCGTCGTCCTTCGGGGCTCCAACCTTTTGAACGGTTGGGGCCCCGTTTGTTTACTAGCGTCGCGCGCCATGAAGACTTCGCGATTGACGGTCGACCTGAACCTCGCCACCTCCATGCAGCTCGGACCTTCGGGCCTGGCGATGTCGCAGTTCACCTCTCTGGCGCCGAAGGCAATCGAGTCGCACGACGCGCTCACCACCGCCCATAAGACGGGGAAGCTCGGGTTCATGGCGTTGCCCGATGATCACGCAGCGAAGGACGCGGCAAAGGCGATCGCCAAAGAGCTGCAGGGCGCGTTCGACGATCAGCTGGTGCTCGGCATCGGCGGCTCCAGCCTCGGCGCCAAAGCGCTGGTGACCTCGCTGTGCCACCCCTTCCACAACCTGCTGAGCAAAGAGAAGCGGGGCGCGGGCCTGCGCACCTTCTTCCCCGACAACTCGGACGGGACGACCTTCGCGCGGCTGCTCGAGCTGGTTGACCTGGGCAAGGCGGGCATCGTGGCGATCACGAAGTCGGGCGGCACGGCCGAGACGTGGGCGCAGCTGCTCTACCTGCAGGAAAAGCTGGGCGCGGCGGCGATGAAGAAGCAGGTGGTGGCGGTGACGGACCCGGCGAAGGGGGCGCTGCGGTCGGTGGCGACGGCGCAGGGCTGGCGCACGCTGCCGGTGCCTCCGAACATCGGCGGGCGGTTCTCGGTGTTCACCGCGGTGGGCCTGCTCCCGGCGGCGGCGGCGGGCGTCGACGTCGATCAGCTGCTCGCGGGCGCGTCGTCGATGGTGCGGCGCTGCGGCTCGTACCAGCTGTTCGACAACCCGGCCTACCTGCTGGGCAGCGCGCTCTACCTCTTCGATCGCGAGCGCGGCCGCCCGGTGCACGTGTTCATGCCGTACGCGGATGCGCTGCGCGAGACGGGCGACTGGTTCGTGCAGCTGTGGGCCGAGAGCCTGGGGAAGAAGAACCACGGCCCGACGCCGATCGGCGCCGTCGGAGCGACAGATCAGCATTCGCTTCTTCAGCTGTTGATGGAAGGGCCGAACGACAAGGTCACCATCTTCGTCGCCGTCGAAGAGCCGCGGGTCGACCTGTCGATTCCGAAGGGCTTCGAAGACCAGCCCGACGTGAAGTACCTGAACGGGATCACCTTCAACACGCTGCTGGCGGCAGAGCAGCGCGCGACGGCGGCGGCCCTGGCTGCGGCGGGGCGGCCGTCGATCACGATCACGCTGCCGCGGCTCGATGCTTTTGCGCTGGGCGAGCTGATGATGCTGCTCGAGATCGCGACGGGGTTCGCGGGGCCGCTGTACGGCGTCGACCCGTACGATCAGCCCGGCGTCGAGGCGGGGAAGCGGTACGCGTGCGGGCTGCTGGGGCGCCCGGGCTACGAGGACGCGGCGGCCGAGCTGAACAAACGGCCGAAAGCCGACGCTGCCTGGGTCGTCTGAGCTACCATCGCCGGCCCAGATGGCGAAGACCAAGACCGTCATCACGGTCATCTCCAAGATCTCGGATCGCCCCGTCACGCGTGACGCGGCGTTGGTCGTGATTCACGGGCTCGACCTGGGCCGCAAGTTCGATCTAATCAAGTCGCCGACGATCGTGGGCCGCAGCTCGAAGGCCGACATCCAGATCGATCAGGAATCGATCAGCCGGAACCACGCGAAGCTCTCGAGCCGCGACGGCAAGGTGACTGTCGAGGATCTCGGGTCGACGAATGGATCCTTCGTCAACGACGAGCCGGTGACCGGTGAATTCCCGCTTCGCAACGGCGACCTGGTGAAGATCGGGCGCACGATCTTCAAGTTCATCGCGGGCGGGAACATCGAGGCCGCGTACCACGATGAGATCTACCGGCTGACCACGGTCGACGGGCTGACCCAGGTGTTCAACCGGCGGTACTTCGAAGAGACGCTCGAGCGCGAGCTGTCGCGGTGCAATCGCTACGGGCGCGCGCTGTCGCTGGTGCTGCTCGACATCGACTTCTTCAAGGCCATCAACGACACGCACGGCCATCTGGCCGGCGATCACGTCCTCAAGCACGTCGCGTCGTCGCTGAAGACACGCGTCCGTCGGGAAGACATCGTCGCTCGCTACGGCGGAGAAGAGTTCGGGCTGCTGCTGCCCGAAGTTGATCTCAAGGGTGCCACCGCGCTGGCCGAGAAGGCCCGGAAGCTGATCGAGAAGACGAAGTTCGAGTACGACAAGCAGGCGATTCCCGTCACGGTCTCTGCCGGCGTCGCGGCGCTGAGCGCAGATCTCGCCGATGGAACGGATCTGATCCGCCTCGCCGACACCCGGCTCTACGAAGCCAAGGAGTCGGGCCGCAACAAGGTCTGCGCGTAGCGCACCTCGCCGACACGTTCGTTGGCTCATTCGTCTCGCCTGACTGCCCGATGCGGGGCAGTCAAAGCAGCGGCAGCACTTGCATTCGATGGTGGGCGGAAGATCCGACTGTGCGACGTCCCCGAAGGTTCGGTAGGCCGACCACGCGCGCTCCACCCCGTTCGCATAGCTGCTCTTGCCGACCCCTATCGCGCAGGTAGGGAACCTCGGAGTGCTCGAGGAGCAGCACGAAGCTGCGCTCGGACGCGCAGGCGCCGAGAGCGCGGCCGATCGCCATGCCCAACCCAGTCCACGGACCTTGCGCCAGCAGGCGCTCGGCGATGGGCACCGCCGCCTCGAGCTCGAGTCGGCAGGTGAGCTCGAGCCCGAGCTCGATGGCCCCTGGATCGCCTTCGACCGAGCGCATGAGGAAGGTCTCGAGATTGGCGAACGCGCTCTGGTGTGCGGTGCGCTTCTTCGGGCAGACGAGGCTGCCCTCGAAGAGGCGAGCGCCGCGGCCACCGCTTCCTCGGCCATGCGGTGCGACCACGTGCGAAGGTACGACTGCTAAAGCTTTTAGAAGACGCTGGTGCGCTCGCGGAGCATCGCGGTGAGCATCCCTTCGATCGTCGCGCGGGTGCGGTCGTTCATCTGGGTGACCCAGGCGAGATCGTCCTCGCTGCCGTCGAGCTCCATCGGCTCCGCGAAGCGGATGTGCCACTTCGCGGGAAGGGGCGGGACGGTGATCGGCAGGTACGGCAACCCGAGCAGGCGGCCGGGGAGGCGCGCGAGCAACGGCATCGACTCTTCGGCGCCGACGATCGCGACCGGCACGATCGGCACGTTCAGCCGCGCGGCGAGCTTCACGTAACCGCCGCGGCCGAAGCGCTTCAGCTGGTACCTCTCGCCGAAGGGCTTCGAGATGCCCTGAATGCCTTCGGGGAACACCGCGACCGGGCGGCGCTCTTCCAGCAGCCGCGTCGCGTTCTCGGGGTTTGCCCGCACCGCGCCCAGTCGGTTCGCGAGCACGCCGATGAAAGGCGCGTGGAACACCTGGTCTTCCATCAACCAGCGCGCGTCCGGCAGATCCGCCCGTTCGCGGCGCAAGGCCAGGTACAGCATCATCCCGTCCAGCGGCAGCGCGCCCGAGTGGTTCGCGACCAGGATCACCGGACCCGCCGGCACGTGATCCGCGCCTTCGACGGTGACCCGGAAATACCGGTCGTAGAGGAAGTCGGACAACGGCTCGAGCGATCGCGTCAGCGACAGATCCTTGCCCCACACGTCGAGCTCGGTGCCGCCCGCCACGCCCAGCGCCGTGCGCGCCGCATCGAAGAGCCCACGCGCCGCCCCTGCCAGCGGCCGGATGATGCCGCCCCGGAAGACTGCTCGCGCGAACCCCAGCGCCACCACCGGGCTGCGGCTGTCGTCCCGCCCGACTTCGCGGGCCGTCATCATCGGAATCTCGTCACGCGGCGCGACGCGCACCTCGACCATCTCGGGCGAGAACGCGTGCGGCACGGCCTTCTCTTCGCGAAGGTTCGCTACCACTTCCGGCGAGCCGTGGTGCGCGATCGCTTCGGCGCCGATCACTTCCAGCACCTCGGGCGAGTGCGCGTGCGGCACGAACTCTTTGAGCCGGGTCGGCGGCTCTACCAACTTGCCCATCACGAGCTCGGGTGAGCCCGAGTGCGGCGTGGGGACGCCGTCGATGAGCAGCACCATGTCGGGCGAGCCCGGGTGCGACGTCGGTTCCCAGTCGCGCAGCCGCTTCGGCGGAGTTCCCAGCACTGGCGAGTTCGCGGGCGGCGCCTTCTTGCTCATCATCTGGCGCACGCTCGCCTTCGCGGGCTTGTTCTTGGCGGCTGCCTTCGGCCATTCCTTCTTTCCGCTGCTTTGCGGCGCGGCCTGCTTCGCCGCCTGCGGCCGGGGAGGGCGGGGCGGCTTCGCGGGCGCCATCGGCAAAGGCTTCGGCGTCGGCGGCGCCGGCTTCATCGGGGTCTTGATCGCCGTCTCTTCGCGCGCGGGGGCTCCACGCAGGAAGGGGTCATTGCCGAGCACGCCTTTGGCCATTTACGAGGCCCTCCGCACGGCGGCGATCGCATCGCGCGCTGGCCACTTCGGCAGGAACTGCAGATCGCGGGCGGCCCGGCTTCCATCGGCCACCCAGCTGTAGTGCAGGTAGTCCATCAGCGGCGGCAGCGCCGTCGGAGCGCCCACCGCTTCGAGCGCCCGCATCGCGCTCACCAACATCGTCTTCGGCAACGGCACCGACTGCCCGCCCGACAGCTTCACCACCGCCGACAGCGGCAGCACACCATCGGCCGCGACGTTGAAAGCGCCCGACGCCTTCGTGAACAACGCCGCGTGAAGCGCATCGGCCGCGTCTTCCTCGTGGAGCACCTGCCACAGCGGGTCGAACCCCATCAGCGTCGGCACCACCCGCGTTCGCAGCCACCGCGTGATCGGGTTGTCAGACGTCGGCCCGACGATCGGCGCGAACCGCAACACCAGCACCTGCATCAGCGGGTGGGCCGCACGGAACGCCTGCAGCTGGTGCTCGACCTCGACCTTGTCGTTGACGAACCGGCTGCCCGGGCAACCCGCGAGCCCCGTCGCTTCGGTGATCAGCGCGGGAGAGCTGGCGCGCGCCCCGTAGAGCGCGGTGAGCGAAGGAAAGATGAGGCGCTGCAGGCCCAGCGCACCCGCGGCGGCGAGCACGTGCATCGAGCCGATCACCTCGAGCTCGTGGGCGAAAGCGGCGCTGCGCACGCGCGAGCTGATGAACGCCAGGTGGTACAGCGCCTCGACGCCCGTGTCGGCCAGTGCTGCCTTGAGCTCGTTGTCGGTGCCGGGGCGGGTGAGATCCACACGGCGGAACTCGACCTTCTTCATCGGCGTGGGCGCGGCGACGTCGAGGGCGATCACCCTTTCGACGCGCGGATCTTCGGCAAGGCGCGGCAACAGGAGGCGGCCGAGATCACCGGTCGCCCCCGTGATCCCCACCACCAGACCGTTCTTGCGTTTTGACTCCCGGCTCCCCACCATCGCGCCCGCGCATGTACCCCAATCGACGGGGCCTTGAAAGACTCGCTCTCGCGCTGGTGCTGCTGGCGCCGGCGGCATGGGCGCACGACGCCGACGTCATCTACGTGATGCTGACGGAACAGCCGGGCGGCGCTCTGGAAGAAGCGGTCACGCTGACGGCAGGGACGCTGGGGCAGCTCGCGCCGGTCGATGCGGATGGCGATGGTTCGCTGACCCAGCCGGATCTCGACGCCCGGGCCGACGCGATCGCTGCCGGCGTGTGGGATCAAATGCCCCTGTCGCAGGGGGAAGCCGAGTGCACCCGCACCGCTGGCCAGGCGCTGCTTCGCGACGGCTACGTCGAGCTGCTCTCTCGCTTCACCTGCCCGGCGGGGCCGCTGAGCCAGGACTTCAGGATCCTCCGGGTGCTGACGAGCAACTACCGCATCGTGCTGGGCCGGCAGCTGGAAGGTGAAGCGGGCAGGGCCTTCGCCCAGGGCAACGTGCAGAAGCTGCTGATTCCCCGCGGGCCCCACACCGAGGCGCGCGGAGGCTTCGGGTTCGACGCCGGCCTCCGCGCGCCCCTGGTCTCTTTCGACGTCACGCTCGTCTGGCTGCTCACCCTGCTGCTCGCGGAATCGGTGCGGGCCGTGGCTGAACGTTGGGCGGTGCTCGCGCTGGTTCACGCGTTGGTGTCGTTGTCTCTGGGGCTCACCGGCGCGTCGGTGCCCGAGGTGCCGGGCGCGCTGCTGGTGGCGATCGCCAGCGCCGCCTTCGGGCTCGACGTGCTGGCGAAGGGTGAGGCGCGGTTCGTGTTGCCGATGCTGGGCGTGGTTTCAGCGGGCGCGGCGCTGCGGCAGACGGTGGGCATGGGCCTGCAGTTCGAGGCGGGGCAGGCGGTCGGACTCGCTGTCGTGGCGCTGGTGGCGGTGCCCGTACTGCGGATCATTGCCCGGCGGCCGGGCTTGAAGAAGAAGGCGGCGGCGGGACTTGCGTGCCTCACGCTGATGGCCGTCGGCTTTTCTGTCGTTCAAGGCGTTCGCAGTTTCTGAAGTAGCATCCGCGCCAGACATGGCCCGCGAGTCCTACGACGATTTGATCATGCAGCTGGGCGACCTCGCCCGTGAACGTCTCGCCAACAAGACCAACCCGCCGCGTGCGATGGAACAGGTGTTCGCCGCCGAAGACGACGTGCTGGCGATTCGCGACGAGAAGGCAGCGCTCGACGCGCAGTTGAACGAGGAAGACGGCCACTACCAGGACTTCCTCGATCAGCAGGAAGCCGAGCGCACTGAGCAGCAGCAGATCGTCAAGAAGTGGAAGAAGGCGGTCGAAGGCATCGAGGCGCGCAGCCGCGACCTGCGAAAGACGATTTCGACGTCGAAGGCGACGATGCGGTACGAGAAGGTCAGCCTCAAGCGCGCCGAGCAGAAGCACACCGACATGGAGCAGGCCGAGGCGCACGAGACGAAGAAGATCGCGCTCTCGAAAGAGAACCTGAAGAAGGTGCGCCTGCAGCTGATGCGCAAGCAGCGCAACATCGAAGACCAGGAAGCCGAGTTCCTGCTCATCCTCACGCCGCGTCCCGGCCAGCCCGGCGCGCAGGGCATCCTCGCCCACAAGCGCCTGCTGGAAATGGAAGACGAGGCCGACACGCGCAAGGCCGAGCACGAAGACCAGATGAAGGCGCTGGATAAAGAGATTGGCGCCCGCGAAGAGGAAGAGAAGGACGCCGAAGCAGGGCTGGACGACGCGATCTTCGCGCTGGGCGAAGAGTGCTACTCCGAGCGGATTCCCGACCCCGCGCTGTCGGCCATCTACCCGCGCATCGACAAAGCGAAGTAGTGGCCTGCGCGGCTTGACGCCCGCCGAATCCCACGCCTAGGTTCCGCGCCCTTCCATCGCCATCGTGGCGTTAGAGGTGCTTTTGAGCGTTTTGCCCCCGCTCAACAGCCAGACGTGTGATCGGGGTGCGGTACGTCGCAGCAAGGAAACCTCTCACCTATGCAGCAGAACCTGAACCAGCCGGGAATTGAAGCAGACGAAGATTTCGCCTCGATGTTCGAAGCCTCGCTCAAAGAGCGTGGCGCAGATGGTCTCCTCAAAGAGGGTGAGATCGTCAAAGGAACCATCGTCCAGGTGACCAAGGAGTTCGCGGTCATCGACATTGGTTACAAGTCCGAAGGCCAGATTCCGATCTCCGAGTTCACGAACGCGAAGAACGAAGTCACGGTCAAAGCGGGCGACATCGTCGAAGTCCTGCTCGAGAGCCGCGAGAACGACACGGGCATGGTGGTCCTCTCGAAAGAGAAGGCCGACAAGATGCGCATCTGGGACGAGATCAGCGCCGCCTGCGAGCGCGACGAGATCGTCAAGGGCATCATCGTGGGCCGCGTGAAGGGCGGTCTTCAGGTCGACATCGGCGTGAAGGCGTTCCTCCCCGGCAGCCAGGTCGACATTCGCCCCGTGCGAAACCTCGACCAGTACCTGGGCAAGGAGTTCGAGTTCAAGGTCATCAAGTTCAACAAGAAGCGCGGCAACATCGTGCTGTCGCGCCGTGTCCTGCTCGAGAAGCAGCGTGAAGAGCAGAAGAAAGAGACGCTGAAGAACCTGAAGGAAGGCGCGGTGATGAAGGGCCAGGTCAAGAACCTGACCGACTACGGCGCGTTCATCGACCTCGGCGGCATCGACGGCCTGCTGCACATCACGGACATGTCGTGGGGCCGCATCGGCCACCCGAGCGAGATGTTCAACGTCGGCGACGAAGTTCGCGTCGTGGTCCTCAAGTTCGACCCGACTGCCGAGCGCGTCTCGCTGGGCCTCAAGCAGATCCAGGAAGATCCGTGGCACCGCGCTGACGAGAAGTACCCGGTCGGCACCCGCGTCAAGGGCAAGGTGGTGAGCCTCACCGACTACGGCGCGTTCATCGAGATCGAGCAGGGCGTCGAAGGGCTCGTGCACGTGTCCGAGATGTCGTGGACCAAGCGCGTCAAGCACCCGTCGAAGATGCTCGAGCAGGGCAAAGAGGTCGAGGCTGTGGTGCTCGACATCGACCCGAAGGCGAAGCGGATTGCGCTCGGCATGAAGCAGATCGAGCAGAACCCGTGGACGCTGCTGGAAGACAAGTACCCGATTGGCTCGGTCATCAAGGGCCAGGTGCGCAACGTCACCGACTTCGGCGTGTTCGTCGGTGTCGAAGAGGGCGTCGACGGTCTCGTGCACGTGTCCGACATCTCGTGGACCCAGCGGATCAAGCACCCGGGCGAGCTCTACAAGAAGGGTGACGAAGTCGAAGCGGTGGTGCTCAACATCGACGTCGAGAACGAGCGCTTCAGCCTCGGCATCAAGCAGCTGACCCCGGATCCCTGGGACACGCTGCCTGAGCGCACCCCCGTGGGCAGCCGCGTGAAGGGCAAGATCACCAAGGTCACTGACTTCGGCGCGTTCGTCGAGATCGAGCCGGGCATCGAAGGCCTGGTGCACGTGTCCGAGATCAAGGACGAGCGGGTCGAGAACCCCCGCGATGTCCTCACCGAAGGCCAGGAAGTCGATGTGAAGATCATCGACATCAACAGCCAGGATCGGAAGATCGCGCTGTCGATCAAGGCGCTCGCCAACGAGGGCTCGGACGACTACCGCGAGTACCTGAAGAAGCAGGCGGAAGGCTCGCGCGCTCGCCTCGGCGACGTGATGGCCAGCAAGCTGAAGAAGTAGTCAGCACTTCGCCGCAACGAAGGTCCGGAGCCGGTCACCTTGAAAAGGGTGGCCGGTTTCTTCGTTTTATCGATGGATGCGGGGCGGTGGGCGGCGCGTTATACGTGCGCGTGCTCCTCTTTGAGATCCTGGTCATCGTGGGCCTGGTGTTGCTCAATGGCGTGCTCGCGGGCGCAGAGATCGCGGTCGTGTCGCTGCGGAAGACGCGGCTGAAGGAGTTGGTGGCGGAAGGGCGGGGGTCGGCGCGGGCGCTGCAGCGGTTGCGCCACAACCCCGAACGCTTCCTCGCCACGGTGCAGGTCGGGATCACCGTCATCTCGGCCTTTGCCGGCGCCTTCGGAGGAGCGACGTTCTCTGAAGATCTCGAGCCCATGCTGGCGGCGGTTCCGGGGATCTCGGCGTGGGCCCCGCAGCTGTCCCTGGTGATCGTCGTCTGCCTCATTTCCTACCTGTCGATCGTGCTCGGCGAGCTGATGCCCAAGTCGCTGGCGCTGCGGTCGCCCGAACGCTACGCGCTGTTGATCGCCCGGCCGATGCTCGCCCTGGCCTTCATCGCCCGGCCCGTCGTCTGGTTCCTCACCGCCAGCTCGAACCTGGCGCTCAAGCCCTTCAAGGATCACACGACGTTTCTCGAGGCACGCCTGTCGTCCGACGAGCTGCGGCAGCTGGTCGACGAGGCAGCCCAAGCGGGATCCGTGGATCAGAAGGCTGGGCAGATCGCTTCTCGCGCGCTCGACTTCGGCCGCCTCATCGCCAGCGACGTGATGGTGCCGCGGCTGAAGGTGATCGCGGTCGACCGGCGGGCCACTCCAGAGGCGCTGCGGCAGGCGCTGCTCGAAGAAGGGCACACGCGGCTGCCTGTCTACGACGGCAACATCGACCACATCGTCGGCTACCTGAGCATGAAGGAGGTGCTGGCCCTGGGGTGGGAACGCCAACTGCTGATCGTCGAAGACCTGCTGCGCCCGGCGTACTTCGTGCCGATGTCGCTTCCCGCCACCGAGCTGCTCGAGCAGATGCGCGCCCGCCATCAGCCCTTCGCGATCGTCGTCGACGAGCAGGGCGGCACGGCCGGCATCGTCACCATCGAAGATCTGCTCGAGGAGCTCGTGGGCGAGATCTTCAGCGAGCGCGCGAAGGCTGCGCCTGAGATCCTCAAAGACCCCGATGGCTCGGCCCGCATCACAGGCCAGGTGCCCGTGCGCGAGATCAACCGGGCGCTGGGGTTCGAGCTGCCGGAAGACGGCGACTTCACCACCATCGCCGGGCTCGCTTTGGGCCTCGCCGGCCGCATCCCTTCGGTCGGGGAGCTGCTGAAGACCGCCAATGGGTATCTGTTAGAGATTCTCGACGCGACGCCGCGAAGAATTCGACTTATTCGAATCAGCCGGGCTGCTAATCCACCCGGCTGACCATGGTCGAACTGCTCTCGTCCCCGGAAGTCTGGCTGAGCCTCGCGACGCTCGCAGCACTCGAGATCGTCCTCGGCATCGACAACATCATCTTCATCGCGATTCTGTCGGGCCGGCTGCCGGTTGAGCAGCGCGAGAAGGCGCGGAAGGTGGGGTTGTTGGGCGCCTTTGTCTCTCGCCTCGGCCTGCTGGCGACGCTCGCCTGGATCGTGAAGCTGGATCAGCCGCTGTTCACGGTGGTCGGCAAGGACTTCTCGGGCAAGTCGCTGATCCTCCTCGCGGGGGGCCTCTTCCTCATCTACAAGGCGACCAAAGAGATTCACCACAAGCTCGAAGCCAGCGATGACGACGGCCAGACGGCGAACTCCAAGGCAGTGACGTTTGGCGGGGTGCTGTTTCAGATCATCCTGCTCGACATGGTGTTCTCGATCGACTCGGTGATCACCGCGGTCGGCATGTCGCCGTACATCGCGGTGATGGTCGCGGCGAACCTGATCGCGCTGATCGTGATGCTGCTGCTCGGCCGCCAGGTCAGCGAGTTCGTCGAGCGCCACCCGTCGGTGAAGGTGCTCGCGCTGTCCTTCCTGCTGATGATCGGGCTCGTGCTCATCAGCGAGGGTTTCGGCGCGCACATCGGCAAGGGCTACATCTACGGAGCGATGGGCTTCAGCATCTTCGTCGAGCTGATCAACATCCGCACCACGCGCAAGACCAGACCTGTCGCCCTGAACCAGGTGCCTCACACCGCCGACATCGCCAGGACTTGAGGGTCCCGCAGCCGAACCAGAGGCCGCAAGGCAGTCGCGCTCAGCCTTGAAATCGGGCGGGTTTGGGGCGAGAAGACGGGCGGCTTCCACCCCACCAGAAAAGAGGTTCCCATGGCCCGTGACGTCGTCATCGTTGGTGCTGCCCGTACTCCGATTGGTGCTTTCCAGGGGGCGCTGGCCTCGCTCACCGCTCCTCAGCTGGGGGCTGTCGCGATCAAGGCAGCCCTCGAGCGGGCAGGGGTGAAGCCCGACGCGGTCGACCAGGTCGTGATGGGCAACGTGCTGCAGGCGGGCGTCGGCCAGGCCCCCGCGCGCCAGGCGGCGATCTACGCCGGCCTCGCCAACACCACCCCTTGCATCACCGTCAACAAGGTGTGCGGCTCGGGCCTGCAGGCGGTCGTTCAGGCAGCGCAGGCGATCGCGCTGGGCGACATCGAAGTGGCCGTCGCGGGCGGCATGGAGTCGATGAGCAACGCCCCATACCTGACCCACGCGCTTCGGGGCGGCGCCCGCATGGGCCACACCGAGTTCAAGGACGAGATGATCCTCGATGGGCTCTGGGATCCGTACGACAACATCCACATGGGCAGCTGCGCCGAACAGTGCGCAGACTCGATGAAGATCTCGCGCTCGGCGCAGGACGAGTTCGCGATCGAGTCGACGAAGCGCGCGATTAAGGCGCAGCAAGACGGCGCCTTCAAGGCCGAGATTGCCCCCGTCAGCGTCCCGCAGAAGAAGGGCGAGCCGGTGGTGGTCACCGAGGACGAAGGCCCGAAGAACGCGAGGCCCGACAAGATCGGCGGCCTGAAGCCGGTGTTCAAGAAAGACGGCACGATCACCGCCGCGAACGCCTCGTCGATCAACGACGGGGCCGCCGCGCTGGTGCTGATGTCTGCCGACCGCGCGAAGGCCGAAGGCCGCACCGTGCTGGCGAAGATCACCGGCCACGCTGCCGCCGCGCGCAAGCCGGTGGAGTTCACGATCGCCCCCGCCGACGCGATCAATAAGCTGCTGACGAAGGCGAAGCTCACCACCAACGACATCGACCTCTGGGAGATCAACGAGGCCTTCGCTGTCGTCTCGATCGCCAACAACACGCTGCTGAAGCTCGACCCGTCGAAGGTCAACATCCGCGGTGGCGCCGTCGTGCTCGGCCACCCCATCGGCGCCTCGGGCGCGCGCGTGCTCGTCACCCTGATTCAGGAAATGCAGGACCTCGGCAAGAAGCGCGGCATCGCGTCGCTGTGCATCGGCGGCGGCGAAGGCATCGCGATGATGGTCGAGCGATGAACAAGGTCTTCACTTCGGCTGCCGACGCGGTCAAAGACATTCCCGACGGCGCCGTGATCATGTCGGGCGGCTTCGGCCTCTGCGGCAACCCCGAGAACCTGATCACCGCGCTCCACGACAAGGGCGTGAAGGGCCTCACGATCATCTCGAACAACTGCGGAACCACCGACCTGGGGTTGGGCGTGCTGCTCAAGGCGAAGCAGGTGAAGAAGATGATCAGCAGCTACGTGGGCGAGAACAAAGAGTTCGAACGCCAGTACCTGTCGGGCGAGCTGGAGGTCGAGCTCAACCCGCAGGGCACCCTGGCCGAACGGATTCGCGCGGGCGGCTGCGGCATCGGCGGGTTCTTCACTCCGACAGGCGTGGGCACGGTGATCGCTGACGGCAAAGAGACGAAGACCATCGACGGCCGCGAGTACGTGCTCGAGCTGCCGCTGAAGGCAGACTTCGCGATTATCCGCGCGTGGAAGGCGGACACCTATGGCAACCTCGTGTTCCGCAAGACGGCGCGCAACTTCTCGCCGCTGATGTGCATGGCGGCAAAGACGACCATCGTCGAGGTCGAGCACCTGGTGCCGGTTGGCGAGCTCGACCCGGATCAGATTCACACCCCGTCGATCTTCGTGAAGCGCATCGTCAAGAGCGTGGGCCTGCAGAAGTGGATCGAGAAGAAGACCGTAAGGAAGGCGAGCTGACATGCCACTGACCCGAGAGCAGATCGCGGCGCGCGTCGCCCAGGAATTCAAAGACGGCTTCAACGTCAACCTGGGCATCGGCCTGCCCACGCTGTGCGCCAACTACATTCCATCGGGCGTCGAGGTGCTGCTTCAGAGCGAGAACGGCCTGCTCGGCATCGGCCCCTGGCCCGTCGAAGGGCAGGAAGACGCCGACCTGATCAACGCCGGGAAAGAGACCGTCACCGTCGTCCCGGGCGCGTCGTACTTCGACTCGGCGATGAGCTTCGGGATGATCCGCGGCGGCCACGTCGACATGGCGGTGCTGGGCGCGATGGAAGTCAGCGCGGCCGGTGACCTCGCCAACTGGACGATTCCGGGAAAGATGGTGAAGGGCATGGGCGGCGCGATGGATCTCGCCATCGGCGCCAAGAAGGTCTTCGTCGCGATGGAGCACGCCAACAAGGCCGGCGAGCCCAAGATCCTCGACCAGTGCTCGCTGCCGCTCACCGGCAAGAAGTGTGTGCACTTCCTCGTCACCGACCTCGCCTTCATCGAAGTCACGCCCGACGGCCTCGTGCTGCGCGAGCTCGCCCCCGGTGAGACGGTCGAGTCGGTGCAGAAGCTGACCCAGCCCAGGCTCAAGGTGGCCAGCGATCTAAAGACCATCAAGGTCTGATGAAGACCTTCGATCAGGTGCTGGCCCGGTTGAGCACGATCGACCAGGCCGAGCTGCCCGGCCTCGGCTGGGCGCTGGCCCACTGCGCCCAGAGCCTCGAGCTGTCGGTGACGGGGTTTCCAACCCAGAAGCCGGCCTGGTTCCAGAAGACCATCGGCCAGTTCGTCCTGGGCCGCTTCCTCGACAAGGGGGCGATGTCCCACGACGTCTCGGCGGCGATTCCCGGGGCGCCGGACGTCGATCGGTCGACCCCGGTTGCTGAAGGCGCTCGCCGGCTGCGCGCGGCGATTGGCCAATTCCGGCTGCACAGCGGGCTGTACAAGCCCCACGTAGTGTACGGCGCCGTCCAGCGGGACGACTACGAGGCGGTGCACGCGATGCACATCGCCAACCACCTCGGCTGAACGTTGACTGGCGGTGGGTGGCAACACGGGTATAGTCGCCGCGCCATGGCTGACAAGTCGGACAAGAAGAGCGTTGCTGAGAAGTCTGGCATCGCCAAACGTCAGAACGACAGGCTCCAGCACGAGCTGCTCGTGGCTTACCGCACCGTCGATGGCTTCATCACCGACTGGGCAGTGAACATCAGCCGGGGCGGCATGTTCATCAACACCCGCAACCCGCTGGCGCTGGGCAGCACGGTGAAGCTGATCATCTCGCTCCCCGATGCGGCCTTTCCCTTCGACCTCACCGGCAAGGTCATCCGCGTCAGCGAGTTCGACAACGCCCAGAACCAGGTGCCGGGCATGGGCATCGAGTTCGTCGACGTCGACAACGAGAAGCAGGAACGCATCGAACGGTTCGTCGAACGGCTCCGCAAAGAGCTGCCCGACGCCGAGATGCCGCGCAAGAACCCCTGAAAAGAAGCAGGGCTGTGAGACAGGAAGAGCTCCTCATCGAACGGCTGGCCAAGTCGGGTGACGGGGTCGCGCACCTGGGCGGCCGCACGATCTTCGTCGAAGGCGCGCTGCCAGGAGAGCGCGTCATGGCCGAGGTGGTCGAGGCGGGGCGGGTGCTGCGCGGGACGATCGTCCAGCTGCTCGTGGCGAGCCCGTCGCGCCGGGTGCCGATGTGCCCGCTGGCCGACCGCTGTGGTGGCTGCGACTGGATGCACGCGACCGAAGCGGTGCAGCGCGAACAGAAGCTCGAGATCGTGCTCTCGGCGCTGGAACACCTGGGTGGGTTTGATCGCGCGTCGCTGAAGGTGTTGCCGGTCGTGGTGGGCGAGCACGCGCTGGGCTACCGGCGGCGGGCGGTGATGCACCCGGTGGGAAAGCAGCTGGGCTTCTACGGGCGCGAGAGCCACGCCGCGCTCGAGGTCGAGTCGTGCCCTGCGCTGGTCGCGCCGCTGCAAGGCCTGCCGTCGAAGATCGCCGCCGCGCTGGGCAACGCGCTGAAGGACGTCGAACAGGTGCACCTGCTCGAGGCGGGCGGAAAGCTGGCCGTCTCGCTGCACCTCAAAGACGACGTGAAGGAAAAGACGCGCGAGCGGGCCGAGAAGCTCAGCCGCAGCGGCGTGGGTGTGGTGCTGGTGCCGAAGGCCGGGCACAGCGAGACGTTCGGCAAGGTCGAGCTGGCCGATGGAGGCGTCCGGGTGCGGCCCGATGCCTTCGCCCAGGCCAACGCCGAGGTGAACACCCGCCTGGTCGCTGCCGCGGTCGAAGGGCTGCAGCTGACGGGAAAGGAGTCGGTGCTCGAGCTCTATGCGGGCAACGGCAACTTCACCTTCCCGATCGCCAGCAAGGCGGCGCAGGTGCTGGCGGTGGAGTACTCGGCGATCTCGCTGGGGCTCGCGCAGAAGGTGGCGCAGGGCATTCGTAACGTGCGGTTCGTGCAGGGCGACGCGCTGAAGATCCTCGAGGGGCTGGCGAAAGAAGGGCGCAAGTTCGATCGCCTGCTGGTCGACCCTCCGCGCACCGGGGCTCCGGGCCTGGGGTTACTCGCGGCGAAGGTCGCGCCTGCGCGGCTCGTCTACGTCGCGTGCGACCCGGCGGCGCTGGCGCGTGACGCGGAAGATCTCGCCGCGCACGGGTACAGGCCGGTGAGCCTGCAGCTCTTCGATCTCTTTCCGCAGACGCACCACGTCGAAGCGCTGCTGGTGATGGATCGCTGACGTGGACGCCCGCATCGTCGAGTTCGCCGAGGTGCTGCGCCAGAACGGGCTCAAGGTCGCGTTGTCCGAGACGATGGACGCCGCGCGCGCCGCCGCCGAGCTCGGCCTCGCCGACCGCGATCAGTTCCGCGCGTTGATGCGGGCCACGCTGTGCAAGCGGGTCGCCGACGTCGGCACCTTCGATCGCGCCTTCGAGTTCTATTTCACCGGCGCCGCGAAGACCTTCGAGGCGATCGACCAGGCGCTGGCGAAGCGCATCGCGGAAGAAGGCCTGCTCGAAGGTGACGACCTGAAGATGATCGTGTGGATGCTGCCGCAGCTGGCGGCCGGCCTTTCACCGATGGCGCAGGCGGTGGTCGACGGCGATCGATCGCGGCTGGCGCAGATCTTCCGGCAGGCGGCGCTGCAGCTGGACTTCGGGCGCATGCAGAGCTCGCTGCAGACGGGGTTCTTCACCCGGCGAATGCTGATCGGCGCTGGGGTGGAACAGCTGCGATCCGACCTGCAGTCGCTGCAGGGCGAGCTGGGCCGGCGCGGCCTGTCTGGCGGCGGCGTCGAGGTCGTCTCGCGCTACCTGAGCGAGGCGATGCGAAAGGTCGAAGACGCCGCGCGCGCTGAGGTCGATCGCCAGGGCAAGGCGCGGCTGAAGAAGGCGACCGGCGGAATCAACGATCGCGCGTTTCACACCCTGTCACGGGCCGAGGTCGAGCAGGCGTCGCGGGCAGTGCGGGCGATGGCCGAGAAGCTGAAGTCGCGCCTGGTGCGGCGCGGGCGCAGCAAGCGCAAAGGGGCCCTGCACCCCTTGAGGACGCTGCGAAAGAACATGACGGCGGGCGGGATCCCGATGGTGCCGCACTTCCGCACGCGGCGGCCGCAGCGCCCCGAGGTGGTGGTGCTGTGCGACGTCTCGGACTCGGTGCGCAACGCGTCGCGGATGATGCTGCTCTTCGCGTACACGATGCAGGAACTCTTCACCCGCGTCCGCAGCTTCGTCTTCGTTTCCGAGATCGGCGAAGTCACGAAGCTGTTCGAGGACTGCGACGTCGAAGAGGCGATCGATCTCGCCACCGCCGGCGAGGTGATCTCGGTCGCCAGCAACAGCAACTACGGCCACGCGCTGGCCCGCTTCTCGCGCGGCTACCTGGGGAGCATCTCGCGCCGCACCACTGTGCTGGTGATCGGCGACGGGCGGAACAACTACAACCCGGCCAACGTCTGGGCGCTGGAAGACTTGAAGCGGAAGGCGAAGCGGGTGGTGTGGATCTGCACCGAGCCGAAGACGTCATGGGGCTTCGGCGATTCCGAGATGGGCAACTACTCGAAGGCGGTGCACCAGGTGGTGACGGTGCAGACGCTGGCAGATCTCGAGAGGGTCGCGGCGCAGCTCGTGCCGAGCTGAACAATCACTTCTTTCGCAGCGAAGCTTCGAGCGCGACCGCCTGCAGATTTCCGGGCCGATCGGCCAATGAAGCCCGCACCAGCTCGAGGGCGCGCGCGCGATCGGCCGGCTTCTTCGACACCGCCAGCGCCTCGGCCAGCGAGAGCCGCGTCGACGCGAGAAGGGCCGGGTCGACGCCCGCTGCCTCACGCAGGCCCAGCGCGCGGGTCAGCAGCACGGCTCCTTCGTCGGCCTTCTTCAGCGCGCAAAGCGACTCGCCGAGCCCGGTGAGGTTGAAGGCAAGATCGCGGTGCGACGGGCCCAGCAACCTTTCGCGAATGTTCAGCGCGCGGCGATCGAGCTCCACCGCCCGGGCCGGCTTCCCTGCGGCGCGTTCGACGGCGGCGAGGTTCGTCAGCGTCACTGCGACGGTAAGCGTCTGCGGGCCGGCGGCCTTCTCTTTGATCGCCAGGGCCCTCTCTAACGCCGTGCGCGCCTCGTCCAGGCGCTGGGCCTCGAGCAACACGGCTCCGAGGTTGGTGAGCGTGATTCCCACCGACAGCGCGTCGCCCCCGAAGGCGCGTTCTTTGATCTCCAGCGACTTGCCGAAGGCCAGGAGCGCGGCGGGGCGATCGCCTTTCTCGTTCAGTGCGTTGCCCAGGTTGTTCAGCGTCTCGGCGACGGCGGGGTGCGACGGGTCCAGCGTCGCCTCTTCGATTTCCTGCGCCTTGCGGTACGCGGCGATCGCCTCGTCGTACTTGCCGGCCGACTTCAGCGCGGTGCCGACGTTCGTCCAGCCCCGAGCGACCAGCGGGTGCATCGCACCATAGGCCTGCTGCCGCAGTCCGATCGCGCGCTGGTAGCCGGCGACGGCTTCGTCGTAGCGCCCGCGCGACCACGCGAGCACGCCGAGGTTGTTGGCCAGCATCGCCTCGAGCTCGTCGTTGCGGCCGATGCGATCGACCGCGGCCCGCGCGTGCCGGCCTGCGATGTCGGCGTCATCGAAGCGGCTCGTCAAGGCGCCGACGCCGACCCTCTCGATCCACGCCCGCGCCGCCAGCTCGTCTTCCCGCGCGGCTTCGGCGTCCAGCGCCGCCTGTTCGAGCAGCGCCTCGGCCCCCTTCGCGTCACCCTGACGGAAGGCAAGGATCCCGGTCAGCAGCCCGGCTTCCGCGCGCGCGCCGCGATCGGTCGAGGCGCCTGCCTTCGCGAGCAGCTCGCGGGCGAGCTTCAACCCTTCGGCGTATTTGCCGGCGTCGAGGCGGGCCTTCACCCCGGCCAGCTGCGCCCGCAGGGCTTCGGCTTCCGGGCCGACCACCACCGGAACCGGCAGGGCAGCGGTGCAGGCGTCCAGCGAGGGCAGCCCCAGCGACGTCGCCATCGCGCGTTCGACGATCTCGGCGTCGGCCCGGGTGAAGAGCTGCGCCACTGCCTGCACGTCGTTCAGCCGGCGCCCCAGACAGACGATGGTGCGGCCCAGCGCCTCGTCCTGCGCGTCTTCCTTCGCCTCGCACGCTTCGCGCCGCAGCTGCACCCACCGGGTGGTGTAGCCGTCGATCGCCTTTGCCGCGTCGGCCCAAGCGCGCGGCGCGAACGGCTTGCCCGTCGCGGTGAAGGCGTTCTGCGCCTGCGTCTTCACCTGCGCGTCCCAGACGCCGTCGAGGCGCTGATCGATCGACCCACACCGGCTGCCGGCGCCGCGCGTCGACTGCACGGCCGCCGCGATCGTGATCGCCACCACCGCCGCCGCGCCCACCGCCGTCCATTGCCGCACGACGGCCGACTTCCGCCTCGAGAGTCCGATCAGCAGGGCGTCGATCGATCGATACCGGTCGGCCGGGCTCTCGCTGAGGCCGCGGACGATCAGCTTCCGAATGCGCGGCGGCACCCGCGCGTCACGCGGGGCAGGGCGAATCCGGTGCTGCGCGATTTCGACCGCGATCGCGCCCGAGCTGTCGCCGGCGAACGGGCGTTCACCGTAGAGGCCTTCGTACAGCGCGACGCAGAAGCTGAACTGATCAGAGCGCGGATCCGTCGGCTGGCCATACAGCTGCTCGGGCGCCATGTACGCTGGAGTTCCGAGCACGGTGCCCGGCGGAGTGATGCGCCGCTTCATCGCCCCTGAGCCCGAGTCGGTGATCGAGTCGGGCGGCTCGTCTTTCTTCGCGGGCTCGGCCTGGGCCTGTGCCAGCCCGAAGTCCATCACCCGCACGCGCTTGTCTTTGCCGATCAGCACGTTGTCGGGCTTGAAGTCGCGGTGGGTGAGCCCGACCGCGTGCGCCGCCGCAAGGCCCCGGCCCGCGTAGAGAAAGATGTCGAGCACCTGCGCCCACGTGCGCGGGCGGCCCTTGAGCCACTGCGTCAGCGTCTCGCCCTCGACGAACTCCATCGCGACGAACACCTGGTCGCCGATCAGCCCGACGTCGTGAACGGTGACGACGTTGGGGTGCGCGAGCCGGGCCATCGCCTGCGCCTCGCGCAACAACCGCAAGCGCAGCTCGGCTGACGCACCCGTGCCGTGAAGGTCGGATCGCAGCAGCTTGATCGCCACCTTGCGATCGAGGTCGGGGTCGTACGCCGCGTAGACCTCGCCCATGCCGCCCTTCGCGAGCCTCTCGAGCACGACGTACCGCGACAGGGTGCTGCCGCGCTGGTAGGCGGCCCCTTCATTTGGAACCGGGGTCACGTTCGACACCGCGGTGTCGGCCAGCGCTTCTTCGGGCGTCAGCCGAACGTCGCGAAGCACGTCGACGGGCGTCGGCAGCGACTCGAATTTTTCTTCGAGCGTCGTGCGCCGAGGAGCGATCAACAGCCGCGGGCCACACCTCTCACAGGTGCGCGCGTGCTCGGCGTACGCGTCCAGCTGATCTTCCGGGGGACAACCAAGCGGCACGCAGGCGACTCTAGCCGCGCGCGCGCCACTTTCCATCCGAAGAAGAAGGTTTTTCGGCAATGAATACCGAGGCTTGCGGGTGACGCTGGCGAGGCGCGGCTTCGATCGCGTTCTGCGTTCGGCCGTAGGGTTTGCACTGCAAAGGCAGTCAAAGGGGCAGGAGCCGCACAAAAATGAGTCGGATGTTCGCCGCAGTGGCCGTGCTGATCGCCGCAGCGCCCGCAGTCGCGCAGGTCTGCTACCGCCTTCCTTTCTCGAACCCGAACCTGGCCGATGGCTGGGGCTCGACCTGCTGTGGCCGCACCAACCCGCATCGAGGGGTCGACTTCCCGCAGGCTTCGGGCACGGCGATACCAGCGGTCGCTGACGGCGTGGTCGTGCTGAAGACGTTCAACGGCTGCCTGGGCAACGTGATCGTGGTGCGCCACGCCGACGGCATGTTCTCTGGCTACAACCACCTGAACGCGCAGTCGACGCTGGCGATCGGCGCGGCAGTCACCATCGGGCAGACGGTCGGCCGGGTCGGCAGCACGGGCACCTGCACCACGGGCCCGCACCTTCACCTCTCGATGGCGCCGACGGTAGGCGGCTACGCGTCGGGCACGACGGTGAACCCGTACACGTTCATTCAGGCGCGCTTGACCTGCAACACCGCCACGCGGGGCGCGCTCGATGCGGCGACCTGCGAAGGCATCTCGGGCTGGGCACAGGATCAGAACGTGCCCACCTCGGCGATCGCGGCGCACGTTTACATCGGTGGCTCGGCAGGTCAGGCGGCGGCGCACGGCTACGCGTTGAAGGCCGACCTCAACCGCGCGGACCTCTGCACGGCAATCGGGTCTTGCTCGCACGGCTTCTCGATGCCGGTGCCGCTGAGCTACTTCGATGGCGTCTCGCGGCCGGTGTTCGCGTACGCGATCGACTCGGCCGGCGGCCCCAACACGGGCCTCGGGCAGAAGACCTTGAAGTGTGACGCCGCGCAGCTGCCACGCGTGGCCGAAGGCTCGGTGCGCCGGTTGATCACCAGCCTGGCCGCGCTGACCGCCTGGAAGCTGCCCCTCGACGAGATCGGCACGGTGACCGAGGAAGCGCTGGCGGCGATTCCGCTGGGTCCGAACCTCGAAGACGTGCCGACGCTGGTGAAGTTTGGCAACGAGGCCGCGGTGTACGTGAAGGAGTACGGCTCGATTCGCCACATCGGAAACCCCGGCATCTTCAGCGCCTGGCGCTTCGGCGCCTTTGCGACCGCGCCGGTGACAGACGAGCCCAGGTACCTCGTCGGGGCCGACTGGGCGCCGTGGCCGCACCTGCTCAAGGCCTCGGGCGACAAGGTGTACCTCATCGACTCGCCGCCGCCGCTGTGGGCCGAGCTGAAGTCCGACAACGTGCCGGCGACGATGACCGCGGGCGCGGTCGCCGAAGTGACGCTGCACCTGCTCAACAAAGGCTGCCTGAAGTGGGACGCGTCGATCGAGGTGCTGTCGACTCCGCGGGGCGTGGACAGCGCGCTGTGCGACCCGTCGTGGACCTCGTGCACCCAGGCCTCAACGTTGACCGCGACCCACCCGGGCGAAGAGGGGCTCGCCACTTTCAAGATCAAGGTCCCGTCGAAGCTGGGCCCTTCGACGGCGTGCTTCGGGCTGGCGAAAGGCAGCGTCTGGTTCTCGGACGTCGGGCAGAACGGGCCCGCGGACGAGGCGATCTGCAAGACGATTCAGGTCATCGCCGGCGCTCCGACGAAGCCGAATCCGGGCACGGGGGGTGGCGCGGGCAGCATCACTTCAGTGAAGACGGGGTGCGCGCAGGGTGGGTCTTCTCTGGCCGGGTTGATGGGGCTCATCGGGCTGCTCGCGTTCGTGCGGCGTCGCCGGTAGCTTCCCCTGCATGGCGGACGAGCGAACCCTGAGGCTGGCGCACCACGCAGTGACCCCCGAGATCCTGGCGAAGTACGAGCAGTTCGTCGCCCAGGAGCTCGAGGGCAAGTCGGCCGCTGATGCCTTGCGCAACACCGGCCTCACCGCCGACCAGGTCGCCCGCACCGCGTCGGCGGTCAACGCCTTCTGCCGGCCGCGCGTGCTCAAAGAGCGGCTCAAGACGGTCTCGGCGAAGACGCCCGAGAAGCAGATGGGAGTGCTCGAGGCGCTGAAGAAGCCCATCGACGACACCGACTTCGTCGCGCTCTATGGCGCCCAGACCCACCAGGTGCTGCTCTCGCGGGAAGAGGGCCTCATCGAGCTGCGGCTTCGCACGGCAGCCGACGCGGGTTGATTTTCCCTTCCCGAAGGGCCGATAAGGCCCGGCAAGCCCCATGAAGCGCTATTTCATTCACACGTTTGGTTGCCAGATGAACGTGAACGACACGAACCGGATGAGCGAGGTGCTCACCGGCCTGTCGTACCGGCCGACGCCGGTCGCCGAAGACGCCGATCTGATCATCCTCAACACCTGCTCGATTCGGGAAAAGGCCGAGGACAAGCTGTTCTCTGCGCTGGGCCGGTATCGCCAGGTGAAGACGCAGCGCGGCGCGTTGATTGGCGTGGGCGGCTGTGTCGCGCAGCAAGAGAAGGACAAGATCTTGAAGAAGGTGCCGTACGTCGACTTCGTCTTCGGCCCCGACAACATCCACAAGCTGGCCGAGATCCTCGATCGCGTCACGAACGAGCGCGAGCGCGTGGTCGAGACGGCGTGGGTCGACTCCGAGCACTACGTCTTCCCGCAGGCCGACCCGTCGACGTCGAAGGGCCGCGTCACCGAGTTCGTGACGGTGATGAAGGGCTGCGACAACGTCTGCGCCTTCTGCGTCGTGCCGCACACCCGTGGCCGCGAAGTCAGCCGTGCGTTTCCTGAAGTGATGATCGAAGTCGCTGCGCTCGCCAACGCCGGCGTGCGCGAAGTGACGCTGGTCGGGCAGAACGTGAACTCGTACCGGGGCGGCATCGGCTTCGATCAGTTGCTGCTGCGCGTCGCCGAAGTGCCGGGCATCGAGCGCGTGCGGTTCACCACCAGCCACCCGCACGACCTGTCAGACGGGTTGATCGAAGCCTTCCGCACTCAGCCGAAGATCGCGTCACACTTTCACCTGCCGGTGCAGAGCGGCTCGGACTCGGTGCTCAAGCGCATGCGCCGCGACTACACGGCGGCGGCGTACCTCGAACGGTTGGCGAAGCTTCGCGCGGCGCGGCCGGACATCGGCGTGACGACCGACATCATCGTGGGCTTCCCCGGCGAGACCGACGAAGACTTCGAGCTGACGATGCAGCTCACCGAGTCGGTGCGCTACGACAACCAGTTCAGCTTCGTCTACTCGTCGCGCCCGAAGACGTCGTCGGCGCTGCGCGAGAAGGAGTGGGGCGAGATCCCGCACGAGATCAAGGTCGCCCGGCTCGACCGCCTGATGAAGGCGCAGAAGAAGATCGCCGCCGAGATCAACGCGCAGCACCGCGGGCAGACGGTCGAGGTGCTGGTCGAGGGCCGCTCGAAGACGGACGCCACGAAGCGCTTCGGCCGCAACCCGCAGAACAAGGTCGTGAACTTCGAAGGCGACGCTCCCATCGGAGGCATCGTCGAAGTCGCGATCAGCATGACCAGCGTCGGCGCGCTGTACGGCAAGCAAGGCCGCACGGTGCTGGCCCCCCAGATCGCGATCGCGGACTCCGCGGTGGCCGCCGAGCTGTGCGAAGTCGCCTGATCGCTGTCGCCCCGGCGGTGGCGTACGCGGGGCTGATCTTCTTCCTGTCGTCCCAGTCGTCTTTTCCCGTGCCGAGGCCCATCTGGAGCTTCGACAAGGTGATCCACTTCGTCGAGTACGCGGTGCTGGCCTACCTCGTCGGGCGCGCGCTGCGGCCGTGGAAGTGGGCGGCGCCGGCGGCGATCGTGATCTCGACGCTGTACGGCGTCAGCGACGAGCTTCATCAGTCGTTCGTGCCGGGCCGCATGTCGGATCCGTACGACGTGGTCGCCGACGCGGTGGGCTCGATGCTGGGCGCCGCTGTCTTCAGTTTTCACACCCGGCGGTCGTCGCGGGTCTAACTTCGAAGATCAAGAGGGGTGCACATGGTGAAGAGAGTCGCAGCGGTGGTGGTGTTGGTGGGCCTGTCGATCTCGGCCGCGTGGGCGGGCAGCGTCAGCAAGTCCTCGTGCACGTTCAAGGGCAAGAAGCTCTACGGCAAGATCCAGGTCGTCACCGCGTTTCCGGACGTGAAGGTGCAAGTGGTGACCGCGTTTCCCGACGTAAAGGTGCAGAACGTGACCGCGTTTCCCGACTCGTGCGGGAAGTGGCAGATGGTGACCGCGTTTCCCGACACGAAGGTGCAGTTCGTCACCGCGTTTCCAGACGTGAAGATTCAGTACGTCACTGCGTTTCCAGGAGTCCCGTGATTCTGCCGGCGTTGGTGGTGGTGCTCGCCGCTGCGCCGGCCGAGCCGAACCTGGAAGCGTGGCTGCAAGACTTGCGGGGCGAGCCGGCGCCGAATGCGGTGCCTGCGCTCAGGTCGCGGGCGGCAAAGGTGAAGAAGGCGAAGGGCGACGTGCGAGAGGTGTACGCAAAGGTCGCTCCGGCGACGGTGTTGATCCGCACCGGGCGCGGGTTCGGCACAGGCTTCGTGATCAATGACCAGGGCTACATTCTCACCAACCACCACGTGATCGCGCCGGCGGCGGTGGTCGACTTCAAGCAGCAGGTGATCGTCGAGCTCGGCCGGCTGGATGCCGACGGGCTGATGGAGAAAGAGAACAAGGGCCGAATCGCCTGGGTGCTGAAGTCGGACCCGCTGATCGACCTCGCGGTGATCAAGCTCGATTCGCCTCCGGCAGATCTGAAGCCTTTGAAGATTGCCGAGAAAGATCCGACGCCGGGTGAGCCGGTGTCCGCGCTGGGCAACGGCGGCATCGGCCTGCTGTGGGCGATCAAGGACGGCGAGATCTCGAGCATCGGGAAGCTGGCGACGCACCTGGCGCTGCTGGTCGGCTCCGAGTGCCAGGTGAGCACGGATCCCGCGATGGCCGAGGCGTGCAAGAAGTCGCGGGTCGGGCTCGAGGCGCAGCGCAAGTCGATGGCCGAGCGCGTGCCGGGGCTGGTGATTCAGACCAGCTGCACGATTTCGCCCGGTGATTCGGGTGGGCCCTTGGTGAACCGCGCGGGCGAAGTGGTCGGGGTGAATGCATTTCTGCGAAGCGACAGCAGCGCGCCGGTGGCGGCCAACTTCCACGTGCACGTGAAAGAGGTGCGTCGGTTCCTCGCCGAAGTTCCGGCCGAGCCGCAGCCCCGCATCGCCCAGCCATGGGACGCGCTCTATGGCAGCGCGGCCTTGGTCGACGGCGACGCCGACGGAGTTCGCGAGTCGCTGGTGGTGAAAGAGTCGCCGGTGCCGGTCGCTTTCATCGACCTCAATCAAGACAGCCGGCTCCCGGGCTCGACCTGGCCGGACACCGTGCTGCGGTCGCGAAGCCTGAAGGCCGAGCTGGCGGTGCGGAAGCTGGGCGACCGGCTGGCCGCCTTCTACGACACGGATGGCGACGGCCGGTTCGACCGCGTGCACCTGCAGCTGCCGAAAGCAAAGGCCGAGGCGTACGAGATCGCGGCCGACGGGACGATGAAGAAGCTCGAGGGCCAGGTTCCACTTCTCGATTCGGCGCAGCTGAAGACGGCCGAGATGAAGGCGCGGCTTGCGAAGATCGCCGGCACCGTGCTCTCGCAGATCACAGGCGACCCGACGGTCGAGCTGCCGGACCCGCTGCTGGCTGCGGGCTCGCTGGGCAACCTCTTCGATGGCGACAAAGACGGGAAGTTCGACGTGCTCGAGGTGCAGTCGCTGCAGGGGCTGGTGACGCTGCTCGACCTCGGGCAGGGCGAGTTTCCGACGCTGACCAACGGCCGGGCCTCGAAGCTGCTGGCGTCGAAGTCGGTGAGCCCAAAGGTCTCGATCGTCGAACGCTCGAACAAGCTCTGGGCCTTCTACGACACCAACGACGACAAGAAGCTCGACCTGGTGCTGATGAGCAACGACACCGCGTCGGGTGGAGCGACCGGCGCCTGGAACCTGAGCGACGTCGGCGCGCTGGATGGCGAGAGGCCCGAGCTGATCGGGACGGTGATTGGCCGTGCGCAGCCGGTGTTCGGCTTCAAGCCGGCGGAAGCAGCCCGGTACAACTTGATCTTGAAGAATTTGCGGGTGCCGTGGCTGGCGCCGGCGAAGGCGGGTGGGGCGTTTCCGCACCCGATTCTCGACGTGGGCAGCTCGATAATCAGCGAGTCGCCGTCGGTGCCTGGCTTCGCCAACGCGGTGCTCGCGATCGAAGGCACGGGCCTCGCGTACCTGATCGACCTCGACAAGGACGCGCAGAAGGCCAAAGCGCCTGGAGCGATCGAGAAGTCCGCCGCCACCGGCAACTTCCCCGCCGAGTTCTGGTGGGTCCAGCGCGGCAAGCACGAGTGGTACGGCTACGACACGAACCACGACGGCAAGACGGACGTGGTGCTCTTCCGCCGCGACAACGTCACCGGCGCGCTGCGGGTGAGCGAAAAGGGCGTGGTGACCGCTGCGCCAGAGCTCGAGAAGGGGCCGCTCGTTCGACCCGGCCTCTTCACCGACGAGAAGCTTACGGAAGCGCTGAAGGCCATCGGCGCCGAGTACTTCACCGCGAAGTCGCTGGAATCGCCCTGACCCCTCCGTTCGATCGCGTCGCCTTCGTCCCCGCCGACGCGCCGCGGACGGAGGCGATTCGCATCGAGGTGAAGCCAGGCGAGGCGTCGGCTTCGATGGCGTGGTGGCGGCAGCGCCCGAAGGTGCCCTCGCGGTTCGAGCTGCCGCGCTACGAGCTGCCCGAGCTGCCGACCCTCGATGACGCGTGGACGCTGTGGCTCTGCGAGTCCACGGAACCGCCCGCAGCGCTCGAGGCGATGTGCCGGTACGCGGAGGATGCGCGGCAGGGAAGGTGGACGGATCGCGTGCCGATCGAGGCCGCGGTGCAGGCCGTGTACCTCTCGATCGCGCAGGAGGCGCTGCTGGGTGCGAAGAACAGCGCCCGCTTCCTCGAAGATGTGTGGACCCTTTTCACCGCGGTGACGGCGCACCTCGCCGCGGGCAAGTCGCTGCTCGATGACCCATTTCTGCTTCACGTGCCCGCGCTGCAGCGGCACGTCGCGGCGCTGAAGGAAGATCACCGGCTCTACGTCGCGGATCTCGCGAAGGCGCAGAAGCGTGAGGTCGAGCTGCCGGCGGAGGCCTCGAACACCGGTGGGGCCCGCGCGGTGAAGCTGCTGGTGCTGGGGTTGCCCGCGGCGTCCCAGTTCAAGCTCTGGGCGCGGAAGGACGGCTTCACGATGCTGCTGGTGCAGCAGCGCGACGGGCTATTGGTGCTCTCGGTGGATCCGACGGCGCGGGTGCGGCTCACGGCGTTGGCTCCGATGCTGAGCAAGGCCGATCGGGCGCCCTGGTACGACGGGGCGCGGCACGAAGGCACGTTGATCGCGTCACCGCTGAACGGCACGCAGCTGAAGGCCGGCGACGTGCTGCAGGTGCTCGGCGGCTGGGCGCGGGTTCGAAAGGCCTCGGGCGGGTCGCGGTCGCTGATCGTCGCGGCGGCGGCGTTGGTTCTCGTGGGCGCGGTCGCCTTCGGACTTCAGCGTGGGGCGCCCGAGGTCACCGAGGCGAAGGGGGCCAAGGGGGATCCGATTCCTCTGGCGCAGACGGTGTCGCTGCTGGCGTCGCCCGAGGGGCCGAAGTCTTTCACCAGCTACGCGCTGGTGGCGGGCGTGTGCGGCTACACGGGCGACCGCGCGCTGAGCTCTCCGTGCCGGGATGCACGCGAGGTGCGGAGGCTGCTGATCGACAGGCTTGGCTACGCGCCGGGAAACATTCTGTATCTCGTCGACCAGCCGGAAGAGGGCGAGGCGACCGATGGGCCTCCGACTGCCGCCAACCTTCGGCTGCAGGTCGAGAGGTTCCGCGCGCGGTTCCAGGCCCGGGAAGAGTCGAGCTTCCTCTTCTATTACTCGGGCCACGGCGGCTACGAGAAGGGCGCGCGCAAGGACTACGGCGTGCTGCAGCCTTCGGGGTACTTCGAGCACCCCGAGCTGCCGATGTCCGACCGCGGCTGGGACATGCAGGAGCTCCTCGATGGGATCCGCAAGGGCGTGCCGTCGCGCCACGTGATGGTGGTGCTCGACGCCTGCTACAGCGGTTGGGCTGTCGGCGCGAAGGGCGAGGCGAGTCTTTCGGGCGCGATCCACTCGCTGTGGAAGGAACGCGCGGAGGTCGTGATCACCGCCGGCACCAAGGGCCAGCGCGCGTGGGAAGACGAGACGGAAGAGGGCGGCTGGCAGTGGGGCGGGCACTCGGCGCTCACCGCGTTCCTGCTCGAAGGGCTCGGCGCGTCAGGGAAACCGGCGGCCGATGCCAACGCCGACCTGGTCGTCACCGATGAGGAGCTCGCGAAGTACCTTCGGGCGCGGGTCCCCGCGGCCGTGCGCGAGTCCAAACGGTCGGATCAGACGCCGCAGTTCTTTCGCTTCGATGAGCACCTGCCGAAGTCGGGGCAGTTTCTTTTTCTGCCGAAGGGTTGAGTCGAGCTCGGTTCAGCACCGGGGCCTACCGCTTGCGCCACGACAGCAGCTTGCCGGCGATGACGGCGCCGAAGACGACGACGGTGAAGATGGCGGTGTAGCTGAGGAAGACCTTCCAGCCGCCGGTGCTCCAGGGGTACCCCACGTTGGGATCCATCTCGTTGAACTGGGCGCCCGAGAAGAAGCCGCAGACGATCGTGACGGGCAAAAACACGAACACGAGGACGGAGACCATGCCTTCGAAGCGTTCTTTTCGGTACTCGTCGATCTCGGTGGTCTGGCTGCGAAGGGCCTCGACGGCCTCTTCCATGTGGTGGATGCCCTTCCACGCGGCGTAGCGCGCGTTGAGCTCGGGGTCGTCGCTGACACGCGAGTACCAAAGCGAGTTCGTGAACAGCATCACGTCGCCGCGCACGCTGTTCGAGCGCAGCGAGGCCCAGCGGCTCTGGCGAGATCGCCGCTCGAGCTCACCCATGCGCCGCGCGATCTCGAACGCCGAGTACCGCTGCCCCGTGGTGAGCAGAAACAGGGCGAAGTCCTCGTTCAACGGCGGCGGCGTCGTCGCGTCTTCCAGCTCGAGTTGCAGCCGCGCGCCACCCGTCGGCGTCAGCCAGTGTTCGGACTCGCCGACCTTCCGCACCTCGCGCGCCTCGATCGCGGCGGGCGACGGCAGCGCCTGAAGCGTCGGCGCATTGCCGGCGGCGACCGCATGAAAGAGCCCGAGCATCGAACGCGACTCGTCGAGCATCGTGCTGTGGGCGCGGTTGATCCGGTAGGCGCCGTAGGTGAGCCAGCGGTCGAGCCCCAGCGGCAAAAGCCACATCTTCAGCGCCTCGACCTCGGGCAGCTTGTCGAGCTCAGCGCCCTGGGCCAGCGCCGACTGTTGGCGCGCGAGCTCGAACAGCGTCGACGGATCTGAGCGCTGCTCGAGCCACACGAGCACGAGATCCGACGGGTACAGCGAGACATGAAGCGTGCGCGAGCCGGCAGGCCGCTGGAGGTGGACGACATCGCCGTCCGCCAGGTCGCCAAGAAACGAGGCCTCGACTGAAGGCAGCAGCGCCTTTCGCGCGTCGTCGAAAGCGGTCTTCGTCCACCCATTCGCGACCCAGTCAGCGGCCTCGCGGCGATTGGTGAACCGGTACGGCTTGACGAAGATCGTCCGCGCCGATCGCAGCTGCACGTTGCGGCCGACGTGGAACCTTTCCCACACCGATTCCCAGATCTGCTCACGGGTCAGCCGGCTGCCCGCGAACGGCGGAGCGACCAGCGTCGACCTTCCCTTCGCCCACGCATACCCATCGGAGTACCAGGGGTCCGACAGCCCGTTCAGCTCGGGCGGCTGCCACGAGAAGCGCGGCTTTCCCTTCGGCCGCGGCTGACCATCGGGCAGCGCGTCGCCTTCGAGGCCGTCGATGGCCGCCGCGAGGTTAGCGAGCGTGCCAGGGCTCTCGGGAGACAGCGAGATCGTGTGACGCCCGTAGGCCTGCGCCGCGTTCGGAGCGTGCACCGCCATCAGCTCGAAGCCGCGGCCGTAGCTCGAGGCTTCTTCGTCGGGCCGCGCGAGCAGCTTCAAGACCGTCACGTCTTGCGGCGAGCTGAGGAAGAGGGCGTCGATGCGGCGGTAGGGCGCTCCGGGGAGCGCGTCCAGCGGAAGATCGAGCTGCACCTGCTGCGCGCGCGACAGCTCGGCGCGGTACAGATCTTCGTCCGCCTTGAGCCGCCGCGAGATCCGCGCCGGCACCAGCGAATCGGGCAGCGACTGCAGTTGCTTCAGGTCGAACTTGCCCGCGATCGCCGCGCCCAGCAACTTCACCATCTCGCGCGAGATGCCGGCAGTGTCGGATTCCCAGGTGCGCATCGACGCATAGAAGACCGAGCCGAGCCCCGACTCATACTCGCCGGCGAGCTCGGTGCGGCCCTGTTCCCACTCGCTGATGTAGTGGACGAGATCGTCGATGCCTTCGGGCCACTTTCGGTGCGAGAGCCGGTAGCTCAGCAGCAGCGCCGCGGTGATCGTGTCCAGCGTCGGCTCGTGCGCGCGAAGCACGATCGGCAGCTGCAGCGCGTCGATCGCCTCACCCGCGCGAAGCACCACTTCGGTCGTGCTTCGCAGCGCCAGGCTTCGCCACTGCGGCAGCTTCCACCCGAGCATGCGCGGGTGCGCCGGCAGGGAAGCGTCGCGGGTCCCCACGCCCAGAAAGATTTCCTGCGCGCCGGGCTCGACGCCGGGGTTGGGGCGCTGCAGATCCCACGTGAGCTGCTGCACATCGAAGAGAGAATCGATCGCCCGCTGTACGCCGAGGTCCATTGGTCGCGGCGAAGCATAGAGGTAGAACGCGCGACCTATGACCGCATTCGTGAGGGGCAGCTGATGGACATCGAACCGCTGTTGGCGCGGCTCGAGACACTCGCGCCGAGCTTCGGCCGGGCCCAGCACGACATCCAGGCGATGGTCACCCGTGGCAGATCAGCCGACTACAAAGGCGTGATGCAGAACTGCCGCCTGGTGCTCGAGGCGCTGCTGCGTGCGCTCGTGTCTGATCAGCTCAAGCAGACGCCCGGCAAGGCGATGCTCGACGAGCTGATCACCAGGTTCCGGCAGCAGGCGAACGCGGGCGTCATCCCCACCAACGTCCTCGCCCACATGGGCACGGTGCAGGCGTGGGGCAACCTCTCGTCGCACGATCACGCGACCAAGCTCAGCGATGACGGCGTCAAGGTCGGCAAGCTCGAGGTGATGGCGTCGCTGAACTCGATGGTCGCGATCCTGGAATGGTACGCGACCGCCTTCGGTTCGGCGCCCGTGGTGCAGCCCCGGGCCATGGTCCCGGCACCCATCGTTCACGAAACGAGAAAGCCGTTGCCGAGCGTCCCGATCGCGATCGGAGCAGCAGCGCTTGCGCTCGGAGGAGTTGTTTTTTTCTTGATGACCCGGCCGGCCGCCCTCGTCGTCGCCGAGCCCGTCGTGACTCCGTTCGTCGCGCTCGATGCGGTGTACGCCGAGCGGGGGGAACCGGTTCCACCTGCTGCGTGCCGCAAGCCGAGCGAAGCCGACGCGCTGGCGAAGAAGGCCGACGATCTTCCCGCGCTCGAAGCGATCAAGGATCCGAGCCCCGAGGCGAGCTACCTGGCCGCGCGCCTGCAGGTCGAGAACGGAATCGACGCGATGGCGGCGACGACGCGCGCGCTGTCGTGCAAGGGCTTCGCGGCCGCGTACAACGTCGCCGGGAAGATCGCGGTCAAAGACAACCGGTTCGCCGACGCGCTGCCCAGCTACCGCGCGGCCGTCGACCTCGACCCCGACTTCAACAATGCCCGGTACAACCTGGGCCTGCTCTACCTGCAGAAAGGCGAAGTGCAGCAAGGCATTCGCGAACTGCAGCGCGTGGTCGAGAAGGACAAGAAGTTCACCGACGCGTTCTTCGTGCTCGGCGTGGCCTACGAGCAGACGAAGCAACCGGCTGAAGCAAGGGCGGCGTTCTGCGAGGCCTTCAAGCAGGGCAAGACGGAAGCGAAAGATCGGTGCGAGCGCTGATCGCCACTTCGTTGTTGTTGGCGGGTGTCGCCGCAGCGGCGCCGCTGAAGCTCGCCATCGTCTATGGCCACAACGGCGGCACCGCGACGCGGCCCGCGCTTCGGTTTGCCGAGAACGACGCGACGCGCGTGGCCGCGACGCTCACCGAGCTGGCCGGGGTGAAGCCCGCCGACTTGAGGCTGCTCACCGGTGCCCCGAAGGAAGACTTCGAGAAGGCGATGGACTGGGCGGCCGCGCGCGTCGCGGCAGCGAAGGGCAGCCAGGTGGTGCTCTACGTCTACGTCTCGGCGCACGGTGACGACGGCCGCGGGCTCGAGCTGGGCGCGCAGACGCTGGGTTGGCCTGCGCTCAAGGCGAAGCTCGCGGCGACGAAGGCCGACGTGCGCGTCGCCTTCATCGATGCCTGCAACGCGTCCGGAATGCTCGAGGCCGGCGGCAGGGCCACCGAAGCCTTCGAGATCCGCGCCGACGACAGGCTCACCGTCGCGGGCGAAGCGGTGATCACCTCGAGCGCCGCGAACGAACCCTCACTCGAAGCGGGAGCCTTTCGCGGCAGCGTCTTCACCCACCACCTCATCGCTGCGCTCCGCGGCGCGGCCGATCGATCGGCCGATTCCCGCGTCTCGCTCGAAGAGGCCTACCGCTACGCCTACGCGCGCACCGTCGAAGGCGACAGCGGCCAGCACCCAGGCTACGGCTTCAAGCTCGCGGGCCACGGCGAGCTCATCGTCTCGTCGCTGAAGTCCGCCTCGACCATCGTCCTGCCGAGGGGCGTCGAGGCCGTCACCGTCTCGGCGGGCGACGAGCTCTTCCTCGAAGCCCAGAAGCCGGACGCGCGCACGCTCGCGCTGCCGCCGGGCGTCTGGTCCCTGAAGATCTGGCGCAGCGGGAAGGCGAGGGTGGGCACGGTGACGCTGAAGCCCGGCCAGACGGTGACCGTGGATGATTCGGCTTTCGCTCCAGCCCCTGCCGCGACGGCGCAGCTCGTGCGCCTCTCGGCCAGCCCGCACTACTGCGTGAAGGCGATTGCGTCAGAGCCCGGCTTGAAAGCCTCGGCCGATCGCCTGCTCGCCGCGATCACCGCGCAAGAAGGGCACGCCTGTTTCGAAGGCTCGACCGCCGCGACGCTGACCCTCACCCGCGAGGGGCTGACGGGGACGCTCGGCACCAAACGCATCGAGGTCCGCGCCGCCGAGGCAGATCTCGCGGCCGCCGTGGGTAAGGCGCTGGCCGAAGCGCTGTAGGCGTGTAGAGTTGCCGTGCAAATGGACGCGGTCACCACACTTCGCGACAGCCCCCTGTTCAAAGGCTTCACGGACACCGGGCTGAACATCATCGCGGGCATCTGTGCGCAGCGCATGTATCCGCAGAGCACTCCTTTGTTCGTCGAGAACATGGTGGCCGACTCGCTGCTGGTGGTCGCGGAAGGCCGGGTGTCGCTGGGCACGAAAGGGCGCCAGGGAGAAGACCTGCACCTGGGCGAGCTCGCGGTGGGCGACTGGCTGGGCGAGCTGTCGCTGATCAACACCGGCCAGCGCATGTGCACTGCGATCGCGATCACCAGCGTGACTGCCTTCGAAATCCGACAGGCTGACTTCCAGAAATTGCTCGCGCTGAAGCCGCAGGCCTGCATCAAGCTTCTGATGGCGATCGTCTCGACGTTTGGCCAGAAGGTGGTCGACAACAAAGACGCGCTGCGGTCGCTGATCACGAAGTGAGGCCTCAGACGACAGGCTTGAAGCTTCAGGTGCTTCGCGGTACCCACACCTCCATGCGTTCGATCTTCTCAGCCGCCTTGATCCTCGTCGCGTCTCCCGCGCTCGCCGCCAGCGAAGGCGACTGGTTCGCCAGCCTCTACACCGGCGAAGGCATCGAGCTCCGCGCCGACGAGAGGGTGTTCGCGCTCTTCGCCGTCTTCAACGCGCTTGGCTTCGACCAGGGCCCCGTGTCGCGCAAAGAGCCGGTGCCGAAGGTGAACTACCACCCCGTGCGCCAGCAGGTTCGCGCGCGGGTAATCGGTGGCGACCCCGACGTGCGGAAGCTGGCCGACGAGTTCCTCGACAAGCACCCGGCCACGCTGCGCACCTACCTGACGTGGGCGGTGCAGGGCTCGCCGCCGCCGTTTGCGACCGCTCCGAAGTCGAAAGAGAAAGACCTGGCCGACCTGAAGGGCTTCGAGGCGGTGCTCGCGAAGGCGTGGGCGGGCTGGAAGCTGGGCGAGCTGATGGGCACGGTGCAGGGCGACTACCGCAAGTCGCTGAAGGGCTACCTGGGCGCCATCGACGCGCCGCTGGTGAAGGCGCGGCAGATCTTGAAAGTTCCGGACAACGGCCCGCAGTCGCTGCTGGTGGTGAACCTCCTCGACGCGCAGGACGTGGTCCGCGGAGTGATGGGTGAGGGTGAGATCGTCCTCGTCGTCGGCCCGTCCGACAAGCCGAACGTCGAAGGCCTGCTTCGCGAGTACGCCCGCGTGATCATCGACCCGGTCGTCGCCAGGAAGGCCGGCTTGTGGGGCGGCGGGGCGCAGCTGCTCAAAGAAGCCCAGGTCTCTGGCGCCACTGAACAGACCGTTGGCGAGTACGCGACGGGCCTGCTCACCTACGCGGTCGCGCTCAAGGCGATGGACGCCAACGACGCCGCGTACGACGCTGCCCAGGCGAAGGGGTACTTCGGAATCAAAGACATCTCGAAGATGTTCGATGATGGCAAACCGCTGGACGCCTGGGTGCTGGACGCGCTCGCCAAGGCAGAGACCCGCAGGCCCGCAGCCAAAAAGTGATCGTTGGAAGATCTTCTTCTTCAGCTCGTTGACGGCACGAACGGGGTCTTCTCGTACCTCGTCGTGTTCGGAATTCTGCTGGTGTGTGGGCTTGGCGTCCCACTGCCGGAAGACGTCTCGCTGATTCTGGGCGGGTACCTGGTGCACGCCGGGAAAGCGAACCTGTGGTTGATGATGGTCACCGGGTTCCTCGGGATCATGATCGGCGACAGCATCATCTTCTTCGCCGGCCGCCGCATCGGCACGCGGGTGGGCAGCAAGCCCGGCGGGCTCTTCGCGCGCATCGTCACGCCCGAAAAACGCGCGCGGGTCGAACAGCTCTTTCACAAGCATGGTGACAAGATCGTCTGCGCCGCCCGCTTCATGCCGGGCGTCCGCGCGGTCACCTTCTTCACCGCTGGCTCGGTGGGGATGAAGTACGTGCGCTTCCTCTTCTTCGACGGCGCCGCCGCGCTCGTGTCGGCGCCCGTCTTCATCTTCCTCGGCTACAAGTTCGGCGGAGAGCTCGAGACGCTGCTCGAGAACGTGAAGAAGGGGCAGACGCGCGTGATCGCCGTGCTGGCGGCCGTCGCCGTCGTCTACCTCGTCTATTTCTTCTGGAAGCGTCGCCGCGATCAGCAGGCTGCGGCTGCTGCGCTGGCCCAGATCAAGGCCCAGGCCGTGATCGAAGCGATGGCGCAGCCGGTGGCCCAGACGGTTGCTCAGCCCGCCGAGCGCGTTCCCTAGACCTTCAGCATCCCCGGCAGCTGCTGCGAAAGGCCCAGGTGCACCGCGGCCGCCTCGAGCATCTTCTTCTCACGGCGGTCGATCTTCCCGTCGATCATCGCCAGGTTCACCAGCTCGCGAAGGAAGTTCTCGGCCTCTGGCGTCTGCTTCCCGACGAGCCTTTCGAAGAGGTTTGGCCCGGCCTTCAGCGCCAGGTCGACGTTCGCCCACGGCACGTTCCACCTCTGGCTGCACATCTTCAGCAGGGCGCGTTCTTTCTCGTCGACCACGCCGTCGGCGATCGCCATCGCGGCCATCATGTACAGCAGCCTTTCACGCTCGGACCTGTCGACCACCTGCGCGTTGGCTCCCGGGCGGGCGCGGCTCGACGTCGACGCCCGCCACTCTTCCCAGAGCACCGCGTCGCACAGCACCCAGTCATGCTCACCCGTCGCCAGCTCTGCGCCGCAGAACTCGCAAGACGTCGACGCGTTGTCAGACGCTGGCGCGTTGCATTGCGGGCAGCGGTTGGTGGCCATGCCCGCTTCGGCATGGGTGGTCGCCCCGACCTTGCGGGTGAGGGTGAAGACCCAGCGCTGCGGCACCGTGGGCAGCTGCGGCGGCTTCTCGTTCACCGGGCCGAGGCCCAGGCGCGCCGACCAGCGGATCTCGACGTGCGCGAAGTCCATGCCTTCTACCGGCTGCACCGCGCGCGTCTGCACCGACCCGACCGCGCACTCGAGGAACACCTTGCGCCGATGCTGCGCTGCCAGTGCCAGCAGCTCTGCGTCGAGCCGCGCCTGGAATTCTGGCGTCGCCACCTTCGACAGCACGCTCGCCTTCGACAGCGACTGGGCCTCGACCCACCGCCAGAAGCAAAGCGACGCGCGATCTTCCAGCATCTCGGAGTTGAGGGCGGGGTCCGTCTGCCGGGCCTTCGCCAGCCCCTCGACCCCCACGTCGTTGCGCTGAAACTCCATGCCCTGCGTGATCTCGGCCAGCACCCAGTCGTAGTTGCCCGAGTTGACGACCGCGCCGCAGCTCTCGCACGCGTTCGAGGCGCCGCCTTCGAACGGAGCGCCGCAGTTCGGGCACTTCCCCTGGTACAGGTCTTCGCCGATCTTCGTCTGGGCTCCGGGCTTCCGGACGAAGCTCCACACCTCGACGAAAGGCGCCAGGGCGGCCTTCTTCGCCGCCACCTGCGCCTGATCATCGCTGAAGGTGCTGGGCACGTCGGTGTCGCGCATCGAGGCCTTCACGCGAATGTGCACCGTGTCGAACCACTCGCTCTGCTCGAGCCCGATGATCTGCAGGTCCTGCAGCTGCACGTCGGTTAGCGCGTCACGAACACCCTGCGAATCAAGGAGCTTCAGCTGGGTCGAGAGCCGTTGGTGGCTCGCGTCCGAGAGGAAAGGGCGCACGGGCTTCAGATCGCGGCGGAACCACGCGCCCTGCACGTCGAGAAACAGCTTCTTGGTCTTGTCGAAGAGGGCGAGCAAGTCGAACGCCGGATCCTCAGCCTTCAGCTTGTTCACCCAGGCGTGCACGTCGGCGGCGCTCACCGCGGTGCGCTGCTGTTCATCCATGCGTTCCAGCGCCTTCCGGGTGGAGCCGTTGCCGCTTTGCCGGCGCGAGTAGATAACGTAGCCGACGAAGAGCAACAGCAGCGGCACCCCAATCACCGGGTAGCGAATCGCCAGGTAGAGCAGGTCGAAGAGGATGCCGATGTCGGCGCCACCGCCATCCGGGCCGCTGCGATCAGACGTGTAGTGCTCGCCGCCACCGCCGCGCGCGAGGGCCGGCAGCGACCACAATGCCGCGACAGCGAGGGGGACGAGCAGGGAAGCTTCAGCTAATCGGACACGCAGTTTCATCGCCGTCAAACATGCCAGAAACAGGAGCCACTCATGCCGCAGTTTCAGATTCGAAGAGAGGGCGCGATCGAGCACTGGACCATCGACGGTGAGGCGCGCCGCAACGCCTTGAGCCAGGCCGTCGTCTCCGAACTCGAAGATCACGTCAGGCGCGTGTCCGGCCCCGACAAGTCGGTGCGGGCCGTCGTGATCACCGGCGCCGGCGACAAGGCCTTCTGCGCGGGCGCCGACCTCAAAGAACGGGCGGCCATGACCCAGCCCCAGGTCGTCGCTTTTCTCGCCCAGCTGCGACGCACCTTCCGCGCCATCGAGCTGTCCGACTGCGTCTTCATCGCCTACGTCAACGGCGTCGCTTTCGGAGGCGGCACCGAGCTTGCCCTTTGCTGCGACCTGCGCGTCATCAACGCCACCGCCGAGATGGGGCTCACCGAGGTGAAGCTGGGCATCATCCCGGGCGGCGGCGGTACCCAGCGGCTGCCCCGGTTGATCGGCAAGGGCGCCGCGAAGGAGCTGATCCTCACCGGCCGGCGCGTCGATGGCGATGAAGCGGTGAAGCTGGGGCTCGCCAACAAGAGGGGAGGCCTGGCCGAAGCGCACGCGATGGCCGAAGCGGTGGTCGAGAACGCGCCGATCGCAGTCGCCGCCGCCAAGCACGCGATCGACGAAGGCGCCGGGCTGGAGCTCGATGCCGCGCTGGCCCTCGAGCAGCAGAAATACGACCTCACGCTGCAGTCGGCCGACCGCCTCGAGGGCTTGCAGGCGTTCGCCGAGAAGCGAAAGCCGGTGTTCACCGGGAAGTGATGGGGTAAGCGGCGCGTCCATGGCCACCGACGCGTCACTCAAAGAGAAGCAGGCTCAGGTCGAAAAAGGCGGGGCAGCGAAGTACCACGCCAAGAACACCGAAACGGGGAAGCTGTTCGCGCGCGAACGCATCGCGCTGCTCGTCGACCAGGGCTCGTTCGTCGAAGAAGGGAAGCTGGCGAACAACCTCGACGCCGACCTGCCCAGCGACGGAGTGATCACCGGCCTCGGCCGCCTCGACGGCCGCACGGTGGCGATCATGGCCAACGACTCGACCATCAAGGCCGGCTCGTGGGGCGCCCGCACCGTCGAGAAGATCATTCGCATCCAGGAAAACGCAGCGCGGCTCAAGTGCCCGCTGTTCTACCTGGTCGACTCGGCCGGGGCCCGCATCACCGACCAGGTCGACATGTTCCCCGGCCGCCGCGGCGCGGGCCGCATCTTCTACAACGAGGTCCACCTCTCGGGCGTCGTCCCCCAGGTCTGCCTGCTGTTCGGACCTTCGGCCGCGGGTGGCGCGTACATCCCCGCGTTCTGCGACATCGTGGTGATGGTTGACGGCAACGCGTCGATGTACCTGGGCTCGCCACGCATGGCCGAGATGGTCATCGGCGAGAAGGTGACGCTCGAAGAGATGGGCGGCGCGAAGATGCACTGCTCGGTTTCCGGCTGCGGCGACTTCCTCGCGAAGACGGAAGCCGAGGCGATCGAGATCGGGAAGACCTATGTGCGGCTGCTGCCCGACAACTTCGGCCAGAAGCCGCCCGCGATCGCCGCCAGGGCCCCGAAGAGCTCGGGCAAGCGGGTCGAAGAGATCGTGCCCGCCGACCAGAACAAGCCCTTCGACATCAAGCTGCTGATCACCGAGCTGGTCGACGAAGGCTCGTGGTTCGAGATCAAGCAGCTGTTCGCGCAGGAAATCGTCACCGGCCTCGCGCGCATCGACGGCCGCACCGTCGGCATCGTCGCCAACCAGCCCAAGTACAAGGGTGGGGTGTTGTTCGTCGACTCGGCCGACAAGGCCGCGCGCTTCATCTGGCTCTGCGACGCGTTCAACGTTCCGCTCGTCTACCTGGCCGACGTGCCGGGCTTCATGATTGGGACGAAGGTCGAACGCGCGGGCATCATTCGCGCGGGCGCCAAGATGATCTCGGCGGTGTCGGAAGCCAGCGTGCCGAAGATCTCGGTCGTCGTTCGCAAGGCCTACGGCGCCGGCCTCTACGCGATGAGCGGCCCCGGCTTCTCGCCCGACTGCACGCTCGCCCTCCCCGGAGCGATGATCGCCGTGATGGGCCCCGAGGCCGCCGTCAACGCGGTCTACTTCAACAAGATCCAGGAAAAGCCTGAAGGCGAACGCGCTGAATACGTGAAGACCCTGCGCGACGAGTACCGGGCCGACGTCGACCTGCTGAAGCTCGCCAGCGAGCTGATCATCGACGAGATCGTGCCGGGCGATGGCCTGCGCAGCGAGCTGGTGGCCCGACTCAAGATCTACGGCGACGCGTACGTGTGCCCGCCGAAGAAGAAGCACAGCGTCCTGCCGGTCTGAGCAGGTGAACCTGGGCTGACTTCGCGCTAAGAGCGGCACGTGGAAATCGAGCTTCCGGACGACATCAAGGCCCTGCGTTCCTCCATTCGGGACTTCTGCGAGAAGAACGTGAAGTCGCAGTCTCGCGAGTGGGATCGCAGCGAGCAGTTCCCCCTCAAGGTCGTGAAGGAGCTCGGCGCGATGGGCGTGATGGGCATCCGCGTCGGCGAGGAGTACGGCGGCGCTGGCATGGGCTCGCTGGCAGTGGCGGTCGCGGTCGAAGAGGTCGCGCGCTACGACGGCTCGCTGGCGCTCACGGTCGCCTCGCACAACGGCCTCGGCACCAGCCACATTCGAGTCTTCGGCAACGCCGAGCAGAAACAGAAGTACCTGCCGAAGCTCGCCACCGCCGAGCTGCTGGGGGCGTGGGGCTTGACCGAGCCGGGAAGCGGGTCTGACGCGGCCGGGATGAAGACCACCGCCGTGCGCAAGGGCGACACCTGGGTGCTCAACGGCGCCAAGATGTTCATCACCCAGGGCACTGTCGGCGACGTCTTCGTCATCCTTGCGGTGACGGACGCAGCGAAGAAACAGAAGGGCATCACCGCGTTCATCCTCGACAAGGGGATGAAGGGCTTCAGCCAGCGGTCGATTCACGGCAAGCTCGGCATGCGGTCGTCTGACACCGCCGAGCTCCTGCTCGAGAACGTCGAAGTCCCCGCATCCGCGGTGCTCGGCGAGCCGAACATGGGCTTCGTCAACACCCTCGCGATTCTCGACGGTGGCCGGATCACCATCGGCGCGCTGTCGGTGGGGCTCGCCCGCGGCGCCCTCGAAGAGTCGGTGCGCTACTCGAAAGACCGCACCGCCTTTGGCCAGCCGATTGCCGAGTTCCAGGCGCTTCGGTGGATGATGGCCGACATGGGCACCGAGCTCGATGCGTCGCAGCTGTTGGTGTGGCGCGCGGCCTCTTTGGCCGATGCGGGCAAGCCGTACTCGCGTGAGGCGTCGATGGCGAAGCTGTTCGCGTCAGAGGTCGCCACCCGCGCATGCAACAAGGCAGTGCAGATCCACGGGGGCTATGGCTACACGCGCGAGTTCCCGGTCGAGCGCTACCTGCGCGACGCGAAGCTCTGCGAGATCGGCGAGGGCACCAGCGAGATCCAGCGCTCGATCATCGCGCGCGAGCTTTTCAAGAGCTGATGGACAAGGCGTTTCTCGAGCAGCTGGGGCTCACGGTCGAGACGTCGGACGACGTCGTCGAGGCCGAGCTCATGATCGCCAGCCCCCAGGCGTTCAACCCGATCACCCGGCAGTTCGTCACCCGCGCCCGCTTCATGGTCATGGGCGATCGCTTGATCCCCATCGACCCGCCCGAGCTCGTCGGCTGCGCTCCGATCAACCTCGCGCACACCACCGGCGCCACCAACCTCGAAGAGACGGTGGTGAAGTCGTTGGTCGACCACTGCATTCATCTTTCAAGACGCAGCAGCGAGCTGTCGGCCCTGGGCTTCACCCCGAAGGTCGACCCGGTGACGCTGCAGCTCACCGCTGAGCTGCAGGTCGGGCAGATGAGCATCACCATCGGCACCGATCGCCTCGGCAACTTCCGAGTGCAGCGCGCGGCCCGTGAAGGCGTCGACCTCACCGTGCCCGGAAGCCAGGTGTTCGAGCTGGCCGAGTTCCGCGAGAAGTCGGCGCTCGAGGCGTACCTGGGGGCGCTGTTCGGCGACGAAGCGGGGAGCGCGCCGAAGCAGCCGACCGCCGTGGTCCACGCGATTCCCCTGAAAGATCTGTTCGCCGCTTTCGGCGCCGAAGGCAGCCTGCCGCCGACCAGCACGTTCGAGGTCCTCGCCGAGCTGAAGGTCGGTGCCGAGCGCTATCGGTTCGCCGCCGCGCGCGTCACCGGCCGGACCTTTCGCGGTCTGCTCGCCGGCCCGCGCGGCAAGGTCTGGTCTGATCGCTTCGAGCTCGAAGACTTCAAGGGCATCACCGCGCTGGTCGCGAGGGTGACTGGGGTGCCGATCGATCAAATCGAGGTCGTGTCGTGACCGGGCTCGCGGCGCGGATCCTCGAGGGCGACGTTCGCGCGGCCTCGCGGCTGATGCGGCACATCGACGACGGGTCTCCGCTGGCCACCCCTGAGCTGCGGAAGATCTTCCCGCACACCGGCAAGGCCTACGTGATCGGCATCACCGGCTCGCCCGGGGCAGGGAAGTCGACCCTCACCGACCGCTTGATTTCCCACTACCGGAAGGCAGGCCTGTCGGTCGGGGTGATCGCGGTCGACCCGACCAGCCCGTTCACCGGAGGCGCGATCCTCGGGGATCGCATCCGCATGCAGGGCCACGCGACGGATCCGAAGGTCTTCATTCGCAGCCTCGCCACCCGCGGAAACTTAGGCGGCCTCTCGCGCGCCACCGGCGACTGCATTCGGGTGATGGACGCGATGGGCCGGCAGGTGATCATCGTCGAGACCGTGGGCGTCGGGCAGGACGAGATCGACATCGCCGGGCTCGCGCACACCACCGTCGTCGTGCTCGTGCCCGGCATGGGCGACGACATCCAGGCGATCAAGGCCGGCATCCTCGAGGTCGCCGACGTCTTCGCGATCAACAAGTCGGATCTCGACGGGGCCGATCGCGTCGTGCGTGAGCTCAACGCGATGCTCGAGCTTCGCCACGCGATTCGCGCGCCGCCACTGGCGATGGATCACGACGCCCACCACAAGCTGACCAAGGCCGAGAAGCAGGCCCGCGACGACCGCGAGTGGGAGCCGCCGATTCAGAAGGTCGTCGCCGCGAAAGATCAGAAGATCGACGAGCTCGCCGCCGCGATTCAGAGCCACCGCGACTGGCTCGAACGCACCGGCAACAAGGCCGTTCGCGAGCAGTCGCGCGCGGGCACCCAGTTCGTCGCCCTGCTGCGAGACCGCCTGCTGAAGGCAGGCCTCGCGCGCCTCGAACGCGAGAAGGGCAACCTCGCCGACGTCAGCCGCCGCATCGCCGAACGCACTGCCGACCCGTACCTGCTCGCCGAAGAGCTGGCGAACGAGAATCCATGAAGCTGACCGTCGATGAACGCCTCGCCGCGCTCGAGTCACGCCTGCGGGTCGACCTGGGCGATCGCCCGCTGTGCCTCACCGCGCTCACCCACAAGAGCTACTGCAACGAGCACCGCGACGAAGACTGTGTCGACAACGAGCGCCTCGAGTTCCTGGGTGACGCGGTGGTCGATCTGGCGATCAGCCACCGCCTGATGGAACGTTTCCCCAGCGCCGCCGAAGGCGAGCTGTCGAAGCTTCGCGCGCTGATCGTCAATGAAGACGCGCTGGCCGGCATCGCGCGCAAGGTCGGCCTCGGCGACCTGCTGCTGCTGGGCCGGGGCGAAGAGCTCACGGGCGGCCGCGAGAAAGACTCGGTGCTCGCCGACGCGCTCGAGGCCGTCATCGGCGCCATCTACAGGTCGGGCGGGATGCCGCGCGTGATGGACCTCGTCGATCGCTTCTTCACCGAGATCCTCGACGGCGTCGCCGAAGGCCGGGCAGGGCAGGACTACAAGACGCTGCTTCAGGAAGACGTGCAGAACCGCCTTCGCGTCTCGCCGCGCTACCGCGTCGTCAACGAGACCGGGCCCGACCACGAGAAGGTGTTCGAGGTCGAGGTCACCATCGGCGCCGATGTCTTCGCCCGCAGCGTCGGCAGATCAAAGAAAGAGGCCGAGCAGGCCGCCGCACAGAAGACGCTGCTGATGTTGAAGCAACCGAACGTTTGAAAAACCCGTTGGAGGCTGAAGGCGTCGCGCAATAGGTTCGCGCCTCATGAACGCCAAAACCTTCGTCGTGCTGACCACCGCGCTGTTGCCCTCGCTGGCGCTCGCGGCTGGAACCAAGTTCACCGACCTCGCGACCCAGGGCAAAGACCTGTGGGCGACGATGAAGACCACCGAGGGCGACATCGTCCTCAAGCTCTTCTCGGCCGACGCGCCGAAGACGGTCGCGAACTTCGTTGGACTTGCGACCGGCGAGAAGGAATGGACGAAGGACGGCAAGAAGATGACGAAGGCGCTGTACGACGGCGTCATCTTCCACCGCGTCATCCCCGGCTTCATGATCCAGGGTGGCGACCCGCTTGGCTCGGGCATGGGCGACCCCGGCTACCGTTTTGAAGACGAGTTCGCCAGCGGCCGGAAGTTCGACAAGGTCGGGCTGCTCGCGATGGCGAACGCTGGCCCCGGCACCAATGGCTCGCAGTTCTTCATCACCACCTCGACCCCCGCTGGGCTCAACAACAAGCACACGATCTTCGGTGAGGTCATCAGCGGCTACGACGTCGTCGAGAAGATCGGCAACGTGAAGCGCAACCCGCAGGATCGCCCGGACAAAGACGTGAAGATCTCGAAGATCGTCATCACCGACAAGGCCCCCAAGCTCGCGGCGCCCAAAGGGCCTTCGAAGTGAAGGCCTGCGCTGCCGCAACGCTCGCCCTGTTGGTGCTGGCGGGCTGTAAGAACGAAGGAACCACTGCGAACACCGGTGTCGGGCCGTGGATGACGAAGGCCCAGGCCGGCGCGGACCTGTACGCCACCTTCAAGACCAGCCAGGGCGACGTGGTGGTGAAGCTCTTTGCGAAGGACGCTCCGAAGACGGTGACCAACTTCGTCGGCCTGGCGACGGGCGAGAAGGAGTGGACCCACCCCAGCACGCAGGCGAAGCAGAAGGCGCCGCTGTACCGGGGCACCCTCTTTCATCGCGTGATCGACAACTTCATGATTCAGGGCGGCGACCCCGTCGGCACTGGTCGCGGCGACCCCGGCTACCGGTTCGAAGACGAGTTCGCCAGCGGCCGCAAGTTCGACAAGCTCGGCCTGCTCGCAATGGCCAACGCTGGCCCGAACACCAACGGCTCGCAGTTCTTCATCACCACCTCGATGCCGCTGGCCCTCAACAACAAGCACACCATCTTCGGCGAGGTCGTGAAGGGCTACGACGTGGTCGAGAAGATCTCGAAGGTCGAACGCGATGGCTCCGACCGCCCGAAGGTCGATGTCGTGCTGACCGATGTGACGCTGTCCGATACGCAGCCGTAAAACCTCCCAACCGTTTCTCGAGATCCAAAAATGTCCATGATGGAAGAGGCCCGCGCGGGGCATGATCTGTACGCCACCTTCGAGCTCACCGAGGGCAACGTGGTGGTGCGGTTGTTCCCCAAGGACGCTCCGAAGACGGTCGAAAACTTCGTCGGGCTCGCGACGGGCGAGAAGCCGTGGACGCACCCGGGCACGCAGGAAGCGATGAAGGACAAGTCGCTGTACGACGGCACCGTGCTTCACCGCTGCATCCCGAACTTCATGATTCAGGGTGGCGACCCCCTGGGCCGTGGCACCGGCGGCCCGGGCTTTCGCTTCGAAGACGAGTTCACCAGCGGCCGCAAGTTCGACAAGCCCGGCATTCTCGCGATGGCGAACAGCGGCCCAGGCACCAACGGCTCGCAGTTCTTCATCACCGTGGTCCCGACGCCGTGGCTCAACAACCGCCACACGATCTTCGGCGAGGTAGTCGGCGGCCAGGACGTCATCGATCGCATCGCCAACATCGTCCCGAAAGGCGACGGCGATCGGCCGAAAACCGAGATCAAGATCAAGAAGTTGAAGATCTCGGATAAGCCGTAGTTCCCATGACCCAACGCAGCGGCTTCGCCGCGCTGATCGGCCGACCCAACGTCGGCAAAAGCACGCTGCTGAACAAGCTGGTGGGCGAGAAGTTGGCAATCGTCTCGCCCAAGCCCCAGACCACGCGCAGCAAGATCCTGGGCGTCGTCACCCGCGAGCAGGGCCAGGTCGCCTTTCTCGACACGCCCGGGATCCACGCCGCGAAGGGGCCGCTGAACAAGCGCATGGTCGAGCTCGCGCTGCAGGCCGCGAAAGACGCCGACGTGGTGCTCTTTCTGATCGAAGCCGCCGGCAAGCGCGAAGACCAGGTGGTCGAGGTCGGCGAAGGCAACCGCATGGTGCTCACCGAGCTCTCGCGCATCCGCAAGCCGACCGTGCTGGTGGTGAACAAGATCGACAACGTCATGAAGCCCCTGCTGCTTCCGTTGATCGACGCCTACCGCAAAGAGTTTCCGTTCACCGAGGTCGTCCCGATCAGCGCCCTCAAGGGCGACAACCTCGATCTGCTCTTCGACACCGCCATTTCACTGATGCCAGAAGCCGAGCCGATGTACCCAGCCGACATGCTCACTGACCAGGCCGAGAAGGCGCTGGTGGCCGAGTACATTCGCGAGCAGCTGCTGCGCCACACCCGCGACGAAGTGCCGTACTCGGTCGCGATCGTCATCAACGACTTCGACGAGTCCGAGCGCGACGAGCCGCGGCCCGTGAAGAAGCAGAAGACAGGGAAGGGTGGGAAGGCGAGCACCGCCACCCGCGGCGGGCTCACCGGCCTCGTTCGCATCGACGCCTCGATCTTCGTCGAGCGCGAGAGCCAGAAGGCGATCGTGATCGGCAAGGGCGGCTCGATGCTCAAGCAGATCGGCACCGACGCGCGGAAGACGATCGAACGCCTGCTCAACAGCCACGTCTTCCTCGGCTTGCAGGTCAAAGTCTCTGAAGGGTGGTCGCAGAACCCCGCCGGGCTCGCAAAGATGGGATACGGCGACCATGGCTAAGCGCACCGCCCAACCCGGAGCTCGACGCGGTGCTCGAGCCGATGAAGCGGTGAAGCCGCCCGGGAAGCAGAAGGCCGAGACCGCCCCCCTCGAGATCGCCTCGGGCCGAACCCGGAAGTCTCGCCCGATGGTGGCGATCGTCGGCCGGCCGAACGTCGGCAAGTCGACCCTGTTCAACCGCCTGCTCGGCAAGAGGAAGGCGATCGTCGAAGACTCCCCAGGGGTGACGCGCGATCGCCACTACGCCGACGGCGAGCTCGAAGATCGCCTGATCACCCTCGTCGACACGGGTGGCTTCGTACCCGACGACGAGAAGTCCGAACGCGCTGACCCGTTGTCTGCCCATGTCCGGCTGCAGGCACAGGCGGCAGTCGAAGAGTGCCAGGTGGTGCTCTTTGTGGTCGACGGCCGGCTCGGCGAGACGTCGGCCGACACCGAGGTGGCCCGCTACCTGCGCAAGTCGACGCGGCCGGTGATCCTGGTGGTCAACAAGTCCGACGACTACCGCAGCGCCGACGTGATGATCTCTGACTGGCACCGCACCGGCCTTGGCGAGCCGATCGCGGTCTCGGCCGAGCATGCGCTGGGCATCACCGGTTTGCAGGAACGCATCCTCGAGCTGCTTCCGGCTGCGGAGGTCGACGAAGTCGAGGGCGAGCACCCGCGATCCGGCAGATCCACCCGCCGTCCGCGCAACCCGGACCCCGAGGCGCTGCCCGACGCTCCGGCGAAAGATCAGCCGATTCGGGTCGCGATCGTCGGCCGCCCCAACGTCGGCAAGTCGACCCTGGTCAACGCCCTGCTGGGCACCCAGCGCCTGATCACCAGCCCCATCGCCGGCACCACGCGCGACCCCATCGACAGCCCGATGACCCGCGACGGGCGCCGCTTCATCCTCACCGACACCGCCGGCATCCGTCGCAAGTCGACCATCTCTCAGCGCGTCGAACAGTTCTCGGTGCTCGCCTCGCTGCGCATGATCGAAGACAGCGACGTCACCGTGCTCGTGATCGACGCCTCCGAGCCCGCCGTCGATCAAGACGCCCGCATCGCCGGCATCACCGAAGAGAAGGGCCGCCCGCTGCTGATCGTCGTCAACAAGTGGGACGCGGTCGCCGGGCAGATCAAGGAAGAGGCCTTTCGCGAAGAGCTCAAATACAAATTGCCCTGGGCGTCGTGGGCGCCGGTGCTCTTCTGCTCGGCCAAAGACGGGCTGCGCGTCGAGAAGGTGCCGACCCTTTGTGCGTCTCTCTTCGACCAGGCCCACTTCCGCGCGCCGACGCCCCAGCTCAACAAGCTGCTCGAGCACGTCACCCAGGAACACCCGGCCCCGATGCAGAACGGCAAGGCGCTGCGCCTGTATTACGTCGCCCAGGTCGGCGTCAGCCCGCCTGCTTTCGCCTTCATGTGCAACATGCCGGCGGCAATCCCCGACCGGTACAAGCGTTACCTGACCAACCAGCTTCGCGGCACCTTCCTCTTGAAGGTGCCCGTGCGGCTCTTCTTCCGGGAAAGGCCGGGGAAGGCGAAGCGGAAGTTCAAGGTGGCGGCCATCCGCGGCCACAAGGAAACCGCACGACGGCGTCGTTGACAGGCCATAGGCGATTCCTCATAAGGCGGCGCAAATCATGTCCGACAAGCCCGAAAAGATGAGCCGGAAGGAACTCAAAGCTCCCGATGAGTTCCAGAAGCTCGGCGCGCAGGCGATGCCGTTTCTGGAGAGCCACCAGAAGCTGATCGTCACCGCCATCATTGGAGCGGTCGTCCTCGCTAGCGTCGTCGCGATCGCCAGCCACTTCATGGCCCGCAGCCAGGCCGCGGCGACCAACGAGTACGCCACCACCTTGAAGGTGCTCCAGCGTCCGGTGAACCCGAACCCGGTCGCGACCAAGCCTGCCGAGGGTGAAGAACCGGCCGATGTCGAAGAGCCCCCCTTCAAGTCGGAGCTCGAGAAGGACGAGGCCGTGGTCAAGGCGCTCACCGAGTTCCGCGCCAGGTCGTCGGGCAGCAAGGCTGCCGCGAACGCCGCGCTGCCGCTGGGCCAGGCGCTGCTGCGGTTGGGCAAGCCGGCCGAAGCGCTGACCGCTTTCGACGACTACCTCAAGGGCTCGGATCCAACGGATCCCCTGCGTCCCACGGCGCTCGAAGGTCGCGGCTACGCGCTCGAAGAGAAGAAAGAGCTCGATCAGGCGTTGGCCGCTTTCGATCAGCTCGCGAAAGAGAACTCGTCGGACTTCATGAAGGGCATGGGCCTCTACCACCGCGGCCGGGTGCTGTTGCTGCAGGGCAAGTCGGCCGAAGGGGCAAAGCAACTGGTCGAGGTGCCGAACATGGCGCCGAACACCGCCGCCGCGCGTCTGGCGGCCGACCGCATCGCGCTGCTCGCCTCGCAGGGCGTGGCGATTCCGACTGCCACGACGCCCTCGCCTTCGAAAGACGGCGGCTGATCGATGAGAGGGCTTTCTGTCGCACTGCTGCTGTTGCTCTGCGGCTGCAAGACGATTCCGCTCACCAATGATCCGAACGCTCCCGCGCACGACCGGCGGGTGAGCCCGGCGTTGCTGTACGAAATCGACTGGTGGAAGCCGCTGGTGAAGACCGGGCTGCTCGAGTACTTCCCGGCCGAGACCGCGCGTCCCGCGGTGGACCCCGAGACCGAACGCATCATCGTCGCCACCCGCGACGGCATGCTCCACTGCCTTTCTCCCGTCGACGGCAAGGTCGAGTGGGAGCTGAAGACGTACAGCCGCTTCTATGCGGGCGCCGCGATCGACCAGGGCATCGTCTACGTCCCTGGTGGCGACGGCACGCTCTACGCGCTGCGCGTACGCAACGGCGAGAAGGTGTGGGAGTACAAGGCCGGCGAAGAGCTGGTCACCGTGCCCGTCATTCACGGGAACAAGATCCTGATCACGTCGCAGTCGGACACCCTGTTCGTCGTCGACACCGCGACAGGCAAGTGGGTGTGGCAGTACCGCCGCGATCAGCCGGCCGGCATGACCGTGCGCGGAGCGGCGACTCCGGTGGTTCACGACGGGCTCGTCTACCAGGGCTTTTCTGACGGCACCCTGGTCGCGATGACCCTCGACGACGGCGTCGTGAAGTGGGAGCGGAAGATCTCGACCTCGGGCGGCACCAACTTCCTCGACGTCGACTCGGCTGCGGTGTTCGACGAGACGGGCAAGGTGTTCGTCGCGAGCTACCAGGACGGAGTGACCGCGCTCGACGCGAAGACCGGTGACCTCGTCTGGGCCAGCAACAAGACGGGCGTCACGTCGCTGATCTCGCGTGGCGACGTGCTCTTCACGGCCGGCGATGGCGAAGTCGGGGCGCTGCACGCGCTCGACGGCCGCCCGCTGTGGAGCCTGAACCTGTCGGACAAGCAGAAGCTGTCGAACTCAGGGCGAGCGCCGGTGATGGTGAAGGGGATGCTGGTGGTCCCGACGTCGACCTCGCTGGTGTTCGTGGATCCGGCGGCGGGCAGGGCGCGGACAGCGTGGAACCCGGGGAAGGGGATCACGGCGACTCCGACGCGCTCGGGCTCGCGGCTGTACGTGCTGTCGAACCTCGGCACCGTCTTCGCGATGCGCCTGAAGGGCGGCGGCAACTAGCCAGATGCGGGTCGTTGCGGCGCTGATCGCAAGCCAGGCCGATTCGTCGCGCTACCTGGTGCAACAGCGGCTGCCCAACAAGAGCCGAGCGAACCTCTGGGAATTTCCGGGCGGCAAGGTCGAGGCGGGCGAGTCTGATGCCGAGGCCCTGGTGCGCGAGTGCCAGGAAGAGCTCGAGATCACCATCGAGACGGGCCGAAAGCTCTGGAGCACGTCGCACGCGTACGCCGACTTCACCGTCGAGCTGCACCTGTACCTGGCGACGATTGTCTCAGGCGATCCGAAGCCGCTGGGGGCGCAGGCCTTGCGGTTCTGCACCCCGGCCCAGATGCAGGCGCTGCCTTTTTGCGAGGCAGATCTTCCGCTGCTGAAGCTGCTGGCCGAGCCCGGGTTTCTCTAGAGTGCCTGGCGATGTGCTGGCGCCCATCGTCCGTACGTTTCAGCTGAGCAAGGGCGTCGGCCCGTGGCGCGAGAAGGATCTCTGGGCCCGCGGAATCGCGACGTGGGACGACTTCGAAGCGGCTTGTCGGAAGGGGCAGGTGATGTCGAAGCGGCTCGACGTCGAGACTCTGAAGCGCATCGAAGAGGCTCGCGACGCGGTGAAGCAGCGCGACCTGGGTCGCCTGGCAGGGTGGATCCCGAACCGCGAGCACTGGCGGCTGTACCCGGCGTTCGCAGACCAGGCGGCGTTCTTCGATCTCGAGGCCGACGGTGAGAACCAGATCACGGTCGCCGGGATCATGGATCGCACGGGCCTGGCGACCTTCATTCGTGACGTCACGCTGCCGGACTTCCCTGAACGGTTGGGCCAGAGCGCGATCTGGGTCACTTTCAACGGGCTGGTGTTCGATGTGCCGGTGCTCAAGCACCACTTCGAGGACCTGCCGAAACCGATCATCCACCTGGATCTGAAGGTCGTGCTGCGAAAGACGCGGCAGACCGGTGGCCTCAAGGACATCGAGGAAAGGCTTGGGCTGCGCCGGCCGCCGCACTTAAAGGGCGTGCGCGGCATGGACGCGATCCGCCTCTGGCGCGAGCTGCAGTTCAACCGCAACCGCGAGGCGCTGCGGTTCCTCGTCGAATACAACCTCTACGACGCGATCAACCTGCGGGCGCTGCTCGAGTGGGCCGTGAACGAGATAAGCCTCACCAATGTCTGGGGGCTCGAGCCGCTGCCCGTGTTCGGGCGCGGCGATGTGCTCTACGACTTGTCCAAGCTGCTGCTGGCGCTGTGAGCGTCGAATATCAGCGGCGCTTCTTGGCCTTCTTTTTCTGATTCTTCGCCGCGGGCTCAGGTTCGGGTTCGCCGCGAACCTTCAGCGCGACGCGGACATCGCGGTAGCCGCGCCCGGACATGTCGGCGATCTCGTGGCCGAGCTCGGCCTCGACGCTGAACGTGTACGAACGGCCAGGCTTCAGCGGGGCGGCCAGCACGATTCGGTACGTCATCCCGCCGTCTTCGATTCGCGCCTCTTCATCGGACGGCAGCACCTGTTCGGCGCCATCGAACATCCGCACCCGGTAGTCCTTCAGGGGAATCGGAAACTGAATGAACGCCTCTTTGGCGGGGTCGATCTGCGCGGTCGCGGCCGACGACTGCACCGTGCTCACGCCGCCATCCACGCTGAAGAAATCGATCGCGAATGCGAGCTCGGTCGGCACCGGCGGACCTGCATCGATCACGCCCGCATCTTCCTCAACGGCCGCATCCGCAACCGACGCGTCGACGAACGGCTTCTCGTCCGGGCAGCCGGTCACCAACAACGCGGCTGCGAGGATCCCCAGGCGCTTCACGGCGTGCGGTTTATCCCAAGCGCGCCCATCTCCCTCGGAGAACCATACCCCGCAGAGTCTGATAATCAGCGTTATGTAAACTGAGTGGTGTCTGGCCAGATCCAGGTCTACCGGGTTCAACGCCCGCCTGACGAATGAGAGCAGCGCCGCGGACAAACTTCGAGGTCAGCGCGACCGTGTGCTTCTGGTCGCCTCGAGCCTCGCGCCCATCGGCGATGCCCGCCTCAAGTCCGAGACCGCGCCCGACCCGAAGGGCGCAGGCCTCAGCATCGCGCTGGTCGCCCGCAGTGACTGCACCGAGCTCAAAGCCCTCGGCCTCTCGAACGACGACCCCTTCCTCGCCGAGATGAACGACGCCTTCGACATCACTGCGCGAAGGTTCAGGTTCGTGCACGCGCTCTACCGGGCCTCCGAGTCGTATGCCGATGGCAAAGGCGACGGCGGCTGGCTGGCGAAGGCCGACCTCGAGCTCGACGCGGCGAAGCTCACCGTCTCAGCGCGCCGCAAGAAGCTGCACGACCCGGATCCGAAGCCCATCCTCCGCGACACGCCGAACCCAACCTTCTACAAGTACGGCTACCTGCGCGAGGCCGACAGCCTCTGCTTCTGGGTTCGCGAGCGCGCGCAGACCCGGCAGCTGATCCTGCAGACCGGCGAGTTCGTGCCCGGGTGCATCTTCTAGAAATTCCCTGAATGGAATGGAACCGCGGGCGGATCGTGTTCGTGTCACCCAACACAAGCCCATGCCCCGTCCCGCCTTTCACGTTGTTAAGTAGGTTCTCGCGCCCGTGGCCACCAGCCTCCTGATTGCGCTGCTGCTGACCGTGCCGCTGGCCTTGCCGGACGCGAAGAAGATCTCGCGCGTCGAGGCCATTCACCAGGGCGTCAGCCGCAACTACGACCTGCTCGGGCGGCGCCTCGAGCAGCACCGGCTCGAGATCCTCGGCCGCGCTGCCTGGCGGCCCTACAGCCCAAACGTCTTCCTCGACGCCACCTACCGCCAGACGCCCTACTTCCTCGGCCCAAACTTCGTCGCCGATCGCTTCGTCGACTACACCGCCGGAGCCGGCTGGCGTTCCATCATCGGCACCACCGTCGCCGCCGCTGTCGTGGTGAGCCAGGACGTCAGGGGCAACACGCCGCTCGCCAACGAGCTCAGCCTTTCCGTCAGCCAGCCGCTGCTGAAAGACGCGTGGCTCGCCGGTGGCGCCCTGCCCCTGCGCGAAGCCGACCTGCTCGCCGCTGTGCAGAAAGAGATCTACCGCGGTGAACTGAACGCGCTGATCGCGAGCATCGACGGCGCCTATTGGGATCTCGCGCTCGCCGAGTCCGACCTGCAGATCAAGACCCGGTCGCGCGACCGCGCGAAGCAGCAGTACGAAGACACGAAAGAGAACATTCGCCGCGGCATCATCGCCGACGTCGAGATCTACATCGTCGAAGAGAACGTCGTCTTCTTCGAGCAAGAGCTGCTGCGCACCGACCAGGTGCTGCGCCTCGCCCGCCGCCGCCTCGCCGAGCTGCTCGCGCTGGATCCAGAGACCATTCTCGACGCCGAAGACGAGCTCGTCGGCCCGTCGCTGTCGCTGCCCGACCGCCAGCCCACCGTCGACGTCGGCCTGCAGCAGAGCCCCGTCATCCTCGCGCAAGCCAGGCGCACCGAGCTCGCCGCCGTACGCTTCCGCTACGCGTGGAACCAGGCGCTGCCGTCGCTGACCGTGAGCGCGGGCATGAAGCTCTTCCGCTACCCCACGCCCGAGGCGAACGTCGGCCTCACCCTCGCCGTCCCGCTCGACCGTGGCGCCATCTCGGCCGGCGTCGAGAACGCGCGCATCGACAACGAGCGCGCCGAAGTCGAGCTTCGCAACCAGCAGGCCCGCGTGCAGTTCGAGCTCGAGAACGCGATCACCGACCTCGAGCTCAACGTGCGGCTGCTGTCGCTGGCGACCAAGCGCGTCGAGCTGGCCGAGCTGAAGCTCTCGGCCCAGAACGACAAGTACAAGAACGGCATCTCGACCCTGGCCGACGTCGTGCGGTTCCAGCGCGACCTCGACGAGGCGCTCATCGCTTCGCAGCGCGTCATTCGCGCGGTGCACGTCGGCCGCGCGCGCCTGCTCACCTCGCAGGGCACGCTGGCCAACACCGTCGGGGTCGCGCTTCAGTGACCAATAACGTCCACATCGCGCTGACGGGCATCACCAAGACCTACCGCCGCGGCGAAGACTCGGTGCCGGTGCTCAACGGCGTCGACCTCGAGATCCTTCGCGGTGAGCGCGTCGCGATCATGGGCCGTTCGGGCTCGGGCAAGTCGACCCTGCTCAACATCCTCGGCTGCCTCGACGAGCCCTCTACCGGCGCGTACCTGCTCGACGGCGTCGACGTCGCGCACATGCATGACGATCAGCTGTCGAAGGTCCGCAACCGCACCTTTGGCTTCGTCTTCCAGGCCTTTCACCTGCTCAAGGGCATGACCATCGTCGAGAACGTCGAGCTGCCGATGGAGTACTCGGACGTTCCAGCGAAGGAGCAGCGCTCGCGCGCGATGGAGCTGCTCGAGCTGGTCGGCCTCGGCCACCGCGTCTCGCACCGGCCTTCTGAGCTGTCGGGCGGCGAACGGCAGCGCGTCGCCATCGCCCGGTCACTGGCCAACCGCCCGTCGATTCTTCTCGCCGACGAACCCACCGGCGCGCTCGATTCCAAGGCCCAGATCGTGATCATCGAGCTGCTGACGAAGATCCACGCCTCGCTGGGCACGACGATGATCATCGTCACCCACGACCCGAAGGTGGCCGAAGATCTCGGGCATCGCACCATTCGCATCGGCGACGGGCGGGTCGAGACATGAACCGGCGCACGCTGTTGCTGGGGTTGCTCGCAGCTCCGGCCTTTGGTTTTGAGGACAATAAAGACCTGTTCCAGGGCTTCCTCGCCGCGGCCAGCGCCACCGATCTCTACGCGCCCGAGTTCAGCTTCCGGGTCGGCGGGTGGAACTCGAACTGGGGCCGCTGCAAGATTCTCGAGCTTGCCCCAGACGGAAAGGAAGTGAAGGCCGACGCGATCATCGCCCGCTTCGAGTTCGGCGCCCGCGACGCCCTGCAGTGGATTACCGATCGCATCCGCCGCGCGTCGGCCGAGGCCAACGAGAGCCGGATCAACGGCGAGCAGGCGCTGGAGACGCTGGCGATCGAGCAGCGCCGAAAGGAAATCGAGAACCGCCTCGCCGGCGTCGACCTGGGAAAAGAGCGGGCCGTCTCGCGCCGCAGCGCCGAGCTGTACAAGATCGTCCAGAAGGTGGCCGAGTTCGAGGTCGGCGCCGCGACCGAACGCCTCGAAGCGATTCGCCGCACCAAGCAGGCCGAGCTCGAGTTCCACGAGCGCAACGTCGCCCACACCAACGACGAGCTGACCACCTACGCGTTCTACGAGAAGCGCTTTCAAGTCGTCGCTCCGCGCGATGGGGTCGTGCGCCACGCCTTCAACCCGCGCGAGCGCCGCAAGGTTCAGAAAGGCGACGCGCTCGAGTCCGGCCAGCGCATCGTCGCCCTCGCTACCGACGCCACGCTCGCCGTTCGCTTCTTCGTCCCCGAGCACCGCATGAACGAGCTGAAAGAAGGAGGTGAGATCACCGTCCAGACCCAGGCGTCGGGCGAGGAGTTCAAGGCGAAGATCCAGCGCATCGACTTCTTTCCACAGGAAATCGGCTTCCTGATGGAGAACGAGGCCCTGCCCAACGCGCGAGAGAAGGCGTTCGCGGTGAAGGCGATCTTTGAGACCACCCCCCAGGGCCTCGCGGCCGGCTCGGAAGTGAAGGTCAAGCTGGTGAGGCCGCGATGATCAAGAAGAGCGACTTTCGCCGCAGCTTCGTTCAGTTCCGCACCCACCCGCTTCGCACCGCGCTGGCCCTGCTCGGCATGGTGCTGGGCGTCAGCTCGGTCGTCGGCATGGTCTCCATCGGTGAAGGCGCGCAGCGCGAGATCCTCGCCAGCATCGAGGCGCTGGGCGGCGACGTCGTTCACATCAAGGCGAAAGAGATTCCCGAAGAGCGCATCACCGAGATCGTCAACGACTCGCGCGGCCTCAACCGCAACGACATTCTCGCCCTGCAGGCCACCGTGCCTGGCCTCGGCGAGAGCACCTATGCGCGGTGGACGAACCTCGGCGTCAGCGACCTGCCAACCTCGACGTACAACGTGAAGATCGTCGCCGCCGAACCGAAGCTGTTCGAGATCCACAAGCTCAAGGTGGTTCAGGGCCGGGCGCTGCGCCAGCTCGACCAGCAGTACCAGCGCAAGGTCGTCGTGCTCGGCTCAGAGATCGCCGCGAAGGCCTTCGACGGCAACCCCATCGGCAAGCGCGTGCGGCTTGGCTATGCGTACTTCGAGATCGTCGGCGTGCTCGCGCCCAAGAAGTCCGGGGGCGATCTTCCCCTCGACCCCGAGCTCTACAACCGAGCAGTGATCGTCCCCTTCGACACGGCGATTGGGGAAATCGCCGTCGCCGACTCGTACAAAGAGCTCGACGTCATCTCGTTTCGCGTCGAGAGCCTCAGCCAGACCCTGATCGCCAAGCGCGCGATCGGCCCGGTGCTCAAGGCGCTGCACGGCGGGATCTCGGACTTCGAGATCATCGCTCCGGAAGAGATCCTCGAGAAGAAGCGCGCCACTCAAGGGATCCTGAACGTGGTGCTGATCTCGATCGCCGCCATCTCGCTGATCGTGGGTGGCATTGGCGTGATGAACATCATGCTGGCCAACATTATGGAAAGGATCAGCGAGATCGGGCTTCGCCGCGCGATCGGCGCCAGCCGCAAAGAGATCCGCAACCAGTTCCTGATCGAGTCCGTGATCATCTGCTTCGTCGGCGGCGGCATCGGCGTCGTGCTCGGCTTCATCGTCTCTTTCGTCGTCGGCTGGGCCTTCGACCTGCAGGTCGCCTTCGCGTGGGAAGCGATGGTCGTGTCCTTCGGCCTTTCTGTCGCGGTCGGCGTTGTCTTCGGCAGCTGGCCCGCGATTCGCGCGTCCCAGGTCAACCCGGTGGAGGCGCTGCAACATGGGTAAGTGGCTGCTGTTGATCCTGACCGCCTGCGGAGCGACCACCAAAGTCGACCCCAGCGCGCTCACCGTCGAAGTGACGAAGGGCGATCTCATCTTCGCGACCAGCTTCTACGGGGAAATCGAGGCGAAAGAGAGCCACCCCATCTTCGTGCCCGAGTTCCGCAACACCTGGCAGATCACCGTACAAAACGTCGTCGCCGACGGCACGCGGGTGAAGAAGGGCGAGCCGGTGCTGTGGTTCTCGAAGGGCACCTTCGAAGAAGACCAGCGCGAAAAAGTGTCCGAGCTCGCCGTCGCCGAAGCGAACATGCGCAAGATCACCGAACAACTGGGCGACGAGCGCGTGACCCGCACGCTCGCGATTCAGCGTGCCACGATGGGTGTCGAGCTCGCAAAGCTGGGCGTCGTGGAAGGCGTGAACCTGATCAGCAAGCTCGACCTCGAGAAGGCCCGCATCGATCTGGCCCGCGCCGAGTTGCAGCTGGAGCTCGAGAAGAAGGCGCTCGCCTCATTCGAGAAGAAGCGCACCGCCGCCCTCGAGGTCGAAAGGCTCAAGGTGCTCGCGGTGTCGGACAAGCTCAAAGAGATCAAGAGCCAGCTCGAGCTGATGGAAGTGAAGGCCCCGGCCGACGGGGTGCTGTACGCGCCGTACACGCGGCTCAACTGGGTGATGGCGAAGGTCGCTCCGGGCAAGGTGGTGCGGCCGGGCGACAAGATTCTCGAGATCCCCGAGCTCGATGCGTTCAAGGCCGTCGTCTACGTGCGGCAGCGCGACGCCACCCTCGTGCGCCTGGGCGACGAAGCCAACGTGGTCGCCACCATGTTTCCCGACGTGGGCTTCAAGGGGAAGATCGTCAGCAAGGACGACTTCGCCACGACCCGAAACGAACGCACCGGCTCGTCGGGTCCGCAGGGCACGCTGAAAGAGATGAGGGTGGTGCTCGACCTCGAGAAGACGGAAGAAGCGCTGCGCCCCGGCGGCACCCTTCGCGCCGATGTCTCGACCGTGCTCGCGAAGGGAGTCGTGATCGCGCCCCTGGCCGCGCTCAAGGAAATCCCCGGTGGGCACACCGCCACGCTGAAGTCCGGCAAGGTGGTCAACGTGAAGGTCGGGCAGACCTCGCCCACCCACGCCGAGATCCTCGACGGCCTGTCGTCTGGAGACTTGCTGGTGCTGCAGTAGGGCCTGCGAGTCTGGTAGGAACCGCCGCATGAACAAGACCCTGGCTTGTCTGGTTGTCGCCGCCATCGCCATGCCCGCGTGGGCTGACGAAGGCATGTGGACCTTCAACAGCTTCCCGGCCGACAAGGTGAAGTCGAAGTACGGCTGGTCGCCGACGCAAGAATGGCTCGATCACGTTCGCCTGAGCTCGGTGCGCATCGCCGGTGGCTGCTCGGCCAGCATCGTCTCGCCTGATGGCCTGGTGATGACGAACCACCACTGCGCCCACTCGTGCATCGCGCAGCTGTCGACGCCGAAGAAGGACATCGTCAAGGCCGGCTTCTACGCGAAGGACGGCAAGGACGAGGTGAAGTGCCCCGAGATCGAGCTCAACCAACTGGTCGAGATCACGGACGTCACCAAGGCCGTGCAGGACGCCACGAAGGGCGTCGAGGAAGCGAAGTTCAACGACCTCCAGCGCGCGAAGATCGCCGAGCTCGAGAAGGCGTGCGCGACCAGCGACGACCTGCGCTGCGACGTCGTCACGCTCTACCGCGGCGGCAAGTTCGACCTCTACAAGTACCGCCGCTTCCAGGACGTGCGGCTCGTGTTCGCGCCTGAGTTCGAGATCGCGTTCTTCGGTGGCGACCCCGACAACTTCATGTTCCCCCGCTACGACCTCGACGTGTCCTTCCTGCGCATCTACGGCGCGGACGGCAAGCCGGCGAAGCAGGAGCACTACCTGAAGTGGTCGGCGAACGGCGCGAAAGACGGCGACCTCACCTTCGTCTCGGGCAACCCCGGTGGCACCAGCCGCCTGCTCACCGTCGGCCAGCTCGAGGCCACCCGCGACGTCGCGCTGCCCCTGAGCCTCACCCGCCTGGGCGAGATGCGCGGCATGCTCACCGAGTACGGCAACCGCGGCGTCGAGCAGCGCCGCCACAGCGAAGGCATGCTGTTCGGCGTCGAGAACTCGCTGAAGGCGCTGAAGGGCCGCCACGGCGCCCTGGCCGACCGGAAGTTCTACGCGTCGAAGGTCGCTGCGGAAGCGGCGTTCAAGGCGAAGATCAACGCCGACGCGAACATGAAGAAGACCTACGCGGGCGTCTGGGATGCGATCCAGGCCACCACCGACAAGTCGCGCGACTACCGCAAGGCGTACGCGGCCCTCGAAGGCGGCGTGAGGTCCGACCTCTTCGGTACGGCCCGCACCCTGATTCGGGCGGCCGACGAGATGCCGAAGCCGAACGGCGACCGCCTCAAGGAGTTTGCCGACTCGCGCATCCCCCAGCTGAAGCAGAAGCTGTTCAGCAAGGCCCCCATCTACGACGAGTTCGAGGTGGCGTTGTTGACCTTCTCGCTGACCAAGATCCGTGAAGATCTCGGCGCGGATCACCCGGTCGTGAAGCAGGTCTTCGGCCAGCGCAGCCCCGAGGAGATCGCGAAAGACGCGGTGAAGAACACCAAGCTCAAGGATCTGAAGGTGCGCACCGACCTGTTCGCCGACGGCAAAGGCAAGGACAAGATCGACGCGTCGAAGGATCCGATGATCCTCCTCGCGAAGGCCTTCGACGCACCCGCCCGCGCCGAGCGCAAGAAGTGGGAAGACGAGATCGACGGCCCGCTGCGCAAGCAAGGAGAGCAGCTGGCGAACGCGTACTTCGGCGTCTTCGGTAAGAGCACCTACCCCGACGCGACCTTCACCCTTCGCCTCTCGTACGGCACCGTCAAGGGCTACCTGGACAGCGGAGTCGAGGTGAAGCCGCTGACCACCCTCGGCGGCGCTTTCGACCGCGCCACGGGCCGCGCGCCCTTCGCCCTGCCAAAGTCCTGGCTCGACGCGAAGAGCAAGCTGGCGCTCGATACGCCGTTCAACATGGCGACCACCAACGACATCATCGGAGGCAACTCCGGCTCGCCCGTGGTGAACAAGGAAGGCGAAGTCGTCGGCCTGGTGTTCGACGGCAACATCCAGTCGCTGGGCGGTGAGTTCGGCTTCGACGAGTCGGTGAACCGCACGGTCTCGGTGCACAGCAGCGCGCTGATCGAGTCGCTGGATAAGGTCTACGGCGCCAGGCGCATCGTCGAAGAGCTGCGCCCCACTGGCGGCACGAAGGCCGGCGGGAAGTAGCTTTGGGCGCGATGGACATCCAGCGGTTCTTCGAGAAGCTGCTTCCAGCGATGGTGGTGAAGCAGTTCGATTCCTTCCTCGAGCAGGACGGGGTGATGTCTTTCGACATCACGGGCGTAGGTCAATGGACCTTCACCTTCGGGGTCGAGGAGCCAGTGAAGCCGGGCCTCGCCGATGACGCGGGGCTGAAGCTCACCTTCACCGAGGAAGCCTTCGCGAAGTTTTGCGACGGCACGCTGGACGTCGTCGGCGCGGTGCAGAAGAAGGAAGTGATCGCGCGAGGCCGCGAGTTCATTCTGCTCGAGAACTTCGGCCGCATCCTCCGCCCGCCCCAGAAGCACGATCTGGGGTGGGACGCGAACACGATCGGTTAGGCCCTTACTCCCACTCGATGGTCGCCGGCGGCTTCGACGAGATGTCGTAGACGACGCGGTTGATGCCCTCGACCTCGTTGATGATCCGGCTGCTCATCCTGCCGAGCACGTCGTACGGAAGGCGCGCCCAGTCGGCCGTCATGCCGTCGACGCTGGTGACCGCGCGGATCGCGCAGGTGTTCTCATAGGTGCGTTCGTCGCCCATCACGCCGACGCTGCGCACCGGCAGCAGCACCGCGAACGCCTGCCACAGCTGGTTGTAGAGGCCGGCCGCCTTGATTTCCTGCTGCACGATCACGTCAGCCTTCCGCACCACCTCGAGCCTTTCTTCGGTGATGTCGCTGATGACGCGGATCGCGAGCCCCGGGCCCGGGAAGGGCTGCCGGCCGACCATCTCGTCGGGCAGGCCGAGCTCGCGGCCCAGCACGCGCACCTCGTCCTTGAAAAGCTCGCGCAGCGGCTCGACCAGCTTCAGCTTCATCTTCTCTGGCAGGCCGCCGACGTTGTGGTGGCTCTTGATCGTGGCCGATGGGCCTTTGGTCGACACCGACTCGATCACGTCCGGGTACAGCGTGCCCTGCGCGAGGAACTTCGCGTCCTCGACCTGCAGCGCCGCCTCTTCGAACACCTTGATGAACTCGTAGCCAATCGCCTTTCGCTTCGACTCGGGGTCCGTGAGCCCTTTGAGCGCCGCGAGGAAACGGTCGCGCGCGTCGACGGTGATCAGCGGAATGTGGAAGCGACCCTTGAAGAGCGCCTCGACCTGCTCGCGTTCGTCCTGCCGAAGCAAACCGTTGTCCACGAAGATGCACTGCAGCCGGCTGCCGATCGCGTTGTGAATCAGCACCGCGGCCACCGAGCTGTCGACGCCACCCGACAAGCCGCAGATCACCCTGCCCTCGCCGACCTGCGCGCGGATGCGGGCCTCTTCCTCCTTCGCGAACCCCTTCATCGTCCACGTGCCGGAAAAGCCGCAGGTGGTGAAGAGAAACGACTGCAACATCTCGCGGCCCTGCGCGGTGTGAACGACCTCGGGGTGGAACTGCAGCCCGAAGACAGGCTTGCTCTCGTGCGCCGCTGCCGCGAACGGGGCCGAAGGCGTGTGCCCGATGGGGAAGAACCCAGGCGGCAGTGCTTCGACGCGATCGCCGTGGCTCATCCACACCTTCAGCTTTTCGCCCGGCTTGAAGTTGGCAAACGGACCCACGCTCTTCGTCACTTCGACGTCGGCCGGGCCGTACTCGCGGTGCGCGCTCTTGTCGACGCGGCCCCCGAGCATCTTCGCCATCAGCTGCAGGCCGTAACAGATGCCGAGCACCGGGACGCCGAGCTCGAACACCGCCGGATCACACCGCGGAGATCCCAACGCTTCGACCGAGTGCGGGCTGCCGGAAAGGATGACGCCTCTGGCTCCGTATGCACGAAGCTCCATCGCCGACAGGTCGGGCCGGTGAATCTCACAATAGACGCCGAGCTCTCGAACGCGACGCGCGATCAGCTGCGTGTACTGACTGCCGAAGTCGAGGATCAGTACCTTCTCTTGCGTCAAGGCCATGGTTGACACGAGGCCATAGCGCTACGACACTTTCGCGCCAATGATTAAGCGCTTGCTGGTGGCCGCGTCCGCATTCGCCCTGTGCACGACAGGCTGCGTCAAAGAGATCACCTCGGAAGAACGCCTCGAGCGCGAGACCCAGAAGTCCGAGCTGAAAGAGTCGCTGGGCGCCAAGGATCTGCAGAAGATCAAGTGCGACGACACGAGCGCCAACCTCGCCAAGGCCCGAAACGAGAACAAGTCAGAGACCGATCGCGTCAACGACTACATCGAGCTCTACGAGTCGCTGAAGGTCCGCAGCGCCAAGTTCGACGAGGCGATGAACCGGAACCCTGACCTGGCCTACCAGGAAGGCAGCCAGGAGCTCATCTCGGCCAAGGAGCAGTGCATTCAGCAGGTCGCCGACGTGCGCCTCGAGTTCGAGCGCTACGTGCGCGAGCTCGTCGACGTGCCGACCGTGCAAGAGATCAAAGGCGGCGCCACCGTCACCGTCGCCCGCCTCGACTTCGGCACCCTGAAGCAGGCGATTGAGACGCTGAACCCCGATGATCGCGAGTCCCTGCTCAACCGCATCAGCAATGCCGAGAAGAAGGTCGAAGTGAAGGCCGAGCCGCGGAAGAAGACGAAGTAACGACGGGCAACCCGACGACTGCTGTTCCGGGCCGCGAAACCACCACCCATTCAGTTGCTGCGCTGGTGCCGCTTCGAGATCGTCTCGAACGATCGATGATCCGACGCGAGCAGCCCATCGCTCCAGCCCTTCAACTTCATTGTCGGGCGTGCAGCCGGGCGTTCTTTCGCCGCGAGCACCAGCACCACGGTAACGACCGCGCCGATGGCCGCGTGAAGCACGCCGGCAGAGCGAACCACCATGAACCCTTCGGCCGCCATGTCGTAGCTGCCGAGCACGCCGCCGATGAACGCGCCCACGGCTCCCAGCAGACAGGTGCCCACCCAGCCGAGAGCCTGCCGCCCCGCCACCAGCGGGACCACCAGACCCACGGCCAGACCCACCAGGAGGTAGACGACGAGCGCGTTCACGAGAGCCACCTTCAGCAAACGTCCAGCCACCCGCATCCCCGCGATTGATCTCGAGGGGGGGTGTGGCGATTCGCCACAGCTTGCCAAACGATCCGGGCGATCTGGCTTCGATCACCCCAGGGGGCGGCTTCTTTCAGCGCCCCTTCTTCCGGATGATGGTGACGCCGCCCGGGTTGGCGCCGCCGCCCAGCTTCCCCAGGCGCGCCTTCAGCTCCTTCGCCCTGGGGTTGTCGGGCTTCACACGAATCGCTTCGGCGACGAGCTTCTTCGCCCGTTCCGTGTGGCTTCCCGTGTCCACGTACAGCGTCGCGAGCGCGATCTTTTCCTCGATGGTCGCCTCGTTCAGGAAGAACAACCGCTCGAGCGCGCTCATCGCCTCGGTCTTCTCGCCGCGGTGCTCGTAAATCGGCCACACCCGCGACAGCGCCGGCGCGAACGACGGGTCTGACTTCAGCGCGTGCTGGTACTGCTCGGCCGCCGACTTGAGATCCCCCTGCACTTCCAGGGTCCGGCCGCGCACGTACAGGGCCCGCGCGAACTTCGGACGAATCGCCAACGCCTGGTCGACCTTCGCTTGCGCCGAGTCGACCTTGCCCAGGTACAGCTCGGTCTCGGCCAGTTGGGCGACAAGATCCGCGTCGCGCGGGTTCGCCTCGACCATCGGCAGGAGCACGTCGGCCGCTTCCTGGTACCGCTTCAGGTTGTTCAGCACCCGCGCCTTCAGCTCGACGATCTCGGTCTGGTTCGCGGCTTCTTGAGGCACCAGCTCGAGATCCTGCAGCGCGACCTCGGCGTATCCGTTCTGCATGAAGTACCGCGCGCGCAACACCCGCGCCGGGACCAGCGTCGGAGTCTCGTCCAGCAACCTGTCCATCAGCTTGGCCGCCAGCACTTCGTCGCCCGAGATGAGAAGGATCTCGGCCTCGACCACCTTGGCCTCGACGTTGTCGGGCTGCAGCGTCTGAACGCGCTCCAGCGTCTTGTAGCCGCCCTCTGCGTCGCCGTTGTGGGCCTGCAGGCGGGCGAGCTGCAGCATCTCGTCGTCGGTCAGCTGTTTGGCGTCGCGCAGCTCGAGCAGCGTGCTGATCGCCTCTTTCGTCTGGCCCATGCGGCGGTAGAGCTCGGCGCGCTCGCGGCGCACGGCGGGGTCGTTCTTCGCGCCCAGCTCTTCGGCTTGCTTGAGAGCGAGGACGGCCGCACCGTCGTTGCCGGCGAGCTTCTGGGCCCGCGCGAGCAGCAGGAAGGCCGTCGAGTCCTGGGGCGCGGCGTTCGCTGCCTGCTTGAAGGCCGCGATGGCCGTCTCGGCGTCGCCATTGGCCAGCGCCGTGCGGCCGCGAATCAGCTGCTCGTTCGCCACCTTCGCGCTGGCCTCGACAGCCAGGAGCTCGGGGTCCTTGCATCCGGTGGCGCTAAACCCGACGACAACGAGCGTCACGAGCAAGCGCATCCGGCGGCCAAGGTACAGGTGTTACCCTGTGAAGTCGATGGACCCTTTCGTTCGCCGCCTCGTCGAGCGGCTTCATGATCCCCGCGCGCAGCTCTCTCGAAATCGGCACTTCCATGCCTTCGAGAACCCGCAAGGGAAAGTGGCGCTTCGCATCTCGAAGCGCCTCAAGTCGCTGCAGGCCGACATCGCCCGCTGCCAGGCCGAAGGCAGCCGGCCCATCGCGCGCGCGAAGAAAGACGGCGAAGGAAAAGTGCGAATGGAGCTCGAGCTCAAGCGGCTTCACGCCCGCCGGGTGACCCAGCTCGATCAGGCCGAGTTCGAGCTCTTGTGCGCGCTGCCGGGAGTCGCCGACGCCGTCACCCGCGAGGAGTGACGACCTTGTCGATCACGTCGGGTACCGCGGGCTGCAGCGCCGCGCGCAGCAACGTCTTCAGCGCCAGCAGGAAGTCGTTGTCGACCAGCGCGACCGAGCCCGCAGCGCCGCGCAGGTAGGGCGGAATCTGATCCACTTTGAGCAGCCCCACGCCCGCGTCCGACAGCAGGACCAGGGGGATCCGCAGCTGGAAGCCGCAGAACCGCGCCAGCTTCAACGCCGCCTCGTCGTCCTCGAGCACCAGCGCGCCCAGGGCTCCGTGGCTGAACGGGCGCCACAGTGGCCGCGCGGCTTCCGCCGTGGGCAGCAACACGAAGTCGACCTTCAACGCGTCGCTGAGCTCGATGCGGCCCAGCGTGCCAAAGCCGCTGCGAAGCGAGCCGGGCTCGGTGGCGACCCCCAGGAGCCCCGGCATGCCGCGAAGCAGCGCCCTGCCCGCCTTGGGCCCGACCACGATCACCTTGGCCACCACTGCCGACCGTGCGACGCGCCCGCGCAGCAGCTTCGCGCGCAGGGCATGGACCTCGGCCGCGGCCAGCACGGGCTCGGCGCCGCGGACCTTGCCGTCCAGCGGAGAGATCACGATGCGATCGAGCAGCGCGTTGATCGCCGAAAGCACCGCGAGATCCGGAGCGTCCACCTCGTCCAGCACTTCCCTCAACGTCCGCGGCGTCTTCAGCAGCTCGAGCACCGCCGCCGTCACGGGGTGCGGGGCGACAGGCGATTCCGCCGACGCCGACAGCGACACGAGGGTCGACAGCGGCGGCAGCAAGGGAAGCAGCCTTTCGCGTTCGTCTGACTGGTGCGCGCCCTCGAGCAGCGCGTCTTCCATCACCCGATCGATCTTCGTGCGCGTCGGCGCCGGGCCCGGGTTGAACGCGAAGCTCCCTTCTTTCCAGGCCAGCAGCCGGAACAGCGCCTTCTCGCCTTCGACGTCGCCTTCCCGCGCGTTCACCGGGCGGCCTGAACTCAAGCTGATCTCGCCACGTTCCTGCCCGTTCACGATCACGAGGCGGCCGGTGCGCTTGTTGGCCGAGAGGATCTGCAGCAGGTCGGCCAGCGGCAGCTGCGAGAGGCCACCCTCGATTTCCCGCGCGTCGCCCTTCAGCCCGCGCGCCGCTTCGACGCGACGGCAGAGGTGGTCGATGCGCGACAGCACCTCGTCGAGGTTGTACGGCTTCTTGAGGAACCCCTCGCGCCACGTGCGCAGCCTCTCGAGATCGCCGCCGTGGGTGGTGAGCACGACAGGGATGTCGGCGGTGCGAGGGTTCGAGCCCAGAATCTGGGTGTAGTTCTTCGCTTCGATCAGCGTGCACTGCTCGTCGTAGAGGATGACGTCGGGGTGGCGAAGCACCGCGACCTCGAGCGCCTTGCTGCCATCGGCCGCATACGTGACCTGGTAGCCCCGCTGCCGCAGCGCGCGCGTCAGCGGCCGAACGACGTTCAGCTCGGGATCCGCGATCAACACTTTGCGTGCCTGGGCCACTTACGCGCTCACCATGGCTGAAGGTCGTACGCGTGCTGCAGCTGGGAGACGAGGCCCTCGACGAGGGTGACGTCAGAGGTATGAAAGCCCCAGGTGACCCCGCGCCCGCGGCGCTGCAGCAGCCCGTACGCCGAGCCGTCGCCCAGCCACAGCAGGAACTCGTGCCGGCTCAAGCGATCGTCGCCCTCGAGGAAGACAGGAGTGACCACCGGGTGGTCGGCCAGGTCGGTGCGGCGGCCGAGCACGTAGACGGTGGCGCCGAGATCCGTCGGCGCTTCCTCGAGGCCCATCACGATCGGCAGATCGCTGCGCACCTCGGGGCCGCCGACGTAGAGCAGGCCGCGCGTGCCGGGCTCGCGGGTCAGCTCTCGGGCGATCTCGGTCTGCAGCTCTTCGTAGAGGACATCGGCGACGCGGCCGCGGCGCGACGGCTCGCCGGGCGCTTCAGGCAGCCGCGGTGAGCGCGAGTTGCCGAGCAGTAGATCGACCTCGTCCCAGAAAGGAAGACCGTCGAGCTTGAGCGCGACGTGCAGCGACTTGCGGCGCTCTTCCATGCGCTGGCGGCACCGCACCAACAGCTCGTCGAAGTCGTCACCGTCACGGGGAAAGGTGGCGGCTCCGCCGGTGAGGCCGAAGGGCAGCCGCGCTTCCAGCGATCGGCAGTCGGCGTCTTCGCGCACCGTCGCCAGCGCGCGGCGCAGGAACATCAGCCCGCCGAAGTAGTCCGTCTCGGGCAGAAGAATGTGGAACTCCTGATCAGTCGCGCGGGCCACCACGTCCGAGTCGCGAATGATCGTGCTGATCACCCGCAGCACGGCTTTCTGCGCCGCGCGGGCAGCGGTCGCTCCGAGGCGGCCGCGGATCTGCGGCAGGTTGTCGAGCGAGAAGGTCAGCAACGAGAAAGATCTGCCATACCGCCGCGCTTTGTAGATTTCTTTCGTCGCGTAGTCGGTGAAGTACGACAGCGTGTACGCGCTGGTCTCGCGGTCGCGCAGGCCTTGACGCTGCAACGAAACGATGCGCGTCGCCGCCTTGATGCTCGCCGCCGCGAACTGGGCCAGCAGCTGCGAAGGCTGCAGTACGTCGTCGCCGAACACCCCGTTCAGTGGGTCGGCCAGCTGCAGCAGGCCCAGCACTTCTCCTCCGCCGATCAACGGGACGAGCAGCGACGTGCCCGCGCGCCAGGGCAGCAACTGCACCAGCTGCGGGTCGACCGTCTCGGGCAGGCCGCGCCTTTCGATCAACCCCCGGAAGGCGCGCAGGCGAAGGCCCGTGCGCTCACCGCTGACCCACAGCGCGCCGCTCTGCGCGCCGCAGAGGTCGGCAAACTCGGTGAGGATCTTCTCTTGAACCGCTTCGAGATCCGACAACGACGCCAGCTGAAGGCAGCGCTGCTCCAGCGGCGTGCGGGGCGTCACAGCGTCCCTTCGTAGACCTTCTCTGCCGGACCGCGAAGCCACACCTGCGACAGGTCGGCGGCCGCCTTGATTTCCAGAATTCCGCCCGGCAGCTGCACCGGCACCCACGCATCAAACGGCGCGCGACCTGCCAGCGCATGGGCGACCACCGACGCACACGCCGCAGTTCCGCAGGCGAGCGTGAGGCCCACGCCGCGTTCCCACACCGCCACTCGAAGTCCCCCTTCCGGCCGCGGCTTGCAGAAAGAGACGTTCGTGCGCTGCTCGAACAGCGGGTGGACTTCCAGCGCCGCGCCGAGCTCGCCTGCGCGTTCTGGCGGCGTGTCCAGCAACACGAGGTGCGGGTTTCCCATGCTGACGGCCGTGCCGCGCACGCCGCCGATTTCCTTGTCGATGAAGGGGCCGCCGTTCGGCAGCTGCTTCGCCTCGAGCTTCGCCGGGCCCATCGCCACGGTGATCCGCGAGACCTGCGTGCCTTCCCAATCCAGCTGGGAGACCAGCGTGCCCGCGCCGGTGACGACGCTGAGCTCTTTGGGAACCGGAGACGCCGAAGAGCCTTCGGCCAGGTGCTTCACCACGCAGCGAAGCCCGTTGCCGCACATCTCGGCGATCGAGCCGTCGGCGTTGTGCACCACCATCTTTCCCGCGAGGCCCGGCGCGGGCAGGATCACCAGCACCCCGTCGGCCCCGACCCCGCGGTTTCGATCGCACCACGCGCGCGACGTCTCGGCGTCGATGTCGACGCCGCGCAGCCTGCGGTCGACGACGATGAAGTCGTTGCCGAGGCCGTGGTACTTGAAGAAGCGTTCGTTCGTCTTGATGGGGCGCCTTACATCGTCAGGCCGCCATCGACGTCGATGGTGCGGCCGTTGAAGTAGTCGCACTCGAGGATGAACTTCACCGCGAGCCAGATGTCTTCGGTGTTGCCGATGCGGCCGACCGGGATGTTCGCGACCAGCGTGTCGCGCGCCTTCTGGTTCATGCCCTGCGTCATCGGGGTCTCGATCATGCCAGGGGCGATCGCGCCGACGCGGATCCCGTAGTTGGCGAACTCACGCGCCCAGGTAACGGTGTTCGACGCCAGGGCCGCCTTCGCTGACACGTAGTTGCTCTGGCCGCGGTTGCCGTGGCGAGCGACCGACGACATGTTCACGATCACGCCCGGCTTGTGATCCTTCTCGACCATCTTGGCGACGGTCTCGCGCACCATCATCGTCGCGCCTGTGAGGTTGACGGCGATGACCGCGTTCCACTGATCCAGCGAGAGCTTGGTGATCGCGCCGGTCGTCTTGTCCTTCTTCACCAGCAGGCCGTCGCGAAGAATGCCGGCGTTGTTGATCAGGCCGTTGAGGCCGCCCATCTGCTCGTGCGCCCAGGCGACGAAGGACGCGCACTCTTCTTCCTTCGAGACGTCGAGCTTGCGGCGGTGCACGCCCATCGGCAGGGCCTTCAGCGCCTCTTCGTTCACGTCGCCCGCGGCCACCTGCGCGCCTGCCTTGTGCAGCTGCGTAGCGAAATAGGCGCCCATGCCCTGCGCGCCGCCGGTGACGATGATCTTCAGGTCTTTGAGGTTCATGCGAAGCTGTTTATCGAAACCGCCCCTTGAATCAATACCTCGAGCTGTTGCGGCGCCGGCCGGCGTTCCGAAACCTGTGGCTGGGCGCATGCGTCAGTCTCTCCGGCGACTGGTTCTCGCTGATCGCGCTCTACGGCCTGCTGCAGGAATACACGGGCAGCGGGGAAGCGATCGGCCTGATGCTCGCGGCGCGGTGGCTGCCCTCGGTGATCTTCGGGCCGCTGTCCGGCGTCGTCGCCGACCGCATGTCGCGCCGCAAGATAATGGTGATCTGCGACGTGCTGCGGATGATCGTGGTCTTCGGCTTTCTGCTCGTGAAATCCGCAGACGACGTCTGGCTCGTCTACGCACTGACCTTCGTGCAGATGACGATGACCGCGTTCTTCGACCCGGCCGAGCAGGCGTCAATTGGCGGCACGGTGACCCGCGAAGAGATCGTCACCGCCAACACCCTTCACGCCACGACGTGGAGCGCGATGCTGGGCCTCGGCGCGGTGATGGGCGGCCTCGTCAGCGCCACCCTGGGCCGCGACGCCGCCTTCGTGATTGACGCGCTCAGCTACGGCCTGTCGGCCTTCTTCGTCAGCCGCGCCGCGATTCCATTCATCCCGCCGACGTCCCCGCATACGCTGAAGCAGGCGAGCGCCGACTTCTTCGCCGGGGTGCAGCTCTTGCGAACCGACCCTCGGGTGCGGCGCGTGCTCTGGGTGAAGAGTGGCTGGGCCGTCGCGGGTGGTGGCGCGCTGCTGCTGTACCCGGTGATGGGCGAGCGCACCTTCACGGGGCTGGTCTCGCCCACCCTCGCGGTCGGCGTGCTGCTGGGGATGCGCGGGGTGGGCGCCTTCATCGGGCCGTTGATCGCGCGGCGGCTCGGCGGTGACGGCGAAGCGTTTCTGCAGCGCGCGATCAGCGCCTCGTACGCGACGACGATGCTGTTCTGGTTCGCGTTCGCCTGGTCCCCCAACCTGCCCGTCGCGGCGCTGATGCTGACCTGCGCGCACTTAGGGGTGTCGACGCAGTGGGTGTTCTCGAGCTCGCTGATAAACCTTTGGGTGAAAGACGAGTTTCGCGGCCGCGTGTTCGGGCTCGACTTCATGCTCTACACGCTGGTGCTCGCCGTCTCGGCCTGGGGCACGGGAGCGGTGCTCGATCGCACGGGCGCCAACCCCCGGGTGTTGATGACGGCGCTGGCGGCGATGCTGCTGATCACGCAGCTGGGGTGGTGGCTGCTGCGCGATCATTCCGGGCCGTCGAAGACGCCGTCCCACGCCTCGGGCGGCGGCACGGCCTGAAGCATCTCGCAGCGCTTGATGTACCGGGTGGCGAGTGCGTCGGCCCCGGCCCCGGCGAAGAGCGCGAAAGCGATGCGGGCCTCGGCGAACTTCCTCGCGCGGTAGAGCTCGAGCGCCGCGTCCCACTTCAGCAGCGTCGCCGTGCCGCCCGAGAAGCTCTTCGCGTCAGCCAGCAACTCATAGATGCGCACGGGCGCGTCGCGACGGTGGAAGCGAACCTGGTCGACCTCGCGGAACACGAAGGAGTCTCCGGCGGCGACGCGCACGGCCTCGGTGCACAGAATCACCGCCGCATACTTCTTCGACAGCGCCTCGAGCTTCGCGGCCGTCGCCACCGACTCACCCATCACCGTGTAGTTGAGGCGGTGCTCGGTGCCCATCTCGCCGACCACCGTCTCACCCACGTCGAGGCCCGACCGGAAGATCATCGCCGCGCCCGCCGTCGCTTCCCACCCTTTGCGCTTCCGTTCGAACTTCGCGCGCATCTTCAACGCCGCGTCGCAGGCCGACTTCGCCGGCGACACCAACCGCACCGGGGCGCCCCAGAACGCCATCATCCCGTCGCCCAGGTACTTGTCCACCTGGCCTCGGCAGTCGATCACCACCTGCGTCATTTCCGACAGGTACTCCTGCAGCATCTGAACCAGCACCTTCGGCTCGATCGTCTGCGCGAGGCCCGTGAAGCCTTCGATGTCAGAGAAGTAGACCGCGATGGGCAGCCGTTCGGGCTTCATCAGGCCCGTGTTCCTCTCGACGCTGCCGAGCACCTGGGCAGGCAGCGCGCGGCCCAGCGCGTGGGTGACGAACTCGCGCAGCGATCTCTCGAGCGTGCGCGCGTAGCCCAGCGACGCGAGGAAGGTCAGAGACGCGGCCGCGACCGGCGCGACCACCGGCACCCACCGCAGCTGCGAGATCAGAATCGCCCGCGAGCCGTACCCGACCCCGACTGCGATCAGCGCGATCACGGCCAGGTACCCGACCCACCCCGAACGCGGGAAGAGGCTCGCGTAGGCGACGGCGAACAGCGCCCCACCAAAGGCGAAGGCGATCGTGATCCAGAAGTCGAGCTGGGCCGGCGTGCGGGTGACCGAGCGCCCGTGGAGCAGGTTGACCAGGGCCTGCGCCATCACGGCCCCACGGGGCAGGCGGCCGATCGCGGTCGAGACGCGTTGGCCTCCGGCCTCTGACAGCACGACCACGCGGCCCGACAGCTCGTTGTCGTGGTGTCGCACCCCGCGCTTGTTGTCGTCGTCGTCGAGGTTGAGCAGTAGGCGCCACACCGGCACCGCCCGCTTCATCGTCCCTCGTCCGCCCGTGCCGACCTCGGCCGCGTCCCACGCGAGCACGCTGCGGCCGTCTTCGGTCATCGGCACGGTGAGGCGATCGCCAATGAAGAGCGTGCCCCGGAACCAACGCAGGTGCGTCGAGTGGGTCAGCTTCATCGCCGCCAGCAGCGGCGCCGAGGCGAGCACGGCCAGCTTCCCTTCGAGCTCGGTGGCGACGAGGTGGGGGAAGTCACGGACTTCGCCGTCGAAGTCGGGCACCACGCGCGCCGGGCCGAGCACCACGCCGGGCACCTGCAACGCGGGCACGGGGCCTTCGAGCGTTCGGGCGCGGGTGAGCTTCGATGGGTCGATGCCTTCGACGGTGATCTCGGCCGACTTCACCGAGAGCCACGTCTGGTTGACCTCGAACGCCGCGTCGTCGGGGGTCTGCGCGCGGATGGTGGGCGTCTTCACCTCGAGCTGCGTGCTCAGCGCCTGGGCCCGCTGTTCGGTGAGCGCCGAGGCCCACAGCTGCAGCTTGTCACCCGCGGGAATCAGGTACGCCTGGTTGCGGCCCATCAGCAGGCGCCGCACCCCTTCGAGCGGAGGCGGATCCGCCAGGGGCTGTTCGGCGACCTTGAGCATCCACGGCTTCAGCTCGCGATCGGGCGGCCGCGGCGCGGACGTCGACCAGCCGACGGGCAGCACGACCTTGTCTGCGATCTTCTCGAGGCGCGCGCCCAGCAGCTCGTCGTCCGACTTCGCCTTCTCGCCCTTGCAGGGAATGCAGGTGCGCGGCGACAGATCGGTCAACGGCACGTCGAGCAGCAAAAGCCCTGCCCCTTCGCGCAGCGCCTGTTCGGCCAGCCCGCCGTAGACTTCACGGGGCCAGGGGCGGATCGCGAGCGACGGGTTGGTGGCCTCGCGCGCGCTGGCGAGCGTGTCGTCGTCGACGGTGGCGAGCACGACCTCGTCCGATCGCGTTGCCTGCTCGCCGTACGCCTTCATGCGCCAGTCGAAGGTCATCAGCTCGAGCCTTTCGACGTAGAGGCGCAGCGCTTCGTGCCACACCGGCGGGTCTTCGGTGACCGCCCGGGGAACGCGGAACGCGACCAGGCCTCCGAACAGCGCGCCGATCATCAGCGCCCAGAAGAACGAGACGCCGAAGCGCCGGGCGAAACGTCTGCTCGCTGATTGGATGCGTGAGGAAGCCAGGGGATTACCTTGGTCTATGCTGCCTCACCCATGAAGATTCGGAAGCTACTGTTTGCGGTGGTGGTGCCGGTGGTCGCTTTTTCTGCCTGTGACCTGATCAATAGGACCAGCAACCAGGTGCAGGCCAAGAAGGTGATCGTCGGCACCCTGCTGCACACGCCTCCGATTCAGATCGAGCCCGAAGCGGTCGCCGGCTTCGATGCCAGCTTCCCGTTTCTCGACGCCGGCTTCACCTTCGACGGTGGCTTTCCGTTCGACGCGGGCGTCTTCCTCAACGACGGCGGTGCAGCCGTCACGGTGCCCGCGCAGACGATCGTCTTCGCGTACTTCGGCACGCGCAATGGCGAGGGGCTGAGCCAGGAGGCGCCGACCGCGATCGAAGGCGCGACGATGACGCTGACCAGGAAAGGCAGCAGCGCGCTGAACCTCAAGGACTCGAGCCAGGGTTCCTTCGGGCTCACGTCGTCGGAAGAGCCGGCCCTGACGTATGAGGCCCACGCGTCGTACCTGTTCACCGCCAGCGCCGAGGGGACGACTTTCGTCGGCATCGTGGAAGACGTGCCCGAAGAGGAAAAGGTCGCCGCTTTTCGCCCCGGCGGGAAGAGCTTCATCTCGCTCGCGGCGGGCTCCGAGTTCCAGTTCGCCCGGCCCGACCCGCCCAACGGGAAAGAACGGAACCTCGCTTTCGTCGTCGTGGTGCCGATCAGCCGAGAAGGGCAGCAGGGCGAGCCGACGTACACCAACGTGCCGAGCACGCCGCTGGGGTACCTGAAGCTCGCCGTCGCTCCATCGGACTGGAAGACGACGACGGTCACGATTCCCGGCACCGCGTTTCCGCAGAAGGACACGAACTATTTGATCCTGCTGCAGTCGGCGAAGCTCGGCCGGCCCGACACCGACAACCTGTTCATCGGGTCGGCGATGATTGCCGGAACCGCGGACGTCGGCGTCGTGAAGACGCACTGAGTCGGCGGGCGCGTCAGGAGTTCACGAGCTCGATCTCGACCTGGTGATCGAGCTTCAGCTTCAAGAAGTAGCCGGCGACGCGCTCGGCCTCGTCGCGCGACAGCACATTGCGGAAGGTCTCTGTGTCGCCGACCTCGACCTCCATCACCGGCCCGCGCTCGACCAGGCGGAACAGCTGCGGCGGCCCGTCAAGGCGAGGCAGCAGAAACGGAATCACGCTCTTGATCGGGATCACGTCGTGCTTCGACTGGATCAGCGCGTTGACCTGATCGACGGTCGGCCGCACGAACCCGGACGACACGCCCTCTTCCGCGTAGAGCGTCGGCGACGCGATCGTTGCGTCATCCGTCGAGTCATCGAACAGGTAGTCGTACCGGCTGGGCAGCTTGCCGATCAGCACCCACGCGAGCACCACCGCCTCGTCCGGCCCCAGCCGCGCGACGTGGAGGATCCGGCTCTCGGGCCCCAGCGAACGAATCATCAGCCTCAGCCGCGGCTTCAGGTGCGCCTGCGTCCGCGTCAACCTTCCCTTCAGCTCGGTGCGGATCTCTGCGAACGCGTGGCTGAACGACGCCTCGACCGCGCGGCTGCGCTCTTCCAGCGCCTTCTTCGCCGCCTCGAGCCGCCCCGCCGTCTCGAGCAGGTAGCTGTCGAGCCCACTGCCCGACCGCGCGAGCGCCAGCGCTTCTTCCACCGTCGGAGCCTTCGCCAGGTCTGAAGCCGCGCGCACTGCGCCGACCAGAAACTCGCCCTGCTGATCGAGCTGCTTCCTCTCGTCGGCGAGCCGGCTCACCGTGCCCGAGTGTTCCAGCCGCAGCTCAAGCCACGCCTCGTAGGCGCCTTGAATCGTCTCGATGCGCCTCACCCGCGCCAGCGCCTGTTCAGCCGCGGCGGTCGGGTCGAACGACGACTCGGGCGGCGGCACATCCAGCGGCGTGTCGTGCCGGAGCGCCGGTTTCTTCTTCTTCGGGGCCGCGACCTTCTTCTTCGCGACAGCCTTCAATTTCGGACGCGGCTTCGGCTTCTTCGTCAACGCGAGAACCCTTGATCGATCACGTCGGTGACATACCCGTTCGTGACCACCACGGCGATCTTCCGTTGCTCGCGCACATAGAGCCACGTCTCGATCTCGTTGCCGCCGGCGTTCGACGTCTCGCGCTCAGGTGGAATCCCCCACGTCATGAACAACGCCGGCTTGTCCATTCCCTGCACGACGTCGCGGGCCCAGATCGCATCCTGAATCGGCTTCGGGTACGCGGCCAGGCGGTCTTCGACCTTGAGGTTCTTGACGTAGGTCTCGCGCGCCCCGTCGTCGTCCCAGGCGAGGAACCCCTCGACCTGGCGCTGCGTCATGAACTGTTGATAACGGTCGAGCAGCTCGCGGCCATGAGGCGTCAGCAGGGCCTCGCGTTGGGCCCTCGGGCTTGCGCAGCCCGACGCGAGCAGCGCAGTGAGGACGACGAGCGCCCGAATCAAGCCGAGCGGCTGGGAACCGGCGCCGATGGCGGCGGCGCATTGCTGCCGTTGCCACGAACCTTCTGCTCGACCCGCTTCATCTGCGACTGCAGGTCCGCGCGGAGGTCGGCGCCCGTACTCGGGGCCAGCACCATGCCGAGGCCGACGCCGACCAGCACGCCCGCTCCAAAAATCGCCAGCGCCGGCACCAGCGCTTCGATCGTGCTCGGCTTCTGCTCGAGGCCGACCGCGTCCAGCAGGTCATCGCGATCGAAGTTCGAGAGGTTCTTCAGGTTCTTCAGAACAGCGTTGGCATTCAGGTTCTTCAAGACGGCATTGGCGTTCATGGATTTCATTTCTCCTTGCGGTTCGTGGATTTGCCCTTCGCCGGGCGCGTGCGATCGAGGACGCCATCAACGGCCGCCTCGGCAAGGCCCATCAGCTCATCGCGAACCAGGGGCAGCGCGGCGAGCTTGAGGCTCAGCCGCAGCAGCCGCGAGGTCGTCGGAGTGAACAGCCCGCCTCCGAGCACGTAGCCGACGCCCAGCGCCGCCGCGACCATGCCGTAGGGGTTTTTCTCGACTCGCGCCGTGAGATCCACCGCGTCCATCAACCCCTGCCCCGAGGCCTTCGCCTCTTCGACGAACTCCTGGGCTGCGTCTTTCGCGTTGTCCACGTGCTGGGCCACCGTCTGTTCCCGCCCGTTGGTGTTCATTAGCGGGAAGCCAGCTTTCCGATGAGGTAACCGACCCCGAGCGCCGCGAGCAACGTCGTGCCCGGGTTCTCGCGAATGAAAGACTGCGCGCGGGTATTGAAGTGCTGCAGCTGCTCCTTCGCCTCTTCGATGCGCGGAGCGAACCGGTCTTCCAGATCCCTCACCGCGTCGCCGAGGTAGGGGGCTTCCGCTTCCGAGTGCTGCGCTCCGGTGTTTTCGCCGCTCATGATCGATTCCTCGCTCCGAGAATGATGCCGATTGCCAGTGCCCCTGCGACGAAGCCCCAGGGGTTCTTCGAGACCCAGTGCTTCAGGGTCATGCCTTCCTTGATCGCGTGCGCGCCCTTTCGCAGCTCGGTCACGCCGTCTTTGAGCTCGTCGCGCAGCGCGTCGGCCGACTTCGCGAGCCGGTTCCGGCTGCGGTCGAGCTCGGCCCTCACTTCGGCCGCCGTCTGCTCGCGCGGCTCGATCTTCGAAAGCTGGTTCATTGTTCGATCCTCAGCGCGATCGCCGTCGTCTCGAGCGCTTCTTTCGTGTCGTTGAGCAGGGTCCGCTTCTGCAGCTTCCTGACCGCGAGGAAGATCCCGAGCCCGCCGCCCACCACGTTCACTGCCCCGATGAGCAGAAACGCCACATCTGCGGCAAGAAAGCGGTGCAGGAACAGCCCCGCGGCCACCATCAACAGCAGGTAGCCGACCAGCAGCAGCGGGACGAAAGCGAGGATCTTACCCAGGTCCATGCCTACGGCGGTCGCGTCTTCCTTCAGCTCTACCCGCGCGAGCTTCAGGTGCTTGCCGATCAGATCCGAGAACGAATCCACCAGCTCTCGAAATTGATCGGCGAGCTGCATCGGCTCCGACCTTAACTGATCTGACGGACGGTGAAGGGCGCTCATGAGCGAACCCCTATGCGAAGCCGATGCCAAGGCGCCTGAAACCGAATAAGACGCGCGGCCATGCTGACCTCCCTGTTGATCGCCTCGATCCTCTCGGCCGCCAGGCCCACCGCTGCCTTCCAGCCAAAGAACCGGCCCTACGACGCGGTGAGCTACCGCATCGACTTCAAGCTGAAGGACGCGTCGACCTTCGACAACAAGCTGACGATGGTCTTGAAGACGCTGAAGAAGCCGCTGCCCGAGATCGAGCTCGATTCGCGCGGCTTAGAAATTTCCGATGCGAAGATCAACGGCGAGCCCGCCACCTTCAAGGCCGTCGACGAGCCCGCCCTTCGCACCGGCACCTTGACGCTGAAGCCCACCAAGCCGCTGGCCGCCAACACCGAGGTCACGATCGAGCTCGCCTACACCGGCAAGATCAGCAGCACGGCGCACGAGGGCATGTTCACCGTCACCAACAGCGACGACGAAACCGCCCTGCCCTACTACTTCACCCAGTTCGAGCCGACCTACGCGCGCGCCTTCTTCCCCTGCAACGACACGCCAGAAGACAAGGCGACCACCGAGATCTTCTCGATCGTCGACAGCAAGTACACGGTGCTCTCGAACGGCCGGAAGGAGAAAGACGAGACGTACACCGAGGGCGGGAAGAACCTGCGCCGCGTCCTCTGGAAGCAAGACCAGCCGCACTCGACCTACCTCGTCGCGCTCGCCGTCGGCCTCTTCGAGCCGCAGTTGGTCGGCGGCGACACCCCTGCCACCGTCTGGAGCACCCCCGGCAAGGCCGACCGCGCCTTCGAGGCCGTCAACTCGACCCGCAGCGCGCTGAACTTCCAGGCCGCCTTCCTCGGCGTGAAGTACCCATGGGCCAAGTACGACCAGGTCGCCGTGCCCCGCTTCTTCTGGTCGGGCATGGAGAACACGTCGCTGGTCTTCAACCGCGAGTCGAAGTTCATCCTCGACCACAAGAACGACCAGGTCAGCCGCGCGAAGATCACGGGCCTCATCTGCCACGAGCTCGCGCACCAGTGGTTCGGCAACTACGTGACGCTGAAGTGGTGGGATGACACCTGGCTCAACGAAGGCTTCGCCACGTTTCTCGGCAGCCTCACCGAAGACAACTACTTCGAGAACGACATGGTCGAGGTGCAGAACGCCTCGTACATCTTCGACACCTATGTCGCGCAGGAAGCGGGCCCGCGTTCGCACCCGCTGACGGGCCGCGGCGGCGCCAGCCCCGAAGAGATGTTCGATTCGGTCAGCTACGCGAAGGGCGCGATGGTGTTGCGCATGCTCGATCTGTGGATCGGGCGCGCCGAGATGAAGAAGGCGCTCAAGGCGTACCTCGAGAAGCATGCCCTGGGTAACGCCACCAGCGACGACTTCTTCGCCGCCGTCTTCGCGAGCACCAAGAAAGAAAAAGAGCTGAAGCCCTTCAAGGAAGCCTGGCTCAAGAAGAAGGGCTACCCGGTGATCTTCCCCGAGTTCAACTACTCGGGCGGAAGCGTCACGATCACGGTGCGCCAGCTTCCCGTGCACGCCGACGAGAAGGGCCCCTTCGTCTTCAAGCTGCCCGTCGTCATCCACCGCGAGCAGGAGCCGAAGTACACCAGGGAAGAGCTGATCACTGTCGACAAGCCGACGGTGACGGTGACGATCGAAGTGCCGGCCGCTCCGCAGTGGGTGAACTGGAACAAGAACGGCGCGGCGCTGGCGAAGGTCAACACCGCGACCGTGCCCGAGCAGCAGTGGGTCGACGCCGCCCGCCTGGATCCGGACCCGGTGTGGCGCCTGCTGGCGACCTGGGTGCTGCTGGGCGAGCTCGCGAACCCCGACCTGAAGGAAGAGACGAAGCCCACCGACAGCGCGTTCAACGCGATCCTCGACGTGCTCAACAAGGATCCGTCGCCCTACGTCCGTGAGGCCGTGCTGCAGAAGCTCTCGCGCACGAAGTGGAAGAAGCTGCCGTCGGAGTTCGGCGCGCCGGTGTTCCAGCTGGCCAAGCGCCCCGACCTCGCCGAAGACGCGCTGGGCCAGATTCGGGTGCGCCGCGCGGCGATGGTGTTGCTCGGCCGCATCGACTTTCCCGACGGGCACCGGTACCTGCTCAGCGAGCTCCAGAAGAAGGATCAAGACCTGAACTTCCTTTCGGCCCTGAGCGACGGCGTCGCGAACCTCGGCACCGCGGAAGCGCTGGCCACCATCGCCTCGGCGATGCGCACCCAGAAGCCGCGCGGCTACGCCTGGTACCGCAACACCGCCGAAGCCCTGGGCTCGGTCGGAAACGTCGACGCGGTGAAGGCGATCAAGGAGCTCTTCAAAGAGAACCCGGGCAACAACGAGCTCTTCCGCAACGTGTTCGGGAGGCTCGAACGCAACCACGTGCTCAAGGCCTCCCCTGAGCTCGCCGCCTGGGTGCGCGAGGGCGTCCTCGACGAGACGTACCCCGAGAACATCCGCGCCGACCTGATGGAACTCATCGAGGCCTCGAAGTCGAAAGAGGCAAAGGAGGCGCTGACCGCCATCGCCGAGAAGTCGCCTTCGGAAAGGTTGAAGAGCAGCGCGCGCAACCTGCTCGAGACGAACTTCGCCGCGGCAAAGGCGCCGGCGCCCGCCCCTGCCCCGCCGCCGAAGAAGAAGAAGTAGCCGCCTACTTCAGCTCTTTCTCGATCAGCGTGATCAAAGACTTCGGGTCGGCGACACCGGCGTAGGCAAAAGACAGGGTGCCGTCGCGCTTGTAGATGAAGCGCGTCGGCAGCTGCTTGATCGGCCCGAAGGCCGTTTCCCCTGCTCGAATCGCCTCGTTCGAGACGATCAGCGGCAGGACCAGCGCGTTCATCTCGGCGAACGGCTCGAGCACCTTCCGGCCCTCGAGATCCATGCCCACCAGCAGCACCTCGAGATCATCGGGGTGATCTTTCTGCAGGCGCGTCAGCACGGGCAGGTCGACCAGGCAGGGGAAACACCAGGTCGCGATGAAAGTGATCACGACGACGCGGCCCTGGAAGCGCATCGGCCGCCAGTCGCCCACCGCATCGAGCGGCAGGTACCGCAAGGACTCCTGAACAGTCGGAGGCGGAGGCACGTGCGCGCACGAGGCGAGCACCAGCGCCAACGCCACTACTGGCAGTTTTTGCACAACCCGTAGAGCTCCATCTTGTGCGACGTCACCTTGAAGCCGTGGCGCCGGGCGACCGCGTCCTGCATCGCCTCGATGCGATCATTCTCGAACTCGACGATCGTGCCGCAGTTGGTGCAGATCAGGTGGTCGTGGTGGTGCCGGCCGACCGCCGCTTCGTACCGCGTCTGCCCGTCGCCGAAGTTTCGCGCGTGGGCAAGGCCGCTTTCCGACAGCAGCTTCATCGTTCGATAGACAGTGGCGACAGAGACGCGCGCGTCGGCGCCGCGGACCTTGTCCCACAGCTCTTCGACCGAGAGGTGGCCTTCATTCTCGAAGAAGGTCTCGACGATCAACGAGCGCTGGCGCGTGCTCTTGAGCCCGTGCTCGGCCATGAAGCGCGCGAGCAGCTCGCCGTGGTTCTGTTCTTGCGCCTGGCTCATGGGATCCTCACGGGAAGCGTTCCTGCCAGGCAGCGGGTTCGGTACCGAGATCGCCCCCTTCGTTCAGCCGCACCAGCGCATCGTGCGCCTGCTCGCGCACCTCAGGGTCCGGGTCCTTGAGCAGAATCACCAACAGGGGAACGGACGCCACATCGCGGCGATACCCGGCGACCTCGGCGGCCAGCGCGCGCACCCGCGAGTCGGGATCCTTCAGGGACGTCGCCAGCGGGGCCGACGCCGCGCCTCGCTTCACGAACGGCGAGTTCGGCAGCAGCAGCAGCAGGAAGAAGAGCACCGCGACGAAGATCTGGAAGAAGGCCTTGAACGCGGAGTACCGGCCAGCGGTCACGAGGGCGAACCGGTAGGCCGCAAACCCGACCACGAAGACGAGGAACACCCACGGCGCACCCTTCTCGACCCAGGCCGGCGCCACGCCCAGGTTGCTTCGCGTCCACAGCGCGGCGGCCGCCGAGACGACGAGCAAAGCAAAGAGCGCGAGCGTCCCCTTCGGGCGCACCCGCATTCCAACAACCGAGGGTTCTTCTACTTTCGCGGGGTCAGCGTTCATTGACTTGCTCGGAAGAGTCCTTATACGCACACCGTCTTCAACTTTCGACAGGCCTTCTAACGATGGAGCAGTGGCAGCGCAGGCGGCACCCCGACGACGTCCCTACTCCGATCGCGGTCGCTGTCGCAGACTTTTGCCGCCGCGCGAGTGCAAAGGCACCTTCGGCGGTGGTCCGCGAGGCCCTCGCGGTGCTCTCGGATGACGACGATTTCCGGGTGAAGGAGCTCACCGACGCCGAGCCTGAGGTGCACCCCCTGGGGCCCTTCGCTGTCGTCGATCTGATCAACGGCACCGAGCCAGCGATCGCCGCCCAGCGCGAGAAGACCGGGTATTACAACCTCGTCCGCTCGATGGCTGCGCAGACGGAGGCGCCAGCGAAGGTGGTCGCCAAGCCATCTGCCCCGCCCCGCATGCCTCCGAAGCGGGTGGTGGCGGCCATGGCCGACGCACCGGAAGAAGAAAAAAAGAAGGCCGAGGTTCGCGCGGCGCGGCGGATGAAGAAGGCCGAAAAGACGATCGCCGAGAAGATCGCTCCGAAGAAGCGGCTGCCGAAGGTCGTGACTGCGCCGACGGTGGCGGCCGAGGTCCAGTCGCCCTTCCGCAAGAAGAACCTGCCCCTGCCCCGCGGCAAGTTCACCCGCATCGAGGCCGAGGCGAGCCGGCTCGACGAGCTCTTCAAGCCGGCCGCGAAGCAAGACGTGATCAGCCTGTTCGAGCAGTCGGGCAATCGCATCGCGCTGCGAAAGACGCTGGAAAGGCAGTACGTGGTGAAGCGCGGCGTCGCTCCGTCGGGCGACGACGTCGACGATCTGCTCAAGCGCCACAAGCTGCTCGAGACGATCGAGAAGCGCGAGCGCGGCACGATTCTGTCGGCGCTCACCGAGAGCCATGGCGCGATGGCGAACGTGGCGTTTGCGATGGGGCTGAATTCCTTCGAGGTCGATCGGATGATCGCGGCCCTGAAGATTCGCGACGAAGTGACCGAGATCCGCGACCGCTGGGTGCGCGAGGCCCTCTCGATTCGCAACCTGCCGCTGCGGCTGCAGATGTTGGGGCGCAGCAAGTACCTGGCGGACCTGAAGATCGGCCGGAAGTTCAAGGAAGCCCTGACCCGCGACATCCTCGAGCTGCTCGAAGCGCTTCCCGTGATGGCGGATCTCGACACGCTGGTTACTGTTGCAGCGAGGCGGCACGCGCTCAACGCGGAGTCGTTGCGCAACGCGATCGACCGCCTGGGCATCGAGACCCAGCTGGATTTTCAGCCGGACCCCGAGCCTTCAGACGTGAGATAGGAGTCTTCCGATGCCGATCTACGAATACACCTGTGAGAAGTGCGGCACCCGAATCGACGTGCTGCAGAAGATGAACGACCCCGCGCCGGTGAAGTGCGAGAAGTGCGGCGCCGACGGCACGATGGCCCGCCAGGTCAGCCGCACCAGCTTCGTGCTCAAGGGGGGCGGCTGGTACTCGGATCTCTACGGCTCATCGAAGAAGGACTCAGGGGGCTCGTCGTCATCGGCCAGCGGCTCGAGCACCCCCGCCACAACGTCGACCACCGCAGCCCCGGCAGCGCCCGCCGACACGGCGAAGAAGGACTCGGGCGGCAGCTCGGGCAGCTCGACCCCCTCGTCGGGTGGCGGCACCTCGTCGACGGGTGGCGGAAGCAGCGGCAGCAGTGCGTCGTCGGCGTAGCCCGCTTCCAGAAAAGTGACTCCGCGCGAGCCCGGGCGAAGATCCGGTTCGTGCCCTTTCCTCCCCGAACGCGGCCCCGTCGCCAGTGCGTCCTCTGTGGTGCGGTCGAGCTGTCGCCTCAGCAGCAGGGGCGCTTCCTGCTGATCCCCGACCCGCACGGCCGCGGGCCGGTGTGCCCCGCTCAGCGTGGCTGTGACGATCGACAGCGGCAACTGTCGTTCCTCGATCAGTCGCACGTGCGGTAAGGAGCGGCGCATGACGCGCCTGACTCTCGCCACGCTGCTGCTCGCCGGTTGCACCACCACGCAGGTCTACATTCCGTCTGAGGCACGCCCGGCGATCTCGCGATCGTTGGAAGGCGAAGATCGGTACCTGAAGGTCTCGGCCTTCGTGACGCCCTTCTTCGGCGACGCCGCGAAGAAGCTGGTTTCCCCCGTGCAGCCCGAAGAGACGCGGTTGCTCGAGAACACCGAGGGCCAGCCGATCAACCCGGGCCCCGTCGAGCAGGTGCTGCCCGCCGGGACGCTGGTGCGGATCAAGAAGGTCGAGTTCCCCTCAGCCTTCACGATGACCGAACGGATGCTGATGACCCCGCGCACGCTGGTGTGGCTGTACCTCGACGTCGGCGGCACATCGAAGAACGCTCCGCCCTACGTGCTGGTGCTGCGCCCGGGTCTGCGCGACGAGGCCGAGTTCATGTCAGAGGTCGATCGCTACCTGGGGAAGGAAGACCCGGCCTCGCGGCTCGCGGCGTTCAGCGACCCGGTGCGGCAGGCGGTGCTCAACAAGAACGCGATCGTCGACATGCCCGCCGAGGCGCTCGAGATGGCGTGGGGCTACCCCGAGATCAAGAAGTTCAGCTTCGAGGGCGAACGCAAGCTCGAGACGTGGACCTGGCCGGGCGGCGGGCGGGTCGCCGTGTTGAGCGAAGGGCGCGTCACCGAGCTTCGGTAGTCAGTTGCGCCAGCGCCCGCGGCGGGCGGCCTTCTTCTGGTGCTTCCGCTGGGTCGCCTCGTGGGCCTTGGCCTCACCTGGCTTCGCGAGTGCGGGCAGGTCGCCCATCTGCACGGGCCACATCTTCCCTTCGAGAATCGCCTTCACGAGATCGCCCTGGGTCTTCACGGGATTCTTGAAGAGGGTCGCCGCGTAGCCGAGCTCGTCGAGTGAGCTGCGCGCGTCGCTGCCGGCGACGCCGGGGATCTTCATCGCCAGGGCCGCCTCGATCGCCTGCTCGTTCGCGCCTGAGCGCACGCGCGGGTTGTAGACCTCGATGCCTGACAGGCAGGTCAGCGTCTTCACGTAGTCGCCGGCCGGGTGCGACGTGTCGCGATCGTACGGGCGGGCCGCGACGATCGCCGCGCCCAGTGACTTCATCTTTGCCAGACACTCTTCCGCGTTCCACGGCTTCTCGCGGTTGCTGCCCCACAGCTGCGCCGGCTCGGGCGCCTTCAGCGGCTCGGGCAGGAAGCAGAGGTACTGGCCGCGGTCTGTCGCCAGTTCGAGGCCGACGAAGATCTTCATTTTCGTCGTCTTCGCCAGGTCGAGCAGCTCGTCACAGCCGTCCTGGGTGTTGGTCTCGGTGAAGGCCACGCCATCGAGGCCGTGCGACTCGGCGCGCGCCAGAACCTGCTTCGGGTCGAGCTGACAGTCGCGCGACAACCAGGAGTGAACGTGGAGATCGATCAGCATGGGGACCTATGGCATAAGCCATTTCATGTTCACGGGCGTCAAGGTGTTTTCGGCGACGAAGGCCAAAGAGCGGGAGGAGATCGGCGAGAACGTTTCCCGCTGGCTCAAGAGCAACCAGGACCTCGAGATCGTCGACAAGGTCGTCGCGCAGTCCAGCGACAACGAGTTTCACTGCTACTCGCTGATCCTCTTCTTCAAGCCGAAGGCGTAACGCCTCTCACTGCACGGGCACGAAGACCGCCGCCGACGCCGCCTCGAGCGGAACCGTCACCGGCGCCGTGCCCCCGAGCATCAGAGTCTTCCCGCTCAGCACGTCGCGGTAGCTCTGCGCGGCGCCCGGTAGCGTCACCGAGATCGAACGGGCCGCGCCGCGGTTGATCGCGACCAGCGCAGCGTCCGTCGCCGTCGCCCGCGCAAACACGTACAGGTCATCTTCGATCAAGAGCGTCGACCGGGTGCCCGATCGCAGCGCGCCGCTCTGCTTCCTCGCCGTGCCGAGCTTCCGCAACACCTCGAGCAGCGCCGCCTCGCGCGCCGACAGGGCCGAGCCGAACCGCATCATTCGCCGGTTGTCCGGATCGCCACTGCCCGGCAGCCCGATTTCGTCGCCGTAATAAATGAGCGGCACGCCCGGCTGGGTCAGCAGAAACGCAAAAGCCCACTTCGCGCGGCTGAAGGCCAGATCGCTGGTCACCTGATCGGGCGGCCGGTTGCTCCACGCCTGCGCGCCCGGATCCGCGTCGATCTGCCCCGCCGCCGTCGAGATGAAGCGGACCACGTCATGGTTGCCGAGGAAGGGGGAGTTCAATGTCCCCGGCGCGTAGAACGCTTCGTTCTTGATCACCGCTGCATCAACCCCCTTCAGCGAGCTGCCCTTCGCGAACGCATCGACGATCGGCCAGTACAGCGGGAAGTCGAACTGCCCGTCGAGCTCGTTCGGCCCAATGTACTCGGCGATCTGCGCCCGGCCGTCAGCGCCCGTGAAGGTCTCGCCCACCAGGTAGAAATCGATGCCCGTGCGTTCGGCGATCTCGTTCACCGCGCCCGCGATGTTGCGGCCGCCCGCGTGATCGAGGTGCTTCACCGCATCGAGCCGGAAGCCATCGAGGTCCGCCGCCTCGAGCCAGAACAGCGCGTCCTGCACCAGCTGCTCGTTCTGCGCGGCGTTGCGCCAGTTGTAGTCAGGCAGGTAGCTGGTGAACCAGCAGTCCAGCGGGCGGGCGTCGAAGCTGCAGTTGTTCTCTCCGCAGACACACGAGCCGCCGGTGTTGAACCAGCCGTCGAGCTTGTGGTCGCGGTAGTACGGGTGATCCTGGTGCACGTGGTTCAGCACCAGGTCGGCGATCACGCGAATGCCGTGGGCGTGGGCGGCGGTGGTGAGTTCCTGCAGCTCGAGCAGGTTGCCGAAGCGGAACTGCACCTCGCGCGCCTTGCTCGGCCAGTAGCCGTGGTACCCGGTGTACGTCTTGCCGAAGCTGCCCGGAAACGCAGCGTCGGGGTTTGCGTCGAAGGGAGACAGCCACAGGGCGCGCACGCCCAGCTTGTCGAAGTAGCCGTCTTCGATCGCCTGAATCACTCCGCGGAAGTCGCCGCCCTGGTAGTTCGCCTGGGGCTCGACGTTCATCGTCGGCGCGTCATTCGCGAGGTCGCCGTTCTTGAAACGATCGGTGAACACGAAATACAGCAGCGCGTCCGACCAGACGAAGGGCGTGGGCTCGACCCAGAAAGGCAGGTACTGGCGTTCGGCGGCTTTCCCCGCCGTGTCGGCCAGCGTGACGACGACGCTGTGCTTTCCCTGCGTCAGCGACGCGAGCGTGATCGTCAGATCTCCCGTCGACACGTCCCACTGCGAAGGCGCCGCTTTCCCGTCGAGCGTGACCACGGGCGCCTGCAGCGCAGAGGCTTTGCTGCCGCGAAACGCTTTGATCGCGACCTGCCCCGCGGCGCCGGTGATCTTGAAGTCGTTGAGTTGCAGCTTTGGCGTTTCGCAGTCGGGCACGCGCAGCCGCGAGTGCTCGGTGCTCCCGGCCCAGCGACGATATGGATTCGTTGCGTCTGTGATTGCAGCGGCCTTCCCAACCACAAACCGGTAGCCGTAGTCGCGCGGCTCCAGCGTCTTGCGGAAATAGTGGACGCCCTGGCTGTCAGCCTCCATCGGCTCGGGGTTGAACCCGTTCCATTCGCCGAGAATCGACACCGACCCGGTTGACTGCTCGGGAGCGAACCGCACCACCGATTCGCAAGACCTCAAGGGGGCCTGCGGGGACGGCACATCGGGGCAGGAACACAAGATCAGCAGGCCCAGCCACGCGGTTCGAAGCACCCGAAGCTCTTACCCCCGGACTCGGGCCCGCGTCGATTGGCACAATCCTCCTAACGGTTTCCCTTGATTCGACTCGTCCATTGTCTAAAAGCGCGAACGTTCTGTACTCATTTGGAGGTCTTCAATGACTCGTCGAACTGTGTCGTCCCTGAAGCTCGCGTCCCTGGCGTTGTGCGCGGTTCCTGCTCTTCTTCTCTCGGGTTGCAGCCCGGAGTGCGTCGACAAGTTCGACTGCGCTTCTCTTGCAATCAATGGGAAGCAGTACACCTGCAGTGAATCGAAGTGCGTCGAGTGCGCGGCGGCAGGTTGCCCGGGCTCGGGCGCCGGTGGTGGCGCGGGCACGGGCGGCGGCGTCGGCACTGGTGGTGGCGCGGGTGTTGGTGGTGGCGCGGGTGTTGGTGGTGGCGCGGGTGTTGGTGGTGGCGCGGGTGTAGGCGGC
>Ga0105047_10000022_pt1 | contig 173733 bp, 165 predicted proteins | sample MAT04_FD_78384 | JGI IMG/M metagenome (GOLD analysis project Ga0105047, IMG submission 78384) | Freshwater microbial communities from Lake Fryxell liftoff mats and glacier meltwater in Antarctica - MAT-04 (megahit assembly) | ecosystem: Environmental > Aquatic > Freshwater > Ice > Liftoff...
CTTTTAGATGTACTGAACTGCGGGGCGGTTCCTTAATCACTATAAATGATCGCCTGGGTTTCGCTGGTATTACCCGTACACCCGGCTTTGCCTACGCCAGCAGGTTCTCCGCAAGCTCCTCCACGCTGGCAAACATAAAGTCCGGTTTTTGCGATAGAAGCATATCCACGCTGGCATAACCCCATCCCACCGCCCCGCACGCCAGCCCGGCGCTCCTCGCCGCCTCAATATCCCTGGTCTCATCGCCAATACAGATGGTTTCTCCCTGCGCAATACCGTTCTTTTTTAGTATTTTGCGAAATTTAGCCTGTTTCCCAAAAAGCCCCACACCGCATTCATAATAATCGATCAATCCCGCGCTGTCCTGTCCCAGAACCCCCTGAACATTCTGAAAGGAATTTGAAGTCACCACCGCCAGCTTCGTACCCTGGGCTGCCAGGCGGCTAAGAATCTTTTCCATGCCCTCAAAAAGCTGGATCTGTCCTGAAGACTGCCCCATCAATCGCCGTACATCCCGTAGCAGCCACGGCAATCTCCACATTGGAATCTTGAAATCCTTTAATAAAGCCCCCACCGATGACCCCCGCATGTTCTCAATCTGGCTTCGATCAATGCGCATGATGCCGTGCTTGTCCGCGAATTGATCGGCAATACTCAAGGCCCACGGAAAAGAATCAGCCAGAGTGCCATCAAAATCGAAAATAACAAGTTTATATTTCAAATCAGAATCATTTCTTCATGGATGAGTTTGTGCTTAAAGAATTTTTATGGCCAAAATAGCTAAAAGCGATCAGCACTACAGAAACCAGGCTGACTGCCGCCCCAAATTGCAGCAGGCTTCCGTAATCCTTCACATCCACAAGCTTTTCCAAAAATTTAACCGCCATGACCATCACAATCATGCTGCTCAATTTTGCCTTAAGCTCGTGCAGGTCATGAGCTATCATCCAATCTGGAACATTCACTTCTGCAATAAAGAGCTCGTATAAATTTACCGATAAGATTAAGAACGTAGTTGCGATTAAGAAAATATCTACAATTTGAAATAACGCAACCGTAATGCCAGCATCTGCTCCCATACTTTCAATGATCAATTTTACAGCATAGAAAGTCTGAAACATTCCCCAAATAAATGCTGCCAGGCTAGCCACAATCAAACCCAAAACACCAAAAAGCGCCAGGTAGCGGGTTTTCTCAAGTAATTTAGACATATACACAACCTCAGATGCTGTTTTCCAGGCCTTACCAGCCTAAAAACTATTTAATTCAAAAATCCATTTTAAATCGATAAAAAACCGTAATGAATTGCAAATCATATCGCAAAATTCACCAATATGCGTCAGTTATAACTGCTCGAATTGACTGACCGGTACAACAAATACCGTTGCGCGTTTCGGTTCATTCGGCTCTATCGTGGTATTCTCGCGCAGTACTTCAATGGCAGCCTGTACCTGGTCATCATCCACGCCAATCAGCAGCGTAGTACTGCCCTTTCGAAAAAAACCACCCGTGGAAGCCACACGCGTCACACGAAAGCTGGCTGAGGTCAAAGCCTGAACAACAGTATCGACATCATCATCTTTAAGAATTGCAAATATTAGTTTCATCGCTAAAACTCCTCAAACTGTTCAACCGGTATGGTAAAGATCGTGGCGCCGCCCACAGTGACCGGGACGGGAGTTGGCATGGGCAGCGGTGAACCTTCTAGTGGAATGGCAAGATATTCAACGCGTTGCCGGCAAGAGGCCTGCAGCGCCTTCAACACCATCTTTTCTTCACCATCCCGCAAACCAATCAAGAGCGTTGCATTGCGGCGTCCCAAAAAGCCGCCTGCGCTCGCCAGGTGTGTAACCGGAGCATGTACTTGCTCCAGGGCGCGCAAGGCCATATCTACATCCTGTTCCTGGATCACTGCCGTCACAATTGCATGGATACTGGTTGATTCTGCCATTGTTCACTCCTTACTCACAAGAGACAACTACATCACCCGGGTCGGTCACGATCACCGGTTGGCCGTTCGGGAAAATTACTTCTGTCTGGCCCATTAAACGTGTCACTGTCAATTCCTTATATTTTACCGTAACCGGCCAGGGGAATAGATTCTCTCCCCGCAGAATCACCCTTGTGGGCGATTGGATTTCAACACCCAGCGCTGCCAGAAAAAGTCCTATCGGAGCCAGACCATGCAGCGTATTCCGCTCCCCTTGCCCGGCGCCCGTTTCGGCATGATACGTGCGGTAAAAAGCCTGCGAGCGCTTAAGGTTTTGGATGACTGCCGACATGATGTGAGCGGTCAGCCGGGTGGCTTCACGCCGGTAGCCGTAATTCAGAAGCCCCTCTCCGATAAGTTGATTCCAGGGTAAATGCACGCTGTAGCTCACCGGGTCCGCATCGCGGATAAACAGGCGCGGCAGCGCAGGAAGGCCAAAAGGATGATCAAACAGATCAGCGTCTAAAATCGTCTGGTACACCAGCGCATGTGCCTCACGTTCTGTCGGAATGCCAGCCCATAAGGGCAGCAGCAGGGTATGGTCAGCGATTGTCAGATCCACAGTCTGGATGGTGATACGGTCGCGGCGATTAAGACCCTGAAATTCAAAATGTCCCAGCGTAGTATAGACTTTTTCGGTTGTAGCAACTGCTCCGCTCGAACTATAAGAAAAATCATGCGCATCAAGAAATTCTGTTATTTCCTGTCCATTAAGTGTGCCCGAGACCGTCACCCTTGGGCGCTTAAGCGTTTCATCCTGCCCCAGGATGCGGATTACCAGCCGCACCGGTTGTTTAAACTCCTTTTGCAGGTCAAACTCAGGAGCGGCCTGGCGTTCGCTCAGCATTTTCCCGGGCAGGCTGAGATGTGTATCACGATCAGTGTAGTGATAAAAAGCGCCGTCAATGTCCCAGCACGCTTCAATACCCTTCCGCAAGGTTTCTGATTGGGATTTAAGCAATACAATGTCAGATGACCGCCCCAAAAGTTCAGCCATCTTGATCAAACACTGGGCCTCGCGATATAAGGCCGCCGAAAGCGCCGGGCTTTGAACGGTGGTAATGTTGACACCCTGAGCCCAGGCGTGCCAGCCGTCAAAAAGTGGATTCTCTTCAAAACCAGTTTGAATCTGGTGCTGCCATTCCGGCAGGCCATTTCTATCATGATCGCGTGCCGGGGAAAACCAGGCCCAGAAAAAAGCCAGCAATCCAGGGTAGACTGAATCGATAAATTCTTTCTTTTGCCCCGCATTTGTCAACCCCCAGGTTATGCTGGCGAGATAAGGCGCCGCCAAAAAACGGCCTCTTTGCCCGGCCAGACCTGGCTTGCAATCTATCGCTCCGTCGTGAGCATCCTGAACCACCAAAAAATTTCGGATCAATCCCTGCCCCAGGCTGGGAACAGCAGGCAAGAGCGAGGCCAGGTAATATGCTTCAAGCGCAGGTTGGCCATTCCAAAAATGCTGGTAATCACTGCCATCGCCGCCGCGCGAATAACCCTGGTCTGGCTGGCGCGAAAAGACAAAACTGGAATTGGGCAAATAGGCACTCGAGCCCATAAATAGCCCCAGTGCGGTTTTTTGTGTAAACGCCAGTACTGCATCCCAATCCAGATCGCCCGTAGTGATTTGCAGGGTGTCACTCGCATTCAGCAGTTCAATCCGGGCTTTTTCAGCATCAAAGGGGCGTGCAACCGTGCGTCTGGCCAGGTCAAACGACTCCTGGTGGCTTTTCAGCGCTGCCAGTGCCCAGCTCATCTGGCGCGTGGCGCCTGGAGCCAGATCCAGCATCAAAGCCAGTGATGAATACGGCCCCGGACCAGCCTGCGGACCGCCCGTGAGAAATAAAACCGGGCACAAATCATCCACCTTCCCCTCAAGCGCCGTAACCGATTGGCGTAAGTTGGCACTCATGATCTGGCCTTCCAACGGAACCAATTGACCCACAAGTTCAAAGCGAATCGGGTGTTGAACTGCTGAGCGATTGGCCACCGTCAGCCGCCCGCTGACCACCTGCGAGTCTGTCGCCCAATAATCGGCCACAACCTCCACCCCCTGGTAGGGTGAAAAAGTAACTGAAAGCATATTGGGATAAAACGCGCGAATACGCGGGGCCGCGAAAAACTCAGCCGGGTCATTAAGTGCTTTGCCATTCTCTGTAAAGCGCGGAAAGATACGCATCAAGCGGGCGCGCAGCCCGAATGTAGTCCGCAGCGCAAGCGCTGAAGGATCGCCGCCGCCCAGATCCAACTCCCAGATGTGGTCATTCACATAGTCCGGAGTCGTCAGCCGGGCATCGGCCGCGATCGTCAATTGCAGCGGATCACCTGAACCTAAATTCCAAAGTCGCATATGTTAACTATTGTACGTGTAACAGCCCTATCGGTCAAAGGAAAATGGGTATTGAACTATTCCCAACAACTATTCCCATCAACTATTCCCATCAACTATTCCCAACTTGACAAATACCACCATACACCGTATATGATTAGCAGCCCGGTTTGGAAGCAGCAAATCAGGCGCCGTTCTGCCATATTTTTTTAGCGACCGTTCTGCCAAAGGTGACCCCCTCATGACAAGAGTAATCAAAATCAAACTGAGCATCTCAAACGCATATCTTATCAAGGGACGCAAAACCATCCTGGTCGATACTGGCGCGCCGCGCGAAGGTATTAAAATCCTGCGCGCACTGGCCGGGCTGGGTATTGAACCAAAAGATTTCTCGTTGATCCTGCACACGCACGCCCACATGGATCATGTTGGCAGCACGTTGGAACTAAAACGCTGGGTGGATGCTCCAACCGCCGTACATGTCTCAGATGCCGCAATGTTGGCGAGCGGGAATATGGGCAAGGTCACTGCAATCAACCTGGAAGGGCGCATCATTTTGCCATTCGTAAACAAGCCCTTTCCAGGAGTCAAGCCTGATATTTTAATCAAGGACGAAATTTCGCTCAACGAATTTGGTGTGGATGGAAGGATTATTTTTACCCCAGGGCATACTACAGGCTCCATCTCAATTTTACTTAAAAATGGAGAAGCGATCATTGGCGATCTGCTGATGGGCGGCTGGCTGGGCGGCAACCTGCAGCCAACCCGTCCCAATTTTCATTACTATGCCGAAGATATGAATGAAGTCCGAGCAAGCATCCAAAAATTACTATCCTATAACCCCCAAAAATTATATGTAGGCCATGGCGGCCCACTGGATGCTGCCACTGTGAGACAGTTCATTGCCAGAGATATTCAATCAGTCGATGAAAGCGGGCAACCACAGGTTTGAGATTGTGTGTTTTAGAAAAATAACCACCCGACGGTGGTTATTTTTCTGCTCAATGCAGTTCTGCCAGCAGACGAGCATGTAACACCGGGTTTGCTGCCACTACTGACTGCGGCGAACTCACATAATCCGGCCCGCCTTTTATATTGGTGACCAGCGCCCCGGCTTCCTCAGCGATCAAACCGGCGGCAGCCACATCCCAGGCCTTGAGCGAAAGCTCCCAGTAACCTTCCAACCGTCCGGCAGCCACGTAACATAAATCCAGGGCGGCAGATCCCAGGCGCCGCACCCCCTGCGTCATTCTCCCCAGCTTTTCAAAAAGAGCGAAATTACTGGGAATAGCATCCCAGGCATCGTAAGGGAACCCCGTGGCAAGCAGGCTCTTCTGTACATCGCTTACCTGGGATGTCTTAATAAGGCGGCCATTCAACCAGGCGCCTTTGTCTTTTTCAGCCGTGAACATTTCATCCCGCATTGGGTCGTAAACAGCCCCCAGCACCACTTTGCCGTGGTACGAATAAGCAATTGAGACGCAGAAAACAGGCACCCCGTGCGCATAATTGACTGTTCCATCCAGCGGGTCAATAATCCACAGGTGTTCCGTCTGCTCAAGGCTCGCGCCCGATTCTTCAGCAAGAAAACTATGCCCGGTGAAGTTGCGGCTGATCTCACCAATCAGGAATGCTTCAGAAGCATGATCAATTTCTGTCACCAGGTCAATCACCCCTTTGAAATCCACCCGGTGATCTTTTTCATAGCCGTCTGACAAAATTTGGCCAGCCTGGCGCGCAAGACGCTCCAGGTCCGCCAGAGTGGGTTGGTTCATATTATCTTCCTGAAACTTTCAGTTCGTCAAGCTTACGATAAATTTCCTGCAGCTCATTCTGGATATTCTTTCGATCATTATACGCCTGTTGCAGCATGGATTCAAAAGCGGAGCGCTGTGCGGTTGGCAAAGTTGCGATCAGCCGTTCCGTGCGGGCGATCTGTGTATTCTTATGGCGCAATTTCTGCTCCAACCGCTCGCGGTAGCCGTGCAGAAAATCACGCGAGTTTAACGGCTGCGGTAAAGTGGCTGGATCTTGAACCATGATTTCCGCGATTGTGAGCAGAAAATCATCGGTATCAATCGGTTTCTCAATAAAACGCGCAGCCCCCAGGCTCATCGCAAAGCCTTTGTCCTCTGGTGTCACGTAGGTTGCCGAAAGGAAAATGACCGGGATGCGCAGGAATTCTGGTTTGGTTGTACGCAAGTTTTGCAAAAAGGCATAACCGTCCATGCGCGGCATTAATATATCCGTGATGATCAAAGCCGGGTTTGTCTTTTCAACCAGCTCCAGGGCTTCCACTCCGTTGTGAGCGCTGACTACCTGGTAACCCTTAAAACGCAATGTAACCTCGAGTAGTTCGAGCACATTGGGTACATCTTCCACCACCAGAATTGGGCCGGTACGCATGCAGTTATTTTATCTTTCATTCGCAGCCTCCAACCTTACAGACAGTTGTCTATTCAGCCCAAATGCGCCGTCCCAGGGCCGAAACTGCCAGCTCCACAGCCAGGGCAGCGGTGTGATTATGCACATCCAGGATCGGATTGACTTCCACCAGATCCATGCCGATCAACTTTCCTGTTTCTGCAACCATTTCACAGGCCAGGTGTGCTTCACGGTACGTCAGCCCCCCTGTCACAGGCGTCCCCACCCCTGGGGCATGCTGCGGATCCAGAGCATCAACATCGAAAGATAGGTATATCCCGTCCACATCCGGCAAAATGCGGGCAAGCGCTTTTTCCATTGTCTGGAACATACCCATCCGGTCAATTTGCTCCATGCCCATCACCATTACCCCGGTCTGCTGAAGGTTACGCTTTTCGCCATCATCAAGATCGCGTGCGCCGACCACGACCACTTTGCGCGGATCAAGTACCGGAATTGCTTCATCCCACAATTGCACCAATCGCGCATCACCCAGACCGCACAGCGCCGCCAGAGGCATCCCGTGAATATTCCCGGAGGGTGTGGTCTGCGCAGTATTGAAATCGGCATGCGCATCCACCCAGATCACGCCCAGCTTTTTATGGCGTGCTGCCCCGCGAATCGAGCCAAGCGCAATACTATGGTCGCCCCCGAGCACCAGCGGAAAATCTCCCTGTTGAATGCAAGTGGCCACTGCTCCGGCTGTGCGCCGCGCCATGGGCACAATACAGTCGATATATTTAAGGTTTTGGTCACCAATTTTGCACACCTCCGCAATCGGAACTTCTACATTCCCTTTGTCTTCAAAAGCATGCCCCGTTTTTTCCAATTCCCTGTGCAAATGGGCATAACGAATAGCGCTGGGGCCCATGTCCACACCGCGCCGGTCTGCTCCAAGATCAATCGGTACTCCGATAATTTCGATTTGCATGTGGGTTTCTCCCTGTCAGGTTTGTCAAATTAATAGCCATTTCTACGCTGCCCGGAATCAAACTATGTTCGTAATCATCCTGCTCGTATGTAAAAAGTATATCAGGATTACAATACCACAAACAAGCACTCAATTTTTTTGGGGAGGCCGGTATGTCTGAACGTGATGTTTTTATCATTTCTGCGGTACGCAGCCCAATCGGCGCGGGGAAACCCGGCGGCGCTCTGCATTCATTCCAACCGGTTGAATTAGCGGCTGCTGTGCTAAAAGAAGCCGTGCGCCGCGCCGAAATCGACTCTGCGCGCGTTGAAGATGTCATTTGGGGCGTGGTCACGCCCGTTGGTGACCAGGGCGGCAACCTGGCTCGCCTGGCTGCGCTCAAGGCCGGCTTCCCGGTGAGCGTGCCGGGTGTACAATTAAACCGCATGTGTGGTTCGGGGCAGCAGGCCATTCATTTTGCGGCGCAAGCCATCCTGGCAGGCGATGCGGATATTCTGGTGGCAGGCGGCTCCGAGATGATGTCACACCAATCCCTGGGCACAGATTACCCGCCTGCCTGGCCCGATGTTGGGCATAAACTGGTCCACCAGGGCGAAAGTGCCGAGATGCTGGCCGAAAAATGGAACTTGACCCGTGAAGAACTCGATGATTTTGCCTTCCAGAGCCACTTGCGCGCCGGTCAGGCCGTTAACAATGGCTATTGGGATGAGCAAATACTGCCCCTATATTTTCCAGATGGGACCAAATTCAGCCTTGACGAGGGTATTCGCCGCCCGCCTGACCGGCAAAAAATGGCCGCCCTCAAACCCGTATTCCGGCAAAACGGAGTTGTTACCGCTGGCAACTCCTCACAAATTTCGGATGGCGCCGCTGCGCTGGTGCTTGCCTCCGAGCAGGCTGTCGGAAAACTGAACCTTATGCCGCTGGCCCGCATCGATACGCGTGTGGTGGTTGGCTCAGACCCGACCATCATGTTGGATGGCCCTATCCCGGCCACACACCGTGCGCTTAAAAAATCGGGTTTGACGTTGGCCGATATGGATGTGATCGAGATCAACGAAGCATTTGCCCCGGTTGTTTTGGCCTGGGAAAAGGAATTTCAAGCGGATATGCAAAAGGTGAACCCTAACGGAGGTGCTATCGCGCACGGACACCCCCTGGGCGCCACAGGCGCCATTTTGATGACCAAGCTGGTATACGAACTCATTCGCCGCAAGGCCCGCTACGGCTTGCAAACCATGTGCATCGGCCACGGCATGGCAACTGCCACCATTATCGAAAGGCTCTAGCCCTTCTCATGCCAGAACAGCCTCGTTCTTTCCGTGCCGAAGCCGTTGTCTTGCGGCATGCCAATTGGGGTGAAGCCGACCGCATGTTGACGCTTTATACCCTTGAGCAGGGCAAACTGCGCACAATTGTCAAAGGTGCCCGCAAAATCCGCTCTCGCAAGGCCGGGCATCTGGAGCCGTTCACGCATATCATTTTGCAGCTTGCCAGAACCCGCGACATCCCCATCATCACCCAGGTGGATACGCTGGATGCGTACCTGCCTCTGCGCGAGGACCTGCTGCGCACGGGCTATGCCTCCTATGTTCTTGAATTGCTTGATCGCTTTACCTATGAACAGGAAGGCGGCAACCCGCCGCTCTTCCGTTTGCTGACCGATACCCTGGCGCGTTTATGCGGCACTGTCGAGGTGTGGGTGGTGGTTCGTTACTATGAAATGCGCCTGTTGGACTTTTTGGGTTTCCGCCCGCAGTTATTTGAATGCGCCAATTGTCGCGCGCCCATCGAAGCTCTCAACCAGTATTTCTCGCCATCCTCGGGCGGTGCTATCTGCCCAAAGTGCGGGAACGGACTGCCCGGTTTGTGGCCTGTTTCTATGGATGTACTCAAATATATGCGCCACTTTCAGCGCAGCAACTACAATGACTCCTTCAGGGTCAAAGTTGCACCTGAAACCCAGAAAGATATGGAAACCTTGATGCAGGCGTATTTTACCTACCTGCTCGAGCGCGGCTTAAATACCCCCGGGTTCATGAAAAAAGTCCGTCCACAAGCATAATAGTTCCATACGTCTGGTTTAACGCAAGCGCCTGGCCCAATTCAGCACAAAAACCCACGCAATCACGGCCACAACAGGTTTAAGCACCCACCACAGCAGTCTCTGGAACCATTTCCACGGCAAAGAATAAACAATATACGCGATAAATAAACGCGCAACCAGCGTCTGCCCCAATGGGCTTAACAACACCTTGCGCCGGTAACCTGATAAGGCAAAGTCATCCCGCTCAAAGGCTTGCGCCACTTCTTTTGCTGCCAGCAACCCGTACCCCAGCGCCATGCTGATCCCCTCGCCAAACATCGGGTCAGCACCGGCGGCATCCCCTGCCAGCAAAACACCCGGCACCGACAGCTTGTTGAACGGGTCAAACCAGTGGATTGGATGCCCCTTCAATTCATAATCTCCCAGGCTGTAGTCAGAACGCAGCATATCGGCTGCCAGAGTCTCTTTTAGCCCCGCTCTTTTCCCCCCGGGAAATATATTCATATCGTAAATTCCCCAGCAGCGCATCGGCTGGCCCTTTAGCTGGGATGGAAAATCCCAGGTGTAACCGGCAATGCCAGCCGCCACCGGGAAGAAATCAAAATAAGCTTCGTTTGCACCGTGTTTTGACTTGGTCTTGGGGGATGCCAGTAATTCCAGTACGCGTGCTGTGCTGGTGGATTCTTGCGGCAAAACGCAGCGGCGCGTGAGCCCCTTGGAGCCGTCTGCACCCACAACGAGCCGCGCGCGAAAAGAACCCGCATCCGTTTCCACCGTCACACCTGCGCTGTCGGGAATCACATTCTTTACTGTCACCCCTTCAACGATCTCAATCCCGCGTTCACGCGCTTTGCCTGCCAGCCATGCATCAAACTCATCGCGGCGAATGACGCGTAGCGTGTGAGTGCCCGGGAGACGAATGGAAAGCCCGCGGCCTTCAAAGTCAAAATGCGCCGCTGAACCATCCACGTGCGGAATTTCACCCACATCCAGGCCCAGGCGTTCCAGCAGCACCTCGGCATCTGCCACCAGGCCGCCCGCACACAGCTTCTGGCGGGGATGATGGCTCTTCTCAATCATCAAGATGCGCGCAACCAGCTGCGGAGCAATTTGATGCAGTCGCAGGGCTGTCGAAAGTCCTGCCGGCCCCGCGCCAATGATGATGATATCTCTTTCCATGAGAATATTGTATTGAAATCAGACCCGCAAGTAAAGGCTCACTATTCAGCAAAAAAGCGGCCTTTTAGGGCCGCTTGATTTTCGATGAGTTACCTGCCTCGCAGGTCGGAAATTCTTACTTTTCCGCGGGTGGATTTCCTGCGTTTTCCTTGGGCTCGGCAGGCTTCTTGACCATCTTGCTTTTAATCTTTTGATCTTTCTTCTTTTTCTTTTCTAATTCTCTCTGGCGTTTTTCGTGTTTGTAATTTACCTGTGGCAATGGATTATCCTTTCAAGATGTTTATATGCTCAACAACTGAGCATTCGCTCTAATAAATACATTATGCCATAAAATCGCGCTTTTTAAGCCATTTCGTAGGGGAATATGCGCCTTTCACCGCTCGCTCTCCCAATCTTTTAGCATGGCCCGCACGGAACGAGTCATCTCAAGCGAAAATTCGGCGCTGAATTTGCGGCGATACATCGCCTGTCCCACGTTAATCGACCCTTCAATGCTGGCCCGCCCATTGAACATTTGCTCATGGCGCTGGCGGAACATTTCATCAAATTCGGATGTTTCCAGCCGTTGATAGCGGTTCTCAAATACGATGAACTTTTCATCAAAGCGTTTGGGCTGTTCACGATTAAGCTGCTGCTCGGTGGGATAGCCAAAACAAATCAGGCAGATCGGGAACGTATATTGAGGCAGGTTGAAAAGTTCGCGATGAGTCTCATACTGCTCCATGATATCGCCAATGTAGCAGGAACCAATCCCCAACGACTCAGCGGCCACCACCGCGCTTTGAGCCGCGATCAGCGCATCGCAGCACGCCAGCAACAGGTCGCCTTCAGCCGGTTTGCGCATTGCCTGGTTCTCCCGTTCACAGATTTCTTCCACGCCGCAAGCCACAAAATAATCCTGCCAGCGCTGGTAATCTGCCAGGAACAACCACACCATTGGCGCCCTGGCTATAAACGGCTGGTTATCACACGTTTGCGCCAGCCTGTCCTTCAACGCCTGCTCGGTCACATCCACAATCGAATACAGCATCATATTTCCTGCGGTGGGAGCGCGCAAACAGGCCTGCAGTATCTGGGCTTTTATCTCCGCCGGGATTTCTTTTTGCTCGTAAGCGCGGATGGATTTCCGTTTGAGTAAGACATCAAGTACAGTATTCATGGGCACACCCTCTAAAACAGCACATATTGCTTAAGAAATCGTTCCAGGGTTTCATAAAAATCAATGATCGTCTCTGTTTTTCGGAAACCGTGCCCCTCGCCCGGGTAGAGCTTGTAAACATGCGGCACCTTGTTGGCGCGCAGAGCCGCCACAATTTGCTCCGAATGTTGCGGAGGCACTACCTTGTCATCCGCCCCCTGGAACACCGCCAGCGGGTCTTTGATCTTTTCCACATGGAAAACCGGTGACCATTCTTTATAGCGCCCGGCGGCTTCTGGCAGGTTCCCAACCAGTGAGTCGTTATAACGTTCCTCAAATTTGTGTGTCCCAATCAGGATATCGAACAGGTTTGCCACGCCAAACAGGTTGACCCCCGCCTTGAAAACACCCGGAAAATGGATCAACGCATTGAGTACCGTGTATCCACCTGAAGAACCGCCCATAATGACCATCCGCTGCGGGTCAGCCAGCCCCAGGGCCGCCAGTGCCCCGGCTGCGCCTGCCGCGTCTTCGGTATCCAGCAGCCCCCATTTCTGGCGCAGCAAGAGCATGTAACTGCGCCCATACCCGCTGGACCCGCGGTAATTGACTTCCATATAAGCATAGCCGCGCGTGGCAAAGTACGCCGCTTCGGAATTATAACTATTCACCCTGGCCGAAGTCGGCCCTCCGTGAATATTGATTATCGCGGGCGGCAGCCCGTCACAGCGAAAGTGCGCTGAACACGGCGGGTAATACAGGCCAAACACCACTGTCCCATCCGGCGCATTCCATTCAATTGGGCGCGGTTCCGGCAGCTCTTCGGCGGGCACAATTTCACCTGAAGAACGCCGCTCAATCCGCGCCTGGCCGTTTTCATACGTTACCACGCGCGCAGGTATCCTGGAGGAAGACGCAATTAGCACCAACATCTCGCCGCTTGGTGATGCGGCGATCTGGCTGATCCAGGTGTAGGGGCTCAGATCCAACGCGCATGACTCCCCGGAAAGAATATCCGCGGCCCATAGCGTGCGCCAACCGCGCTCATTTTTCAAGTAATGAATCTGCCCAGAATCCGGTCTCCACGCAAAAAGCCGCATGCCCTGCGCCCAGGCCGGTTCCATCAAGGAAGCCTCTTTCACCAGGCTGCGTATTTGACCATTGACCATATCCAACAAGTACAGGCTGTCCCATTCGCCGTCATTCGCCAGAAAAGCCAGAAACCGACCGTCTGCCGAAAACTCCGGTTGGAAAACCGGCAGGTTCACTCCGCCCATTACTTCGCGTTTATCCACAAGCTGCCTATCCTGCAGCCGGGCAGTCATCAAGCGCGTGCCGTCCCACGGCATTTGTGGATGATCCCACTCAATCCAGGCAATCTGCTTTCCATTCGGGTGCCAGGCTGGCTGCATATAAAAATCCGCACCGCTGGCCAGCTTAACCGGAAAGCCCTTTCCTTCGCTGTCGATCAATGCCAGGCAGTCCGCGCCCTCATAGGTGTGCACAAAAAGCACCTGTCTGCCGTCCGGGGAAATTGCCGGTGAAGCGCAGTCCCCAAATCCGGGCGTGATTGGGTGGGGTAACCCGCCTTCCAGTTCGGTCCGGTAAAGCCTGCCCTTGCTGGCAAAAACAGCACAACCATTGCGCACTGTAAAATCACCACCGCCGTACCCCACACCGCCGCCAATTTTCAAACCGCCAGAGATGTCGCGTGCCGCATCCAGACCTTTTTTGACCATTAGAGCCGTCACACCATTGAGCGCTTCCAGCCAGACCAGGCTGCCGTCGCTGTCGAACTGGGCATCCTCCAGCCGCAGCTTTGCCCCCAGCATGGCCGGGGAAATAGGCGATTGCCACAATCCGAAAGCAAGTTTTTGTTTTTCTGTCACTGGATGTCCTTTTCCCGAAAATATACGATCATGTCCACATCACCCGGCGATTGACCAAAATCAGTCAACAGCACCGCCACTTCAGCGCGGTGCTGGGTGCCGTGGTTGATCATATGCACCAGCCCCTGCCAGAGAATGGTTTCCATGGGCTGGCCCTTCAGGTTTTTATAAGCAAAGGCGCGCTGCAAATCCGCATCGCTCAAGCCCGCCAGCCAGGCACGCATCTTGCCTTCTTCCACTAGCCAGGCAGCGCGTAAAACGCCCAGGTCGGGATACTCATCCCCACTCAGGGCGCTAGGTGAGAGACCTTCCTGGGCGCGCTTGCGCCATGCGCTTTCCGCGCCGAAAGCGTGCACCAGCGTGCCGCGCACCCCGCCAAAACTGAGGTTACCCGCTGCGTTGAATTGTTCAAGCGTCAGGCGCGCGGCTGCATTCAGGATGCGCGCGTTCGCCCAGTAGTTGTAATCCATCAAAGTTCGCAGATCGGAAATATTCATAGCGACCAACTCCGTTTTTTATAAATTTAAATAACCGCTAAAGATGTGGGCTCAGCTTGCTGACCAGCTTATCCTTGGGCATATAGCCGGTGCTGCGTTCCACCAATTTCCCATCCTTAAATAGCATCACGGTCGGAATCCCCATGATGCCGAACTGCATCAGTACATTCGGATTCTGGTCAGCATCACATTTAACAACTTTTACCCTGCCGTCCCAGTCCTCGGCCAGCTGCTTGATGATGGGATCCACCATTTTGCAAGGGCCGCACCATGTCGCGGTAAAATCCACCACTACTGGCATCGTCGCATCGAGTACTTCACTTTTAAAATTTTCTTCGGTTACATAAGAAACTTCAGTCATAACTACCTCCTATTTTTGGTAATCTTATCACGGCAAAGTAAGAGCCGCATAAAAATTTAATCTTAAATCTGCACGCTGTTTAAAAATTGCTTCCGTTTCATCTGCAATTCTCAATATGGTTTTAGATGTATACAAATAGCCACCTTGGCTCAGCTTATGGAAGCGAAATAGCCATTTTCATCCAGTATTTCTCATTTTCTTGCCTCAAAATGATGTCGAATAGCGCAAGCAGGAGGGGCTGACAGCTTGAGAGACTGGGGAGCCAGGCTCCCCAGTCTCTCAAAAATAGATTTTCCCCTTTCCCGCACAACCCGCACGACGAAAAATTATTCTTGCCAGCGGGAAAGGGGGCAGGGGGATAGGGCGCAAGTACCACCGCAATCATACAAATATCCAAATTAAAAATTGCTTCCGTTTCTTGCTTGCCATTTTCACCCGAATCCGTTTATAATATTTTCCTGCCCAGGGCGGGTAGCTCAGTTGGTTAGAGCATTGCGTTGACATCGCAAAGGTCGTAGGTTCGAGTCCTATTCCGCCCACACAATTCCATCACTGCCATGACCGGGACGAGTAAGCGGTTCAAGAGCTGACAGGGAGAACAGGCCAATGACTGAAAGCCTGTTCCAGCCAATACCGCCCAAAACCACCCGCGAGCGCGACCCTGAAATCTGCGGAGAGTAAGGCGAACGGTTGGCCCCGTTATAGGCTCCAAGAGATGCCGTTTTCTAACGGTAATCTGGGTGGAACCGCGTGAGCAAAACTCTCGCCCCAGCAATGGGCGAGAGTTTTTTTATTTTCCCCGCGTGGGGAAGGATGTATGCCATGCCTGACGACCACACTGTCACTCTATGGCGGCCCGCTTGTCATTAGTCCTCTATCGAGGCTGTGCCGCCCGGCGGGTTCGCTGTTGATTTGGCGGCACTTAAGCCACTCGTTTAACACACAAGGAGATCAAAATGTCTCAAGAACGCTATGAAGATACGCAGCTTTACCGCATCCGTCACTCGGCCGCCCACGTCATGGCGCAGGCCGTGCTCGAGTTTTACCCGGAAACGAAGTATACGATCGGTCCGCCGGTGGAAAATGGTTTTTACTACGATTTTGACCTGCCCCAGTCCGTAACGCTCGAAGACCTTGAAAAAATCGAAAAGCGCATGCGCCAGATCGTCGCCGGGCAGCACAAGTTTGAGAAAAAAGTGGTTTCCGCCGAGGAAGCCCGCCAGGTATTTAAAGACCAGCCCTATAAACTGGAACTGATCGATGGGCTGGAAAAGGGCGGTCTGGACGAATACGGCAACCCGCTCAATGAAAAGCCCGAAATTTCGCTCTACCAGAGCGACACGTTCACCGATCTCTGCCGCGGCCCTCACGTGGAAAATACCAAGCAGATCAACCCGTCCGCCTTCAAGCTCACCTCCATCGCCGGAGCCTATTGGCGCGGCGATGAAAAGAACAAGATGCTGACGCGCATCTACGGCACCGCCTGGGAAAAGCCCGACGAGTTAAAACAATACCTGCAAATGCTCGAAGAAGCCAAAAAGCGCGATCACCGCAAGCTCGGCAAGGAACTCGACATCTTTTTCTTCGATGACGAAGTCGGCCCAGGTCTGCCGTTATGGATGCCCAACGGCGGCATCATGATCGAAGAGCTTGAAAAACTCGCCAAGGAAATGGAAGACAAGGCCGGTTACAGCCGGGTGCGCACGCCCAACCTGACCAAGGAAGACCTCTTTATTCGCTCTGGCCATTTGCCCTACTACGCCGAAAGCATGTACCCGCCCATGGAACTGGAAGGCGTGAAATACTACGTCAAGCCCATGAACTGCCCCATGCACCATAAGATTTTTGGCTCCCGCCCGCGTTCTTATCGTGACTTACCCATCCGCCTGGCCGAATACGGAACCTGCTACCGTTACGAAAAATCCGGCGAACTGTTTGGCCTGATGCGCGTGCGCTCCATGCAGATGAACGATGCCCATATTTACTGCTCCGAAGAACAATTCGAATCGGAATTCATGGGCGTGGTCGATCTGTACAAGAAGTATTTCGAGTTGTTCGGAATCGGCAAATATGTCATGCGCCTGTCCCTGCACGGCAAGGCCGGTCTGGGCAAGAAGTACGTCGACAACCATCGCCTGTGGCTCAAAACGGAAGACATGGTGCGGCGCGCCATGATCAACGGCAATGTGCCCTTTGTCGAAGTCGAAAACGAAGCCGCCTTCTATGGTCCAAAGATAGATGTGCAGATCTGGAGCGCCATCGGCCGCGAATTCACGCTTGCCACCAACCAGGTCGATTTTGCCGTACCCGAACGCTTCGACCTGAAATTCGTCAACAAGGAAGGCGCGGATGAAATTCCCCTCTGCATTCACCGCGCCCCGCTCGGCACGCACGAACGCATGATCGGCTTCCTGATTGAGCACTATGCGGGCGCGTTCCCCATCTGGCTTGCGCCAGAGCAGGTGCGCGTCATCCCCATCACGGACGGGCAGAATGAATATGCCACGCAGATCGCAGCCCAACTGCGCGAGCAGGGTGTGCGCGTCAGTGCAGACCTGAACTCAGACCGCATGAACGCCAAGATCCGCTCTGCGCAATTGATGAAAGTGCCCTACATGCTGGTTGTGGGCGAAAATGAACGCACTGCCGGAACGGTCTCACTGCGCGGCCGCGATGGCAGCCAGAAGAACAACATGACCGTCGCCGAATTCGCAGCGCAGGTTCTCGATCGTATCGCCCGGCGCTCCAGCGAACTTTAAGCCACGCAGCTCTTTTTAGCAAAAACACCCAACTCACTTATGAGTTGGGTGTTTTTGCTAACGCACCTCTCTATCCAAACGAAATTCCCAGGTCATGCGCCGTCAGGACAATATCCGAATCCATCGGCACCATCTTCATCTTGCCCATGGCCTCTTCAATCGGAACATATTTAACCATCGGAGGGTCGAGCGCCACCATCACGCCAAACTGACCTTCTTCCAGCCCGCGCACAGCCGCCGCGCCAAAACGTAAGGCAGTCAACCGGTCAAACGAGGTGGGCGAGCCTCCCCGCAGCAAGTGACCCAGCACCACCACGCGTGTCTCCTTGCCAGAAATCGCATGGATCTCTGCTGCCACTTTCTCTCCAACACCGCCCAGCCGCTCGGCGCGCCCGGCTTCATGTTCCACCACCGAAACCCCGCCGCCAATCGGAGTGGCGCCTTCTGCCACAACCACAATGGTAAACTTGTTGCCGCGCGCATCGCGTTCCTTGATCTTGTCAACCACCTTGTGAATATCATACGGGTGCTCTGGGATCAGGATCACATCTGCAGAACCAGCCACGCCCGAATGCAGCGCGATCCAACCCGCATACCGTCCCATCACTTCCACCACCATCACACGCCCGTGAGACGCCGCAGTCGAATGCAGTCGGTCAAGCGCCTCCGTGGCAAACCCAACCGCGGTATCAAAACCGAAAGTAACGTCCGTTTTGTCCAGGTCATTGTCGATAGTCTTGGGCACCGAAATCAGTTTCAACCCTCTCTTGGCGAGCACATTCGCAATCGCCAGCGAGCCGTCACCGCCTACGGTGATCAACGCATCGATGTGATGCAGTCGAAAGCTGCGCACAATTTCATCCGTGCGGTCCACTTCTTCCACGTTTCCATCCGGCCCAATGATCGGGTATTTCAGTGGATTATTACGATTGCTGGTGCCCAGGATCGTTCCACCCAGGTGGGTGATGCCGCTCACTCTTTCGCGGGTCAACGGGATCAAACCTCCATCCGGATATTCTTCCGGCAGCAGCAGCCCGTGAAAGCCGTCGCGCACCCCGTACACTTCCCAGCCGCGCTTGATGGCAGAAAGTGCCGACGCGCGAATGACCGCATTCAAACCGGGCGCATCACCGCCGCCGGTGCTGATCGCAATTTTTTTAATTGTTGGTGTTTGATTGATAACCATCTGGATTCTCCGTACAAATCAGTTTCAAAAATAGGATAAGTCAGGTTTTTACTTCAGCAGTAGATTATAGTACGAAATCGATCGGCTGTCCTTTTGGAATGCTGCCGGTTTACAAACGCAATATCCAGGCTCGGATGGGCTTCCCAGCGCTGATTGCTCCCTGCTGACCTGCGCGAAAGCTCTAAAACCAATATTCTTAACCGCCACAGACGATCTTCCAGCAATTCTCATTATGGCTTTAGCGATATACGAATAGCCATCACCGCGAAGCTCATGGAAACCAAATAGCCATTTTCACCCGGCATTCCTTATTTTCTCGCCTAAAAATGATCTCGAATAACGCAAGCAAGACGGGCTGAGAGCTTGAGAGACTGGGGAGCTTAGCTCCCCAGTCTCTCAAAAAAAGATTTTCCCCTTTCCCGCACACCCCGCACGACGAAAAATTATTCTCGCCAGCGGGAAAGGGCGCAGGGGGATAGGGCGCAAGTACCACCGCAATCATGTAAATATCCATATTGAGAATTCCTGACGATCTTCTTAAAAAGTTGACGCTCTGCAAGGGATGTGTTATCATCCGTCCGCTCAAATGCCAGCCAAATAGGGCTGGTTACGTGTTATTTCATTGAAGGAGAAGCATATAGCCGAGCAAGAGTTCCGAGTTAATGAGGCCATCCGGGTTCCGGAAGTGCGCCTGATTGGTCCGACGGGTGACAACGTGGGCGTTGTTCCCATCCGTCAAGCGATTCAAATCGCACGCGATGCCGATATGGACCTCGTGGAAGTATCACCCAATGCTGCTCCTCCCGTCTGTCGCATATTGGATTTTGGTAAATTCCTGTACGAGCGCGAAAAGAAAGACCGTGAAGCCAAAAAAGCCCAGGTCAAGATCGAAGTCAAAGAAATTCGGCTCCGACCAAAAACCAACGAAGCTCACCGCGGTTTCAAAGTCGATGATGCGCGCCGCTGGCTGAACCAGGGCCACAAAGTTCGCGTGACCATCAAGTTCCGCGGCCGCGAAATGGACTACCCTGAGATCGCGCTTGAAGATCTGCGCGAAATCGCCCAGTCCCTCGCAGACGTAAGCATCATTGAACAATCTCCGATGATGGAAGGCCGCACCATGCTCGTCGTGCTCGGACCCTCCAAAGTCAAACCGGTTGTAAAAGAAATAAAACCCGAATAGCCGGTAAAAGTCTTCGGGAATGCAGGTCAGTTTCTCAGAGTGAACTCCCGCGGGAGAACGTCTCACCGTGGTTAATTTGTCTGAAAGGAGTAAGCCGCTGTGCCCCAAAAGCCAAGATCTGGAAAGTTCAAGCTCAAGACCCACAAGGCGACGTCGAAACGTTTTCGCCAGACCGCGTCTGGGATGCTGGTTCGTACGAAGGGTGGCAAGAGCCATTTACGCCGCCATACTTCCAAGCGCACCAAAGCGCAGTTCCTCGAAATGATCCCCGTCAACGGACGCGGAATCATCAAGCGCATTCGTCGTCTCGTGCCGAATCTTAAGTAGGCAATCGTATCCGATTTTTTTTAATTTGCGGCTACCGGGTGTATGCAACTGGCAGGCAGGGTAACTCTCGACGGAGTACCCAACCACCGACGCCCGGAGGTTTGCAGGAGGTTTGAAACATGCGTGTAAAAGGTGGTCCGCAAGGACATCTGCGCCACAAAAAAGTTTTAAAGATTACCAAGGGCCAACGCGGCACCCGTCACTTCCTCTTTAAGCGCGCCAGCGAGGCGATGCTCAAGAGCATGTGGTATGCAACCCGCGATCGCCGCACCCGCAAGCGTGACTTGCGCAAGCTGTGGATTGCCCGTATCAATGCCGCAGCCCGCCTAAACGGCTTAAGCTACAGCCGTCTGGTCTCTGCAATGAAGAAAGCCAACATCATGCTCAACCGCAAAATGCTGGCCGACCTGGCCGTGCGCGATCCCCAGGCTTTTGCCGCGGTGGTTGCCCAGGCCAACCAGTAAATAAAACTGAAACACAAAAGGACGGCTTCGCGCCGTCCTTTTTGATTTAATGATCAAAGCGCCAATGGCTTTAAACCTGCAGCCTTTTTCTTAATTCCTGATGATGTGCAAGCATCTCTTTTGTGTTCATGTCAAACTCTTGAGCCTTCTCCAGAGCTTTTTGAGCGATTGCTTCCAATTCAATCAAGGTGATGAAATTGCTTTGGATGAGAAAAATGATATCGTCAAAATCAGTATCAAAACCGCGCTCCAATTTACTCAGGGCAATGCTGTACGGATCGGCTATAACCACTTCAGGATTGCCAAATTTGCCAATGGAAATAGTACGAGAATCGCGCCATCAGGAATTGGAATGAACCGATCCAGAGGTACTGCTTCCATGTAGATCTTCAATTCTGATGCAATTTGAAGAATCGTTTTGTGAAATTCATTGGGGTTGATATCATCGCAATAAAATCGATATCGATTGTTGACCGAGGGCTGCCTGGCAAAGATAAAGCACATCCCCCTAACAAGATGATTTTTGATGATACAGGTACTGAATTTCCGATGGTAAGTAAAATACTTTTGATCTGGAGATTATCCATTTTTTATTGTATTGTTTGACTTTTCCCGAAGCCATATTTGGGCCGCGTGTTGATACGTTCCCAACCAGTTTATATAAGATTGACTGAGCAGCTGATGTCTGACTGCCAAAGCTCTCAGGCACTCGTCAGGATCGGATTGGGTTTCCAATTGCAGTTCTTTTGAAAATAAATCAGGAAGTTCAAGCTTGTTTTCAATTGAAAATAAGAATTTTCTTTGAAAATAAACCGCTGCTGTGTAATAACATAGTAGTGTTAAGCGCTCCGGGGTAAGCAGTTTTCTGTCAGTCTGTGGAACAACCTTTGCGAATCAAGGATGATCTAAAAATAGCGGAATAAGAGACAATCTCAAACGCGCTTCTTTGCTTTGGGAAATCGCTCTGATCAACATGGCAGGATGTTTATGAATTGTTTCTGGCGTGTAACTTCCTCCCATGACAAAATTAATGCCCAAAAAGCGCAGAGCATTAGCAAGCTGATCTCCCTGAATGGTTGTTTCCGATCTCATAATAACAATATTATACCTTGTGCCCCTTGGGTACATTTAATAACTTCCCGGGTTTGACGCGCTTTTTCTCAAATGCCACCTTAACCGTCCCACACGGCTCACCACCGCCCGGCGGCAGCAGCGCCTCATCCTCCGCCGCCACCCAGATAAACAGCGGCTTTGAATGACTCTGCTGATAAGCCTTCACCTTGTAACGCCGCACTTTCAACCCGCAATCCATCAAGACCTGCTCAAAAACCTTGCTCGCCTCCGTCGACCAGACCGCCAGCACACCCTCTTTGCGCAGCGCCCCCCGGCAGGCCGCAATTCCAGCCGCACTGTACAGCCGTTGATTGCCCGCATCCGTCATCGCATTCGGCCCATTATCAACATCCATCAGAATCGCATCGAACCTGCCGCCCGATTGTGCGATCAGCGCAAAGATATCGCCAATCACCAGCTCCGTACGCTCATCCTCCAGCGCCAGCCCGTTGAGCTCCTTCAGAAACTCCCTGTTCCAGTTCACCACCTCCGCCAGCAACTCACTCACCACCACCTTCGCATCCGCTCCCAGGCTGTCCAGCGCCTGGCGCAGGGTATACCCCATGCCCAACCCGCCGATCAGCACGCACGGTGCAGCGCGACCAAACAAATGCATACAGCCCAACCGCGCCAACTCCTGCTCCGACTCATGCTGGCGGCTGTTCATTAATTCCAGCCCGTTGATCTTGATCGAAAAATCCCGGTCATGCTGGTACAGCTCCATCTTCCCGCCGTCCGGAGTCTGTGTTGTGGCAAGTTTAATATGTGGTTTCATAAAGGTCCCATCTCAGCCAGTCTCTAAAAAGACAGCACCGCTTGAGTGCGTACTCAAACGGCGCCTGACTCACCAAACCGTTAGAGCGGATAGGGCAAGCTGTTTAAGATTATAGTCCATTTATTCAGATGCGGGGGTATATTGCCCCGGTGTCTGTATCGCCCAACCTCACGCCACCTCCCGACCTCTCGGCAGCTCCTTCTGCTGCTGCTGAATAAACGCCGCCTCCAGCGCCTGGTAGATCGAACGCACCTCAATGATCTGAATATTCTCGGGCCACGGCTCACCCTTGCGTAGCCGCCGCGGCACAATCGCCGTCTTAAAACCCAGCTTCTGCGCCTCGCGCAGCCGCGCCGGCATCTGGCCCGGCAAACGCAGCTCACCCGCCAGACCGATCTCACCGATCAAAACCGCATCCGCGCGCAAAGACACATCCTTCATCGAAGAAGCCACCGCCGCCGCGATCGCCAGATCCGCCGCCGGTTCCTCGATCTTCATCCCCCCCACCACATTCACAAAAATATCCTGCTCACCCAGCTTGATGCCCACCCGTCGCGTCAGAACCGCAGTCAGCATCAGCAGGCGGTTATAGTCCACCCCGTTTGGCGTCCGCCGCGCATTCCCAAACTGCGCCGCCGAAGTCAGCCCCTGCACTTCCACCAGCAGCGGGCGCGTGCCCTCCATTGTCACCGCGATCGCCGAGCCGGGCGCGTTGATCATGCGCTCCGCCAGGAAAGCTTCTGACGGGTTCGGCACTTCCACCAGCCCGCGCTCGCGCATCTCAAAGACCCCCACCTCAGCGGTTGCCCCAAAACGGTTCTTGACCGAACGCAGCAAGCGGTAAGCCTGAAAGCGGTCGCCCTCCAGGTACAGCACCGTATCCACAATATGCTCCAGCACCCGCGGCCCGGCAATCACGCCTTCCTTGGTCACATGCCCGATCACAAACACCGAAACCCCGCTCGACTTCGCCAACTCGCGCAGCCTCGACGAACACTCGCGCACCTGCGTCACCGACCCGGCCGAAGAATCCAGCTCGGGCAGGTAAACCGTCTGTATCGAATCGACAATCAACAACCCGGGCTGCACCTCGCGGTTATGCTCCAGGAGCGTGGTCAGGTTGGTCTCTGTAACCAGGAATAAATTTTCTGGCAGTTTACCGCCCGGCTCCATCAGGCGGTCAGCCCGCATCTTGATCTGGCGCTCCGACTCCTCACCCGAAACATACAGGATGCGCTGAGTTTTGGCCATCTCCATCGCCATTTGCAGCATCAACGTGGATTTTCCGATCCCCGGGTCGCCGCCCACCAGCACAATCGAACCGGGTACAATCCCGCCCCCCAGTACCCGCGAAAATTCACCAATTGGCACAAACATGCGCGGCTCGGCGTCCGTAGCGATCTCGCCAATCCGGCGCGGCGCAGTCCGTCCGGTTAACCCGCGCCCCGCGTTGGGCGATTTTGCCAGGAGTTCTTCCTGGATGATTTCCTCGACCATGCTGCTGAACGACCCGCACTGCGGGCATTTACCCATATAAGAGGCGGAAACACGTCCGCACTCCTGGCAAACATAACGCGAGTAAGATTTAGGCATTGTCAAATTCCTATACTAAATGCGCGCACTAATGAAAAGCATCTACACACCCATCAGAGAACGCAGAGAAAAACAAAAAATATTCAAAACCACTTACAACCAAAGTATAACAGAATTTTTGTTCTGAAAATTGACGCTTATCGAGTCACTTGTGGGGCAATCATAGGATTGGCATAGGGTTCCCGTCAAGCAGCGCAGTTGCTGGCGTGATAAAGTAAGAGAGTAAAGTGTTTCTCTTCTCCTCCTTTGAAAAGAGAGCCGGGGTCGGCGTCCCCGGCTCTCTTGATTCTCCGGGGGCTTTTTGTTATATAATGCAGGCTCTTTGCCAGAATCAACGCAGCTGATTATTCCAGCCGTTGACACAATCTCAACTGGCCGGGCATGCTTCATAAACCTCGCAACGAAGGACAAAAAAGTGAAGAAAGAGACAAAATTGGGCACCCTGCCGTTTTTTGGCGGACTGAGCTTTTCCTTCGTACCATCCGCACTGCTTGGATTCCTGCTGATATGGGCAATATTAAGTGCGGTTGTAGTGTACTGGCTGCATTATCCCCTGCTTACCGCCGTGCTTTTGGGCCTTGCAGCCACCACCCTGCACTGGCTCTCGGAATTTCTGCACAACCTGGGGCATGCCTGGGCAGCACATCGAACCGGCTACCCCATGACCGGCATCCGCTTCTATGCAGTGCTGGCCGCCTCGCTTTATCCCCCTGACGAACCGGCTTTGCCCGGCCGTGTGCATATCCGCCGCGCCTTGGGCGGGCCCATCATAAACGCCTGCCTCAGCCTGCTGATCGCCTCGTTGTTCCCATCCCTGTCCATTACAGCCAGATCTTCAACAGCCAGAAAACGAGCATGCCCGCTGTGATCGTCCAGATCACGTTTTTGGTGCGGTAAGCCACTACCGTGGCAATTATTCCGGCGATCAGCCGCGGGTTGAAGGGCGAAAGCGCCAGTGAGTTGTTGAGATAACCCAACTCCGGGGCGATAATCGCGCTCAACGCCGCTATCGGCACAAATCGCAGCGCCCGCTGAAACATGACCGGCAGCTTGATGCGCTCCATCAGTGCAATAAAGCTCAGGCGTGTTGCAAAGGTCAGCAAACCCAGCGAGATCATCACCAGCCAGATGCTCATTTCTTCTCGCTCCACAATCCGGCGGCAATCGCCACAAAGGTGGCAGCGATCAATCCCAGCTTGAAGGGTAAGCCAAAAAACAATAGCGCTGCCACACTGGCAACGATGGCAGTAAACGTACTCGAACGATCCTTTAATCCCGGCACAACCAGTGCAATAAACGTCAGCGGCAGCGCGAAATCCAACCCCCAGGCCGCCGGGATCTGTGCCCCCAGGAAGATACCCACCCCGGTGCTGATCTGCCAGGAAGTCCACAAAGTCAGGCCGCTGCCCGCCAGGAACCAGTGTTTATTCGTCAGGTCGCCGGGTTCCTGATAATGAATGATGCTGACCGCGTAGGCTTCATCTGTCAGCAGATAGGCCAGGGCTGCCTTCCAACGCAGCGGTAAATGCCGCATATATGGCGCGAGCGATGCGCTGTAAAGTGCATGCCGCAAATTGATCACAAAACCGGTCAGGATGATGATCAGCCCCGGTGTGACAGCACTGATCAGTTTGGCCGTCATAAACTGTGACGAACCGGCAAAGACAACCGAGGACATGGCCTGCGCGTCCAGCGGGCTCAACCCGGCACTCAGCGCCAGGATGCCGTAGATCATGCCAAAAGGAACAACGCCAAACAAAATTGGCAGTTCACCGCGCACGCCGAGCCAGAATTCACGTGATGGTGTGGGGGCTTGGGTTAAAGTTTCCATAAAGTCTGGCAATTATATGCAGAAAGTGATCTTTCCGAGGGGGAAAATGCAGATAAATTTTAAAAATTTGTATCTCACAAACCACCGAACTTTTTACGGCATAACTCGCAGAGACCGCTCAAAAAATTTGGTCTTCTCTGTGGACTTTGCGAGCTCCGCGCTGAAAGCTTCTGGTTTTTGATCTCAAATGAAACATCCCTTATTGCTTTTAGGGGTTGTAATGTAAAATAGGCCATTCCCGCTTTTGGAGACCCCATGAACCCTTTTCTTGCCCTGGTTTTAACCTTTGTTGCCGCAACGGGCTGGCTGCGCCTGATGGATTTCTTTGCCCACCAGGGTTGGATTGAAAGCCGGTTGAGCCGCAAGATCATCCACATCGGCACCGGCCCGATCTTTGTCTTGTGCTGGTTGTTCTTCCCGGATGTGTGGTACGCACGCTGGCTGGCTGCGTTGGTCCCCTTTGCCATCACTGTCCAGTTCGCCCTGATTGGCTTTGGCATTCTCAAGGATGACGATTCGGTAAAAGCCATGTCGCGCAGCGGTGACCCAAAAGAAATCTTGCGCGGCCCCTTATATTACGGCCTCATGTTTGTAGCCCTCACCATCATCTTTTGGAAGGATTCGCCGGTTGGCATCACCGCGCTGCTGATGATGTGCGGCGGCGACGGCGTGGCCGATGTCGTCGGTCGGCATTTCACCTCCCCCCGGCTATTCCACAGCCCGCAAAAATCAGTCGCGGGTTCTGCGGGCGTCTTCTTTGGCGGCTGGATCATGACCGCTCTGGTGCTCGCCATCTATTCCTGGTTGGGGTTTTTTACCGCACCCTTCAGCAGCTTTCTGCTGCCCATCACCCTTATCGCAATCGCCTCAACCCTGGTCGAATCCTTGCCCCAAAAAGACGTGGATAACATCACCGTCACCGTGACAGCCGCGATTTTGGGCTGGTTTTTGTTCCGTTAACGCCGCAGGGCATGGCGAGAGGCCGTGCTCTGCTCTTGTTCGTGCCTCATAGCATTTTACTCGTGTCCGTCATCTTGTTGTAAGATCATTACCTTGTACGCTTCAGCGTACTGCATCCCCTTTTCCTTGCCTTCTTCCGCCGCCCACTCACGGATCATCTTTTCCGGATCCCAATCGCGCAGCTGGCTGGTGTGTTTCTTGAGCGCGGCAATTTTCAGCTCAATGCTCCCGCTGATATCCACCCACACATCCGGCTTTTCGGGGCCGTGCAAGTACAGACGCTTAACATTGTGCGGCTCCAGTCCCTCGGCCAGCAAATCTGCAAAAACCAATCGTGACCCTGCGGAAGGGAAAACTGCATACGTGGCAAGCTGCGCAGCGGCGCGGTGATCGGGGTGGTTAATATACCCATTTCCATAAAAAACCCCCTGTGGATCGCCAGTCACCACCACATCCGGCTTGTAAATGCGAATGTGCCGGGTCACTTCCTTGCGCAGCGCCACCGTCGGTTCCAACTCGCCATCCGGCAGCCGCAAGTAGATCGTCTTGCGGATACCCAGCAACTCATTTGCCGCGCTTTGTTCCTTCTCTCGGATATCGGTCAAAATGGGCTTGTAGTTGGCGTCATGCTCCGGATCGTTCGACCCGCCGTCGCCGCTCGTCAGGATCAGCGAAATCACTTCACAACCCGCCTGTGCCCACCTGGCCAGCGTGCCCGCCACGGAAAACTCCTGGTCATCAGGGTGTGCATGAATACTCATCGCGATGCGAGGCATAAATTCAGGATTTAAAACAGCAGGTTCTTCAGACATACTTCTTGCTCCTTGAGGTTTAACAGGTACAAGCCTGTTCGATTTCGGATATTTATAGTCTAATTTTAGCAGAGAATCAACTCAGAAACAAATCCCCCAAATCCACATCCGCCTCTATTGGCAGGAAATCGCCGCGAAATTTACATTATAAATAGTTGCCGGGCCGTCAGCCGTTGTAAATACAAAAGTTTTGTTATCGATAAACCCCACATACATGCCCTTCGGGATCCGAATAGTGGCTGGTTTTCCGGTGGTGATCATTTGCCACGATTCAGGCTGGCTGCCAGGCTGCCAGCCAGCAGCATCTCCGCCAAATAGCTTGGCCGCATTTGTCGAATTGGTCGGACACCGTGCGTAATCTGGCCCTACATTTTCAACCCGCAGGGGTGAGCCCTTCATAAACTCAGGTTTGACAATATCCGGCAGGCTGTTCAGTGCCACCAATGGCATACTTGGCTGGCTTGCGCCTTGTGGGCTTCCCCGCCCTTGCGATAATTGGTTGTCGATCTGGCTGCTCGTAAAGGCCAGACCCCCTAAAAATATTGTCATGACCAAAAGCAGGGTGATAACCCCTAGCACCCACAGCTTACCTTTTTGCTGCTTCTCATCTTGCTCCGACCACTTCTTCAGCTTAAGCGCGGCTGCCTCCACCTGCTCTTTGGTGGCGCCGTTCTGGATCAGCATAAATCCGATCATCTTGGGCTTGTTGCCCATCTTATACAATGACAGCATGCGGTTCCATACATCTTCATCGGAGAGCGCTTCTCTCGCTGCCGGGATTGCTTTTTGCTGTTTGACCAGGTTGCGGTTTTCCATAAGGTTGCGCAAGGTGGCAGGTTGTACCCAGTTGTAACGCAGCTCGTCTTCCACAAAACCCAATTCCTCAGGGATGTTCTTTAGACGAATAATTCCGCTGCTCTTTTCTATTTCAAAGGATAGGTCACAGGAAGAACACAATAGATAATCCGGGCTTTTGGATAAATGCATCACCTGTAAAGAACTCTTGCCGCACATAGGACAACGCCCCTTCGCTCCCCAGGCATCCGGAATATCCTGGCGAGGAAAAAGGTCTGTTCTCCTTCGGTTGTCATCAATACTCACATAGCCTCCAGATCATATTATTATTGTACTCAGGTTTGTGAAATTTAGCGCTTGGTATTGATGCTTTTTTCACCCTTCTCTGCAAAAATTCGATTACAAAAACGTAAAGACTTGTTAAAAATAACGCCAAATGTGCGTTAATAAAAATCCCCAAACCTGTAAAGATTTGGGGATTTCTTCATAAAAAATGTGTGAATTAACGCAGCAAGTTGCGCAATACTGTCTGCAAAATTCCACCGTTGCGGAAGTAATTTACCTCAACCGATGTGTTCAGCAAAACCTTGGCCTGAAACTCGATCACCTGGCCGCCTGGCTTGTGCGCGCGCACCATTGCCAGGCTCTGCGGAGTCATGTCATCTCTCAGCCCTTCAATCTCAAATGTCTCGCTGCCGGTCAGCCCCAACCCTTCAACGTTCTGACCTTCCACAAAACGCAGCGGCAAAATACCCATCCCTACCAGGTTTGACCGGTGAATGCGCTCGAATGACTCGGCAATCACCGCTTTTACCCCTTGCAGCATAGGCCCCTTGGCCGCCCAGTCGCGGCTCGAGCCGGTACCGTATTCCTTGCCCGCCAGCACAATCGTAGGTACCCCGGCTTCCTTATACTTCATAGCCGCGTCGAAAATCGTCATTTCCTGAGTGGAGCCATCCGCGTCAAAATACTTTGTCAGGTTGCCCTCTTTTGGCGCTACAAGGTTGTTCTTAATCCGGATGTTGGCAAATGTGCCGCGCGCCATCACCAGGTCATTGCCGCGCCGGGCGCCGTACTGGTTGAAATCCTTGGGCTCCACACCTCGCTTCTGCAAAAACAGGCCAGCCGGGCTGTCCGCTGCGATATTACCAGCCGGTGAAATGTGGTCGGTGGTGATCGAATCACCAAAGATACCCAGTACGCGCGCGTCGTTGATATTTGTAATCGAAGGCACATTCATGCTCAGGTTCTGGAAGTAAGGCGGGTGATGAATATAGGTCGATTCATTGTTCCACTCAAACAGCTCTCCTCCCGAAACCTTGATATCTTTCCACATCTGCGGCCCTTCAAAGACGCTGGCGTACCGCTCGGTAAACATTTCAGTCCGCACATGCGCGGTAATTGCTTCGGCAATTTCGGCGCTGGAAGGCCAGATATCCTTCAGGTAGACCGGGCCGGAAACACCCTGTCCGATCGGTTCATTATCCAGGTCAATATCTACTGTGCCAGCCAGCGCATACGCTACTACCAGAGGCGGCGAAGCCAGGAAGTTAGCCTTGACCAGTGGGTGTACGCGTCCTTCAAAGTTGCGATTCCCCGATATTACTGCCGAAGCAACCAGGTCTGCGCTCGTGACTGCCTTCGCCACCTCGCCCGGCAGCGGGCCGCTGTTCCCAATACAGGTGGTGCAGCCGTAGCCAACGACGTCAAAACCCAATTGCGCCAGCGGTTCAATCAAACCGGCGGATTTAAGATATTCTGTGACTACCCGCGAGCCGGGTGCCAGGCTCGTTTTAACATACGGCTTTACTTTCAAGCCTTTTGCCAGCGCTTTGCGCGCCAGTAAACCGGCCCCGATCAACACAGATGGGTTGCTGGTGTTGGTGCAGGATGTTATCGCTGCAATAACCACTGCACCGTGTTTAATTTTCACAGAATCAGGCCCAAACACAGCCTCTCGGGCCAGGGCAGCCTCTGAAAGCTCGTAACCGCGTTCCTTCACAGGCGCTTTGAGTGCCTGTGCAAATGTCGTTTTCATATCTGCCAGGGCTACGCGGTCCTGTGGGCGTTGGGGACCCGCCAGCGAGGGCACTACTGAACCGAGATCAAGTTCAAGTGTATCGGTAAACTCTGGGTCTAGAGAGGTGGCGTCCCGGAATAAACCCTGTGCCCGGCAGTAAGCTTCAGTCCGTTCGAGCACATCGGCAGGCCGGCCGGTTAATGCCATGTACCGCAAGGTCTCGGCATCCACCGGGAAGAAACCAATGGTTGCGCCGTATTCGGGAGCCATGTTGGCAATTGTGGCGCGATCTGTCAGTGACATCGCATCCAGCCCGGGGCCAAAGAACTCCACAAACTTATCAACCACGCCTTTTTTGCGCAGCATTTGGGTTACTGTCAGCACCAGGTCGGTGGCGGTAATTCCGTTGCGCAACTTGCCAGACAGCTTGAAACCGATCACATCCGGCAGCAGCATATCCATCGGCTGGCCCAGCATAACCGCTTCGGCTTCAATACCACCTACGCCCCAGCCAACCACGCCCAGACCATTGATCATGGTTGTATGCGAGTCTGTACCCACCAGGGTATCGGGGAAGGCATACGTCTCGCCATCCTCTGCACGTGTAAAGACCACTTCCGATAAATACTCCAGGTTGACCTGGTGAATGATGCCCGTCATAGGGGGCACAACACGGAAATTCTTGAAGGCTTTCTGGCCCCACTTTAGGAACTCATAACGCTCGCCGTTGCGATGGAACTCAACTTCGGCATTGCGTGTGGCTGCATCTGCCGCTGCAAAGAAGTCAACCTGTACTGAATGGTCAATCACCAGATCCACCGGTACCAGCGGGTTGATCTTTTTCGGGTCACCCCCCAGGCGGGCTACTGCTGTTCGCATCGCAGCCAGATCCACTACCGCCGGCACACCGGTGAAATCTTGCATCACCACGCGAGCAGGCAGAAAAGGAATACCGGGCCGCTCTCCCTGCGGCTTCCAGGCTGCAATATTGGTAACATCCTGCGCTGTGATCTCGTTATCATTGCACTGGCGCAGCGCAGCTTCCAGAATAACGCGCACTGAGTAAGGCAGTTTGGCCAGTTTTACCAGGCCAGCCTTTTCCAATGCGTCCAACCGGAAAATCACATAGTCGCCGTGGCTTGTTTTTAACGTATCACGAGAAGAAAAGAAATCTTGTTTCATACAAACTCCTTTGGTTTTTGGTCATAACAAAAAACACCTTTGTGCGTTTTGTGACCGTGTGGCGAATAAATGCACAACACTTTCACAAAAGACCCAAAGGTGCGCCTTTGCCGTCCTTTGTAACAGAACATAGGGAAACCGCTTTACTTATTGAGCTCTTTTTTGAGCGCATCAACCAACTTCTTTTTTTCAACATCCGGCAAGAAAGCTGCTTGAGCCCCGGCCAGTATACGTTGCTTGAGAACATCTCTCGGGATTTTCAAATCTTCCACAGCCACGCGGTATTCGTTGCCCAGGTTGATTTGCGAAATTGAAGGATCATCAGTATTGAAGGTCACATCTAAATTAGCTTCAATCATCTTTGGCGCCGGGTGCTGTGGCAAAGTCTTGATCGAACCGGTTTGATAATTACTGGTTATGCACACCTCAAAAGGCGTACCATGCTCGCGTGCAAGTGCAGTTACAAAGGGATCTTCCAGCACATGTACACCGTGCCCGATTCTATCAGTTGCAAAAATCTCAATTGCCTCGCGCACATTTTCCGGACCGCCCCATTCCCCGGCGTGCATGGTAAGTTTCAAGCCCGCCTGGCGGCCTTCATTAAAAAGCGCCAGAAATGGTTTGGCAGGGTACTGAACTTCGTTACCCGCCAGATCTATTGCCACGATCCCTTTGTCGAGCCGGTCAATTGATAACCAGACAACCTGCTCCGCCAGTTCAACTGATTCATGCCGGTTGACCGAAGCGATCAGGCGTACGACAACACCGTGTTTTTTTGCGCCGATTTGGGCGCTTTCACAGACCCAATCCATTACATCGTGCAACGGAAAACGTTCAGCGCGGCTGAGCGCCACCGGTGTGAAGCGTAGCTCAAGATATCTCACATTGTCTTTGGCAGCGTCTTCAATTGCTTCGATTGTTATACGCTCAATGACATCCGGCGAGCGGTAGAACATGCGTAAAGTATTGAACTTTGCCAGAAAATTCTCAAAGGTGAAGTTATCTTCATCCTGAACCTGCACCAACCGGCTCAATCTAACCACACTGGCGGGGATGGTCATGCCGTGCTTGCGAGCCACATCAAGCATGGTCTGTAAACGCAGGGAACCTTCCAGGTGGCGGTGTAAATCCACCTTGGGCATATGTCGGAACTCATCAGGGGCAAGCACAAACAAATTGGCCATATAAAAGTTTCGATCTATTTTTTCTTATGCCTCTTACGTCCGGTTCTCGCAGCAGCTTCATTTTGTTCACTGATTGATAAAACACCCGGGCTGCTGGTCTGCGCGCCGCTTGCGGCGGGTGCTCCTTCAACCGGGTTTTCAGTGACAGTGACCATGCGTGGTAAATAGCGGAAAACCCGATCAATCACGCCGGAACGCACCTCGCCCAACAATGTCTGGAACATATCTGAAGCTTTGGTCTTATATTGTACCAGCGGGTCGCGCTGTCCGTAAGCCTCCAACCCGATAGACACACGCAATGACTCTACGCGTGTCAGGTATTCCACCCACAACTCGGTGATCACACCCAGCAGCACATTGCGATGAATTTCAGCTGTACGGCGCTGCCCAAGATTACTCATTAAGGCAATGCGTTGTTCAGTGTTAAGAGTTTCGCGCGCAGTATTAAGCGCAAGCCCCAGATTCTCACCGGCCGGGCCGAAATCGCTCAACAGTGCGGCGTTTTGGGAAACCTGTACATATTCAACCTGTCCCCAGCCCTCCAGCAATCGAGCCGTCGCATCTTCCAGGTGTGATAAGACATCATCGCTTACGGCCTCAGGTTTGCGCCCGGCTAACATTTGCGCGGCAAGGTAGAAATAACTGAAACGTTGGAATACCTGTGTCTCTTGTTTGTGGGTTTTGGCGTTGAAAGCAGTTCGCCGGCCGTTCCCCAGGTTGGCAAGCAGCCCGATCAGAGCGGTTTCATCCATTTCTGCAGCAGCCTGATGATTCAGGTTTAAATCTAATTCGTGAGCCACTTGTCCGTTGACGCCAGTCAGTCTTTCGCGGCGGGTGACAAGCATTTGCTGACCAGCCTGCATTAATCGCGCGGCTGCATCATCCCATTCCAGGCGGGCCAGTTCATCTGCTTTGACCGGGAGCTGTTCATTCATGCGGTACTCGATGCTGCCCAGCAGGCGCGTGATGGCTATTCCAGATAAAGCCACGTCCACCTGTTCCTTCAACGGTTCTTCTAGCGCGCGCGGGTTGCTGGTCAGTAACTTTAGTTGCTCACCATTAAGCCTCACATCCATGTGCAAAATGGATTTGAGTTCTTCCAGTAATTCGTTTGCCTTTTGCGGTTCTTCCCGTTCGTGTAGTTCGCTCAGGAATGTATCCAGCCCATCAAAACGCTCCTGAAGCTGGGTTTCGAGGTTTTCAGCTGTTTTGGCAACCGACAGCTCGATGGCCTTGAGGATATGTTCTTCTTCTGTTTCCACCGCGCGGCGTACGATTTGCAGCAAAGCCTCTCGCGGATTACCTTGAACTCCGGATAATTCATCCATTAACAGGCGGAATGTGAAGGATGGGAAAATTTTATTATCACCATAAGAAAAAATTGGCTGGATTTGTTCAAGCCAGGCTAATAATTTCCATGGGCCTTCGGGATCGCTCATCGCAGGCGGCACACGCACAGCGATTTCATCCTTAAGCAGAACAGCAATGTCTTCGGTCAAATCGGCCTTGGTCATGGCTTTGTCGCGCTGCGCATAGATGATGGTGCGCTGCTTGTTCAATACATCATCATACTCAAGCAAGTGCTTACGCACATCAAAGTTTGAACCTTCAACCCGGTGCTGTGATTGTTCAATCAGTCCGGTTACCATGCGGTTTTCCAGAGGAAAATCGTCATCCAGACGGAACCGCTGCATGATGTTATCCACTTGTTCGCCGCCAAATAACCGCATAAGATCATCTTGCAGCGAGAGGTAAAATCGGGAAGAACCCGGGTCACCCTGGCGGGCAGCGCGCCCGCGCAGCTGGTTGTCAATGCGCCGTGCTTCATGGCGTTCAGAACCGATCACATGCAGCCCGCCAACCCGGCGCACGGTTTCCATATCTTCAAAATACTGCAAGAAATACCGGATTTCGGACTCATAAATACCGTAGTCCGCCGCACTCATTTTCAAAATTGCCTGGCGCTGTTCTTCCAGGCGCATATTATAGGGGTCAAACCCGGCGCGTTTTAGCACCCGGCTGACAATCGCAATGATTTCATCTGCGAGATCGCCGCCCAGCTTAATGTCCACACCGCGGCCAGCCATATTGGTGGCAATCGTCACAGCGCCAAACGAACCTGCCGCCGCAATGATCTGGCTTTCTTCAGTATGCTTGCGCGCATTCAACACCTCATGCGCCACACCCCCCTGGATCACACCGATCAGTCGGGCTTCATTCCCGGGTTCCAGGCGCAAAATCGTCAATAAACGCGCCAGGTTGGCAGGCTCTTCCATATTAATTGAAACGTTATATGGCTTTGCAAAGGTGCGCAAAAACAGCGCATCAAGCTGGTCAATCGGCTTATAAAGCGGTTCCAACTCAGGTACAATGCGCCCGTCTTCTTCCTTGCCGCTGCGCTCAAACCAGATTTGCCGCAGCATCTGCACTTGCAGCAAGCGGCGCACCGGTTCAGCTTTCAGGCGTGTTGACAGGCGCTCAGACGACTCTACGGATGTGGTCCCAACCAGCATCGGGCGGCCCAAAACATGATCGCGTATGATTTCGGTCACAATGGCGCGCAACTTCGCCTCAACTGTGCGATAGACTACATCCGGATAATCCGCGCGGCGCCAGAAAACCGGGCTCTTTTGCATATCGCCCCGGCGCGCAAAATATGAGATGCTGTAACTGTTCTCATCTTTGGTTTTAATTTCAACAAAGGGCGAATCGCCGCGTGTTGCGTTGTATTCCAGGTTGGTCGGAATCGGAAGCACTTCCAGCTTATAAATCTTGTGGAATTCCTCAGCTTCGGTTAAAGCTGTACCGGTCATGCCAGCCAACTTCTGGTACATGCGGAAATAGTTTTGCAGGGTGATCGTGGCGTAGGTCACATTTTCAGGCTCAATCTTGACACCTTCTTTGGCCTCAATCGCCTGGTGCAGACCATCCGACCAGCGCCGGCCTGCCATCAAGCGTCCGGTGAATTCATCCACGATAACTACTTTGCCACCCTGAACCAGGTAATCCTTGTTGCGCTTGAAGAGGTACTGGGCGCGTAAGGCCTGTTCCAGGTGCCCGAGCAAACGCGCTTGTTCTTGCGTTACATCTTCGGGGCGGTCAGGGTCGCGCAACGGCTGGCCCAGCAGCTGCTCCACATGTGCGGTGCCGATCTCGGTCATGGAGATGGAGCGGTCTTTTTCGTTAACTTCATAATCTTCCGACACCAACTGTTTTACAAGCTGAGCCATCTGTCCGTAATATTCCAGGTCGCCAGAAGCTGGACCCGAAATGATCAACGGCGTGCGCGCTTCGTCAATCAACACATTATCGACTTCATCAACGATGGCGTAATAATGGCCGCGCTGTACTTTCTCCGCAGTGGTGTAGACCATGTTATCGCGCAGATAATCAAAGCCAAACTCGGCATTTGTACCGTAAGTAATATCGGCTTCGTACGCCAGGCGGCGATCCACCAGGCGCAGTTTGTCTTTGTCTTCCTGCGGTGAGTCACGTTCCGGGTCGTACAGAAACGCCTTTTTCCCATTTTCGGTGGCGGCGGCTGACTGCAAAATGCCAACTGTCAATCCCAGCACATGATAAATGGGTGCCATCCAGCGCGCATCGCGCCGAGAGAGGTAATCGTTAACAGTGATCAGGTGAACTCCGCGCCCGGTGAGCGCGTTTAAATACAGCGGCAGGGTGGCGACCAGTGTTTTACCCTCGCCGGTGCGCATTTCAGCAATTTTAGTGAGGTGCAGTGCCGCACCGCCGATCAATTGCACATCATAATGCCGCATTCCCAGCGTGCGCTTGGATGCTTCGCGTACGACCGCAAATGCCTCCGGTAGCAGTTCGTCCAGAACGCTTTGTTCCACTGTCTGGCGCTCTTTGACATCATCAATACCGTTCAGTTCTGTTGCCAGACGGGCGCGGAATTCGTCAGTCTTTGCGCGCAGCTCATCATCGCTTAATTTCTCATATTGAATCTCAAACGTATTGACCGGCAGAATCTTCTCGGTCAAGCGTTCAACTTCGCGTTTATTGGGGTTTCCCCCGACCATTGACATGAATTTTTGCAGCATAGTGTCCCTTTCAGAAAGAGAAATTATAGCATAAGCAGCAAATCATCATATATGAAGCAGATAAGAATCGAGCCGCTGCCGCTACTTGCCTTTCCCTTTGCGGGCACGCAGCAGCACTGTCAGGTATAGGATCAGGCCAAAATTGAAAAAGCTTGTCCCGCGCAGGTCTGGAACAGCGCCGATAAAGAAATCCCTGGGCCAGAAAAGTGCCAGCAGTGCCGAGAATCGGGGAATAAACAGTTTGTCATAGCCAATGATCAACATGGTTCCCAGCATTACTCCGGGCACGCTGCCTGCCCCGCCCAGAATAACCATCGTCAGCAGCATCGCCGTCCAGTGAAAGGAAAGGATATCCGGATCAACATAAGCAAAGCTGCTGGCGTATAACGCTCCGGCCATGCCTGCCAGCGCCGGGTGAGTTAAATTCAGCGGCGAGCTGTAAATCGATGCCCGGCGCAGCCAGAAGTTTAACGCCGCTGAGTCGCGGACGATCTTGTGCGGGAATTTGACTGTAAGAGATGTTGGTGCAGGGCAACCCTGCCCCGCCGGTAAATTGATAGGTTACCGCACTTAACGCCGAACCCTGCACGCTAAAAGACAGATTGACACTTCGTCCATCTTCTAAAACGGCAGATCCATTCCACTGCCCGTCATACTGCCCGGGCGCCGCAGTTGGCGTGATCGCAGGCGCAGGCGTCATTGCAGGAACGCAGCCCAGTAAACCCACCCCCACAATCAAACCCAGCAAAACAGGAATCCAATTCATTTTGATTCGCATCCCGGCGCTCCATACGATAAAGTAAATCCTTTGCTATTCTGGAATTAGTATAGCATGCCTGCTTTCAACATATTTCAGGTCCGGGAAATTCAGTTTATTGGGGGTATTCTCAATAAAACGGTGTTTTGTAATTTACCCCTTGACACTCCAATTTGTCGGTGATATAACCGCAAACTAACAATTCAATAGTTGCTCTTATCCAGAGAGGCGGAGGGACCGGCCCTACGAAGCCTCGGCAACCTGACTGTGACCAGTCAAGGTGCCAATTCCGGCAGCACGATCTGGAAGATGAGAGGATGGTAACTGCGCATGCCTCTTCTTATACTTACCGGGAGAGGTTTTTGTTTCTCTTCTGGATAAGGGCGAATATTCATACTTTCTGGAGGATTATCTTATGTCTGCTCAATCTCGCAAATATGGATTTGCTACCCGCCAACTTCATTCTGGCTATACACCCGACCCCACCACCGGCAGCCGTGCAGTGCCTCTCTATCAGACCACCAGTTACCAGTTTAAGAGCACCGAGCACGCCGCCAACCTGTTTGCCCTTAAGGAACTGGGCAATATTTATACGCGCCTGATGAACCCCACCACCGATGTGCTTGAAAAGCGCATCGCTGACTTGGAAGGCGGCGTTGCGGCGGTGGCAGCTGCCAGCGGCCATGCTGCCCAGGCGCAAGCCATTTTCACACTGGCTCAGGCTGGCGACCATATTGTTTCATCCAGCCGCCTGTACGGTGGGACCTACAACCAGTTCAATTACACACTGCGCAAACTGGGCATCGATGTCACTTTTGTGGACCCAACCGATCCGCAAAACTTTGAGAATGCCATTCGCCCTAATACAAAAATCATCTACGGCGAAACGCTTGGCAACCCGGATATTTCCGTCTTCCCTTTCGAAGAAGTGGCCGAAATTGCCAAAAAGCACAAAGTCGTTTTGATGATCGACAACACCTTTGCCACGCCTTACCTGTTCCGCCCGTTTGAATGGGGCGCAAACGTCATCACCCACAGCACCACCAAACTGATTGGCGGGCACGGCACCAGCATAGGCGGTATCGTTGTGGATGGCGGCAACTTTGATTACACCAGCGGGCACTTTCCAGGCTTTACCGAACCCGACCCTTCATATCATGGCCTGGTATATGCCAGCCTGTTGGGCGCCGGTTTGCCGCCTTTTGCCATCAAACTGCGCGTTCAAACCCTGCGGGATATCGGCGCGTCGCAATCCCCCTTCAACTCCTGGCAGACCATCCAGGGCATTGAAACCCTTTCCGTCCGGGTGGAACGCCACGTAGAGAATACCCAGGCAGTTGCTGAATACCTGGAGAAGCACCCGAAGGTCAGCTGGGTCAAGTACCCGGGTCTCAAGAGCCATCCCGACTACGAACGCGCGCAGCGCTACCTGCCCAAAGGCTCGGGTGCCATTCTCGGGTTTGGTATCAAGGGCGGAGCCGAAGCGGGCCGTAAGTTTATTGAGAGTCTGCAGCTTTTCAGCCACCTGGCCAATGTGGGCGATGCCAAATCGCTGGCAATTCACCCGGCGACCACCACTCACAGCCAGTTGAGCGCGCAGGAACAGATCTCCGCGGGCGTCAGCCCGGATTTCATTCGTCTGAGCATTGGCATTGAAGATATTGATGATATCTTGTGGGATCTCGGTCAAGCGCTGGACGCTTAAATACCGTATTTGCATACCAGTGGATAGGCGCTTTGAACCCTGTCCACTGGTATGCTTTGTGAGAATGGAGATAAAGTATGCCAGTAAAAATCCCCAATAGCTTACCGGCTCGTGCCGTTCTCGAGGCTGAAAATGTGTTTATCATGGGTGAGGAGCGCGCAGCGCACCAGGATATTCGCCCGCTGAAGGTTGCCATTCTAAATTTGATGCCTACCAAAATTGCTACAGAAACCCAACTTCTGCGCCTTTTAGGGAACTCATCGCTGCAGGTGGATGTGACTCTGCTGCATACTGCCACGCATGAAGCGCGAAACACAGATGCTGAACATCTTCTTAATCATTATGATAAATTCGAAGACGTGCGTCAGGAAAAATTTGACGGGTTGATCATTACCGGGGCGCCGGTGGAGCAAATGGATTTTGAAGATGTTGACTATTGGCCTGAACTGGTGGAAATTATGGACTGGGCCGAGACCAATGTCGAATCCATTTTCTATATTTGCTGGGGCGCTCAGGCAGGGCTTTATCACCGTTATGGTATCCCCAAGTATGCCTTGCCTGCCAAATTGTTTGGCGTTTTTGAGCATCGTACGCTGATACCAACAGAAAAGCTGTTGCGCGGATTTGATGATAATTTCATGGCTCCGCATTCGCGCCATACCGAAATTAGACGTACTGATCTGGAGAAAATACCCGATCTGCAGATTTTGGCTGAGTCTGACGAGGCTGGCGTGTACATTGTGGGTTCAAAAGATGGTCGTCACCTGTTTATCACCGGCCATTCAGAATACGACCCACTGACTTTGAAGGCCGAGTATGACCGCGATGTGAAAAAAGGGCTGCCGATCAACGTTCCAGGTAACTATTATCCGAACGATGATCCATCCAGAATGCCGCTGGTGCGCTGGCGCGGCCATGCCAATTTGTTGTACGCAAATTGGTTAAATTATTATGTTTACCAGGTCACTCCTTACGACCCCGGCCAGATTCCCAGTGGTTCGATTCACACCGATTTTTAATCGATACCGGCAGCGACCGGTTTAAGCCTGTCGAGCGGATCTGCGTTCCAGAAAAATTTCCAATACATGAAAACCGACAGCGAGTATAAAACAATTACACAGGCAAAAACCGGTCCAAAACCATAATTCACCTGCAGCCAGCCGCTGACGGACGGGCTGAATGCCCATCCGAAATTCCCGGCCATATTCACCAGGCTCGCCACAGTGGCGCGCGCATCTGGCTCCACATGTTCCATAACGAAAGTCTGGTAAACCGGGCCAGACATATTCATTAGCGAGAGCCGGGCGTAATGCGCCATGGCAGACATCCAGAATAGGGGGGCATAACCGAGCAGCATCAGGAAAGGGATCGAGATGCCCTGGGTGACAACAACCAGATGCGCTTTGCCAAATCTGTCGGCCAGTGGCGGTGCGATTAATAAACCAATGCCCATCGCCAGAGTGCCCCAGGCCAGCACATTCCCGATCACCGGGTCGGGTTGTTTGTGAACCACTCTAAAAAAGACATTCATAAAAGGCATGAAAAGTCCCGCCCCAATCGATGTAACCAGCATGGGGGCGATCAATTTGCTCAACATGATCGGGTGCTTTTTTGCAAACACAAACGGCGCAAACACATTCTGACTGCTCCCTGTGATTTTTGGCGTATTCAACCATAGCAGCGGGGTCAGGCCAATTAATGCAATCACCGCAATCACTGCCAACGCGCCCGCGTAAGCCAGGCTTTCAGTCGGTCCAACCCCTCGCAACTGACCCATCCAACCCGGTAAATATCCCCCCACAGAGTTCCCCAGTGAGGCAGCCGCCATTTGCAAACCTGAGCTCATGCTAAAGAGATAAGTGCGTTCTTCCTCGCCGGAGTTCTCCAGTAAAAACGGAGACATACTCACCGCGGAGAGACTTTGGGCCATCCCGATCAACGCGTTCATGGAGTAAAACGCCGCCGGTGTGGGGCTGATGACGGTTATTAGAATCCCTACGCTGACGGTTGCTCCGCCAAGCAGCAGGGATTTTTTCCGCCCCAGGCGGTCAGCCAGGTAGCCCATCGGGATTGCGCTGAGCAGGGCAGCCATACTCGTGGTGGTAATAAGTTGCCCGAGCATATTCTGGTCATAATTAAGGCTCAACACGTAAAAATTGGAGATTAATCGATAAACACCCAGCGCAGCGCCAGTAAGGATGGCGCTGCCAAGATATAGACGGGCATTGGGGTGGAAAGCGCGTATGCGCGCCAGGTAGATGGTCAATATGGATGAGTTTTTCATAAGGTTGTCAGAGAGGTTGTTTGTAATCCAAAGCTCCCGGCAGGTCAACTGACATTTGTTACCCTTTTTCAACGCTTTCTGCATGGAAAATATTCGTTGATTGGTTGGCTATAGCTTAATGGGTTAGAATGAGAATGCAGTTTTGTTCTTCAAGAAACCAAATGAACTGCCAGACGTATATTAATAACACGTACAACTCAACGTTTTGATTGGCATTGGAGGTATCAATGAACAACAAGTCTCCCCGAAGCATCATCCCGTCTCAGGGTGGAATTTTACAAGAATTAACTCTTCGTACAAAATTGATTTTTCGTTTAATTGGCGATCGGCGCGTCAGCCCCTGGGTAAAACTGATTCCAATTGCCGGTCTGATTTATTGGATTTCACCAGTCGACCTTATTATGGGAATTCCAGGCTTGGCTGCAGTCGATGATGTGGCGATTCTGTGGTTTGCCCATTACATGTTTATCGAGCTGTGCCCTCCGGAAGTTGTGCGCGAAATTACCAGCAGTCTTGTGATCAACAACAACATTGTGGATGATGTCAAAGCCCAGCCAGATGATATTGTGGATGGTGAGGCAACGGATGTCACCAACAAATAGGAGCAGAAATGTTCTCGATTCGGTTCTTTATCGTTATAACATTTCTGTGGTTGACCGCTTGTACGTCGAATATTCCTGAAATGCCAACCGCGCTGCCAGCCGGGTTGCCGACCCTGGTGGTATCTCAGGCAACCTCCGCACCCGCTTCCACAGTCACGCAACAGCCAGCCAACGCCACGCCCACTTCTCATTCTGTGGTGAGCAAGCCGCCTGTGGTATATGAGATGCCCAACCCCGCGGAAGTTCAGTGGGTGCAGGTCGCGAGCGGGGTGAATGCGCCTATAGATATTAAAAGCACCGGTGATGGTTCAGGCCGTTTGTTTATTGTGGAACAGCCAGGTCGTATTCGAATTTTGAAAGATAGCCAATTTTTGGAAACACTCTTTCTGGATATTACAGCACAGGTTGGCAACAACGGCTCTGAACAGGGGCTGCTGGGTCTGGCTTTTCACCCCAAATTTGCCGAAAACGGTTACTTCTTTGTCAACTATACGGATAAGGGCGGTAATACTCACATAGCGCGCTTTACAGCCAGCCAGGACAGCGCCAGTTCCGATAGTGAAAAGCAGATTCTTTTTGTGCAGCAACCTTTTCCCAATCACAATGGTGGCGTTCTGGCATTTGGACCTGATGGCTATCTTTATATTGGGCTGGGGGACGGTGGTTCTGCGGGTGACCCGAACGGCAACGCCCAGTCGGGCAATTCACTGCTCGGGAAGATCCTACGCATCGACGTGGACCACGGAGAACCATATGCCATCCCGGCTGATAATCCTTTTGCAACAAGTGGCGAAGTATATAAAGAAATCTGGGCCACCGGACTGAGAAACCCCTGGCGGTTTTCATTTGATAGCCTGACAGGTGACCTGTGGATTGGCGATGTGGGCCAAAATCTGTGGGAAGAAATTGATTTTGTTCCGGCTGGCACACCCGGCGGCCTGAATTTTGGCTGGAATAAAATGGAAGCCTCTCATGTTTATGCAGGCAGCAATCAGCCGCAATTCATAGCGCCCGTTGCCGAATATCCGCATGGGGCGGAATGTTCTGCTACGGGTGGGGTTGTATATCGTGGCGCAGCCCTGCCAGCCTGGCAGGGCGTGTATTTCTATGGCGATTACTGTTCCGGTGCCATCTGGGGCCTGCTCTCACCACCTGCTGGAAATTATCCCGTATTATTCCAGACCGGTTTCAAGATCAGTACTTTTGGAACGGATGATGCCGGAGAATTATACGTGGCTGACTATAATGGAGCGATCTATCGTCTTGAGAAGATCCGTTAAAAACTAGGCCGAATAGGATATTTGTCATCCAAAATGGTACCTTTGTCACCCGCTAACATGACGCCTGTCACTGGTATGCCTATCTTAATTAACGTAAACTTGAAAAGTAAAGTGGAGGTGCCTTATGGCCGATAAAAAATGGGAAGTCATCAAAATTCATTATTGTGATCATGTTGGTCACGAGGTGGCTTTTGAAACTGAGTTTATCTATCCGATCGATTTTCTGCCGGATGCGCCGCGTGTAAACGCCCGCCGCTGCTCGAATGCCAAAGAATGCAATATGTTTGACAAGCCTACCTGTGTCTGGTGCGGCACCAATCCAAACCACGAACCCATCTAGTTTCCGGGCAGCTTATTGCTGCTTTCGAAAAAACTCTCCTTATTGTGAGTCAAACAGTACACCCCGCCAGTTTTCGCGGGGTGTACTGTAATTAACGTTTCGAGCGGTTTTCTCAAACCCTCAGGCAAAAACAGCCTTGTTCTGCGCTAAAGGCCCAAAAAAGTCGCTACTTCCGGGCTGGCAGGGTTGGCGAATACATCCTGCGGCGTGCCGATCTGCACAATTTGCCCGTCGAGCATGACTGCCACCCGGCTGGCTAGTTTTCCGGCCTCCTTCAAGTCATGCGTGATCAGTATGGCAGTTGTACCCGTTTCGGTCAGGATGGATTTTAGATCATCCATCAGGCGTAAGCGCGTGGGGGCGTCCAACGCACTGAAAGGTTCATCCAGAAAAAGCAATTCGGGGTTCAACACAAAAGCTCGCGCAAGGCTGGCGCGCTGTGCCTCACCACCCGAGAGTTGCGACCCCGAACGATTGCTCAACGCATCGATGCCCATGCGTGTCAGCCAATAATTTACGCTCTCTTTGATCTCCAACGAAGATATTCCCCGGTAGCGCAGTCCAATGGCAACATTTTCAAATACAGTAACATCCAGCAGAAGAGGTTCTTGCAGTACCAGGGCAATGTGACGGCGATAAGCCAGGGCCTGATAGTCCTTGAAGGGCCGCCCTTGCCACAGAATTTCACCTTTTTCAGGTTGGAGCAGGCGTGCCAGGGTCAACAGCAGGCTGCTTTTGCCGGTGCCGTTTGGTCCGATAACCGCCAGAATCTCACCCTTCTCTACCGTCAATGCATTAATGGCCAGTACCTGGCGTTTATCCCGCCGTACTGTCAAATCACGAATTTCGAGAAGGGCACTCATCGCTGTCTTGCTCCTCTTTGCTGAATCCAGGTCAGGGCATAATTGATCAGAAAAGTGATGATCAGCAAAAATGCACCCAGTATCATGGCGCGTTGAAAATCGCCCTTATTGGTTTCAAGCACGATGGCGGTCGTCAGCACGCGCGTTTGCCCCCTTATATTACCGCCCACCATCATGGATGCGCCCACTTCTGAAATCACCGAGCCAAAACCCGCCATCAGGGCTGCCAATAAAGGCAGGCGCGCTTCCCGCCACAGTGTGACAATCATTTGCGCTCTGGACGCGCCCAGTCCCAGCAATTGCAACTGTAAACGCGGATCAAGCTGTTGCAAGGCCGCTGCGGTCAGGCCGGTCACGACTGGCGCAGCGATGATGGTCTGTGCAATGATGATGGCAACCGGGGTGTAAATAAAATGAAAATCACCAAGTGGGCCAGAGCGCCAGAGAGTCATCGCCACTGCCAGGCCAACTACTACTGGCGGCAGCGCCATACCAGTGTTGACTACGGTCATTAAAAATGACCGCCCTGGAAATTTGGAGAGCGCCAACAGGGTGCCAAACGGCAGACCAATCACCAGGCTGATCAAAGTTGCCAACCCTGAGACTTTCAATGAAAGCAGGGTGACCGCCCAGACATCTGGATCGCTAAAAAGTGTTTGTAAGAAAGAGAACATAATTTCGCTTTGTGAATGAAAGGGGCGGGGCAATATCCTGTCTGGATATTTACCCCGCCCCTGGTGTACAGGTGAGGGTCGAGCCTTATTTTACCGGATTACTGCAAACCAAGGTCGGCATCGGTCTTGGTGGCATCCGGGGTGAACAGTGCATGGCCGTATTTCTCCACACCAAATTTGGCAATGACTTCCTGGGTGGCCGGGTCGGTCATGAATTTCATAAAGGCTGCGGCGCCTTCGTAATTGACCTTGGGCCATTTGGCCGTGTCGACGGTCATTACATGGTAGATATTCAGCAACGCGTTGTCGCTTTCCAGCAGGATTTCCAGCTGCAGCTTGTCTTTGTTTGCCAGGAAGGTGGCCCGGTCAGTCAGTGTGTAGCCGCCCTTTTCGGATGCGATCGTCAGCGTTGCACCCATACCTTGCCCGGTTTCTACATACCAGGCAGGTTTGGTGCCCGCCGGATCCAGGCTGGCCTTTTTCCAGAAATCAAGTTCTTTGGTGCTTGTGCCAGATTTGTCGGCACGCGCAATGAACAGCACCTCGGTTGGGTCTGCATCGCCAGCTTTGGCAATTGCGGTGAAGGCATCTTCCGGCCCCAGACTCTTGATCTGGGCGGGGTCGGATGCAGGGCCAACGATGATGAAATCGTTATGCATGATCAGTGTGCGATCCTTGCCCCAACCATCGGCCATGAATAGCTTTTCAGCGGTGGGTGAGTGCACAAGCAGCACGTCAGCATTGCCTTCCTGACCCATTTGAATGGCTGCACCTGAACCCACTGCCACAGTCTTTACCTTGTAACCGGTCTGTGTTTCAAACAACGGGATCAGCACATCCAGCAAGCCAGAATCCTGGGTGGATGTGGTGGTTGCCAGGATCAGGTCGGGGTTGGCCGGGCCAGAAGGTGTGGCAGTGGCAGGCACAGCGGTCGGTTCGGCGCTGGGTTCCGGTGTGGCGGCGGGTGCGCAAGCCGAAAGCGCCACAGCCAGAACCAGGAACAGGCTAAAAAGCATATTACCGGGGGTGAGTTTAAGCATGATTCTCCAATAAAGAAATCTGTTCACCGCTGTGCGCGGTGTTGTAACCGGTCAGAGAGTTCAGTTGCCTGCGAAAAGAACCTGTCTGCAAATGATCGAGCAGCGGATTGACCAACTGAGCCTGTTCGGCGGGAATGATCAAATCGTATCGTTCTTCGAATAATTCTATAAAATCGAGCTGTGCTTCCCAGGCTGCCGCCTGAATGCCAATTACCACATCAGCCTGGCCGTTCAAAACGCTTTGCGCAGCCAGGCTGTGGGTCTGTACAATGTTCTGATAGCCCCGGATATTGTCACTTGGCAGGTTGATTCTCCGCAGTTCTTTGTCCAACCACAGCCGTGTGCCCGAGCCCGGGTTGCGGTTGACAAAAACCACATCTATCCGGGCCAGATCAGCAAGCGATTTGATGACTTTGGGATTGCCTGGCGCAACGATCAGCCCCTGCATGCGGTGTGCCAGAGTCACCATTGAAACCAGCCGGTCCGGGAACAGATGTCGAACGAAGGGTGCGTTATATTCACCATTCACGTCCAACAGGTGCGCACCAGCAACGTGACACAATCCCTGGCGCAGGTTTACCAGTCCATCCAGTGAACCCACGGGCAGACTAAGGATGGATACATGTCTGGAAAGCTGCTCGGCGATGTGGTCAAGCCCGGTATCGTGGCTGCCAGAGAAAATAATGACAGGTTTCTGGCTCTGCGGCAGAATCAATTCCTGTAAAAGCAAGGCTGATGCTTTAGCCTTGTAGAATTTCTCGGTCACTCCGGCAGTGATGCGCACCTCGCTGATTTCGATAAGTTTGGTCGCTTCGAGAATTTTTACATGGTGCCGCACCCAGGCCGGATGTTCGTGCATGCTGATTCCCAATTGGGTTAGCGTTGCCGGGCCAGCCATCAGAAACCGCAAAATAGCCATACGGTTTGCATCCGCCAGGATTTTGATCTGTTCAAATGTGCGCAACGGTTCGATTTTGTCCATAAGTTTTACCATTAAGGAAATACTTAACGGTATTTTAGTGTAGCATGTCTGGCCTATTGTCGTCAAGATTAAAAAATTGACATTGTGGCCTCTGTGAGAGTGTTGGCCCCCAAATATACGAATTGACTCCCCCCCTGACCTGTGGTAATATCCCGTCACAATTCAATAGCCCCAATAATGGCACTCTTATCCAGAGAGGCGGAGGGAACGGCCCTGCGATGCCTCGACAACCGGTAATTTTTCCAGGTCCTAGACCACACGATTGATTACGCGGTGCCAATTCCGACAGAAAGTATCTGGGAGATGAGAGGGCAGCCTGGCCTTAGTGCAAATTGCCCTTTCAGATTGACCGGAAGGGGCTTTTTTATTATAGGAGAGCAACCTCAATGAGCAACACCTTTATGAATTCCCCCAAATTATTGTTTACATCCGAATCCGTGACCGAAGGTCATCCTGATAAAATTTGCGATCAGGTTTCAGATGCAGTGCTGGATGCTTGCCTGGCGCAGGATCCGTATTCGCGCGTAGCTTGCGAAACCGCCACCAAGACCGGGTTTGTCGTTGTGCTGGGCGAAATCACCACCAATGCATTTGTCAATTTTGATGATCTGGTGCGCAAGGTTGTCAAGGAAATTGGCTATGACAGCAGCGAGAAGGGCTTTGACGGAAATACGTGCGCCGTTCTCTCTGCGATTGCCAGCCAGAGCGCTGATATCGCCCTGGGTGTCGACCATGCCATGGAAGACAAAAGCGGCGAAATGACCGACAAGGATATTGAGCATGTTGGTGCTGGCGACCAGGGCATGATGTTTGGCTATGCCTGCAACGAGACCGATACACTCATGCCCATGCCCATTTACATGGCGCACAAGCTGGCACGCCGCTTGAGCGAACTGCGTAAAGACGGCACCCTGCCCTGGCTGCGCCCCGATGGCAAGAGTCAGGTGACGGTCGAATACGCTTATGGAAAGCCCAGGCGCATTGATACCGTGCTCATCTCCACCCAGCACGCCCCGGAAATCTCGCACGCTGAAATCGTAGAAGCGATCAGCGAGCACGTTATTTACCCCATCCTGCCCAATCATATGGTGGATGAAAAATTGAATGTCTATATCAACCCCACCGGGCGCTTTGTGATTGGCGGCCCAATGGGCGATGCCGGCCTCACCGGGCGCAAGATCATCGTCGATACTTATGGCGGCATGGGCCGGCATGGCGGCGGCGCTTTCTCTGGCAAGGACCCCACAAAAGTGGACCGCTCTGCTGCATACGCTGCCCGCTGGGTGGCCAAGAATGTGGTGGCTGCCGGGTTGGCCGACCGCTGCGAACTCCAGGTGGCCTATGCCATCGGTGTGGCCCACCCACTTTCCATCAATGTTGAAACCTTCGGCACGGGCAAAATTGCTGATGATGAAATTGTTGCACTGATTAACAAGTTCTTCGATCTGCGCCCGGGTGCCATCATCCGCGACCTGGACCTGCGCCGCCCGATCTATCGCAAGACCGCCGCCTACGGTCACTTTGGCCGCGACGATGTCCAGTTCCCCTGGGAAAATACCGAGAAGGCTGCGGCGCTGAAGCTGGCTGCCGGTCTGTAGGCTGAAGATGAGCATAGTGTAAAAACAATGCCCCATCCTGAATTGCAGGCGGGGTTTGAAACAAAGAATAGACCTGCTGGCAATGTTTTGTGTGATAGCACAAAACGGCCAGCAGGTCTATTCTTTATAAACACAAGTAAAAAGATTTACATCTCACAGCAACAGGCAGCGAGTTGTTCCTATTTGGCCAGGTTTTCTTGAAAGAGATGGATAACTGCTTCCAGAAGCCGATTGGTTGTTTCCTGATAATTGCCCAACTGTATCGGATATCAAACTCTGGTTGGCTGTAAACAGCTTTCCGGGACGGGCAAAACTTGTAACATGCAAACCGCCCTGGCGAAAGTCAGCGGCAGCCAATTTAATTGCCAGCGGGTCTCCGTAAGGATTGCTGGTTACCTGGCAAAGAATCCAATCGTCCCGCCCGGCGTCTGCCATAATAACTGCCAGACGCATTTTCGTTCGGGATAAATCCGAAAATGGAAATGGCAACAGGACTACTTGCCCGGCTGCAGGTATGCCCATGCTTCATCCTCTTCAGGGCGATTCCAATCTTCTGCCAGCGCCGCTTCACTGAGTAAAGCTGTTTCTGCTATAGGGGCAGGTTCATCAAGAATGGTCAGAATCGCACGGCGCGAGGCAGACAGCCTCACCTTTTTGTGAAGGCGCACTGTGCCATCCTTTTCAACGGTAACTTCTATAGAACGGAGTGCCATAATTCACCTCTACTAAGAATTATACTTCGGTGAGTCATTTCCGCGGCCTTTGTTTACCTGAACCGCCTTCTTACGGCATTTCCAACCCATGCGCTTCCAGCAGGCTGTTATCCGACAGGATCTCCATCGTCAGCGCATCTGCCACGATCTCGCCGTTGTCCATCACGATTGTGCGCGGAAATAATTCCTTTACCATCGCCAGATCGTGAGAGGAGACCAGCATGGTAATTGGTAGTTCTCTCAGCAGGTTGATCAGCGTGCGCCGCGCGCGCGGGTCAAGACCCGCGGAAGGCTCATCCAGTATTAGTAACTGCGGGCGCATCGAAAGCACCGTGGCAATCGCTATGCGCTTCTTTTCGCCAACGCTCAGGTGGTGGGAAAGCCGCTCAGCAAACGAACTCATGCGCACCGCATCCAGCGCTTCAGCTACCCGGCTGTGGACTTCGTTTTCCGGAAGCCCCATATGCAGCGGGCCGAAGGCCACATCTTCAAAGACGGTGGGCGAGAACAATTGGTCATCCGGGTTCTGAAAAACCAGCCCGACCGCGGCCCGGATCAGGGGCAGGTTCTTTTTATTAAAAGGCAATCCGGCAACTGTCACTTCGCCTTTTCCGGTCAGGATGCCGTTTAAATGCAGCATCAGGGTGCTTTTCCCGGCCCCGTTGGGACCAACCAGTGCCACTTTGTCGCCCTGGCAAAGATGCAGGGATACACCGCGCAAGGCTTCGTGCCCATCCGGGTAAGAGAAATGCAAAGAATCGACTATAAGCACGTCTCCCTGGCATTCAGGGTATTGATATTCAAATTTAGGTTGGTGATTAACCGGGGTCATTAGCGAATCCATCCGATGAGTTGAATAAGTACCAACGCGCCAAAGGTTGCGTTCAAAACCAGCCAATCGCTTCTTATCATGTTATGTGCGTGCAGCGTGCGTAGTTCGCCGCTGTAACCGCGCGAGAGCATGGCGTTGTAAATACGATCCGAGCGTTCGTAGCTGCGCAGAAAAAGCTGGCCAACCATGTTGCCGGTCACCCTGGCGCGCCAGACGATGCTGCCGCCTTGTTTCTGCCCGGGCAAGCCCGCGCTGCGTGCTTCACGGGCGCGCAGCAGGCGGAAAACTTCGTCGGTCAGCACGAACATATAACGGTAAAGAAACGCAATGATGGTGGTCAAAATGCGCGGCACGCGCAGGTGCTCAAAGGCATGCAGCAGGTCAGGAAACTGTGTGGTGGCTACCAGCAGAATTGCCATTTGAATGGAAAGCCAGGAACGCACCAGAATGCTGACAAAGCGCAGCACGCCTGCATCCGTGGGAACCAGGGTCAGCCACAGGAAGTGCCACTCACCCAGTGATTTGCCTGGGATGGAAAAGATGGCTGTGATGGCTGCCAGTGCGAAAGGCAATGCCACAAAAGAACGCTTCAAGCTGTAACCCAGCCCCAATTTGGCAAGTTGATTGCAGGCAAGGATCAACAGCCAGCAGAAGGCAAAGGCCAGCCACGCGCCGTCTGGCAGCAAAGCGTTGGACAGAATAAAGACCACTGTCACCACCAGCTTGACGCGCGGATCCAGCCGGTGGATCAGGCTTTGCTTGAAATGATACCTGTCGAAAACATTATCATGCATTGCTGTTTATTGATTCCCTATGCGCAGGCTGCGCCCAACCAGGAAGGCAACGCCCAGAACAACCATAACACCCAGCCCCCCCGCCAGGATGGTGGAAAGCGGTGTGGCGCCCAGAAATGGAATGGTATAGTCTGGAATAATGTGGAAGGGCGCTGCCTGGCTGTTATTCAGAAAGCCCATATCTTCTGCCACGCGTTCCAGACCGTCCGGGCTGGAGGATGCCAGTGGTGAGAGCAGCACGACCACCAGCGTAATCAAAAGCCCGGCAAAAACCCAGCCCCGACCGCTCTGGGCTGAGGCAGATCCATCTCCTAATAGATCAGGGCGGGTGCGGAAAATGAAGCCCAGGGCGGCGACTGTTATCAGCGCTTCTCCGAGACCGATCAGGGCGTGTACACCCAGCATGGCAGGTACAACGATGTTGATTTGGGCGGTGCCGCTCAGCCAGAGCTGAACCGCAGTTGCCAGGGCGCCAGTCATGACCGAAAGCCAGGCCGCCATCCCCGAAATAACCAGGCGCGTGGTAATACTCTTTTTGCTGACTATGCGGTACAGCCCATACCCAACCACGGTGGTCAGCAATCCCATATTCAGGATGTTCGCGCCCATGACGATCAAGCCGCCGTCCTGAAACAGGAGTCCCTGCACCGCGATGACGGATGTCATGACCAGCATGGCTGCCCAGGGACCCAGCACGATGGCAGCCAGCGCGCCGCCCAACAGGTGACCGGAAGTGCCGCCTGCCACCGGAAAATTGATCATTTGAGCCGCAAAAATAAAGGCAGCCATGATGCCCATTAGGGGCACCTGTTTTTCACCGAGCTCTTTGTTGGTTTTTCGAATGGCGATCGCCAGTAAACTGATCGTGACAGCCCAACAGATCAACGAAACCGCCAGTGTCAAAAAGCCATCCGGAATGTGCATGGGGGTAGGTGAATAGTGCATTTTGTCTCCTTGTTACCCTGCCTGGCAGGCAGGGCAAACACCAAAAAAGGTCAGGTGGCTGGTGGTCAGCCGGTAGCCCGTGCTTTGTTCAATATTCTTGTAAAGGGCTTCCAACTGTTCGTGTGGTACTTCCATCTCACTGGCACAGCCCCGGCAAATGACGTGATGGTGGTCATGCCCGGCCACTTCATACACCAGCTTTCCGCTGCCAACGTGCGCGACAAGCGCAAAACCATTTTTCGACAGAAATTCCAGCGTGCGGTAAACGGTGGTTTCCGTCAGACCAGGCATGTCGTGGCCTGCCCGGTCATAAACCTCCACGGGCGTTAAGTGCCCGCTGGAATGCTGCAGCACCTGTAAAATGATCAGGCGTTGGGGCGTCAGGCGGAAACCACGCGAACGGATTTGGGTGGAAATTTGCTCAGTACAGCTCATAGGCCTCTTATTGCAACTTTTATCATCTGAGATTTTATACTTTTATATTATCACAAACTCTCAGGAGGTCAAGAATTAAATTTATTAACCAGATGTTAAAAAATAAAAATAATCACAAAATTGTCCAATCACCTATTTGTGCAGGTGGTTGGACAATTTATGAAGGTCTTTTTGTTTTTGATTATTTTTACATCCGGGTTATCTTCTCTTGTCAACCTGGATCTTATCTCGAAGGTTAACCAAGCGGACCAACCACAGTTTCAACCGCATCCAAAATCTCGCCCGATTTCACCAGGGCTTTCATGGCGTTGTGATCTGGGTAGAGTGGGCGGTCTACCTCCAGGTGTTGGACATGCTTGCGAATTGTTTCGCGCGCTTTTTGCGTGCCTTTACCGGGGGTAAATTCGCGAAAATCAAGCGCCTGGGCGGCAGCCATGAACTCGATACCCAGGATGCCAAAGGCGTTATCCAGTATCTGACCATTCTTAAGGGCGGTGTTCATGCCCATCGAAACAAAATCTTCCTGGTCGGCAGCGGCGGGGATGGACTGGATGCAGGCTGGCGCACAGAGGATGCGCTGCTCAACGATCAGGTGATCAGCAGTGTACTGGCTGAGCATCAGACCAGAGTAAAAACCGGGCTCGTGCGCCAGAAAATCAGGTAGCCCCGCGCTCAAAGCCGGGTTTGTCAGGCGGTTCAGGCGGCGTTCAGAGAGTACACACACCATTGTGATGGCTGCGCCAGCCATATCCATCGGCAGAGCTACCGGAGAGCCCTGAAAGTTGGCGCCGGTCAGGGTCAGCTTCAGTTCTGGCACAAAAATGGGATTATCCCCAACGCCGTTCAGTTCAATCTCCACCTGTGAACGCGCATAACCGATTGCATCACGCGCCGCTCCAACCACCTGCGGTGTGGAGCGCATGGAGTAAGCATCCTGCACCTTGGTTTTCATTTTGCCGGTGGCCAGGTCCGAGCCATCCAGGCATTTTAGAATATTACTGGCGCTGATGATGGAGCCATTGAACCCGCGCAGCTCATGCAGTTTGGCGCTGTAGGGTTTCAAGTTGCCGAGCAGTGCTTCAATCGACATGGCCGCACATATTTCAGCCTGTCTCAAGAAACGTTCCATATCATAAATATGCAGCCCACTGATGGCTGTCATTAGATTCGAGCCGTTTATGGCGGCCAATCCGTCGCGCGCCATCAAGCCCGGGATGAGAATACCGGCTTTTTCCATGGCTATTTTACCGGCCAGACGCTCACCCTGGTAATAGGCCTCGCCTTCTCCCAGCAGAAGCAGCGCAGCCTGGGCCATCGGTGCCAGGTCGCCGGATGCTCCAACCGAGCCTTTCTGACAGACCACCGGGGTCACGCCTTTGTTGAGCATCTCTACATAGGTTAGTGTTATTTCTGGGCGGCAGCCTGAATTACCGTGTGCGTGGACATTGATACGGCCGGCCATTGCCGCGCGCACATGCTCAAGGGGCGCCGGGTCGCCGATCCCGGCGGCATGGTTATAGACAAGGAACCGTTGGAATTCTTTTACTTGATCATCAGAAAGGATTTTCTCAGAAAATTCGCCAATGCCGGTATTTGTGCCGTACATCGTTTCGTGGTTGGCAAGTTTCTCTTCCAGCATGGCGCGGCAAACTTTGATACGATCGATTGCTTCGGGCGCGAGTTCTATAGTTTCATTGTTTCTGGCGATGGCGACAAGTTTTTCGATGGTCAATGATGATCCGTTGAGAATAATGGTCATTTTGAGAACTCCTTGAACTGGGTTGGGGCATTAATGTGCTGTTGAACTGATTTTACCTGCCTGACCTGGCAAAAACGAGTGTCGTCAGGCACGATTTGGTCTGTCGAAAGTCAGAACTATTAGTAAAACAGGAAAACCGCAGGTCTCTGTTTTTATACAAATTCATACTTATGGTTCATCTTCATGCTTGATTTCCGCATACATTGGTGATCATTTCGTGCAAAACCGGATATTTTCTCTATGCATAAGCAAATGAGAGTAAAATTTCTTTAGAATCAATTTCTTCCAGGAATTTTCCAAATTATCCTGAACTGGTTGTGAAAATGTTCATCGTTCAGTCTTTTGAAAAATCTTCATTGATAAACAGGTAGCCATGCTCCCCAACTCCATCATTTTATTAAGTCTGTGTTTTGTCGCAATCTGCGCCAACTTTAAAGAAGCCTCGTTACGGCGCAATTCGGCTGCTTGGGGAAACAGAGACTCCTTTCTTCTGGCTTGTATAACACAAAGCACGCTCCTTGTTTTTATCACAGAAGGGTTAAGCGTATTTCATTTATTTCAAAGTGGGCTTTTTATTCTTTTCGTATTATCTCAAGTTTCAGGAATGGGGCAACCGGTTACTCCTGCCCGTGTTTTTGCTCTGGTCTCCCGTGATCATCCTGGCACTGTTCGCCAGGCATGAAAGGATCCTGAAATTTCTCGTCGTAGGCGCTTTGCTCTTCTCATTTACTTTCACATTTGGAAATTCCCTCAGAGGCATCAATTATGAAGCGCTCGCTAACCTCAAAGATCGTGAAAAGAACTATTTTGCCAACAATCAGGCTTTATATCCTAAATATGCTGAGCTGAGTGATAAGATAATTATGAGCGATTGTCACGCCCTGGGTCTCAGCCTGGGCGAAAATACCTGGGAATATCCTTTTTGGGTTTTGCTTTCAAATCGAAAATGGCAGGGCAGAATTGAGCATGTAAATATTGGCAATCCATCCTCCACCCTGCAGGATAAGAATTTTGTGCCATGTGCCATTATTTCAGATAACTCGAACGGCAAGGAAATGTATTCTTACTATGACTGGACTGTAGAATTTACAGCACCCAAATCGCCTTGATCGTAAGCCTTGCCCAAATAGGGGTTATTTGCGATGAAACCTGAATCCGTTGGGTGCCGGTGAAAAACCACCCATACCAGGCAAAAGCTGGTCTTGATTATCTTTGCAATGGTGTCTAAAAAAGGAAGCTGCCAGATGCGTAAAATAATTGCTGGGACCCTGTTGGTACTAGGTTCGATCTTTTTAGGATTGAGCCTGGCCGTAATCATTATGACCTGGGTTTATAAGGCGCCGCTTACTCAGGCTGGCCTTGCGCGGCTGCAAAGCGTGGATTTGGAACTTACCAGGGTTCAGTCCGCACTTCAGAATGCAAAACTGGAACTGGACCGTACCATGCGGCTTGTTGATTCAACTGAGAAATCCATGGCCGGATTAAAAGATCAGCTTGCTCAGGCAAAATCCCTGTTTGGGGTGGTAAGTGGCACCCTGGATCAACAACTAATTCCTGGGTTGAAGGGTTCGCGCGAAAAAATTACCCAGGCCAAAAACACCCTGGAGTCGCTGCGCACTGCGTTGGAACAGCTCAACGCACTCTCTCTTTTAGGAATTAATCTACCCGGAGATGTCTTGCTGGCAGATTTAATCGGTAGCGCTTCTACGCTCGATACCGAAATTGCCCGGGTGGAAGATCTTGTCCAAAAAGCATCCACATTCGCAGGCGATTCTGCTTACCTGTTGGGCGCAGACTTTACCGAAACCAGAAAAAACCTTCAGAATTTTCTCATTGTGGTTAATGAGTATGATGCGAAGATTGTTGACTGGCGGGTTCAAGTGGCTGAATTGCAGGTTGCCTTGCCCGGCTGGATTGATGTTGCCTCGATCAGCCTGACTATTTTTCTGGTCTGGGTGGTGTTTTCGCAGCTGGGAATTTTATTGCATGGGTTAAATATCTTGCACGGCGGCGACCCCCTGGATGTGCTGCGCAGCTCGGAGACAGCCGAATATCAGATTTAAGGCATGGCAGAGCGTGAAGGTGCTTTCATTACCAAAGCAGAACCCCAAAAGCTGAAATTAGCCACTGGTTAATCTGAAAGAAAATGGGTGCAGAAAGCTGCCAGCCCAAAAGAGCCACCAATATCCCCACAATAGCTCCTGCGATAACATCTGAAATGTAATGAACGCCCATTGCCACGCGTGCCAGTGAAACCAGCGGCGCCCAAACCCACAGCACCACAGCCAACCAGCCTGGCCCAAGCAAGCTGGCCAGCACTGCGATTAAAAATGCCCGCGCGGCATGTCCCGAAGGAAAAGAATGCGGGTCGGTGTTTCGGTAAATAGCTCCCCATTCGCCTTCGGGTCGTTTTCGGCGAATGCTGAACTTAAGCGTCATCACCAATACGGCTAAAATCGAAATCCAGAATAACTCATAGACTGCCCATTGCTGCCAAAAAGTGCTGCCTGCTGCCCACAGGATCAGCATGCCTAACCCCCAAAACCACGAATCGCCCGAATGCGCAAAAAACATGGCTACGTTGCGCAAGGTGCCGGGCTTTTCTGCAACCCGCAAGCCATATGACCCATCTCTATCCAGTTCAAGCATACGTTTAATAAATCCCAAGATTTTTACTCCTACAGCAAAGCTTATTTTTTAACCAGGTCAGTCCGCATGATTTCCAGTTGGTGCGGCTTATCAATATCCATTCCCGCTTCTGCCCAGGACCACACGACTGCTTTACCTCGGATACCAATCCGCGAGCATACACGCTGAACCAGGTCATCCAATGTCAGTTGTCTAAGTAACATTAACAATAAAGTTCCAAGCCCAATAGTGGCGGCCTGCTTAAGCGGAGATTTGCGCTTGCCGATTAACTCTTCCCATGTATCCAGATGTTCCGTAGCCATGCGCACATGTGAAGCGTTAATATCTGCGCCGCAAAGATCCATATCCTTGAGATGTGTCCAGGTTCGGCGCGAATCAGGGTAGCGTTTTTCCATTACATTACGCGGAATGACTCCGTAATAAATATCCGCTGGCTCTTTTTCAATCTCACCGACCAGCCAATCTACCATGTCGCCTGTCAGTGCTGGAATATCGGATGAAACAATCAATACGTGTTCGGTTGCCGGGTTAAGATCCAAAGCCTTATGTACACCCGAAACAATGTTCGCCAGCATGCGCCCTTCGTTTGGTAGGTAATAAGTTGGCTTGGCGCAAGTCATGCCGTTCTTTTCACTCATTCCCATGATGATGACGTTATCCACTTTTTTGGAGGTGGACAGAGCATCCAATACCCATTGCAGCATGGGTTTCCCTGCCAGGTCGAGCATGGCTTTGGAATGGCCCTTGGTGTAAGGATACAGGGGGTCTTCAGGCAGCGGAATTCCACCCGCGGTCACAATTGCATCCATTCAAACTCCTCCGTTCTAAAACATTCCCTTGGGTTTGCGCTGGTATTCAGGCTTGTTGTTATTGTCAATCAGCGCCAGGCAGTAAAGGTACATTGGCGGGCCTGAATTACTTCAATCTTATTCGTCAATTTGCATTGATTGTCTGGCATCTGCCAGGTTGTTAGTTCAATTCTTGCAAATTGGGCTCAAATTTAAGCTGTTGGAGCAGTTCACTATATTCATCCAGGCTCAGTGGCCGGCCTTTTCCCGATATCGCCACCAATGCTGCTTCCATCATGTTGGTGCCGAATGAACGGCCTTCCAACACCGGGGTGGTGGTCACCAGATATTTCACACCTGCTTTACGGAATAATTCCACATCATCTGGCGTGGTGGTATTTGTGACCAGTATTTTGCCTTCCATGTTGTCTGGCATATAGCGTTTGATGTAATGGCAGTCACCAGCTACAACAGTTGCCCAGTGGAAGTATTTGGGGTATTTCGGTTTGTGTTCTTCCTGTTTTTCGCCCACCGGGTAAATCCATTCAAAGGGTAGGCGCGTGGCAATTGGCATGAGCAGGGCAGACATGAATTTTATTTGTTTGTCTGTATGTAGTGCAATCGGAATATCCAGCGAGAACATCATATCGCCAAACACACATTCAAAGCCTGTATCCAGAAAGGAACGTGTCAGCCCCCAGCGGTCCGCGCCTGTCATGATAAATGCTTTCAGTCCCAATTTATTAACATACTCTGTGAGATTGGCCTTGATAAATGGCGCGGCCTTGTTTTCCAGTGTGTTTCTTAAACCCGAACCATCGACTACTGGAGTCTTTTTAATGAACCGCACCATCGGCTTCACGGAGTGCAGCTCGTACCACTTTCCATCCACCAGAATACCCAGGTCGCCCCCGCCCACACCAAAGGCATCCACCTTGCCATCCAGCTCTTTAAATTTTTGAGCCGCGGCTTCCATGTCGCCATCAGTACCAATCCGTTCAATACTGATTCGTTCGCCCAGTAATTCAATTTCCACCGCTTTATTGCGCTTGGAAGAACCGATACTGATACTGACTGCTCGCTTCATGGGGGAACGCCTCCGGGTTATAAATTTGCATGAGTATACACCCGCGCGATGTTTCTGAAAACAATCCAATGGAAAAAATTGGTTAATCTCTAAATTTAACCAAAGCACCCCGAATAAGAGTATTTCGGGGTGCTTTGGTACTCCATGGTATTACGCTTGTGCTGGTTGAGGTGCTTTGACCGTACGCATGGCGATGATCCACAATACAGCCAACAGTAGGCCCCCTAATAAAAATGGTACTGGTGCGCCAAACCATTGGAACAACGATCCAAAAAATAGCGGGGTGATGGCGTTGGCTGCACTGTAGAATCCGGCTGAAACACCCAGAATGCCCCCTAATTCATCCTTGGTTGCCGATTTCGTGATCAGGCTGTTGATGGCGGGGTGCAGCACTCCACCCCCCAGCGCAGCAGGGAACGAGGCAATCAACACCCATACAATCCCAACCCAACCTTTGTTGGATTCATCTGGCAGGCTGACAGTGATGATTTGTGTGCTGGCTTTGCCCTGCATTTCGGAAGTGATTTTGGCTTTGTCATACCACGGTACCGGGATTTGAGGAGTTGTTGCAGTCAGGATCAGGCCGAATGCCAGCGAAGAGAGCCCCAACATTACCAGCCAGCGGTCACCGTACTTTTTGCTCCACCGTCCGATGAAACCGCCCTGGATCGCTACGATAAACAACCCTGCAAGTACAAATAATCCTGAAGTGTCGCGCGCGCCCATGCCCAGCCTGTTCAGCGCAAATAGTGAGAACATTTGCTCGTAACCGCCAAAGGCCAGTTGCTGTGCAAACATTAAAACCAGCAATATGCCAATGGTTGGACGATTAATCGATTGGAACATAGCCTTAAACGAGAAGGGCGCGCGCGTGCGGACGGTCCCTATTTCGGGATTGCGCGTTTCGGGCAGCCAGAAGAAAGTTAAAAGCAGAGATGCAAACGAGAAAAAGGCTGCGGTAAATGCTACTGCCTGGTAATTATCTCCGGTTGCGATCAATACCGTAAATGCTATGATCGGCCCAAGAATAAAGCCCATGCCAAAGGCTGCGCCAATCAAGCCGAGGCCCTGGGTGCGTGTCTTATCATTGGTTACGTCAGTGACAACTGCCTGTGCTGTGGATATGTTTGCGCCAGAGAGACCGTCGATAATGCGAGAAATAAATAATAATGGTAAGGCATTGGCAAAACCCAGCAGGATAAACCCGATGAATGTCCCCACCTGGCTGACCAATAAAATCGGCCGCCGCCCAAACCTGTCTGATAGGCGCCCAAGGATTGGTGCGCCGATGAACTGCATGAACGGGTATGTAGCACCCAAAAAGCCAATCACAAAGGCATTTGCCCCAAACCGCGCAGCATATAGCGGCATAAGCGGAATAATGATCGAAAGACCTACCAGGTCCACCAGGATAATGACCAGTACTGGTAAAACTTTCTTAAAGTCCAGTTTTTCTTCCATATTATTGCTGTTCATATTTTTTCTCGATTTCGATAGGATGAATGATATTAGAAAAGCCCGGTAATATGCCACCACCGCACCCAACCGCCCAGGGGCTGAATGCCGGCGAATACCAGCAGCAGTGAAACAACGACTGTGATCAGGGTGTTGCGGGTGCGGATAGCGTCATCTTTGTTTTTCCACATTGCTGGTAGATGGGCCACAATGACTGCCAAAACCATTGTGATGGTATGTTCCCATCGGTAGGGGGGAAACCCGGTTTTACCAAAACCGTCTAAAACAAAAAATAGCACTCCCAGTAGAAGTTGCGTATCCATTACCCCGCCAAATGCGCCGGTAAGAGTTTGAGCGCTTTTATCAAAGGGCTGCTTTTTTATTAGTCCGATGGCAAGGCGCACCAGCAAGGCAATTGCCGTCAGTGTTGCCAGCCAGCGCGTAATTGAGTGAATTGTAAGAAGAACAGTCATGTAGACTCCTGCGGGTTGCCGGGATAGATAAACAAGCTCTGGTCAAGATATCCAGAGTCTGGTTTTGAGATATGAAATAATTTGTTCAAGCCAATCTAAATCTGCTTTCAAGTGGTGCGTCTGGTGTGAAAAAATCAAAGCAAGGCTGCCATGGTGCGTGGGGATGTTTGTAATTGTAATTAAGCGTTCCTGAATTTGTGCTTTTTGTTCTTCCAGTAGGGGCAAAACCTCGGCAGGTGTCATCCAATCCATGAAAGCCATGCCAATATCCCCCGGAAAATTGACAGGTGAATAGGTATGCAGGTTCTCGCGCAGCAGGCGCTGGAAAGCTGTTTCTCCCAACGCTGTCACTCGAAATACTTTGCGTGGAGGCCGGTTTCCCTCTTGTTCTGTTTCAGCAGTGATCCAGCCGTCTTTTGCCATTTGATCAAGCAAATAATAAGCAGTCGGTTTTTTAAGATCTGTGCACAGCGCAAGGTTGTTATCAATGAATTCATTCAATTGATAACCGTGCATTTCTTGCCGCCGAAGCAAACCGAGAAGGAGTAGTTTCTTTTCCATTTTTGAATAATCAATCCTGACTAATCAAATTTTATTCTATTTGAGTCTTTGTTGCAAATAAAAACGGGTGATTTATACATCACCCGTTGGCAGCAACTTCGTAAATTGGTTGTTTACCTGAACTTATTCCCCATCTTCCAGTTTTTTGTCTGGTCGATCAGCCTTTCTATTGCATACAGGTTCGCTACGGGCACAGAAAAACTTCGGCTTTGGGTTTTGCTGTATTGAAAAACCTTGCTGCCAGCAAAAACGTGATCGGCTTTTCGGCGGAATTCTGCATGCGCCATATAACCAGTCAGCCAGATTTCCATTCCGTAGATCCAGATATTGCCCCATTCGTGTGGCTGGATCAAATAAACATCGCGCATACGGGCGCAGTGCAATCCCAACCGGGCCGGTAAAACGATATCAGTTTGCACATAGGATAGGCTGTAATACTGGTTTTTTGCAAACGTGCGTGTTAAAGGGTTGAGCAGCAATCCTTCGCTGATGAAATTTCTATCCGCATCCAGCCCGCCAATCTCAACGGTCAAAGGCGTCGGACATTCGCTTTTAAGCGTGAGCCGCTCTAGCGGTGCCCAACTATCCGGGCGTGCCCAATCAGAACGCAGCGGGTGGATTAGAAAAGTACGTTGTTCAGCCTGTACGGCTTTTTGAATGTCTTCCATCGAATTGGTCGTGAGCCCAAGCAAAAAGGCGAAAAAATATAAATCCTGATCCAGATGGTTGGCTGCGTCGACTTCATCATCGGGAATTAATGCCAGCGTCTCCAACACAAGCTCAGGGTTTTGGCGCATGCTAATAATCTGATTACGCTTGGATGTGATATAGGTTTTGATGTCGCAGCGATGACCACCCAGTGATACATCGTAGTGATTTGCATTGCTGAACGGCGTAACTTCTTTTACCTCATACGGCACTGCCTGCTGGTTAAGATAGCGTCGAAAGGCGAGCTCCACTGCCGTGTTTCCAACAATACGGCGTAAGCGTGAGTAGAGTGAACCACTCATCTGATTCTGCTTGTAAGACAGGGAGCGAATGGCATACGCAATACCACCTTCAGTCAGGTCGGGGGTATACGGAAGCTTAACAAAATCGGATGCGTTAATCATGAATGAGAGTCATTGGGCCTGTTGGTTTATAAGCAGCTGGACATTAAGGCGCTCAACTATTTCTAAATTGCAGGCAATAATGATGGAAAGTATTGCTAACCCAGGCGCTGCCCATGCCAAAGGGCGCAAGGGGTTGGTTGTCTTGCATCCAAATTTTCTCATCCTTTAATGTATAAACCTGGCCTAATTCGTGTGCCAGATCCCATGCCAGCGGGTAGATTTTGCCCCCTTTTTTGACATTCTTGACGATGATCGTCAGGTAAGCCTTTTCTTGTAATAAAGGTTTCAAATTGGTATAAATCAGTACCAGCCGCTCCAAAAACTGTTGGTAATCATGCAAGTTACCCACATCGTTCGGATCGTCCGAATAAACTACATCCAGATCAGCATCAGTTCGTCGTTTTTTTTGATTTTCCGCCCCCCGCGCATGCAGCATATCCCAGTAGGGTGGCGAGGTCAGCACATAGTCCACTGGTGGTATGCCGTAAAGGCTGGCATTTTGCGCATCCCCATTAATTACCTCAGCCGCAAGGTTACTATCTGCCAGTTCCTCGGGCAGGTTGGCTTTTTCCAGAGCGACAACCTCGCTGGCGATTTGCGCATAGGTTGGGTTTAATTCAATACCGTAAGAATTTCTCCCGCAGCGCAGCGCTGCTACCAGCGTGGACCCGGTTCCAGCCATCGGGTCCAGAACCGTCTGGCCTCGTTTGGTAAAAAACTCAATAAACTCCTGGGCCAGGGTTTCTGGAAATTTGGCAGGATGCCGTAGAACACCCTTTTTTCGTGGCGGTGGGTTATGGATGAACCAGGATTTTTGGAATTTAAGCCAGGTTTTTGGATCGAGATCGTTCAGTTTATTGGGCATATTTGTCAGTTTATCAGCCAGTGGCGTATCCTGCAACCACTCCAGCCATTATGGTGTGGGGCGGGGCGTGCGCGTGGGGGTTGGAGTTTTGGAAGGGATGGCCGTAGGTGTTGGCGAAGCATAAGTCACCGAATTCACTGTTAAATCCGAGAAGCTGATGTTCATTCCATCCGGGCTGCTGGCTTTGATAAAAACACCCAGGTTGCCGCTTTTGAAAAGCGGATCGATGACACTGAATTGGTAGCGCCCATTCAGAAAAAAGCGCATTTCTGTACCGGCTGCCCATACACCCATTTTAACCTGGCCCGGCGCACCCGGTGGCACGTCTCCGCTCGGAAGCCAATCTTGCAAGGGCATGGTTTTGCCATCCTGTGCGCGTTCCACACGCGTTTTGCCGCTGCAATTTAGTAGAAACCGGTAAGAATATGTTTCGTTTCCAGCACGGAATAACATGCCATAAGCATCTGGTCCAAAACAGCGGTTAATCGAAACCGTTATTTCGGCATAAAAATCGTTTATTACCAGGCTTTTTTGCAGGCTGGTTAGCGTAACTGGCATTATATTGGCCGCCAGGGTAATACGATTTCGGTTCAGAATGATACTGTTTCCGCCATCGCTCGTTGTTTTTGCGCGTGACCACTCATCCACCTGGCTGAAATCATCGGAAAAAATCTGTTGTTCCAGCCCGGGTAACAACATCGGGGTGGCGCTTGGTTCAATATTTGGCGATGAAGTCCATGTGGCAGTTGCCGGAAACCAATCGATAACTGCGGTGGCAGTCCCCGGCGCAGGGATGGAAGCGGTTGCCTCCTGGCTGGTGTCTGTTTCTAAACCTGTCTGAACCTGCGCCGAGCATGCAGGTAGCATAAGACAGATAATTAAAAGTAGGGTGGGTAAATGACGCATTTTGTCTTTAAGGTTAAATACTCGCTTCAAGTTTTTAAGAAAAAGGCTGGTACAAGTACCGGGCAAACTGATGATAAATGTAACAGGTTTTTAATGAGGGAATATTGTAAAATCATATTGCCGAAACGGCAATATGCCCTCCGTTATAGCATTCTAGCATAAGGAGCTAATTGATGAGTGAAAAAGCTGTGTTGGTCACCGGCGCGTGTGGAGAGATCGGTCAGGCCCTTGTTCAAAACCTTTCAGCGCGTGGCGGTTATCGGGTCGTTACTTCTGATCTGGCGCCTCTGCCAGAAGGTTTTCGATCTTTGTCAGCAGAGCATCTGCAGGGAGATTTGGTAAATCGCATAAAGCAGTTCTATGATTATGATTTCGATATAATCTATCATTTGGCAGCTTCGCTCTCTTCCAAGGCCGAGGTGGCTACAGAAGAGGCTCATCGCATCAATGTGGAAGGTACCATGCAGTTGTTGATGATGGCAGCCTATCGCGCGGAGAAATACAAAAAGGAAGTCAAATTTTTGTTTCCCAGCTCCATCGCGGCGTATGGGTTCCCAAACCTTGAAGCCAAACAGGCTGCTGGTGTGGTGAAGGAAGACGAATACAATACGCCGCATACCATGTACGGCTGCAACAAGCTCTATTGTGAAAAGCTAGGCTTATATTACAGCCGGTATTTTGGTCAACGTCATCTGGATGATAATCCTCCCACCATGCTTGATTTTCGCGCCATACGTTTCCCCGGCTTGATCAGCGCTTTTACGCTGCCCAGCGGCGGCACCAGTGATTACGGCCCCGAGATGTTACATGCGGCTGCTCAGGGAAAACCTTACTCATGTTTTGTGCGCGACGATACAAAAATCTCGTTTATGGCCATGCCAGATGCCATTAAATCATTGATGGTATTAACCGAGGCCCCGCGCAAAAATCTGAGCCATGTTGTTTACAATATTGCCGCCTTCAGTTTGACCGCTGGTGAATTCCGCAAACGGGCGCTGCACGCTTTTCCCGGTGCACACATTAGCTTTGATCCTAATCCGCGCCGCCAGGGTATTGTTGATTCCTGGCCTGAAGATGTGGATGATACCCTGGCGCGCAGTGAATGGGGCTGGCAGCCGGATTACGATGAAGACCGTTTCTTTGATGAGTATTTTATTCCCGAGATCAAAAAACGCTATGCGGGCAAGCCCAGCCTGAGAACGCACGAATAAAAACACATAAATTTAATCACGAAAACGATGAGGCCGGTTGTGTATTTGCAAACCGACCTCATCGTTTTTCTCAACGCTTCAAAGGCTGGGGCTTGTTACTGGATGCTGACTACCTGTTCTCGCTCCGCGCCCACGCTGACCAGTCGCACCGGCACCCCTGTCAACCGTGAAATCGCCTCAAGATAGGTTTTTGCGGCAGTAGGTAAATCGGCCCAATGTCGGATCGCGCTCACATCTTCTGCCCAACCGGGAAGTTCTTCATAAACAGGCTCGTAGCTTTCCAGGTTGGATGGGCCAAATGGCACGTCATTGAAAATTTCTTGATTCTGACGATAGCCAATGCACAGCTTTAGCGTTTCAAAACCGGATAATATATCCAGCTTGGTAATGACCAATTCCGTCAGCCCGTTGATCCGGACTGCATAGCGTAGCAGCACCCCGTCCAACCAGCCTACACGTCGCGCCCGCCCGGTAGTGGTGCCGTATTCATCCCAGGGATTGCTGCCAGTACCGCGCAAGCGCAAGGCCAGATCATCAAAGACCTCGGTAGGGAAGGGCCCGCTGCCAACGCGCGTCTGAAAAGCTTTGCAAACCCCGGTTACCCTGGCGTTATTTGCGGCTGTCATGCCAATACCAAGCCCTGTAAAAACTCCCGTAGCCACTGTGGCAGATGAAGTCACAAACGGATAGGTACCGTGATCAATATCGAGCAGTGTCCCCTGGGCGCCCTCAGCCAGAATATATTGACCGGCAATAATGGCTTCATGTAATTCAAGGGAAGTATCCGCAATATAGGGCAGCATAAATTCACGGTAACGCTTGAAGTCATCCATCACTTCAGACGGGTTAATGTAAGCTGCGCCGAGCATGTGCAACTGTTGGTTGGCCTCATCGATGTGCGTATTTAATTTTTCCATGAAATCCGCTGACAGCATATTTTGCACGCGCAGTCCGCGGCGGGTGGCCTTATCTGTATAAGCCGGGCCAATTCCCCTGCCCGTGGTGCCGATATTTCCCTTGCCTCGCGCCGCTTCCAGTGCCTTATCAATTGCCTGGTGTGCCGGGGTGATTAAATGTGCGCCGTAAGAAATTCTCAGGCGGCGCGGGTTGACATCCACGCCTGATTTTTGCAGCATGTCAATTTCGGCTAACAGTGATTGAGGGTTGATAACCATTCCGTTACCCAGCACGGCCACTGGTTTGGGGTGGATAATGCCGGATGGAATAAGGTGCAGCTTGAACAATTTGGGGCCGACCGTTACAGAATGACCTGCATTGTCTCCGCCGTTATAGCGGGCTACGAAATCTGAATTGGCGGCAAACCAATCAACGATGCGGCCTTTGCCTTCATCGCCCCATTGTGTACCGACAATAATTTGTAATGTCATAAATTCCTCCGCAAAATAGTACCGGGTTATGTTTCTGTTCTGATGGTATGGTTATGTCAGCCGTTCGCCGCAATGAAGCACACCCCAATAAGAAAACCTGGCTGAATTATAAAGTAGAATCAACAAACAGCCTCTTTGCTGTGGGTGATGCTGTAATTAGGTTTTCAGCCTGTTGTATAATGGGAATATCATGAAAAGATTGTTGATTATTGCCGGAATTGTCCTCACACTCCTATTTCTGGCCAGTGCTGCATTGAATGTGCAGGCATCTGCGCCCATGCAAAGCCTTTCCACCCCCACTCCCGGGCCGGACGGGCGGATCATGTACATTGTGCAGGGAGGCCAAACCTGCACACAGATCGCCACGCTGGCTGGTATTCCCATCGATCAGCTGCGCTCTCTCAATAACCTGGATGAAAACTGTGTATTGTTGGTGGGCCAAAAGCTCCTGATTGGCATGGGCGGCCCTTCCGGCATACCTGCCACCCGCGCCCCCATCCCTACCGCCACATCTGGGCCTGTAATTCTTACGCCCGGCGTTCTGGGTGAAGCCACAGTTTGTGTTTTGCTTTACAACGATCTCAACGGAGATTCTTTGCGGCAGGATACCGAGGTAACCATCCCGGATGGCGCTGTCAGTGTAACCGGAACTTCGGGTCAATATTCAAAAACAGCTACAACTGTCGTAGGTGTCGACCCTGTCTGTTTTGATAAGGTGCTTCAAGGTACTTATAACATCTCCGTTGCCGCGCCTGAGGGGTACAACGCCACCACCCAGCATAACTACACTCTGGATATCAAGGCTGGTGAGCAAATCTACGTGGATTTTGGCGCACAGCAGGGCGGGCAAGCCAAGCCGCAAGATCCAGTAAATGAACCTGGTTCCAACAACTTGCTTGGTATTGCCGGTGCTGGCCTGGTGATAATTGGGATTGGCCTCGGGATTTACGCCTGGATGGCCTTTGGACGTAAACCCGGTTTCGAAATGCGTAATCATCCGCGTAATTAATTGCCACGCGTTGAATTTTCACAAAATGCGCCATTTGCTTATGCAAATTGGCGCATTTTGTTGGCAGCAGCATACTATAATGTGAGCATGCGTGCTTCCAATGCTCAAAAATTATTAAATCTCAATCATGTTTTCTATTCTGAATTTGGCGCGGCTTTTTCGGTCACACGCCAGCGTTTGCAGCCGGGCGTGCGCAAAATTCTTATAGAGTTCGCTGTATCAGGTAATATTCTGGATCTTGGCTGCGGCAACGGCGAAATTGTTCACTTCCTGGTTGAAACTGGCTTTAAGGGAGCGTATACTGGTCTGGATTTCAGCCCGCCGCTGCTGGGTGATGCCAGAGCCCGGGCAGCAGGGTTTCACACAGCTTTTGTCGAATCAGATTTAACCTCCCCGCACTGGGATCAACCTCTGGTCACCGGTTCATATTCATTAATCACAGCTTTTGCGGTTTTGCATCATATCCCGTCCATTGAACTGCGCCAGCAAATTGTGCAAAAGGTGCGGAGGTTGCTTGCTCCTGGCGGAAAATTTATTCATTCAAATTGGCAATTCCTGAACAGCGAAAAACTTAAAGGCCGCATTCAGCCCTGGGCCTCGGCTGGTTTATCGATTGAAGATGTGGATGACGGTGATTATCTGCTCGACTGGCGCAGCGGTGGTTCGGGGCTGCGTTACGCCCATCACTTTTCAGAACAGGAATTAAACCGGCTGGCCTCAGACACCGGCTTCAAAGTCTCGGGTAGTTTTCTCTCGGATGGGGCTGGCGAACGTTTGGGCCTGTATCAGGTTTGGGATCTTGCCGAAGATCTACGATAAACTGGCTGTGATATACGATTTAAAGGCGGATTCATGCATAAAATAAAGTTGATATTGATCCGTTTCTGGGCGCTGGGTGTGCTGCTGGCATTTTTGCCAGTATATTACGTGATCTCAGTAAACAATGAGCGCATGGTTGATTATGTCAACAACGGTTTCCTTACCTTCTGGCTTTCTGGTCGTTTGTTATGGCAGGGATTAAATCCGTACTCAACCACTGACTGGGTCAGCAGCCACCACATCTATCATGCCACATGGATTCCCAATTCGATTTTTCCTTATCCCCTGCCATTGTCATTGATCACTGCGCCGCTCGGATTGTTCCCAATCGATAAGGCCTACATCCTGTGGGATATGGTATCGCAGGTGTTAATCGCACTGTGTATTTTGTGGCTTGCCAGGCGCTGGGATGGCCTGAACAGGCAGTTGTATGTCGTTTTTGTACTGGTTGCGACTGTTTTGAACGGAAATGTTTTTCTGGGTTTAAAGACCGGCACTTTTATTGCCCTGTTCCTGTTCTTTTTAACCCTTTCCCTCTATTTCATGCATACCCGCCGCCCCTTACTGGCGGGTATTGCCTTGACCGGTCTGGCGCTGAAACCACCTCTGCTCATGATTGTAGCGCTTATCGGGTTGTGGTTTCTTTTTCGGCGCGATTGGAAGGCAATTGCCGGGTTGGTCGCGGGTGGTTTGGGCTGGTTGGTAATTGGTTTTATGCAGGACCCTGCCTGGGTACAAAAATTTCTCAGGGTGAGTGAAAGTCTACTTGACAAACGCCTGGGCAATCAGCCCACCATCCTCAGTTATACTCGCCTGGTCTGCACCGGGCGTTTGGATTGTGCATTTTCGCTGTACGGATTGATTATTCTTATTCTGGTTGCTTTGTTCGCATGGCTGGTTTGGAAGAGACGCGCAACTCTTTCTCCGCTGATGGTTTTTAGCGCAGCGGCGGCTCTAGGCGTGCTTTTACCTCCATACCTCTGGTCGTACGATTATACATTGCTGCTTATTCCTGTTTGTTATATTGTTTTTGATTTGATCTTCCAGTATGGAACGTACCTGTACCCAACGTTGTTCCTGTTGCTGCTTGATGCGTTGTCGATTGTGGGATTGATCTTTTTTTCGACCAACCCTGCCAGCGAGACACTTACCATCCAGCGCGATATGTGGAGCATCTGGGTGGCGGTCCTTGTGCTTGCGGTAACCTGGTGGCTGGTATTCCGTGCCCCACACGCAGAGTATGTTTCTGAAAAGCATGTAGTATAAGAGTATTATTAAAGAATTTGGAGGAGAAATTATTAGTAAATTATCATTCCCCAAATCATCCCCTAAAGAGACGTCCGAATCGTCATAAAATCACCAATTATTATGACGATAATGATGTGCTGGAAATTACGAACAGGGGTTAATGCACGAATCCTTTCAAAAACATTAGGCGTCCCTACCCTTTACATGCTGGTGGTTTAATGTATGATTGATACGTTGGCGTTTTTCTCGGTTTTTTCGAAATCGGGGGGGACGCTGATAATATTTAATCAACTGGAAAGGAAGTTATATGAATGTACGAACAGCCAAGCTCACACCTGTCGCCTAAAGTCCAGGCCTACCCGAAAGCCAACGGTATTGGAAACGGTATTTTTGCCCAACAAGTTCTGAAGAAGGGTGAACTTCTAGCCGTTTTCGGGGGTGTCGTCTACGAATGGGACACCTTCATTAACCTCCCCGAACGTGAACGAAGTTTATGCATCCAGGTGGAAGAAAACCTGTTTCTGGTGCCGCGTCCGATTGGAGATGGGGATTACGTCAATCACTGTTGTAATCCCAATGCCGGGCTTTCTGGGCAGATTGCGCTCGTTGCCATGCGAGACATTCAACCCGGTGAAGAAATTTGCTTCGACTACGCCATGAGCGACACCGCCGCTTACGATGAGTTTGCGTGTAATTGTGGTGCGCCAAACTGTCGCCGCAGCGTGACTGGCAGCGATTGGCAGTTGCCTGAACTTCAGAAGCGTTATGCCGGGTACTTCGCCCCCCACGTACAGCGTCGTATTGACATGCAGCATGTTGCCGAACGGGCAGCCCGCCGCACCCATAAATACCGTTATACCGGGGCCAACCCGCCTTCCAACGTACTTTACGAGTAAAAAAATTCCGCCTTCAAAGTGAAGGCGGAATTTTTTTACTCGACCACGACTTGTGCTATTAAGGAACATTCTTGGCAAAAAACACCTGGCTATCCAGAAAAATAAACAGGAGCTTGTTGGGACTGAAGGCCATTGCGGTAACGGGTGCGCCTTTTGGTAGCAGGTCGCCCTTGCCAGCCAGCGAGCGTACCTGGTTCTGTAATTCCAACGCCCGGGCACTGAAACGGAAAACAGACTGCGTGTAAGGTTCAAGCAGCGCCACGGCTGGGTCAGGTGCGCTGATAAATTCCATTTGCGAGAAAATACCATCACTCAGTTTCATACCGCCCTGATAACCCGGGCGTGTATCAGTGTACAATTGCGGGTCATTGCAGCGCGTAGGTGACACATCCAGTCGGCTGAGCGTGCAGGTGGTCATGTGCCCATCATCATTCAACAGATAAAGATCGTCACCGTTGATGGCCATATCGATGGCTTTTTCAAGCATAACAGGTATCTGCGATTCAAAGAAGAAGAAAGGCCTGTCCGGAAAATTGATTCCGCTGTCGCCAAAATAAACCCATACAGCCCGTGCGGGAGCATCCAAAACATACAGGTTGTTGGCGTCATAAGCGATTGCAGTGATTTTGTTCCAGTTTCTATCCGGCATTTGCAGATAGGTTGCTTTTGGGGGTTTCCCGGGAATACAGTAAAGCAAGTTGCCAGAATTATCGATAGCTAGTAAGGTTGCCTCAATCGGATTGGAACGCGGCAGTGCAATAATATCGATCAGGTTGCCGATCTGGATCCCATCAAAAAGTCCGGGGCCGCAGATAAATTCATTATCCAGGCTGTATTTTTGGGTATCGTTATTGTACGTTCCTCGTTTTATAATGCCGCTCAAATTATCCAGAAGATAGATATCTGTATCAGAAGCTGACATGCGTGTAACTTGCATATTTTTGCTCAGGGTCGTATCGAAGGCAGGCTGAAAATCCAGGCGCACTACTTTATCCAGCTTGTCCAGGGCATCCTGCGCAGTTTTCCGTAGTTGTTGGGATTCTGGGGTAATTGCTTCTTGAAATTGATCGGCTTGGTCCAACCAGTCTAGCGTGGCTTGCAATTGGACTCGCTCATGAGTGGGGTTGTCCCCGGCCACAATCTGCTGTGAAGCCTCGTAAGCGTGAGCGTAATATATTTTATACTGAGCCTGGTATCCCAGCTGGTAGTAAACCACCCTGGCGGTCACGATCAGCAAGATTGGAATGGCTATCGCAATGAAGATAGGCCAGGCGCGTGAAAAAAGGGTCGGATGCGAATCTTCAGCATCGCCAGGCAGCAGGCGTGGAAAGGCTTGCTTGGCCCAGGTTTTTACGCTTTGTGTCTGCGCGCGCACGGCTCCGATCAGGCGCGCCAGGGTGCCCGCGGCAACCCGTATCCCCTGCTTTACGCTCGTGCGTGTTTCCGGTCGGATCAGGATTTTTGGTTCGGGGGAATAATCTCTGTTTGCAATATTCCTTCTCGACCTGCCTGTGCGGTCTGGCCTTGCAGGGATAGCAAAACCACTGGATGTCTCTGCTGGCAGGGCTTCGAGTTCGCCTGGCTCGGGTACATTTCTTTCCAGAATTGGGCCGCCGATTTCCGAGTCAGTTTGCGGTATCGGCGCATCCACCGTTTCAACTTCAGTGGGCTGGGGGAAAAGGTTTGTTTCATCTACCTCAATTTCAGCTTCCAGCGCAGGCTCGCTGGCATCTGTACCCGTTTCGATGGGTTGATTCTGCAAGATGGGCATAACTTCCGGCTGGCTTGCAACCGTTGAAGCAGGCGCTGTGCCCAGGCTCGGAACATCTTTTGTAGCCTGAAAAATGTTAAGTGCGCCTGTTCCGTTAGTTGTTTGCATCAGCACTGCGCTGATATTTGTATTTGTGATCGCCATTAATCGGCGGCGCGTAATTTCCAATGCAGTTGAGCCGCGTCCTTCGGTAATGGATTTATCCCAATTAGGCGGCAGGGCGGCGCATAACAGGATGCGGTCACTGGAATTAACCGGGGTCTGCGCAAAATAAAGGTGGGCAGCCTGGCTGATTCCAAGACCTTTTCCTGCCAGTTGAGCATCGTAAAGATGGCGTATCTCTGCGCCCATGTGATAAACGTGTGTCGGTCCAGATTGAACGATATACAGGGAATTGCCGCGTAAGGTGCATAAAACCAGGGCGCCAATGCTGTAAAGCCCTTTCCCGTTGGATTTCATGTTCTTTTCCACCAGGAAGGTGTTCAGCCACTCGGCCGTTGTTTTTAATGCATACGTCAGAGAACCGGGTGTATTGTAAAAAGTTTCAGCCGCCTGCGCTGTGATTTGAGCATACTCTTCGCTGGAATAGCCCATATTTCCAACCAGGGTAATATAAACAACCAGTCGATCCTGCTCACGCCCCCTTGCGGGTTTCTTGGGAGGGTTCTGAGCCAGCAACCCTGGTAAGAGCGGCAATTCCTGACTGTTGATGCGGTACAGACTGAGAAGATTTAAGTCGAATGTGTTCATATATGTCTCTAACATTATACTGGTAAAATCTGTTCGGGAAAACACACGTATGGATTTAAAACTACACACATCTTTTGAAACATTGCAAGAGTTTGCTCCAGCCTGGAACAGCCTGGTCGAATCGGGCGTAACCAATGCCCCGTTTTTGCGGTATGAATATCTTTCCACCTGGTGGAGTACTCGCGGTGGCGGTGAATGGCCCAATGCCTCGCTTGCCATCCTCACCGCCAGCGAAAAAGGTCTGTTGATTGGCATTGCGCCGTTATTCCTGGCCAACAACCGTGATGGCGAGAGTGCATACCTGCTGCTGGGCAGTATAGAAATATCTGATTACCTGGATGTGATCGTAAGCACTGACCATCATGCCGCTTTTCTTTCCGAATTGCTCACCTGGTTAAACGCAAAAGCTCCCGAATCCTGGCGCGCGTTGGATTGGTACAACCTGCCGGAGACCTCTCCAACCCTCCTGCTCCTCAAGACTCTCGCGCAGGAACTCGGCTGGGTGTACAGCGAGGAAATTTATCAACCTTCGCCATTTATTCCATTACCTGGTGATTTTGAAACCTACCTGACAGGCATCGATAAAAAACAGCGCCATGAAATCCGGCGTAAGATGCGCCGGGCGGAAGAAAGCGGACGCAATGTTCGCTGGTATATTGTGGATGATGAGAGCAAACTGGATGCTGAGATGGAAGATTTTCTGGCCCTCATGGCGCATGATCCAGAAAAAGAGGCTTTCCTTACTGAAGTCATGCGCTTGCAAATGAAATCTTCCGCACATGCCGCTTTCAAAGCTGGTTATTTGCAACTGGCCTTTTTGGAAGTGGACGGAGAGAAGGCCTGCGCCTATCTCAATTTTGATTATGATAATAAGATTTGGGTGTACAACTCCGGGCTTGATCGCCGATTTATGGATCTATCTGTTGGCTGGGTCTTGCTGGGTTACCTGCTGGAATGGGCCAACCAGCACAAACGCGCCGAATTTGACTTTTTGCGCGGAGATGAAGATTATAAATATAAATTTGGCGGTCAGAAACGCCATGTAATGCATGTAAAATTGACCCATTAAATAAAAAATGGCCTAAGGCCATTTTTTATTTAACTTCCCTGTCTGTGATAAAACCGAAATTCTATCCCCGCATGTTGCAAATTCTGCACTGCCCTCTGTGTGAACTCAAGCAAACTAATTCAGGCTTAAGTATTTCGAGGTATCATTGAAGTAGTTTACTAAACCTTTTCCAAATGTCAAATCCTGACGTTGAAACACTACTGGCTGCTTATCGAATAACTGCCCGGTCTTCGCGCTAGCCTCATGAACGGGGCTAAAACAACTGTACAATTGTATTAAAGCCCCATTTATTATTATCTCCGCAGCGTAGCGGAGTGGGAAGGGGCGCTGTTCATAGCTCCGGGCTTTAGCCCAGAGCGGACTAGATAAAAGGAGGCACATATGCAGCCAGACCTTACCGAAAAAATCCTGGAGTTGATCCGGCGTACATCCACAAACTTGCCGCAGGATGTGGAAGAACGCCTGCGCGCATCGCTGGAGAAAGAGACGCCCGGTACTGCGGCGCGCGGTGCCCTGGAAACGGTACTTAAAAATGTCGAGCTTTCGCGGGCTCAATCAACCCCCATCTGCCAGGATACCGGCACTCCGATCTTTTATGTCTATTACCCCGAAGGCTGGAGTACCCGCAAGCTAAAAGCGCAAATCCGCAGCGCCATGGAACAGGCCACCAAACTTAATTACATGCGCCCCAATGCGGTCGATGCAGTCTATGATAAAAACAGCGGCAACAACCTGGGTGGCGAAGATTTCCCATCTGTTCACTTTGAAGAAGTTGAAGGCGAACAGTTGACCATCGAATTAATGCTCAAGGGTGGTGGCTGTGAAAATGTAGGGGCGCAATACTCGCTGCCAGATAACCGGCTTGGCGCTGGGCGCGATCTCGCTGGTGTGCGCAAAGTAGTGCTCGATGCCGTCCAGAAGGCTCAAGGTCAGGGCTGTGCGCCGGGTATTCTCGGCGTAGCCATCGGCGGAGACCGGGGCTCATCTTATTACAAATCCAAGGAAGTCTTGTTCGACAAATTGGGCGTGCGCAATCCAGATCCAAAATTGGCCGAACTTGAAGAACGCCTGACCGGCGAAGCCAACACCCTGGGAATTGGCCCAATGGGCTTTGGTGGACAGACAACCGTGATTGATACCAAAATAGTTGGCATGCATCGTCTGCCCGCTTCCTTTTTCGTTTCAGTGTCTTATATGTGCTGGGCCTATCGCCGCCGCAAGATGACGGTGCTTGGCGATCAAGTTGCATACGATTAGGAGGCTGCCATGCGAAAAATTACGATCCCAATCAGCGACGAAACCATCCGCGAGCTAAAAGTGGGCGAGCCTATCCTGTTGAACGGCATCATGGTCACAGGTCGCGATGCAGCCCACAAGTGGATGATCGAAACATTTATCAAGAAAACACGCGCCCCGCAGGGCGATGACATGGCTGCCTACGAGGATCTGAAAAAACTGCTCAACGGCGCAGTCATCTATCATTGCGGGCCGGTGGTGGCTGGTCTGGATACCAAAGAATATCGTTTCGTGGCTGCCGGGCCAACCACCTCCATCCGCGAAGAACCCTACCAGGCCGATGTGATGAAACACTTCAACATCAAAGGTGTGATCGGCAAGGGAGGCATGGGCGCCAAAACGCTCAAAGGATGCGAAGAAACCCCCGCGGTTTATTTTCACGCCATTGGCGGCGCGGCCTCCTTTATAGCCCAATCAGTGAAAAAAGTGCTGGGTGTTTACAAGCTGGAATTTGGTGTTCCCGAGGCCCTCTGGGTGGTCGAAGTCAAGGACTTCCCTGTTGTAGTCACCATGGATGCCCACGGCCAATCACAGCACGCAGTGGTGGAAGACTCATCCAGAAAGGTACTTGACGAACTGCTGGCAAAGCCTTACTAATCTACAAGAAAGTCGCTCACCCCGCAGACATTTTCGGGGTGAGTTTGTTTTAAGCGATATTTTTGTACAATAAACCTCTTGCAAATGTCAAATCCTGATCTTGAAACACTACTGGCTTATCGAATAACTGCCCGCTCTTCGCGCAATGTTAAAACTCATCGTTGGCAGCTACGTTCCGTGAACGCGATTTTAATACAATTGTACAGTCGTTTTAGCCCTGTTCACGGGGCGCTGTTCATAGCTCAGGGCTTTAGCCCAGAGCGAACATATGCAAGATGTACAATGAAATTTGACAGAAATTTGACAGGATTTATCGCGTATGATAAAAGTTTGTCAGGCGATATCATAAATCAGGTGAATAACAGGCTTTTATTTAAGGGTTCTTTCATGTTTGATGGGTCAGACCAGCTTGCTTGTGGTACGCTAAATACTTGCTCAGAATGCGGAGCCCCGGCAACTGCCGAATTAAATTGCCAGACTGGTTTTGATGAATGCCTGGCGCTTGAATTTACGAGTGCAGAGTTTTTTGCTGTTCACCACCTGATGGTGGCGACTTTCATGCTCCAGCATTCCAGCAAGTTGTCACGTGAAGGTTGGCTGGCAATGCGCCAGCTATTGAGAGAGATCCTGGTGGAAAATAAATCGCCCCAGGAAATGAGAAAACAGAACAAGTCTGCGGTGAACAGCGGCAACCGCAAATGGAAAATTCCATCCATCAGCGGCGCACCCATCATTGGCAGCGTTCCCTGGGCAAAAACAATCCTGGATGTTCGCCGCGAGTCTGCGGAACCATACTGTGCGGATATTGCAGCATGGGCCAGGGCCAGCCTGGCTGATGCCGCCGGGCTGGAACCTGAATAAACAATAATTGTGTCAAACCTGGCACCAGATCACTTCGAATTGTTTGGGTAATAAGAAATTGGAGCAAACATGAACACTCGTAAATATACCAACCGGCGCTATCTGGATGCGCTTCAGCACAAAGTCCTTGTTTTTGATGGTGCCATGGGCACCAGTTTGCAGAACCAGCATCTCACCGCCGATCATTTTGGCGGTGAAAAGCTCAATGGTTGTATTGATTACCTGGTGATTTCCTATCCGCAGGCAGTGGAGAATGTCCACCGCTCATTTCTCGAAGTTGGCGTGGACGTGCTGGAAACAGATACTTTCCGTTCCAATCGTCTCACGCTCGGCGAATATGGACTGGGTCAGCGCACCCTGGAGATCAATATCGCGGCCGCCTCACTGGCGCGCCGTTTGGCAGATGAATATGCAGCCAAAACCGGCCAGCCGCGTTTTGTGGCTGGATCGATTGGCCCTTCCGGCAAACTGCCTTCCGCCGACGATCCTGAATTGTCAAACACCGGCTTTGATGAACTCGCCGACATCTTCCGTGAGCAGGCGCTTGGCCTGCTGCAGGGCGGCGTGGATGTGCTGCTCATCGAAACATCCCAGGATATTCTCGAAGTCAAGGCCGCCATTACCGGTTTGCAAAAAGCCTTTGAAGAGACCGGTATTTATGTTCCTATTCAAGCCCAGGTCACGCTTGATACCACCGGGCGCATGCTGCTCGGCACCGATATGCTCGCCGCACTCACCATCCTTGAAGATCTGCCCATCGATGTGATTGGCCTGAACTGTTCCACTGGTCCGGAACACATGCGCGAACCCATCCGCATTCTGGGGGAACTATCCACCTTGCCGATCTCCTGCATTCCCAATGCCGGGCTGCCGTTGAATGTCGATGGGCAGGCGGTTTACCCGCTGGACCCTGAGCCTTTTTCCAATGCCTTGCTTGAATTTGTAGAGAAGAATAATATCTCGGTGGTGGGCGGCTGTTGCGGCACAACCCCGGCCCATTTAAAGATGCTGGTCGAAAAACTGGATTCCCGTGCTCATCCGCCTCGCCCAAATCAAGCCACCCCGCGTCTCTCATCTTCCATCTCAGCCATCCCTATGCAGCAAGACCCGCCGCCCCTTCTCATCGGCGAACGCTGCAACGCCCAGGGCAGCAAAAAGTTCAAGCGCCTGCTGCTGGAAGAAGATTATGATTCCATCCTGGAGATCGCACGCGAGCAGGTCAATTTTGGGGCGCATGCCATTGATATTTCCTGTGCGGTCACCGAGCGCCCCGATGAAGTGGAATTGATGCGCAAGACTGTCAAAAAGCTGGAAATGGGCGTGGAAGTGCCGCTGGTCATCGACACAACCGAACTTGATGTGCTCGAAGTGGCGCTCAAGACTGCCCCCGGCCGCTGCCTGATCAACTCCACGCACCTGGAGGGCGGCCGCGCCAAGGCCGATAAAATCTTCAGCCTGGCAAAAACGCACAACGCGGCTGTGATTGTCCTGACAATCGATGAAAACGGTATGGCAAAAAGCGCCGCCCGCAAGCTGGAAGTTGCCTGGCGTATCTATGATATTGCCGTCAATGACCACGGACTGCGCCCATCAGCGCTTGTCTATGACGCCTTGACCTTTACCCTGGCGACCGGCGACCCGGAATTTGCAGACTCTGCCATCGAAACCATTGAAGGCATCCGCCTCATTAAACAGAACCTGCCTGGCACGCTCACCTCGCTGGGTGTATCCAACCTGTCCTTTGGGTTGGCGCCCCAGGCGCGCCCCGTGCTTAATTCGATTATGCTCTTTCACTGCGTGCAGGCCGGGCTGGATATGGCGATCATCAACCCGGCGCATGTAACCCCCTATGCCGATATCCCCGCTCTGGAAAAGGAACTCTCGGAAGACCTGATTTTCAACCGCCGCCCGGATGCTCTGCAGCGCTTTATTGAGCACTTCCAGGATGTCTCACCCACCTCGGGCGAAAATGTTCTGGCTGATCCAACCGAGGGTATGTCTCCCGAGCAGCGTCTGCATTGGCGCATTGTGCATCGTCACAAAGACGGTGTGGAAGCCGATATTGACGAGATCATCAACCGCCCGCTGCCTGCCGGCCAGATTCGCCATGAAGTTGCGGTGCACACCCTCAATACCGTCCTTTTGCCCGCCATGAAAGAAGTCGGCGACAAGTTCGGTGCGGGCGAATTGATCCTGCCCTTTGTGCTCCAATCTGCCGAAGTCATGAAGAAGTCTGTCGCCCATCTGGAAAACTATCTGGATAAAGTCGAAGGGGTCACCAAGGGCACAGTTGTGATCGCCACTGTCTACGGTGACGTGCACGATATTGGCAAAAACCTGGTCAAGACCATTCTGTCCAATAACGGCTATACCGTTATTGACCTCGGCAAACAGGTGCCCGCCGAGACCATCATCAGCAAAGCGGTTGAAGTCAAGGCCACCGCCATCGGTCTTTCGGCGCTGCTGGTCAGCACCTCCAAACAAATGCCGTTGATCATCAACGAATTGCAGCGCCGTGGGCACAAAATTCCTGTGTTGGTCGGCGGAGCCGCCATTAACCGCCGCTTTGGACGGCGTATTCTTTTCACAGAGGATGGTGCAGCCTATGAACCCGGCGTTTTTTATTGCAAGGATGCCTTTGAAGGTCTTGAAACGATGGATCAGCTCATCGATTCGCAGCGCAAACCGGCTCTAATGGCGCAGATGCACAAAGAAGCGGACATGGAAATGGGGCGAGCCTCGCAAACCCCGGCTCACCGCCAGACCGAGTTCACCCGCTCCAGCATTGTCCCTGCGCCCATCAAACTGCCCTTATCCGCTAAATGGGGTGCGCGGGTTGTCAAAGATATGCCGCTTGAGATGGTCCTCAAGCATCTGAACATCAATGAACTATACCGCCTCTCCTGGGGCGCTAAAAACAGTCACGGCTCGGAATGGGAAAAACTGCAAAGTGAGTTTGGTGCGCGTTTGGAAAAAATGACCAAGGCTGCGCTCAAGGAAGGCTGGCTCCGCCCCCAGGCTGTTTACGGTCTGTTCCCCTGCCAGGCGGATGGCGATGACCTGATCATCTATAAACCAGAAAGCATCTCTGGTACTTTCGAGGCGCTCGCCCGTTTCCACTTTCCGCGCCAGCCCTACGACGAGCATCTGGCCCTCTCAGATTACTTCGCGAGTGTCGAGTCCGGCCAGTTGGACGTGGTTGGTTTCCAGGTGGTGACGGTGGGTCATACCGCCACCGAGCGTTTTGACCAGTTCCAGGCGGATGGCAATTATTCAGAAGGCTATTTCACGCATGGTCTGGCCGTCCAAACCGCTGAGGCCACCGCCGAATATTTACACCACCATATTCGCCGCGAAATGGGCATCCCCGAGGGACAGGGTAAACGCTACTCATGGGGCTATCCAGCCATCCCGGAATTGGAAGACCACCGCAAAGTCTTTGATCTGCTGCCGGTCGAAAAGGAATTGGGCATGCAGTTATCGCCTGCCTACCAGTTGATCCCCGAACAGTCCACCGCGGCAATTGTTCTGCATCACGCCCAGGCAAAGTATTACAGCACTGGTGAAAGCCGTGTAGAGCAACTAATGAAATGAACCTGCCTGGCTGGGTCAGACAACCCAATCCCGGTACAGAAAGCGAAATAATATGAGTCAAGATTTCTTCACCCTGCTCGATAACGGCACGATTCTCGCCGATGGCGCGATGGGTACCATGCTTAATGCGCGCGGGGTCAGTTTTGAAAAATGCTTTGACGAGCTAAACCTCACCAATCCGGCGGTGGTGGCTGAAGTTCATCGCGAATATATCGAAGCTGGGGCCCAGATTATCTTGTGTAACACCTTCAGCGCCAACCGCTACAAGCTGGAAAAGTTTGGCCTGCACGAAAAACTGGTTGCGATTAACACCGCCGGTGTTGAACTTGCCCGGCGCGTGGCCGCCGCATCCTTTAAGGATGTGCTTATTGCTGGCGATATCGGCCCGCTGGGTGTGCGCCTGGCTCCTTTTGGTCGGGTGCAGCTGGAAGACGCGCGTGCTGCCTTTGCAGAACAGGTAAATGCCCTGTGCGCCGCCAATGTGGATTTAATCGTCATCGAAACCGTGGCAGATTTATTCGAGGCGCGCGCGGCGGTGCAGGCCGCCAAAGAAAATTGCACCAAACCGGTAATCGTCTCAGTTACTTTTACAAGGGACGGGCGCACGATTCTGGGTGATACGCCCGAAAAAGCGGCCCGCATGCTGGTAGAAACAGGCGCGGACGTGATCGGCGTCAACTGTTCTGGCGGCCCTGCCCAGCTTTTGCGGATTTTGCGCCAGATGAAGCAGGCCGCTCCGCACATGAGATTCTGGGTCAAACCCAATGCTGGTTGGCCAGAACAGGTCAGCGGGCGCATTATGTACCCGGCCGACCCCGAATATTTTGGTGATTACGCGCTTTCGTTTCGCGCTGCGGGCGCAAACATCGTGGGCGGTTGCTGCGGCACCACGCCGCGCCACATTGCTGCCATGCGCAAAGCCCTGGATAACGCGCCTGCTGTAGATTGGTCAAAGATCCAGGTCGCTGATTTGCCTGAAACCCCGGAAGTGGAATCTGAAGTTGAGCCGCCCACCCGGCTGGCGCAGAAACTTGCTGCCGGTAAGTTTGTTATTGCTGTGGAAATGGATCCTCCGCGCGGCCTGTCCACGCACAAGCTGATGGCCGGCGCATCCCTGCTGGCTGAAGCTGGTGCGGATGTGATCGACGTGGCCGACAGCCCCATGGCGCGCATGCGCATGTCAGCCTGGGCCGTCTGTGATGTCGTTCAACGCAAGTTGGATGTGGAAACCACCCTGCACTTTCCTACTCGCGGGCGTAACTTGCTGCGCGTGCAGGGTGATCTGCTTGCCGCGCATGCCCTGGGCATCCGCAATGTTTTTGTAGTCATGGGTGACCCCACTTCCATCGGCGACTACCCTGAAGCCGCGGATAATTATGATATTGTGCCATCCGGTCTGATCAAGTTGATCAAACAGGGCTTTAATACCGGCATCGATCATTCCGGTGCCAGCATCGGTCAGCCCACCAGTTTCTTTGTTGGTTCGGCGCTCAACCTCTGTCCGCAGGATTTTGCGTTGGAGATCAAGAATTTGCGTCGCAAGTTAAATGCAGGCGCGGATTTCTTCCTGACCCAGCCTGTTTTTAATCCTCAGCTTGCCGAATCCTTTCTCAAGGTTTACGCTGATCAATATGGCCCGCTGGAAAAACCGGTCCTGGTCGGCCTCCTGCCCCTATTCAGCGCCCGGCATGTGAATTTTTTGCATCATGAGGTACCCGGCATCAGCATTCCTGATCCCATTCGCGCGCGCATGGAAAAGGCCGGAGACGATTCGCCCGGTAATTCGGGCATCCAGGAAGGCATCCGCATTAACACCGAGTTAGTGGAGCAAGTGCGCGCCTGGGCCCAGGGCATTTACATCATGCCGCAGTTTAACCGTTATGATGTGGTGGCCGAGATGATCGACGCTCTAAATCTGCGGTAACCGGTTCAGTTTCAATCTGTTAGGAGGAAGTGAACATGCTGCTCGCCATTGATATTGGCAATACCAACCTGACCATTGGCCTGTATGAGGGCGACACCCTCGGCTGGCATTGGCGTCTTGCTACAGATCATAACCGCATGCCCGATGAATACGGGCTGCAATTGCTCGGTCTGCTCCAGCACGCCGGGCATAACATCCTCGATTTGACCGGCATTGTGCTTTCATCTGTCGTGCCGCCGCTCACGGGTCGTGTAACCCAGGCTTGCAGCGAATACCTCAAACAGACCGCGCTGGTGGTGGATACCGGGGTTAAAACCGGCATTCGCATTCGTTACGAAGATCCAAAAGCAGTCGGTGCCGACCGGGTCTGTGATGCCGCCGCCGTTATGCACTATTATGGCGGCCCCGCCTGTGTAATTGATTTTGGCACTGCCACCACATTTAATGCCGTTACCCGCGAAGGCGATTATCTCGGCGGCGCCATCACTGCCGGGATCAATCTCGCGGCCGAGGCGCTTTATACGCATGCTGCCAAACTGCCGCACATCGATCTGCAGCGCCCGCCCAATGTGATCGGGCGCAACACCATTCACGCCATGCAGTCCGGCTTGTTGTTTGGATATGTCAGCATGGTGGAAGGCATGGTGGAACGCTTTCGCAAGGAACTTGGTCCGGAAATGAAGGTTGTTGCTACGGGTGGTCTGGCAGAAGTGGTAGCCAGGGAAACACCTGTTATTCAGCACATCGCTCCCTGGCTCACACTCGATGGCATGCGCCTTATCTGGGAACTCAACCAGTAGCTAGCTCAGGGTATAATCTGGTCAATGGTTACTCTGAAACGTGTTCTTATCTTGCTATCGCTGTGCTTGCTCGCAGCCTGTACCACCAACCTGCCCAATTCCCCGGTTGTTTTGCCATCCCAGACGCCTGCGCTGCCCACCGCAACGCCCTTGCCGCCCACTGTTACCCCCATCCCAATGGCTGTTACAGTCAACACTGATGGTATTTCTCTCGAAGAATTTAACGCCGAATTATCGCGCTACAAAACCGCTCAAAAAACGCTCAGTAATGTGATCACTGACGACCTGGCCTTGCAAACTGTGCGTGATGACCTGGTTTCCCAGCTTTTACTCGCCCAGGGCGCTGTCGAAGCTGGATACACCCTGGACGATGCTGCTCTTCAGCAGCGCAAGGATGCATTAACTTCCAAAATCGGCGCGGATAAGCTCAAAGTCTGGCTGCAGGAACACGGATACTCAGAAGCCAGTTTTGATCAGGCGCTCAAGCGCGCTGCCGCTGATGCCTGGATGCGTGACAAAATCATGGCATCTGTAGCTAGTACTGCAGAACAGGTTCACGTCCGCCAGATTTTGCTCTATAATGAAGATGTTGCAAAAAAATATTATGGCCAGCTTCAGGCCGGTGCAAATTTTGACGCTTTGGCCGTACTCGTCGACCCGGTCACATCCGGCGATATTGGCTGGTTTCCACGCGGTTACCTGACCGATAAAGCGGTCGAAGATGCGGCATTTGCGCTCGAAACAGGTGCTTACAGTCAGATTATTTCTGGCGAGGCGGGTTTCCACATCTTGAAGCTGCTCGATCGAAAACCAGAGCAGGAACTTTCACCGGATGCCTTGTTCGCACTGCAAAACCGCGCACTAAATGACTGGTTGACCTCCCAGCGCCAGCAAAGCAATATTGTTGTGTCTCCATAACCCTGCCTGGACAGGAGAGATAGAAGTATGAGCAATTACGACGATTTTCTCAATGAAACACCCAGGGCAGCCTCAGCCCCAAAGAAGAAAACGAACAGCCCGGATTTAATCTGGAATGTTCTCACCGGGGTGATGCTTTTGATGACCCTGTGCGCTTGCTTTTTCTTTGTCAGTATTTTGCGGAACCCTTACTCCAGCGTAAATCTGCTTGCGCCCAGTACCATTGTCCCGCCTCCGGCCACTGCCACCTGGACACCCGTTGGCTATGCTCCCACCTGGACACCAACCGTTACCCTGCCCCCTACCGATACAAATACACCCAGGCCAACCTTCACCACCTTACCCACTTCCACCACCTACGTGATCCAAACAGCCACCCCCAACTACACGCCTACGGTTACAGACACCCCCACGCGTACACCGCGGCCCACGGGAGTGCCTTACAGTATTACCCTGACCTATAATGAAAGTATCATTTTCCGGACTGATACCAGTTGCCTCTCCACGTATGTTGTTGGACAGGCGTTGGACGCTCAAAATAAGCCGGTGGTTGGGCTGCAGGTCAAAATGGGTGGCAGTGTGCCCGGCAAGACCTTTGTCCCGGCCCTGACCACGTTGACCGGGATTTCACCGGTCTATGGTCAAAGCGGCTTTGAATTTGATCTAAAGATTGCGCCTGTGGCTGCCAATAATTCCTTGTGGGTGCAGTTACTCGATCAATCTGGCGCACCCCTCTCTGAACAATTTAAGTTCAGCACCTATGCCGATTGTAAAAAGAACTTAATGTTTGTGCGCTTCCAGCAAAAATAATCAGTTACCATTACCAACAAAAAAACGACCTCGCCGAGGTCGTTTTTTTGTTGGTAATAGATTTTCTACTCTACCGCCACATTCCAGTGGTTATATCTTTCAATTTTCCCATGCACTACATCGTTGAATAATTCGCGCAGCCTGGCAGTGATCGGTCCCATTTTTCCATCACCGACCGCTCGGTGATCCACTTTCGCGATGACCATCACCTGGGCGGCGGTGCCCGTTAGGAACAGTTCTTCGCACACAAACGTCTCAGTACGGTCTATGGAACGTTCCATTACATTCAGGCCAAGTTCGTTTTTGGCAAGTTCAATCACAGTCCGGCGCGTGATGCCTTCCAGGATATTGTCATACACTGGCGGGGTGATCAAAACTCCATCCCGCACCATGAAGACATTCATGGCCGTCCCTTCAGATATGTGCCCGTTCTGATCCAATACCAGGGCTTCATCAAACCCGGCCCGAATGGCGTCTGTCTTGATCAGTGCGGAATTTGCATACGCGCCGCTGATCTTGCCGCGTGCCGGGATCACGTTATCATCGATTCTTCGCCAGGATGAGATTGTCACATGCGCGCCGTCCTCGTTTTTGCCGTACGCGCCAAATGGCACCGCAAAAATGGTCACTTCATCGCGCAAATCGTGCAGGCGCACGCCAATTCCGGCATCTGCCTTGTAACAAAGCGGGCGCACGTAAACATCCTGCTGCCAGCCGTCCAGTTTAAGCAAGTCATTGGTGATCTGTGTCAGGCTTTCGGGCGAGTGTGGCAGAGTCATAGCGAGTATTTTGGATGAGTGCAAAAAGCGTTTGAAGTGATCCATCGGGCGGAATACAAATAATTTCTTTTTCTCCGCGTTCCAATAGCCGCGTAAACCTCCAAATGCAGCCGTGCCGTAATTCAAGCCATGTGTGGCAACACTTACTTTTGCATCACCGAATGGGACAATTTTGCCTTCAAAATATGCGTGTTGGGTTTGTTCCATATCTGGGTTCTCCGCCAAAACAATTTGATCTTGCCTTGCCCTCAAATTATACCCGAGGCACGTGTATTCTTGGTGCGCGGAAAACGCGCCCGGCAGAGTTGGTATTGACAAAAATCACAACTTTGGTAAAATTAATTCCATAGTCATCTAATTAGATTGACAGAAGGTGAAATATGGAACAATCTGAAATGCTGGAATTCGTAAAAGCGCTCTCGGACGTTGATCGTCTGCGTGTTTTGGGCGTGCTGGCCTGTAAATCCGCTGCTGCTGATGAGATTGCCCGGGACCTGGATATGCAATTGCGCGAGGTGTTTCAGCAACTGGCGATGCTGGAGCATGGCGGTGTTGCTATGAAACAGGGGCAGGTCTGGTCCTTGAACGAGAAAAATGTCGAGAATATCTCTCGCCGTCAGTTTCAAGGGCTTTCCCGCGAGGCGTATACGCCGTCGCCTGATTTAAGTGAAAAACCTCGCAAAGTGCTTGCCGCATATCTTAACCCTGATGGCACCATCCGGCAGCTTCCTCACGAACCGGCTAAATTGCAGGTGATCCTCGATTATCTCCTGCAGGCTTTTACGCCAGGCGTAATCTATACAGAAAAGCAGGTCAATGAGATCATCCGCCGCTTTCATCTGGATACCGCTGGTCTGCGGCGCGACATGATCGACCGCGGCATGTTGCAACGCAAAAGTGACGGGTCTCAGTACTGGCGGCCGGTATGAATGAAAATACCGAACTTGTCGTTGTTTTTAAAGCCCTGGCCGATGCCAGCCGTTTGAAAATTGTAGGCTTGTTGGCGCAGCAATCCTATACTGTGGAACAATTGGCCGCAATGCTGGGGCTAAAAGCCTCCACGATTTCGCATCATCTCTCCAAGTTATCCGAGGTCGGGCTGGTTTCGGCCAGGGCCGAAGGTTATTACAGCGTTTACCGCCTGGAAAAGGATGCCATTAGCAGCAGCATGCAGCGCATCTTTTCCAGCGAGCAGATTTCATCGGTAACTGCCGGGGTTGACCTGGATGCTTTCGATCGAAAAGTTATCAAAGATTTCAGTACAGCCGATGGGCAATTAAAAACCATCCCCGCGCAGCGTAAAAAAATGGAAGTCATCCTGCGTTATGTCGTCAAGGCTTTTGAACCTGGCACCCGTTATAGCGAAAAGCAAGTCAATGAAATGCTGGCTCACTTCCATAAGGATACGGCAACGTTGCGGCGTGAGCTGGTAGGCTATGGCCTGATGCAGCGCGAAGGCGGAGGTGGGCAGTATTGGCGTACAGATGCGGAAAAAGTTGAGTGAGAATCAAAGAGGGCGCAGCCAGGCTGCGCCCTCTTTATAATTTTGCTTATTTTCTCGGGTGTACTGAAAAAATTTCGTTTCCTGTGAACATCCTGGCCAGGGGTTCTGCCTCCAGCGCCATCACCTTGCTGTTGGCAAAATAATCAAAGTTAAATTCGGTGACATCCCCGGCTTTTTTGCCTGGAACCGGCATCAGTCGTGCCGTTAGTGGTTTACGCTGGCGTAAAGCCAGTGCGCATATATCCAGCAAAAGCGCCGAGATTTGTGCAGCCGTCACATCACCTGGAATCGGGATTGTATCCAGCCCGCTGCCGCAAACCGCGGAATACATCAGCAAATCTTTAACGGTCAGCGTGTTTTCACCTGCCCGCTTTGCCAGAACTGAATCCTCCAAAACTGGCATCATTAATCCGCTGAAACCGGCGCGTGGAAAATCTGCCCGGTCAATGGTATCCGTTAATATACAGGCAGCCGCCAGTGAACCATGTAGTCCAATTTTGGGTGCGCCCAGTTTTTCGAAGGCTGCTCCAATCGATACGGCTTCCGCCGGAAAAGGCGCAAGTGAAAAATCAATCCCGCCAAAGCGCACATTAAATCGAAACTTGAGAGGTTCGGCAGCATAGACCAGTTTGCGAGCGTGGTTTTCCAGTTCATCGATCAGTTTCTTGCGGCCTTCTTCCACTGTTTTCGCATTGGAAAAAGCGTCCACGGCCAGGTCGGCAGCTTCTATCGCCAGTGCAAAGGTGGTCTGGTCAGAATCATGGTACGCAGCTGGGAAGAACGGCCCGCCTGCTGGCACATTTGCCAGGGCCGCAAAGCGTAGGTTGGCAAAACCATCCGGTGAAATGGTGGCGTTGCGGATGATGATTTCAGCGCAGGCGCGTATGGAAGAAAGATATATGCCATCGTGCGCCGAGGCCATCAGTCCGCTGAAGAAAATATTTTTAGAGGCCGCGATTGCATCCGGGATCATTTCATAGCTTTCCGGCACATCGGGCAGCGCCGGGCCCAGCGAAGCATAGTCAATGCCATTTGCAGCAATTGAATTGCTCAGACGTTGCGCAAAACGCGGCGTCAGGCTGATTGCATCAGCGCCCAGCAGGTTGGGGAAGGGTACGCTGGCGATACGCGTTGTTTGAACTTCATAACCAGCTGCTTCAAATGCCGAGCGTGCTGTTGATAAAAACCTGCCAGCCTCCTGGATGCGATCTTCCTTGAGCGGCCAACCAACATTCATGAAGTAAGTAATGGAACGGATTTTCATAAAGCCTCGTTTCTCTGCCGGACAACCTCAAACATGAGTACCGCCCCGGCCACGCCTGCGTTGATTGATTCTATTTTACCCGGCATTGGAATATTAACGACAATATTCGCCATGTTTCGGGCAGGTTCGCTTGCGCCGTCGGCCTCTCCGCCCACAATCAGGGCCAGCGGCTGGCGTAAATCGGCCTTCCAACACGAAACCTGCCCCTGGGCTTCAGCCAGGAAGATGGTTGTGCCGCTTAGGTGCTCACTAATTTGCTGCCAGTCGATGCTGCAAACGGGCATTCGGAAGTGCGCGCCCATTCCTGCACGCACAACTTTGGGCGCAAATGGGTCAACCGTTTCAGGTGGAATGAAAACTGCCTGAACGCCTGCCGCTGCCGCCGTGCGTATCAGTGTTCCCAGGTTTCCTGGGTCGCGGATTTGATCTGTGATTAAAACAAAATTCAATTCAGGCGGGATAGGCAGATTCACCAGCTTGAGTACCGCCACGATGCCTTGCGTTGTTTCAGTCTCGCTTACACTGCGCAGTAATTCTGGTTTTACCTCTTCTACATCTGCGCCGCTTTCAATAATCTGTTCAATCAGTTTCTTCCCGCGCTTGGATGTCCCTGCGCTGTACAGAACAAATTGAAAAGGCCAGCCCGCTGTAAAGGCATCTTCCACCAGGCGTACACCTTCTGCCAAAAAAGCCTCGGCCTCGTATCGGTCCTTTGACCGGCCAGCCAGTGCGCGGATCAATTTTAATTTGGCGTTATGTGGCGATGTAATCATCGGTTATTGAGTTTTCCCTGTAAATACCATTTTCATATAGGACTATTGTACACTCTGATATTCTGCGCGTGGTCACAATTTGTGGATTGTGAGTAAGAAAAAATTCGCTATTTATTACCATTCCGGGTATAAAATGATGATATGTCCGCACTTCCGTTTTTACGCAGGCGTCGCGAGCGTCGTTCAGCACAGCGCCAGCGTTCGCAAGGCCGTTTTACCCGTGGAATAATCGCCCTGGGATCCTTGTTGGCGATTACCCTTGGGCTGTTAATCATCGCCGCCGCCTTGTCCTACGCTTCTATTACTGCAGATCTGCCTTCGTTGGACCTGCTTTCTGAACTCCTTGACCCTGCTGGCGGAAGTTTACTCCAACCTACCCGCATTTATGACCGCAGCGGTACTCACCTGCTGGCAACCCTGGCAGCTTATGAAGGGCCGCGCGTTTATATACCGATAAACTCTACGAATGCCAATCACCTGCCTGATGTGCTTGTGCGTGCCACAGTCGCGCTGGCTGACCCGCAGTTTTGGAAACACCCTGGCTGTCAATGGAATGGGCTGACCAATCCGGGCCAGCATCCTGGCCTTGCTCAAAAACTGGTCTCGGACCTGCTGCTTTGGGATGAACCCCTCGGCCTGCGTCGATCCATTCGCGAGTGTATTCTCGCCGCACAGATAACATCCCATTTCGGGCGGGAAAAGATCCTTGAATGGTATTTGAACAGCACTGATTATGGTCACTTTGCCTATGGGGCAGATGCCGCTTCCCGCTTATACCTGGGCAAACCCGTTGTTCAATTGAATATGGCAGAGGCCGCCTTGCTGGCTTCAGTTGGCGAGTCGCCTGCCATTAATCCATTCGATGCACCCCAGGCCGCGCTTCAGCGCGAGCAGGATGCGCTTGACTTGATCCTGGCAAATGGGCAGGCCCGGGTTGAAGAGATAAATCTGGCGCGTTTTATTCCACTTACTTTTCAGCAGGCCTCTACTTCACACAGCAGCGCGCCAACATTTACCGCCCTTGCACTTTCTCAGCTTGAAAATCGTTTTAATCGTGCGCGCATCGAACGGGGTGGAATGGTTGTGCTTACCACGCTCGAATATGACTTGCAGCGCCGCCTGGATTGTATTGTGCAATCTCAGCTTACCCACTTAAGTGGGTCCACGCTGCCTGCCTGTGAAGGCGTAACCGCTTTACCTCCTTTGCCGCCCAATCTGAATGTCAGGCAGGTTTCTGCCAGCGCTGTTGTGCTGGACCCGCGCACCGGGGAAGTTCTCGCCCTGGTCGGTGATTCAAGCGCCGGGTTGCAATCCTCGTTTTTAACTCCTCACCGCCCGGGGACGCTTCTGACGCCATTTGTCTATCTGGCCGGGTTTACACGCGGCTTGTCACCTGCCAGCCTTGTCTGGGATGTCTCACCGGTATCAGGTGATGGCTCTTTACCTGGTGCTGCCGGGTTGGTGCCAATGCGTGTTCGCACTGCCTTGGTGAACGACAGTTTGATCCCGGCTGGCCAGGTTTTTGAACAGATGGGCGCCGCGCTGGTTCGCAAAACCATGCTGCCCTTTGGCTTGGATATTTCCGCTGACCGCTTGAGCGCATTGCTCGAAACCGGCAACCGCTATTCAGTGCTTCAAATGGCCCAAACTTATGCGGTTTTTGCTGCTCAGGGCACGCTCTTTGGCCAGAAAACTCACCAGGGTCTGGAACCTCTGGCAGTTTTGGAAGTGCGTGGTTTGGACGGGACGACTTATGTGAATTGGGGTTTACCAGCATCCGAGCAGGTCGTCAGTCCGCAACTTTCTTATCTGGTAACAGACATGTTAAGCACCAATCTACCCAATCTTAGCCGCCCTTTGGCTTTCAAAGACGGGCTGACATCTGATGCGGCAGAAACCTGGGCTGTGGGTTACACCCCCTATCGTGTTGTTGCAGTCTGGATGGGTGGTGAGGGTCTTTCGCAGCGTCCGGTCGATGGGGTTTGGAGTGCAGCCATGCATTCCGCCAGCCTCAATGTGCCGCCGGATGGCTGGACACAACCCGCGGGAGTCGTAAAGTTGAAAGTGTGTGACTCCTCTGGCATGCTGCCTACCGCTGTCTGTCCCAACGTTGTCGATGAAGTTTTTATTGACGGTAACCAGCCGGTCCAGTCAGATACACTCTATCGTTCTTATGCCGTTGACACAGAAACAGGTTTTCTCTCCACTTTATATACTCCCCTGCAATTGGTTGAGAAGCGTGTCTATATGCTTGTGCCCCCCGATGTTCGATCCCTGGTAGATAAGGCCAACCTGCCCGTGCCGCCTGCTCAATACGATACCCTGCAAGCGCCTCTTCCCAACCCGGATGTCAGCATCAGCTCTCCGCGTGCATTTGCAGAGATACATGGCAAGCTCATGGTTGGCGGCACTGCAGCCGGTGCTGACTTTTCCTATTATCGCCTCGAGTACGGGCAGGGATTAAATCCTGAAAGATGGGTATTGATCGGCAGCAATGCAAAGACCTCTGTAAAAGATGGGACCCTGGCTGAGTGGGATACTACCGGTCTAAGGGGTCTATATTCGCTTCAATTACTCGTCATCCACACAGATGGCAGTGTGCAAACATCAGCAGTACAGGTTACCGTCAATAACCCATAGAGGCAAACACCCCTTATCCCAACCTTTATGGGTATTCAGCCGCAAACAACTTTAATTCAGGCTCATTTTCGGCCAATTTAATCAACCGTTCAAACTTCAAGCCAATTTTTTCAAGCACTTTAATGGAAGAATAGTTATCCTGGTTTGTTATGGCAACCAGGCGCTTAAGACTCAGGGTCTTGATTGCAAAGTCTTTCACCGCCAATGCAGCCTCCACCGCGTAACCTTGCGACCAGGAACGCGCCAGAAAAGCATAGCCAATATCAATATCTGGCAGGCTATCCCTTTTGATCAACCCGCAGATGCCAATCGATTCAAAGGATTCTTTTTTCTGTACCAGCCATAGCCCAAAACCATGTCTGGCATAGCTGGCGTTCGGGCCTTTGGTAATATAGCCTTGCGCATCTTCAATGTTTCTAACGCCTCGATCCCCGATAAACTCGATAAAAGCAGGCTCATTTAATAATTCAAGGATAAAAGCGGCGTCATCCAGGGTCAGTTCGCGCAGAATCAGGCGGGAGGTTTTAAGCATTATTCCCAGTTCCATTTTTGCAGTGTCTCCATCGCACTCAGCGCGGTTAAATCCAGTTGAAGCGGTGTGATCGAAACATGCCCGCTGTTTAATGCTCCAAAATCAGTACCGGCTTCATCCACTCCGCTCGGAAATTCGCCGCCGATCCAGTAATAGGGGTGGCCTCGCGGGTCTTTACGCGCATCCAGCGCATCCCGATAAACGCGCAGACCCTGCCGTGTGACCAGTATGCCTTTGATTTCTGCCTCGGGTATATTGGGTATGTTGACGTTTAGCAGCACACCTGCCGGAATTCCCTGAATGCTGGCCTGGGCTGCCACTTTGCTTGCCATGCGTGCCGCTGGCCCGTAATCCAGTTCGCCGTGTCCAGGTCTTGAATCCAGTGAAAAAGCGATCCCCGGCACCCCGTTGATGACCGCCTCCATGGCTGCTGTTACGGTGCCTGAATACGTTACATCGTGCCCCACATTGGCATTTGGGTTGATTCCAGAGACAACCAGGTCAATTTTTTGGGATATTACGCCCAACAAGGCCAGTGCCACGCAGTCGCTTGGCGCGCCATCACACGCCAGGGCGGGGGTGCCGTCTGCCAGTTTGGCATCTTTAACCCGCATGGGCCTTTCCATGGTTTTAACATGCCCCGAAGCACTCCAATTCCGGTCAGGAGCCAGCACGGTTACTTCCCCGATCTTGCGCATTTCCTGCGCGAGCGCCAACAATCCCGGCGCAAGTACTCCATCATCATTGGTCACCAATATGTGCATGCTTCCTCCAATTTGGGAATTATAATCCCCCTATGCGTTTGCCATTATTTTGCTGCCTTGTTGCTCTGCTGTCTGTACTGCTTTCTGGATGTGCCGTCAGCCCGCCAGTTGACTCAGCCTACAGCCCGGCGTTTTTCTATTTAACTTTTACCCCCAATCCCACCCTGAACTTGCAAGGCAGCCCTGGCGCCGCCCCCCGTAAAAGTATCCCGCTAAATCCACCCACTGATTGTTCATTTTACGCAGTACGTCCCGCTCCTGTTGGTCGTTGGATCGCCGTTGAATGGGAATGTTCTTTTGGCCCCGCGGTGGAACTGTTTGATACTGCCAGCGGAAAATCGCATTTTGCGCTTTCTGACCCCACCATTGACAGCCGCTTCCTGGCCTGGCAGCCTGATGGCCGTTCAATCTACCTGAAGATAGGCACACTTTCAGTTCCGCAAACTCTGCGTGTGGATGCTGCCACTGGTAAGGCCGTTGAATTGCCGGTTTCTCCCTTTGCCTACGACCTGGCCGCCGCGCCGGATGGCAGCCGAATATACTATGCCCTTAGCAAAGGCCTTGGTTTTGGTTCCGAAGCCTGGCTGGCCGGGCCGGATGGGCAGAATTCATCGCAGTTGTTGCTCGATGGACAAAATATCATCGCTCTGGCCCAGTATTCGCCCGATGGCACCCGGATTGCTTTTATAAAAATGCCCGATGATCAGAATGCTGCCCCTCCGGGCGAATTATGGGTCATGGATTCTGACGGTTTCAACGCTCGCAAACTCGCAGATGCAGACGCAGGACGCGGATATTCCCCGGTCTGGTCTCCAGATGGGACAAAAATTGCGTTTATTGGCAGGCAGCAGCCCGACCGGCCCGAAGTTCTTAACCTATCCATTTACAACCTGTCCAGTTCAAGCCTGGTCAGCTTCCCGGCTGCTTCTGTCACTCAGCCTGCCTGGTCACCGGAGGGCTCTATGCTTGCGTTTAGCTCATATGGAAGTTCGACTTCAGCATTAACCCCGGGGGCTTCCTCTGGCCTATTGCCGGGTGATACAATGGAACTATGGATTTACGAAGTTTCCAGCGGGAAGGGTTCTAAACTGAGTACTGGCGCTTGCTGCGCTGGATGGATACGTTGATGAGACGCTTATTACTTTTTATGATCCCCTTGTTATTCCTGTTCAGCGCCTGTGCGTCGGGTATTCCAGCATCCGAGCCTCCAGGAGTTCCTTTTTTGGTGACGGTTACTGGCATCAGCCAGCCGGCCATCGTGCCGCAGGAACCTGCGGCTTCTGCTCCACCAACAGCATCTCCTACTACATCTCCGGCGCTGCCTGCCTCTACGCTCCAGGCTGCTGTGGCGACTGTTACTTTGAGGTCCGTCCCCCCGTCGCTCACCCCCGGCCCTTCGTTTACGCAGGTTCTGCCAACCCCCACCGAAACCCTTTTGCCTCCGCTTGACCTGCCCACAGAAAAACCACTTGCTCCCGCCCTCGTTGCATGGACAGGCTTGCCGACGTATCTGGGCGATTCTGACCCTGGCAGGCTCTTCCGCGTCGATTATGACCCGGATCTTTGGGCGCAGACCGAAAGTAACTTCGGAGAGATTGTGCTGGCAAATCGCCAGATTGAATATTGCACCATTACGCCCTGGTCCGGGCGCGGTCTGCCAGTCGACTGGAAAGTAACCCATGAGTTTCGTTACATTGGGTCGGCGTCCTTTGACGTGAATATTGTTACATACCAGGGTGTCGTCAAATTTGTCACCTACGTTGGTGGCGATCGGCGCGTGCTGACCGGTTTCCAGGTTTCCTTTAATGACCAGACTGAAACCTGTCTGCAGCATGCCGAAGCTATTTTCGGCACACTTCGTTCGTATGCGGCTGTACCCACATCTACTCCCATCGAGCCAACCCTTTCAGCCACTCCCACCCCCTGATCATGAAAACTCGTCTGCGCTCGCTGACCGAACTATCGCTATTGGTGACTGCCCTGATTGGGGCTGCTGTGTTTTCTGGTTTGCTCCTCTCGCGCAGCGTCTCAGCCGGGCCCGCGCCCTCGATCAGCCCCTTTTTATACCCGCCTTTTTACGGTCGCTCATCAGAAGAGTCCATTTTTGATCACAGCAGCCCCACTTATAGCATGGTGGATAATAAGATCGTTACCTATCAAGGCGAGACCTTAAACAAGGCCTGCTCAAACCCGCAGCCTTCCGGTACGCAGCCGCCCAATGGGTTATGTGATTACGGTTACGGTGGTTATTGGAGTTACAATCTTGGCGCATACACCTTCTATAATGGCCACGATGGCATAGACTTTGGCGTCAGCTACCGCCCATTGTTGGCGGCTGCGGATGCCAGGCAGGTGGTCTATGCCGGCTGGTATAACCCGCAAGATCACCGCAGCAACCTGGGAATTTATGTTCGTTTGCGTCACGCAAGCGGTTACGATACCTGGTACGGGCACATGAGCGCGGTCTCAGTTCAATCCTGTACGTTTGCGAACTGTGCCGATATTCAACATGGTGAAGTGATTGGTGTCAGCGGTACAACCGGCAATTCCTCCGGGCCGCATTTGCATTTCCGTGTAACCAATCCCCAGATTAAATCCATTGACCCTTATGGCTGGGCTGGGCCGTCTGGCGCAGATCCCTGGACGTATAACCAGAAAGAATCGCTCTGGGCACAGTACCCCAATATTAGCGGTTCTCCGGCCAATGTTTACCCGTCCGGTGCTTCCCTCATCGAGCCGGCTGCGTCGCTCCAGGGTTACCTTGTTGATGACCTGGATTTGCGCTTCGACCAGATTCCCGCAGATTGTTGGATGGTAATCAATACCAGCTCTGCCAACAGTCAAAATGCGCGCATGTTGGCCGTGCAGCCCGTCAACAGTGGTGCTGACACATGCAAGGCGCGTTGGAAGCTGCCCCAGGCTGCTGGCCCTGGTATCTTTGCAATCTACGCGCGCATCCCGGTGGTTCATGCTACCAGTGAAGGCGCGCTCTATAACATCGTTCATGATGGTCGTACAGATGTGGTGGTACTCGACCAGGCGGCATTCCCAAACTCATCCGTGCCTGATGGCTGGGTCTATCTCGGAAAATATTATTTCAACGCCGCCAGCCTGGAATATGTTCTCCTGGGCAACAAAACCCAAGATTCAGCCGTGGATGGTGTCGAATTGGCGGCTGATGCGGTTCGTTTTGTTCCACTGGTCACGGGCACTCTCGTTCCCAGCGAGACTCCCACGATTACACAAACCGCCACAATCACATCCACCCCTACGATTACTTTTACACCGTCTGAAACACCGACCCCCACGGTCAGCTTGACGCCCTCCATTACCCTGACCCCATCTTCAACATTGACGCCCTCCAATACGCCCACCTCAACCTCCACCCGTACGCCAACCATTACGCGCACACCCTCCAAAACACCCATCATTCGCCCCACGGATACGCGCTGGCCTACCTTGACGAGAACCCCCACCCGCACGCCTCGCCCAAGTGATACACGTGTTCCCACGCGCACACCCACTTTTGCGCTGCCTACCACCACCCGCGTGCCAAGTATTACCCCGCTTCCATCGCGTACCCTCACCCCCAGTCGTACACCAACGCCTTCGCGTACACCCACCCCGTCTCGTACGCCTACACTGACCCCAACCGTGCCCTCAACCCGGACGCCTACCATCACTCCGCCCACGCCATCTGCGACCATCTCGATTACACCTGGGCCAAGCCCCACACAAACGCGCTGGCCAACCTCCACCCGCCGTCCAACTGATACGCGCGTCCCCACGCGCACGCCAAAACCAAAATAGAACAACAAAAAATCACCCGGTTCACGGGTGATTTTTTGTTCTGTGCTTTCACGGTATTTGCTCCCCTGAGTAACTACCTTAAGATGCTTAGCGCGCTGGCAAAATGTAAAGATAAAGATTGATAAGTGTTCCAGGAAGGCTGAATTCACGCTTTTTGTCGCCGATCTGGCTGGCATACGTCAAAATGGCATCCCGGTCTTTTACGTATTCTGGGTCCGTCAGATGGCTAAATAAAAGCCAGGTGCGTTGGCTTCCCTTCATCTGATTGATCTCATCCACAAAAAGCTGTCGGTTGGTCTTTGCATCTTTTCCATCAAAAGCTTTGAGCCCATCCAGGCCATATTTGGGGGCATAGTACCGATAGGCCGGGATGCTCATGTGATACAGGTAGATTACATCGCCTTCGCGTACATTGGCTTTTAAATATGCCATTGTCGGAGCGATATTTTCTGTCATTTTCGGTTGCAGTGCTGTTTCAATGGCAAAACTGATTGAGGTGAAAGTTAGGAAAAAAGTCAGCCCCAGGCTGCATACAAGGCCAACCTTTGGCCAGGCTCTGAAAAATCTGCGCGTCCGTTCGATGCCTTCACCCACGCATATCAACAGCCCTGGCAAAATGAACATGCCCATTCGCCCACCAAAAGGATATTTTTGCAGGCCGGAGGCTGCCAGGGTTAAGCCCAGCGATATCAAAAAAATCCACACCCACGCTTTGCCGCGCTGCACAAGAGAAATGATCCCGGCTATAAGCAAAACCAGGATCAATATCGATGGCACCCAGCCCGATAACCCCCCCGGGATGTCGAACATTCCAGACAGGTGGTCAAAAATCCACAATGGAGCCGAGTTTGAGAGCGGCAGAAAATAATCTGCCCAGAAGTTGGTCAGCGTTGTGTTGGATGCCAGGCTGCGGTATTGGATCAGATAAAGAGCGGCAAAGTTCAGCCCCCAAAAAATACTTACCAGCCCATATTTTATTGCGGCCACCCAGTCTTTTTTACCGGCGTTTACAACAATCAACACCATGCCAATCCCGCCCAGCGTAAAAACAGCCGCGTGGGAGATCCAAATGGCAAGCGCCCCAAACCCGGCAGCCAGAAAATAATCTTTACGAGTGCTGTTTTTTTGTAGCAGGTTGAGTGTAAGGAACTGTAGCAGCACGCTGATGGTTGCATCCACCGCGTATTGTTTTACCTGCGCGCTGTACGAAACTACATAACGGCTTGAAGCAAAAGCAATTAGCGTAAAAATAACCCCCACCGGGTTGATGATTCGGCGGGCCAATCTCCAGAGAATAACCAGCCCTAGGCAGCCAGCCAGGAAAGGGAACAGGCGCAGGCTGAATTCGTGCTCCCCCAGCAAACTTTCAAACGCCTTGACAACCCACAGGAACCCCAGCGGCGCGCCTTGATCATAGTCCAACGGGTGGATCAGCCCTGCGAACGTACGGTTCACAATATTCAGCGCCAGCATGGCCTCATCCAGCCAGAATGACAGGTTGAGGGTGAGCTGCCGCAAGCGCAGCGCCAGCCCGAAGCCGATGATCAGTATTGCGGCTGAACTGGCAGGGTTAAATCGCGCTTTTAATCGCTGGATGTTCATTGACATTTCGGGGTTGTCTATTTTTGAGCAGCCAGCGCAGCCTTTAAGCTGACCAATGCGTCCACCGGGGTCGGGTCGATTGAATAAGCGATCGCCAGGTAATAACCCAGGTAATCCCCAAAGTGGATGGCTGTCCACATTTGTGCCAGGCTGCTGTTTCCTTGCGCCAGGTAAATATCGGTGTTTAATCCCTCCAGCATAAAGGTCTGGCGGGTAATGTTGGTGCGGATGATGTTGCGCGGGTGGTCGCTGGCAGATCGCAGGAACAGTGTCATGGTGTGTGGCATAAGCAGTTCATCGGATGGGTTCACGACACCTGCCAGGGTGTTATGGTCTGCTTCTGGCAGAAATTCAAAATTTGCCGGAGCCTTGGCCAGTTCGTTGATCTGTCCCTTCCATCTTCTGGCCACAGTCGCCAGCACGCCTGAACCGAAAATTGTTACCCAGCGTCCCACCAACTGACCGGCGTAACGTTTGGCCGGGTTGTTGGCCGCCAGCACCGATGCCTGTATGGTTTTTTGCTGAGCCTTCATTGCTGCAATTGCCCCCGCCACCAGTTCTTCTTGCGCTGGAACCAATCCCAACCGCGAAAAAGCAGCCAACAGCAGCCCAAAGGAGAACCCAACTGCCGCGCGCGGCTGTCCCTTGTGTTCAAAACTCCAGAATGAGCAGCCCGCTGCGCTGGCTTTTTGGGCTAGTTGCCCGCCAGTGCTGATGACCATCATGCTGCAGCCGCGCTTCAATGCTTCATCAAACGCATCCAATGTTTCTTCTGTGTTCCCAGAGTGCGAGGATGCAATAAACAGCGTTTCTTTACCGCTGGCAAAGGCAGGCAGGCTGTAATCCCGGTGCAGGCTGATCGGCAGTGAGCAATGATTGGCTGCGTACCCCGCCAGCAGATCCGCGCCAATCGCTGAACCGCCCATCCCCGCAATGACGATACGCGTGACTCTGGTGATATCAGGCAGGGGCAGTGTCTGCCCAAGTGCCCAGGCTTGTGCCAGCTGGTCAGGCAGGTTGTCAATTTCGCTCAACATGTCTTGAGCATCAAGTATTTTCATTTCGGTAAGATCGTCAAGATTCAAGGTATTTTCCTTTGCCTTCTAAAAGTTAGTGCCAGTTCAATATTACAATGCCATCTTGTTTACAATGCCATCTTGTAAATGGTACGTCGTTCCCAGCCGGTTTTTTTTGCCAGTTCCGCAGCAATTTCTTTGGCTGGCAGACCTGCCAGTTTGCATTTCTCGATCTCTGCAACCAGTTCTTCTTCAGACCAGACCGCCGGGCTTTTCGCTGCGGTTTGCCCTGCTACGATCAGCACGAATTCACCCCGAGGTTCATTTTTGATAAAGTGAGCTTTTACCTGGCTGGCAGACCCGCGCACAACTTGCTCGTATATTTTTGTCAATTCTCTGGCGGCAGCCACAGGGCGGTCCCCCAGAAAGGTTTGGATATCGGTTAATGATTCCAATACACGGTGGGGACTTTCCAGAAAAATGAGCGTGTACGGAAAATCCTGTACCTGTACAAACAGGGCCTTCCTTTCAGATGTTTTACGCGGCAAATAGCCCAGGTAAAGGAAAGAATCGGTTGGCAAGCCAGAAACCGCCAGGGCTGCAATGGGTGCCGAAGCACCCGGTATGGGACTAACCACGTACTGTGCGCTGAGTGCCGCTTTCACCAGTTCATACCCCGGATCGTTAATCGCCGGCGTGCCGGCATCCGAAACGAGCGCCACATCTCCCTGGCTGAGTGCGTTCAGAATTTCATCCTGCTTGCTCAGTTTGTTGTGTTCGTAATAACTGGTAAGCGGGGTGTGAATATCAAAATGTGTCAGCAATTGGCGTGTGTGTCGCGTATCCTCCGCGGCGATCAGTTTTACCTCGCGCAGCGTACGAATCGCGCGCGGACTCATATCTTCAAGATTGCCGATAGGGGTAGCGACCAGATAAAGAGTGCCCATGCCGTGTATTTTATCATCTGGTGCTGCTGCCAACAAAACCTTAATCGCCAATCGTGGTTTATACAATTTAATATCCTCAACACGTGCATTAGCTGCTTGTCTCAACGGGTAATGAGTGACTGGTAGGTCAGTCTCAATACAGTTAGTTGGGCTGTTTTGGGCAGCTTTTAATGATTTGTTCTGCACAAGCTCGCACACTCGCCATTTTTTAGCACGAACATCCAAAGGAGGAGCAAACTATGTCTGGCGTCGATCTCGTTAACCCGCTAGTGAATCGCTGGCTCGAGGAATCCCGTGAGAACCCTGAACAGTTTTAGGCCAAAGCAGCCGCGCAATTGCATCTGTTCCGCCCCTGGGAGAGAGTTTTTGAATGGGATTTTCCCACCTTCCGCTGGTTCCAGGGGGGCGAAACCAACCTGGCTTACAATGCCCTCGATTTTCATGTGCAGCGCGGCTGGGGCGGTCACACAGCGCTTATCTATGTCACCGAGCGCTGAGAACACCGCCTGTTTACGTATGCTCAACTCTTGCACGAGGTGGAGCGTGTCTCTGCCGCGCTGCGAGGCATGGGGTTGCAAAAGGGAGATCGGCTCACCATTTACATGCCCACCTGTCCCGAAGCCAGCATAGTCATGCTGGCTTCTGTCAGGATCGGCGCCATTCATTCGGTTGTCTTTGCTGGTTTTGGAGCCGGGGCGCTCGGGGATCGTGTTCGGGCCAGTGGTTCCAGAGCGCTCTTCATTGGAGATTTTACCTACCGTAAGGGCAAGGATGTTCCGCTAAAAGAGATTGTAGATACTGCCCTGGAAGGCGGCGGGCATTCGGTTGAGCATGTGGTGGTTCTTAAACGTGGCACAGCGGATGTACCCATGCAGGCAGAGCGCGATCTGACCTGGGATGAGTTTTTGGTCCATGGCAAAGGACAGCCTGGCGGCTATATCCCGATGGAAGCCAACGAACCAGCCTTTATGATCGCCAATTCAGGGACAACCGCCAGGCCTAAGCTGGCTGTTCATACACACGGCGCCTACCAGGTCTGGATTTCAAGCATGGCGCGCTGGGTCTTTGGCCTGCAGCCAACCGATATTTGGTGGTCCACTTCCGACATCGGTTGGCTCGTTGGTCATAGTTATATTGTTTACGCGCCGCTCATTATGGGTTGCACCACCGTCGTCTATGAAGGTGCGATTGATTGCCCGGATCCCGGTACGCTTTGGAAGATCATAGAAGAATTCAATATAACTGGCATTTTTACTTCGCCAACAGCAGTGCGTCTGCTGATGCGCTATGGCGAATCGTATGCGGCCCAGTACGACTTCAGTTCTCTCACACGTTTTTTTTGCTGAGCAGGGTAATCCGGCCGCTTTGGCCTGCGCCTTTCTTTCACATTTGCATCATCTACACCCGCAACTGGCTGCTCACGTGGAAAATATCCAGGTCACAGATCCGCACCTGCCCGCTCTTTTTCAAATGGGATACATTGAGTCCTTCCGGTGCATTGAAATGTGGCGCAGAATACCCCTGCCTGGATATATTCGACAGTCGGTATAATCCTTTCCACTTCACAGAAACAGTTTTTCACTTCCCCTTCTTAATCATTGACTTTTATAGGTTCCGCAATAATTCACCGGTCAGCAGGGGAGTACTCTCCAATATCAAAACAGCACCCAGTCGGCGAAGTTCTTTTTCTTCCCCAAAACCGCATAATACCCCCACAGTTTACGTTGCAGCTGCTTTCCCGGCGCGAATATCTATTGTTGTATCACAAATCATCAGGCAATTTTTGGCCTGCACTCCCATTTGTTGTGCAGCCCAATAGATCGGGTCCGGGTATGGTTTGGTATGTTTTACCGTTAATGCCCCGGCCACGCATGTAAAATATTTCTCAATTTCTGCCTGGTGCAGAAATTCCCGGGTGGATTCTTCTTCTCTTGCGCTCACCACAGCCAATGGGTATTTGCCGTGCAGCTCATCCAGCAATTCAACAACACCGTCAATGGGGCGAAACACCTTGATTTTCGCTTTGCGTTTCTGGTTCAGCCAGATTGCCAGTTTACTCAATTCATCGTCAAACCCAAACCTGTCTGGCAAGGCGATCAGCGCATTGCCTGGAGCTTCAGCCCACATGACAAAACGCCGTGCTGCGCGGTAAGCATCCCTTCCAGGCAGCGAAAAACGGACGGCTTTGAAGAATGGCAGCGCCTGTTCTACAAACTGATCATCTGTATCGTTCAGCGTGCCGTCAACATCAAAACACAGGGCCTGGATCCGCGAAAGGTCTAATGACATGCTATTTCTCCTGGGGCTATTTTAAGCGAATTCCTGCCTGAATTCAAGAAACAAAATGATACACGCACTTGTTGTTTTTATTGGGAAATATACCAATTGTGCTATACTTTGTCCTATGCGGCCATCCCAGAGTGCGTTCTTGCGGCTTGAATGCCCTGAATGCGGCAGGTTTTTTACTCCGGATACTTTGCAAACCTTTTGTTTGGATTGTTCCAGCCCTCTGATGGCGATTTATGATATACCCGTGGCAAAGTCAACACTTACGCGTGAGTCTCTGTCGCAACGTCAGGGAGGTATTTGGCGCTGGAGCGAAATCCTGCCTGTCCGTACACCATCATTCCGAATGACCCTGGGCGAAGCAAACGCGCCTGTTTTACAGGCTTTCAACCTGGGGAAAGCGCTGGGTTTGCCCGCACTATTTATAAAGGATGAGTCTCACGGTCCATTAGGCTCCCTTGAGCATCGCGGCCTGACAGTGGCCGTGGCACGCGCTCTTGAATTAGGCGTGCGTGATTTTACCCTGGCTGCCTACGGATCGGATGGCCCTGCGCTGGCAGCCTGCGCTGCCCGTTCTCGCTCCCGTGCGCATATTTTTATGTCCAAAGATGCGCCTGTTGCGGAGCAAGTTGCGGTTAAAACCTTTGGCGCACAGCTGATTCTGGTGGATGGCTTGTTTTCGGATGCCGCCTGTATGGCTGCCGAAGTTGCCAGTTCTCGCGGATGGTTGGATATCTCGGCTTTTCGAGAACCTTATCGTTGCGAAGGCGCTAAAACCATCGGCCTTGAGCTGGCGGAAGCGTTTGCCTGGGAATTGCCGGATGTGATTATTTTACCCACTGGCGACGGCCTGGAGCTTTTGGGATTGTGGAAAACATTTGGCGAATTGGAGCAGTTGGGCTTGCTCGGAGCAAAACGGCCCCGTTTGGTGGCGGCCCAGGCCAGTGGTTGTGCCCCGCTTGCGCGTGCCTTTGATGAAAAAAGCGCACGTGCATCTCGTTGGCAGCATGTTGAGACTGTCATTTCTGCCTTACGAATAGCCGATGTCTTCGCTGATCGTCTGATATTGCGAGCCATTCGTGAAAGTATGGGCACAGTAGTAGCTGTAGCGGATCAGAAAATTCTGGCCTATCAAAAAGAGCTGGCGCTTTGCGAGGGAATTTTTGCAGCTCCCCAGGTTGGTGCTGGCCTGGCTGCTCTACAGCAATTAGTGAGATCTGGTTGGATAAACAACGATGAGTGTGTGGTTATAGTGAACCCTGCATCGGGTTTGAACTATTTATCGCAGTAACGGCTGGTTGGAAACATTTGCCAGGCCGCAGCTGCAAGCGGTTTCTTCGAGGTTTTATGCCCCAAAACCAACGTGCAGTCCTCGAACTGCTCTACAAAGTGAGCCGGGAATTTGCCACAGCGCTCGATCTAAAAACTGTGCTCACTCGCGTTTTATTTTCCGCCATCAACAACGTGGGTGGAGAACGCGGCAGCGTGGTGGTCATGGATGATAATGGCCGGGCGGTTAATTCTGCAATCGTTTATGGTAACCAGGTGCGTGAAAGTACAACCCTGCAATTAAAAGATACTGTAGATCGCGGCCTGGCAGGCTGGGTGATTCGCAGCCGCAAAGCCACCCTGGTTCCCGATACCAGCAAAGATGAGCGCTGGTTGCGCCGGGAGGATGATTCGGTCAATCGCTCTGGAGCGAAATCGGCTATTTGTGTGCCGCTCATGACGCGCGAGAATCTCGTTGGTGTTCTCACCCTGGTTCACCCAACTCCAAACGCCTATACAAATGACCATCTCGAACTGATGCAGGCTATTGCAGACCAGGCGGGTATTGCTGTGCTGAACGCCCGTCTGTTCTCCGAAAGCCAGCGTCAGGCGCGTGTCATGACTGCTCTTGCCGAAGGCGCAGCTCGTTTAAGCTCATTTGTGCGCATCGACGATTTGTTTGAAAACATATTGACGCTCACCAGGCAAACCCTGCAAGTGGAAATCACAGCCCTTGCAATGGTCGAAGGACAGGAACTCGTTTTCCGCGCAGCCAATGGAAATCAAAGCCTGGTTGGCAGGCGCCTGAAACTTCGGGAAGGAATTGCCGGAGTGGTTGTTCGGCAGGAACGAGGCATCATTATTCCCTCGCTGGCCTCTGATACCCAGCCAATTCTATCTGAATCAGAAAGAATTGCAGATGTAAAGGTGCGCGCACTCGTCTGTGCCCCCATCCACGTACAGGGTAAAGTTATTGGCGTATTGGAAGCCATCAACCCTGTTAATAATAAATCTTTTGATCCAGATGCTTTGTTGGTTCTAACAGGTTTTGGCGCGCTCGCTGGTACCACCATTCAAAATGCGCAATTGTTTGAAAGCCTCGATGTAGCGCGTAAACGTTATCGCGACCTGTTTGAAGACAGTATCGACCCTATTGTTATTACCGATTTGCAAGGGCGCATCCTGGAAGTCAATAACCAGGCTACTTTCTTCACCGGACATACTTCGGTTGACCTACGCGAGATTGGTATTGAGCAAGTACATGAAGTAAATCATGAAAAAGCCGGTCGCCAATTGGAAAAAATCGGTGACTCTACTATCACATACGAAGCAACCTTGTATGATGTTCATGGGGGCACGCATCCAGTCGAAGTATATGTTCGGAAAGTGGTGTTCGATGAAGCCGAATCGCTCCAGTGGATTTTGCGTGATATCACCGAGCGCAAAGATCTGGATGCTTTGCGTGAAGACTTGGCGGCCATGATTTATCACGATTTACGCTCGCCGCTCGCAAATATTCTGTCTAGTGTGGAAATGCTCGGAGCTGTCTTCCCCGAATCTGAAAAAGAAGCCGCCGAACCAATTTTGACGATTGCGCACCACTCGATTGATCGTATCCAACGCCTTGTCAGTTCCTTGCTGGATCTCAATCGCCTTGAGCAAAACCAGCCAGTGGGTGAGCGTGAGCAAGTGGAAGTCTCCAAGCTGTTCAGTTATGCTCTCGAAGCGATCAAACCCTCCGCGGATGGTCGCGAACAGACCATTGTTGTTAATATGACCGAAGGTCTTCCGCCTGTGTCCATAGATGTCGATATGATCAGGCGCGTATTGATTAATCTACTGGAAAATGCAGCCAAATACACCCCAATGGGTGGCATGATAGTGGTCGCTGCAGAGGAAAGTGGCGATTTTTTACGCATTTCTGTTCAAGATAATGGCCCAGGAATCCCCGAGGCGGACGGTGAACGGATTTTTGATAAATTTACCCGTCTCAAGAACAAAACAGCTGCCAGTGGTCTCGGGGTTGGGCTGGCTTTTTGCAAGCTTGCCGTGCAGGGTCACGGCGGGAAAATTTGGGTGGAGCCTGCCCCCGAACACGGCTCGAAATTTAAATTTACGTTACCATTCGCAAAATAATTTCCCCCTGCTTTTATGGGTAACAGGTTTTTATTAAGGTACAGGTTTTTATTACATTAAAGGAGTTTTCATGCAGGCACTCGCCAGTCAAGTTTATATCGAAGACCAGTTTCCTGGTGTTACATTGGGGGCCATCGCATTACCTCATGGGCTGATCCAGATCGATGCGCCGCCCTCTCCCGAAGATGGCCGTTCCTGGCGCGCCGAGTTACTCAGTCTAAACACAGGTGTGGAACGTTTATTGATAAATCTGGACGGGCACCCAGACCGCACATTGGGTGCTCGCGCTATGGACTGTACAATCGTGGGTCACGAAAAAACTGCGGAAACATTTCGCAATCGCCCCAACACATTCAAAGCCCAGGGCGATGAAACCGGCGCCGACTGGGAATCAGTCGCAGGCCTGGGGAGCGTTCGTTGGGCTCCTCCCGAAATCTCCTTCACCTCGCGCATGTCAATTGAATGGAGTAATTTTTCGGTTGTACTGGAACACCATCCCGGCCCCGCACACGGTGCTTGCTGGGTAATTCTACCCGAGCCAAAAATTATCTTCGTTGGCGATCTTGTGGTAAAGAATCAACCCCCATTTTTAGCAAGTGCGAATTTGGTCGACTGGATAAAATCGCTCGATCACCTCATCGCTGATTATCACGACTATACAATTGTCAGTGGACGCAGCGCGGTGGTTTCAACTGAGGTTGCTGAAGACCAGCTCGAAATGCTCAGTAGGCTTAATCAAAAACTCGATGCTTTGGCAAAAAGTTCCAGCAGCCCAGATGCGGTCGAAACCCTTATGCCCATATTATCCGCTTCCTTCAATGCTTCGGCTGACAGGCAAAAACAATATCATCAGCGGCTTGCCTATGGTTTAAGGCACTACTTCATCCGGCATTATCGATCATCCGGCGCTTCTGAAAATGATGAGGAATAAAGTGACAGACTCTTACCAGCCAGTTTTTGAATTAACCCGTGGGAATATTGTTGAATCGCTTCACTTTGGTGCCGCCGCCGTTGTCGATTCGCATGGCAAATTGCTGGCATCTCTGGGTGATCCGAACCTGGTCACTTTTCTGCGCTCCAGCGCAAAACCATTCCAGGCTTTGCCATTTATTGAGCGCGGTGGGCACGAAAAATTCGGCCTGACCAGCCGCGAAATATCATTGATGTGTTCATCACATTCCGGCACAGATGAGCATGTTGAGACGGTCAAAGGCATGCAGGCCAAAATTGGTGTCAGCGCCAGTGATCTTTTGTGCGGTACGCATTATCCTATCCACGAGCCCACTGCCGACGCTATGAAAGTGCGCGGCGAACTGCCCACACAGTATCGCCACAACTGCTCGGGCAAGCATACCGGCATGCTTGCGCATGCCAAACTTCGCTCCAAACCTCTTGAAAACTATCTCGATTTTCATCACCCCATTCAAGAAAGCATTTTGCAGGCTTTTTCCGAGATGTGCGTCATACCAGCCGAAAGTGTTGAGCTTGGTATTGACGGTTGTTCCGCTCCAAATTTTGCTGTCCCGCTTTACAATGCCGCCTACGGCTATGCCCGGCTTTGCGACCCCTACGAATTATCCCCTGAACGCACTGCTGCCTGTCGGACAATCACCTCAGCCATGATGAGTCATCCAGACATGGTCGGAGGCCCTGAACGTTTTGATACCGTGCTGATGACTGCCGGGAAAGGTGCCATCCTGGTCAAGGGCGGCGCCGAAGGCTTTCAAAGTATCGGCCTGATGCCAGGTGCTCTGGGCGCTGGTTCGCCGGGAATTGGAATTGCCATAAAGATCAGTGATGGAGATTCACACGACCGCGCCAGAACTGCCGTGGCGCTGGCAATTTTGCAGGCACTCGGCGCGCTCGACAGTACGCAACTTGCACAACTCTCCAGCTTTGGGCCAGAAATTCAACTGCAAAATTATCGCAATCTCAAAATTGGTGTCAGTCGCCCGACCTTCGTACTCAAACAATAATGATGGGTTCACCGGGTGATCGCGCCGTTCTGATACACCAGACTTTGCTCGCATTTTACGGCGAACCCATTTGGCGTAACCCGCTGCCTCCAGTGGATGAACTGGTGTCCACCATCCTTTCTCAAAATACGAACGATGTTAATCGTGATAAGGCATTTAACGCCTTACAGGCCAGTTACTCCACCTGGGAAGCTGTTCGCGATGCGCCAGAATCAGATGTAATCGCCTGTATTCGCGTGGCAGGGCTGGCCAACCAGAAAGGCCCGCGTATTCAGCAGGTGTTACGTCAGATCACCCTGGAGCGCGGCGGGCTGGATTTATCTTTCCTCAGCAGCTTGCCCTTGGAAGAAGCCCGCGCCTGGTTAACAAAATTTAACGGGGTCGGTCCAAAAACTGCCGCGATTGTCCTTTGTTTTTCGCTTGGTCGTCCCGCCTTCCCGGTCGATACGCATGTTTACCGCGTAACCGGTCGTATCGGACTGCGCCCCGAAAATATCTCTGTGGAAGCTGCCCATCCCTATCTCGAAGGCATTTTCCCTCCAACCTCATACTATGCCGCACATCTGAACATCATTCGCCTCGGACGTGAAATCTGCCATGCCCGCAAACCGCTTTGTAACGCCTGCCCGCTCCTTTCTGTTTGCAATTTTGGGCAAAAACAACGGGAATAACCCCGTCTTTGCATAATAGACAGGTCTTTATAGCTTTTTTTTATTGTAATCCTTTCGGCAACTTGCTAAAATGAAGAGAGACTTAACTCATAATTTCTGAAAGGAGGTGAAATACATGAAGGCTCCAGGTAAAAGTGGTCAGGGTATGGTTGAATATGCGCTTATTCTTGTTTTGGTTGCAATGGTTATTTTTCTTGCCCTTACCTTGTTTGGCTCGGGCGTTGGAAATTTATACATGACGATTGTCAATAGTATCTAGCCTGAGGTTTGGGCAGCTTTTTTATTCTTGGCTGCATCTCGCCTGCATCTGTTTTTCTCTGCAGGAAGGTATTGTGCCTGCCCTCATACAAACGATTACAAATTTTTTTTCAGAATTACTTATTTTTCTATAACGGATGTTTTACAGAGCGATTGGCTTCCCCGGGAATATTCAAGGCTTCTGGAAAACAAAAAAGCTGGCGGTCATTTTTTGACCACCAGCTTTTTTGTCAGTGTTTATTCAATTACAGCTTAGATCCAGCCGCGCAGCTGCATGGCCTTCACTACACGGTCGATGGCAACCATATAAGCCGCATCGCGCATATAAACCTTTTCCTTCTCACTCATTTCGAGCACAGCGTGGAACGCCATTGTCATTTTGGTATCCAGGCGTTCGAGAACTTCCTGCTTGGTCCAGTAGAAGTTCATATCGTTTTGCACCGATTCAAAGTACGAAGTGGTTACGCCGCCTGCATTGCACAGGAAATCGGGAATGTTGAAGATACCGTTCTGCTTGAAATATTCATCCGCTTCAGGGGTGCAAGGACCGTTGGCGCCCTCAGCAACGATTTTAACACGGCTGGACATTTGCTTGACGGTATCGCCGTTCACGTGCCCTTCAATCGCTGCCGGGATAAGCACATCGCATTCCTTCGCAATCCACTTTTCACCGTCTTCAATAACATAACCGGCTTCTTTGGCCTTTTTCTGGTCAATGGTGCCGTATTGATCGACAATGGTGAGCAGGAAGCGCGGGTTCACGCCGTCTTTGTGGCTGTAGGTGTAGGATGTCTTGTCGTTGCGATCCCAGCAGGAAACACAGGCAATTTTGCCGCCCAACATTTCCACAAAGCCGATGGCTGCATACTGCGACACATTGCCGAAACCTTCCAGCGCTGCCACAGATTTGGTGGGGTCGATCTTCAGGTGCTTCATCGCTTCGCGCACGGTGTAAATGACGCCGTAGCCAGTGGCTTCGGTGCGTCCTTCAGAACCGCCGCCGCCCAGAGGTTTGCCAGTAAAGACACCCGGGGTATATTCGCCAACCAGCTTGGAATATTCATCCATCATCCAGCCCATCATCTGCGGGGTGGTTCCAACATCTGGCGCGGGAACATCCTGGCGTGGGCCAATATTTCTCCACATGTTCTGTACCCAACCACGGCACAGGCGTTCTTTTTCAGGCGTGGTGATCGAGGATGGATCAACGATGATTCCGCCCTTGCCCCCGCCTAACGGTATATCGGCCACGGCGCATTTCCAGGTCATCCAGGTGGCTAAAGCGCGCACAGTGTCGAAGGTCTCATTCGGGTGGAAGCGGATGCCGCCTTTATTGGGACCGCGCGCGTCGTTGTGTTGAACGCGATAGCCCTGGAAGACTCGCAGCGAGCCATCATCCATGCGCACAGGGATGCGGAAGCTGAATTCACGCATCGGCCAGCGCAGTGCTTCAGAGATCTGGGGGTCCAGGTTAAGCATTTTGGCAACACCGTCAAACTGCTTCTGAGCCATTTCAAACGCATTGATTTGTCCAGCCATTATTTTCTCCTATTTAGGTTTGACTGACTTTATAAAAAAATATAAACGGGCACCCGGATCGGGTGCCCGCTTTTTTAAGGGATATGTCTTGATCGGTAATTCATATTGGTTTTCACCTTATTTCACACTCTTATAGGGTACCCGAGTTTTAGGGCAAAGTCAATATGATGGTCATCATGTCAAAAGTCATGGTTGTCAGACAAATAATTCTTACAATGTAATGAGTTTGCCTGTTCCGTGCTGTCGAATGTGTTGTGCGTAGCGATCACCCGCTGGGCACGGATCGCAGCCCAGGCAGGCGTGCATTTCTTTATGGGGTATTTTATACTTGGCCAGCAGCGTTTGCGCGCCTGGTTCCGCATCGATTTTCAACTGCATGACCAGTCCCAAAAAACATTCACAGGTCAGGCACTCATCATGCGGAAAGCTGGCGGCTGTTTTTTTAAGGATCACTTCGACTTGTTCAGTGGTTAAACTCAACATGCGATCGGCTCCTGTTACTGAAGTTGCTTTTCCAACTCGGCCCGCACCATCTGCGGGTTGGCTTTACCGCCTGCTTTGCGCATCACCTGTCCGAACAGGAAGTTTGCAACGCTGATTTTGCCCGCTCGATAGCTGCTTACTTCGCCAGCGTTCTCGGCCAACACCTCGCCAACCATGCTGGCAATAAATCCGGTGTCTGAAACCTGCCCCAGGCCTTTAGCCGCGACAATCTTTGTCGCCTGGCTGCCGCTGGAAAACATCTCCACCAGCACGCTCTTCCCGGTGTTCGGGTTGATCTCACCATTGGCAATCATCTTGAGCAAATCCGCCAAATCTTGCGCTGTGACCTTCAGTGTGTCGAAACTGCTGTTGCTGATGTTCATCAACGCAAAAAGCTCACCGGTAACCCAGGCATAAACTGTTCGCACGGCTCCGCCCTCAGCCCGTATGACCGCCTCAAAATAATCTCCAGCAGCTTTTTCTGTTGCCAGTTGCCACGCTTCTGCAGTGCTCAGACCGTACTCACTCACAAAACGCCGGCTGCGATCCCATGGTAGTTCTGGCAGTGCATAGCGCACCTCGTCCATCCAGCGTTTGCTGACCAACAGGGGTGGCAGGTCTGGTTCTGGAAAATACCGGTAATCATGAGCATCTTCTTTCGAGCGTTGGCTGTAAGTAGCCTGCCTGGCCTCGTCCCACCCCACAGTTTCCTGTACAACTTTATTACCTGCTTCAATCACTTCAATCTGGCGGTTAATTTCATAAGCTACGCCGCGTTCCAGTGCTTTGAAAGAATTTAAATTTTTGATTTCCACTTTGGTTCCCAGCGTTTCAATGCCCACCGGGCGCACTGAAATATTGGGTTCAATGCGCATCACGCCTTTTTCAAGGTCTCCGCTGTTCACTCCCAGGTAACGTACCAGCGCGCGCAGCGACTCAGCATAAGCGCGCACTTCTTCAGCGTGGTGAAAATCCGGCTCAGTAACGATTTCCAACAACGAAACCCCCGCGCGGTTCAAATCCACCAGCGAGAAAGATTTCCCATCCTGTTCTACATGTGTCAGCTTGCCGGTGTCTTCTTCAAGGTGTACGCGCCGGATGCGGATTACCTTCTCACCACGGCTTGTGACCAGCGTAATTTTGCCGTGTTCTGCCAGGGGCTGTTCATATTGTGTGATCTGGTAGCCTTTGGGCAGATCCGGGTAAAAGTAATTTTTTCGCGCAAAAATGCTGATGGGTGCCAGTTCGCATTCCAGGGCGCACGCCACACGCAGGCCAAACTCTACAGCCCTGGCATTAATCACCGGCAAAGTCCCTGGGTGCCCCGCGCAGATCGGGCAAACAGCGCTGTTGGGCTCCGCATTGGTGGAATCCACCACCGGGCAGGAGCAAAACATTTTTGAATTTGTCAGCATTTCAATGTGAACTTCAAGACCGATCACGGGTTCGTATTGCATGTTCTCATTCCATCCAGAACGCAGGCAGCCCGCGTCTTGGCAAAAGGTCAAATAAATTTGGGGGCTCTTTTTTCTAAAAATGCAGCCACGCCCTCTTTATGTTCCGGGCGGTGCCCTGCCACTTCCTGGATGAAACTTTCATATTCGAGCACTTCTTCCAGGTTTGGCAAAACTGCTTTGTTAAAGGTGCGCTTTGCCAGGCCAAATGCGCCTACTGGCCCTCGGGCAAGTTCGCTCGCGTCTGTCATGGCTGAACTGGCAAGCTCCTCAAACGCAACTACCTTATTTACCAGCCCCCATTCCAGCGCTTTATCGGCGGAAATGGGCTGGTTACTAAAGCTGAATTCCAGACTGCGGCCCAGGCCGATCAAGACCGGTAACAGCAGCGATACGCCAGAATCTGGAGCCAGTCCAATTCCGCCAAACCCCACCACAAATCTTGCGCTGTCCGCGGCGATGCGCAAATCGCACGCCAGGGCAATCCCCAGCGAAGCTCCTGCGCACGGCCCGTTGATGGCCGCGATCACCGGTTTCTCGATCTGGCGAATTTGCAGAATGAGCGGATTGTACGTTCTTAACAGGTGTTCCCGGAAAGATAAATTCTCTCCGCCTGCCCTGATCTCCTCAATATCCTGGCCTGCGCCAAAAACTCTCCCGGCGCCGGTTAATACCACCGCGCGGGTTTGCGCATCTCTGGCGGCCTGTTTGAAGCAGACTTGCAGTTCGCTGATTAACTCCAGGTTGAAGGCGTTGGCTTTGGGCCGGTCAATCGTCAGGAGCAGTACATGGTCATTCATTTCCGAACGGATCATGCTCATCGTTTTTCTGCCTGGTAGGTGGACTGTTATTCTTGGGTATAGCAAGAGTTGTACACGCAGGGCGCATACAACTCTTAAGAATAATACGCTCCCATGACCTTTCAGGGTCGGGAAGAGTCAATGTTTTATGTCAGATCTGGATCGGTACGGCTATTCCAGCAGATCGAAATCGTCATCTACATCTGTATCATCGTCTGTATCAATTTCAAGTTCCATGTCATCCCGCTCGATGTGCAGCCAGAGTAGCAGCATGTGCCCATCATCGGTTTCCACAGAGCGGGCTGCCAGGATTGGGGCGGATGTTTCCAGGCCGGTTTCATCGCGGTAATGCAGTTTGATTGGTTGGCGCTGGTTCCACTGCCTGTAACAACGTTCCACCAATGCCGGGCCGTTAAATGTTCTCAAGCGCGTCAGCGCGGTGATTGAGAACTGGCGAGTCTCATTCAATCCCAGTGCCCAGCCATCCTGGACAGGTTCAAATATGGGGGTGGGGCCTTCGATAATTGTAATTTTATCTTCCATCAGGTTTCCTATAAGTAAGAAAATCATACCATAAAAGGCAAAAGGTACCATTAAAAACAAGCTTAATTTCGGTTTTGTCAGGTCTATTTGTTCTCTATTTTGCAGTCTAAAGCAAGCAAGCATGAAAATCAAGCCCTCAAACCAGCACCCGCTGCAAAAAACTGATTTTATTCGCCAAAATTGAAATTGCTTATAATTTTGGCTTTGTGAAAATTCACACTGAGATTATCCTATGTTATACTACGCCAATCCTGTCTCAACCCCACATGGGAGTCGTGTTTATGTTGCTAGAATATATTGCAATTGCGGTATTTATCGCGCTGACCACGCTTGTCGGGATTATCGCGATCGTTTTGGGCGCTATTTTTGGACCAAAGCGCCCAACCGGCAAGAAATCCATGCCTTACGAATCTGGTATGAACCCCATCGGCCCCGGCACACGCCGCATACCGGTGCGCTTTTACCTGATTGCCGTGCTGTTCATCCTGTTTGACATTGAAGTCGTATTCTTCATCCCCTGGGCGCTTGTCTTTAATAGTTTTGTTAAAGCCGGCCAGGGGCTTTTCATGCTGGCTGAAATGCTGGTTTTCATCGTTATTTTACTGGTAGGCTATGCTTATGCTTGGAAGAAAGGAGCGCTGGAATGGGAATAGAACAAAAGCTTGGGAATATGGGCGTGGTGACTGCCCGCCTGGAAGACCTTGTTAACTGGAGCCGTACCAATGCTATGTGGCCTATGTTGTTTGGCCTGGCATGTTGCGCGATTGAGATGATGTCGGCGCAGGCCGCCAACTACGATATGAGCCGCTTCGGGATGGAATTGATGCGCCCCAGCCCTCGTCAGAGTGACCTGATGATTGTGGCCGGGCGCGTTTCGCGTAAAATGGCCCCCGTAGTGCGTCGCCTGTACGATCAAATGCCCGATCCTAAGTGGGTCATCGCCATGGGCGACTGCGCCTCTTGCGGTGGCGTGTTCAATAACTATGCCATCGTCCAGGGCGTGGATGAGGTTGTGCCTGTCGACGTGTATGTGGCTGGCTGCCCGCCGCGCCCCGAAGCCCTTATCCATGGGGTGGTGACGCTGCACGAAAAAGTACGCCGTGAAAAGATGAAGGACTGGGCGTAACATGAATGAAACTCCTTCCTCAACCATTGAGAAATTGGTCAATAAATTCAATGGCCAGACAATTGAATTTGCCGGGGAAACCAGCGTAATCTTGCCCGCGGAAAAAATTGCTGATGCTGCCAGAATGATCCACGATGAGCTGGGTTTTGACCTGCTCTCCGTTATGACAGCTGTTGATTACTTCCCGGAAGAAAACCCGCGCTTTCACCTGTTCTATCGCTTTACGGCAATTGCCAATCACCAGACACTCAATGTCCGCGTGCCGGTCCCGGCAATTTCACCTCAGGTGGCTACCATTGAAGGTGTCTACCACAACGCCAACTGGCACGAACGCGAAATCTACGATATGTTCGGCATCACCTTCGCGGGCCATTCCGATCTGCGCCGAATCCTCATGCCGCACGACTGGGAAGGCCATCCGCTGCGCAAGGATTACCCCCTTGGCTACGAAGAGCCCCAATTCTCCTTTAACTTTGACGAAATTGATGTCCGCAAACCGTACGCCAAAAACAGGCGCGGAGAGTAACTATGGCCCAGATAGAAGAAGTCACTCTTGATGGTATGACACACCTCGTATCCGATCGCGCCTTACAGGGCGAGACGATGCTGCTTAACATGGGTCCCCAGCACCCATCCACGCACGGTGTGCTGCGTTTACTGCTTGAACTGGATGGCGAAACCGTGCTCAATGCCATCCCTGATATTGGTTTCCTGCATACCGGTATCGAAAAGAACATGGAAGCCAAGACCTACCAGAAGGCCGAAGTCATGACCGACCGCCTGGACTACATGAACACGGTTGGCAACAACCTGGCCTACTGTCTGGCTGTTGAAAAGCTGGTAGGGCTGGATGTTCCCGTGCGCGCCCAGGCTCTGCGTGTTATTTTGGCAGAACTCAAGCGTATCTCCTCTCACATGGTCTGGCTTGGCACTTCCGCGCTTGACCTGGCGGCCATGTCAAACTTTATGTATTGCTTCCGTGATCGCGAGATAATCCTGGATATCCTCGAACTGGTTTCCGGGCAGCGCATGATGACCACCTACATCCGCCCTGGCGGTGTTTGGCGTGATGTTCCGGTCGAGTTCGAAGCGGCTGTTCGTAACTTCCTTAAGATCATCACCAAGCGCATTGACGAATACGAATCCTTGTTGACCAAAAACCCACTGTTTATTGACCGCACAGTAGGCATCGGTGTCATTTCCGCCAAAGATGCCGTCAACTGGGGTCTCACCGGTGCCACGCTGCGTGGTTCGGGTGTCAACTACGATCTTCGCAAATTTGCCCCTTATTCGGGTTACGAGCAATACGATTTTGATGTTCCGCTGCGCTCCGAAGGCGACGTACAAGCGCGCTACCTGGTGCGTATAGAAGAAATGCGCCAGTCTGTGCGCATTGTCCAGCAGGCCATGGATAAGCTCCCCATGGGTCCCGTGCGTTCAAATAATTATAAATTTGTCCCCCCGCCTCGTTCCATGATTGCTACCAGCATGGAAGCCCTCATCCACCACTTCAAACTCTGGACCGAAGGCTTTAACGCCCCGCGCGGCGCTATTTACACTGCGGTTGAATCGCCGCGAGGTGAATTGGGTGTCTTTATTGAAAGCGATGGCGGTCCCAAGCCTATGCGTATCCACTTCCGCACTCCATCATTTGATAATCTTCAGGTTTTACCTGTCCTTGCAAAGGGTTTTCTGGTTGCCGATCTTGTGGCAATCATTGGCTCTGTTGACATTGTTTTGGGAGATATTGACCGATGAGTCTCGCCGATATGTATCCACAAGAAGTAAAGGCGATTTTCGCCAAATACCCTGTCAAACGCTCGGCAGTCATGCCGTTGCTGTATCTGGCTCAGCGCGAAGGCGGTTATATCACCAAGGAAAGCATGGCAGAAATTGCCCGTATGCTCGATCTGGATGTGACCGAAGTAGCCTCGATCGTCGGTTTTTACACCCTCTATCATGACGAAAAAGCTGGCAAATATCGCATGCAGGTTTGCAACGATCTGCCCTGTGCTTTACGTGGTGCCGATAAATTTCTAGATGCTCTTTGCCAGAACCTGGGTGTCAAAGTCGGCGAGACCACGCCCGATGGCATGGTAACCGTGGAAGCCGTCATGTGCCTGGCAGCCTGCGATAAAGCTCCCATGTTCCAGTTGCAGGATGGCGATAAGGTCACCTATTACGAAAATATGACCGTTGACCGCACAATGGAACTCGTTGAAGCTCTCAGGGTTTCCGGGCACGCCAAGGAGATGAAATAATGTCTCACTTCATTTTGCGGCATCGCGATATTCCAGATATCAACAATATCGAAGTTTATAAGAAAAATGGCGGTTTTGAGAACTTCAAGAAGGTCGTTACATCCATGCAGCCCCAACAGGTTGTGGATGAGGTCAAGGCTTCCGGGCTGCGTGGGCGCGGTGGTGCGGGTTTCCCCACCGGTGTCAAGTGGTCATTCCTGCCCAACAACATCTGGCCGCACTATGTGGTCTGCAACGCCGACGAATCCGAGCCAGGTACTTTCAAAGATCGTGAGATCATGGAAAGCAATCCCTTCCAATTCCTCGAAGGGGTCGCCATTGCCTGTTACGCCGTAGGCGCTCAGGAAGGCTATGTTTACTTGCGCGGCGAGTTCCAGCAAGTCCAACTCTTTCTGGATGACTGCATCCTGCAAATGGAAAAGGCCGGTGCGTTGGGTGATAATCTTTTTGGCAGCAGCTACTCGCTGCGCCTCAAGACTCACCTGGGTGCTGGCGCCTACATCTGCGGTGAAGAAACTGCCCTGCTTGAGTCCATCGAAGGCAAACGCGGGCAGCCGCGTGTGCGCCCGCCTTTCCCGGCGCTCGTTGGTCTGTACAGCAAGCCCACAGTGATTAACAATGTTGAAACCCTCACCAACCTGCCTTTTATCATTGAAAAAGGCGCCGGTTGGTATAAATCGCTGGGTACCGAGAAAAGCGCGGGCATCAAGATTTTCTCGCTTTCTGGTAACGTCAACAAACCCGGCAATTATGAACTTCCCCTCGGAACCACCTTCCGCGAGTTGCTTTATACGCATGGCGGCGGTATTCCGGATGGGCGCAAGCTCAGAGCCATCATGCCCGCCGGCGCGTCATCATCCATTATTCGTGTCGATGACAGCACCTTTGATAAAGTCATGGATACGCCCATGGACTATGAAAACGTTCAAAGTGTCGGCTCTCTCCTGGGTTCTGCCTCAGTGATCGTGATCGATGACACTCACAGCATGGATTGGGTCATCGACAAGACCGTGCATTTCTTCAAACACGAATCCTGCGGTAAATGCACCCCTTGCCGTGACGGCAATTACTGGATGCTGCATATCATAGACCGCATTCACCACGGCCAGGGAACAAACGCAGACTTGCAACTTCTCAAAAATGTCGCCACGCAGGTTAATGGGAAGTGTCTGTGCGCCCTGGGCGATTTTTCTACGATGGCCGTTACCTCGGCGCTGGAACGTTTCCCTGAGGATTTCGCCGCTGTCGTAAAAGCGGATGGGAAATAACGATATGTCCAAAATGGTCAACCTTACCATTGATAATATTAAAGTAACCGTTCCGGAAGGAACGCTGGTTGTTGATGCCGCCAAAAAAGTAGACATTGATATCCCAGTCTTTTGCTATCACCCCAAGATGGAACCGGTGGGTATGTGCCGCCAGTGCCTGGTGGAAATTGGTCGTCCGATGATTGACCGCGCCACCGGCCAGCCTGTGCTGGACGAAAAAGGCGCGCCCAAAATGCAGTATATGCCCAAGCTTGAAACAGCCTGCACCAATCCTGTTTCCGAAGGTATGTCTGTCCTGACCAGTACCGAAAAAGCCAAAGCAGGTCAGCGGGAAATCCTGGAACTGTTACTCACCAATCACCCGTTGGATTGTCCCATCTGCGACAAGGGCGGTGAATGCCCCCTGCAAAACCTCACCATGGCGCACGGTTCTTCTACGAGCCGCTTTATTTTTGATGAGAAACAACATCAGGAAAAACATGTTGCCCTGGGCGATTTGATCTTCCTGGACCGCGAGCGCTGCATTCAGTGCGCGCGCTGCATTCGCTTCCAGGACAAAATCGCTGGCGAGCCGGTGCTTGGCTTTTACAGCCGCGGCCGCGCCACAGATATCGTCACATTTTCTGACCCCGGTTTCGATTCGATTTTCTCCGGCAACACCACCGATATTTGCCCGGTTGGCGCACTGACCACAGCCGATTTCCGCTTTGGTGCGCGCCCCTGGGAACTGATGAACGCTGCCTCGGTTTGCTCGCAATGCCCGGTAGGCTGCAACGTAACTTTCAACGTGCGCCGCGAAGCCAAATCAGCTGGTGCCTACGTTATCAAACGCGCTTTGCCGCGCCAGAATGAACAGGTCAATGAGATCTGGATGTGCGACAAGGGCCGTTTTGCCAGCTACCACTATACCGAATCTGCTTCCCGCTTGAGTCTGGAAGCCGCCCAACTCGAAACTGCTGTTGCGCGCGCCGCCGAAAAACTGGCCGCCGCAAAATCTGACGCGGTTATTTTGGCTGGTGGGCGCCTTGCTAACGAAGATTTATACAATCTCAAGCAATTGGCCGCAGGGCTGGGCGCGCAAACTTACTTATACACTGCCATGGGCGGCGGCGAGTACACCACTGCCTGCGGTTTGACTGAAGGTTCGAACCTTGGTGATCTCGGCAAGGGTGATACTTTGCTGGTGGTCGCATCTGATTTATACAACGAGGCACCCATCTGGCACTTGCGTGTCAAAGCGGCCGCCAGCCGTGGTGCAACAGTCATCGTAGCCACCGCACGCGCTACCAAACTGGACGAATTTGCCACCTTTGTGGTGCGCTACGCGTATGGCGATGAAATTGAGACTGTCAAAGCCCTTAGCCGCAAGGATAAAATTGGCGAAACCCTCACCGGCGCATCCAACCTGGTCGTTTTCTTTGGTTCTGACGGCCTCGGTCTGGAGGGTACCTCTTCCCTGGCTGCCGCCTGTTCCGACCTGGTGCGTGAACGCGCTGGCAAAGCCAACAACGGCCTGGTGGGTGTCTGGTCTGCGCCCAATACGCAGGGAGCCTGGGAACTCGGCTTCCGCCCGGCAGCCGATCTTGCCGCTGCCCTGCAGGGTAAAACCGTTTATGTGATTGCCGCCGACCCGGCTGGTGATGATCCGCGCCTTGCCGAAGCCCTCAAAGCCGCGAAGGCCGTCATTGCCCAGGATATTCTTCCCAACGCCACCACCGCCCTGGCCGAAATTATATTGCCAGCCGCGTCTTACACCGAGCGCGAAGGCACCTACACTTCCGGCGAACGCCGCGTGCAGCGTTTCACCCCGGCTGTCCCTGCCCGCCCCGGTACCCTCGCCGATTTTGCGCTGATCGCGGCGATTGCCAGGAAATGCGGAACAGAGTTGGAAGGTCGTTCTTCCCTGTTGGTAATGAATAAACTTGCCTCTGCCGAGAAAGCCTTTGCGGGCGTCACTTACAACAAGCTGGCCGAAGTATCCGCTCAATGGCCTGTCGTTGGCCGCGGCGACTTGTATTACGGCGGCACTTCTTATGAGAACACACAGGGCCTGGGCGTCCATCTTGGGATTAACGACTCCGGTCATGTGTCCACTCCTGCTGCTGCCTCACTGTTGCGTCCCAAAGAAGGTGAACTGCTGGCGGTGCCGGTTACAAAACTGTACGATATGGGTTCCACGGTTACCCCGGCAAAGCTGCTCGCCAGCCATATCGGCGCGCCAACCGTCTGCCTGCATCCACAGACCGCCGAAAAATTGGGTATTTCCAACGGTGCCCAGGCTCACATCAACCTTAACGGATCCGCTCAGGTTGTGACCGTCAAGTTTGACGAATCCATCTCCACTGGCGTTGTCCTGGTTCATCGCAGTTTTGGCTTCCCCATTTCTGCGCCGGTGGCAGTGGCGATCACTGTGGGCGAGAGGAGTTAATCAATGGACTGGGGTTTATTTCTCGAATGGGTGATCAAGTCGTTTATTCTGGTCATGATACTTTTGACCGGTTTCGCTTACCTCACCTGGTACGAACGCAAGGCACTCTCGCGCATGCAGGTCCGTTATGGGCCAAATCGTGCCGGTAAATTCGGCCTGCTGCAGCCCATTGCAGACGCTGTCAAACTGATCTTCAAGGAAGAATTAATTCCAGATCAGGCCGAGAAGATTCTGTTTATTATTGCCCCAATTGTCACGGTGGTCCCCGCGGTGGTCATTACGGCCACTGTGCCCTGGGGCCCCAGTTTCCAGGCTTTCGGGCGCACCATCAACCTCTACATCGCTAATGTGGATGTGGGTGTGCTCTATGTAACCGCCATCGCCTCCATTGCCGTTTACGGCATCGTGCTGGCGGGCTGGTCAAGCAACAACAAGTACGCCATGTTGGGCGGCTTGCGCTCCACCGCGCAGATGGTCAGCTACGAACTTGCGCTCGGCCTGTCCTTTGTGGTGGTCATCCTGCTCGCCGGTTCGATGAACATGATCGCCATTGTCGAAGCACAAAAAGATCTGTGGTTCGCGGCCATTCAGCCTACCGGTGCCGTCATTTTTCTCATCGCCACCCTCGCAGAATTGAACCGCGCGCCGTTTGACATGCCTGAAGCGGAACAGGAATTGACTGCTGGCTACCACGTGGAATATTCAGGCATGAAGTTCGCGTTGTTCTTCATGGCCGAATACACCAAAATGATTGCCATCTCTGCCATCTCAGCCACAATTTTCTTCGGCGGCTATCGCGAATTCTGGTTCCTCAAAGATATTCCCTTCTTTAGCGTGGATTCTCATTGGTGGCTTGGCCCCATCTATATGTTTTTGAAGATCGTTGTGCTCCTGTTTGGCATGATCTGGGCCCGCGCCACGCTGCCCCGTTTCCGCTACGACCGTTTGATGTCTTTTGGTTGGAAGGCCCTCTTGCCGCTTTCCATTGCCGTGGTGTTTGTTTCAGCAATTGGTATCGCGCTGGCACAAATAAACCCGCTCTTTATCTGGTTTATCCCGATTGTGTCGGTATTTTTAGGGTTTGTGACGATTGGATTGGTAGATCGTTCTTTACGGAGAAAAGTCTATGCTGCGGCCCATTGAAGCTTTTGTTGAAATGGTGGGTGGGTTAAAAACCACCCTGTTTATGATGTTTGAAAAACCGGTAACCATCCAGTACCCGGAAGAAAAACGTCAGGTCTCAAAGCGTTTCCGTGGTCGCCATGAACTCATGCGTTATGACAATGGCCTGGAAAAATGCATTGGTTGCGCATTATGTGCGGCAGCCTGCCCGGCAGATGCCATCTTCGTCGAATCTTCTGAGAATACCGACGAGAAACGCTTTTCGCCCGGCGAGCGCTACGCCAGCACCTATGAAATTAACATGCTGCGCTGTATCTATTGCGGTTTTTGTGAAGATGCTTGTCCGACAGAAGCAATTGTGCTGGGTGATAACTACGAATTAACCTTCACCGATCGTCGTGATGCCATCTACAACAAGGATATGCTCATTGTCCCTGTTCCACAGGGTGGAGCGCCCACACCGCAGGTGACGGAACCCGGTCTCTTTACCAGGTCAGTTCCCGAAATGAAAGATCCGCAAGACTAGCCGCAGCGCGAAGGTGAATAATGTCATCTGAATTGATCCTGTTTTTTATCCTGGCCCTGACCGCCATTGCTACTGCAGCCGGTATGATTACCAGCCGCCACGCAGTCTATGCGGCCCTCTACCTGGTGCTGAATTTCGCAACCGTGGCCGTCTTTTACCTGATGCTCGGCTCGCCCTTTATTGCGCTCTCGCAAGTGACAGTCTACGGCGGCGCGATCATGGTTTTGTTCCTGTTCGTCATCATGCTCCTCGGCGCGGAACAAATTGCATCCGAGTTCAAGATGAAGACCTTCCTGCCCGCCATTCTATTAGGCGCGGCGTTGATTGTCGAAACCGCGGTGCTGATCTTCCAGAAGGTTTCCTCCGTTGATTTGCAGACGGCCACCAGTGTGGCGGAAGCTGCTCCCGCGCCGCTCGCGGAGAAGCTGTTTACCGTTTACCTGCTGCCCTTTGAAATCACATCCATCCTCCTGCTGGTCGCGATGGTCGGCGCGATTATCCTGACCAAGCAGCCCCGCCTGGTAATTCCGGGACGCGATACGGAAAAGAAAGGAGCGAGGGGATAAATATGATCCCAGTTAATTATTACCTCGCACTTGCCGCGATTTTGTTCACCATGGGCGCGATGGGAGTTTTAATGCGCCGCAACTCGCTCGTCATCTTCATGTCGATTGAGTTAATGCTCAATGCCGCCAACCTGACCTTTGTAGCCTTTGCGCGCATGTACTCCACCGTCAATGCCACCTCAGTTTACAATGGTCAGATTTTTGTGTTCTTTGTGATGACTGTTGCTGCCGCAGAAGTGGCGGTTGGCCTGGCGCTGATCGTCGCCATCTTCCGCAGCAAGCAAAGCATCGATGTCGACCAGATGAACATTCTAAAGGGATAAGAAAATTATGGAAAATACCCCCGGTTTGTTCTTCTCTCTGGTGCCCTGGATTGTCTATCTGCCGGTCATCGGGCTGCTGCTCAACCTGACTATTGGCTCCAGACTCGGCGAAAAAGGCGTTGGTATCATTGCCGCCTGTGCGTCCGGTCTGGCTTTTGGGGTTGCCCTGCTCCAGGTCTATTCCCTCAATATTTCTCCTGAAGGCGCTGCTGTTTTCGTTGCCAATTGGATCCACATTGATAAGCTGAACGTTGATTGGACCTTCCGCGTGGATACCCTCTCCGCAACCATGATGATGGTTGTTTCAGGTGTCGGCACGCTCATCCATATCTATGCTATCGGCTACATGCACGAAGATGTGCGCTTCAAGAATGATGTCGGGCGTTATCGCCGTTTCTTTGTCTTCTTGAACCTCTTTATCGCCGCCATGATGGTTCTGGTCACCGGCAATTCGTACATGATGCTCTTTGTCGGCTGGGAAGGCGTGGGGCTGTGCTCCTTCCTGCTCATTGGCTTCTGGTACGATATGGATACCCTCGGTCGTCCATCTTTTGCCAATTCAAACGCAGCCAAAAAGGCTTTTATCACCAATCGCGTTGGTGACTTTGGCTTTTTGCTCGCCGCCTTCATGATGTTCTGGCAGTTTGACACAACTGATTTCAATAATGTCTTTGCCGCAGTCGGTGCTGCCGAACCCTGGGTGATCATCTGGATTACCGTTTTCTTGCTGGTTGGCGTTGCCGGTAAATCGGCTCAGATCCCGCTCTACATCTGGCTTCCCGATGCCATGGCAGGCCCTACCCCGGTTTCGGCCCTGATCCATGCCGCAACCATGGTCACCGCTGGCGTTTACCTGGTGACCCGTTCTGCGCCGATCTACATGCTCAGCCATGACGCGCAGTACATTGTTGCCACCGTTGGCGCAGTCACCGCCTTGTTTGCGGCCACGATTGCAGTCGGACAGTACGATATCAAAAAGGTCCTGGCTTATTCCACCATCAGCCAGTTGGGTTTTATGGTGGCAGCAGTTGGCATGGGCGCTTATGTGGCGGGTATGTTCCACCTCATCACCCACGCGTTTTTCAAGGCTTTATTGTTCCTCTCCGCCGGGTCAATTATTCTTGGCATGGAACGTGGGCATCATCACCTGCCGCATGGTCACGGTGATCACGGCGAAGTCTTTGACCCCGGCGATATGCGTAACATGGGCGGTCTGAGCAAGCAGATGCCAGTTACCTTCTGGGTCTATATGATCGGCACCATCGCCCTCGCGGGTCTCTTTCCTCTGGCGGGTTTCTGGTCAAAAGATGAGATCCTGCTCGATGCGGCCAAAAAATTCCCCCATGTTTATATACTCCTCACCCTGGCGGCTTTCCTGACCGCTTTCTACATGGGCCGCCAGATTTGGATGGTTTTCTTCGGGAAACCTCGCCACGAAGCCGCCGCCCATGCTAAAGAAAGCCCCAATGTCATGACTATCCCGCTCATGGTGCTTGCTGGTCTTTCGGTGTTGGGCGGCGCTCTTAACCTGCCGGGTGTGCATACCCTGGGTGCCTGGTTGGAACATACTCTGCCCCTGCTGCCGGAAGAAGAAGTGACTGGCTGGCTGGCGGTCTCCTGGGGTGGTCTTAACCCCTATGTGGCGCTGCTTTCCACCATTTTTGCCGTGCTTGCCATCTACATTTCCTGGTTGCTATATGGTCGCAAACCGATCGTTTCCGGCCAGCCCGACCCGCTCAAGAAAATGCTTGGCCCGCTCTTTACCGGCATGGAAAACAAGTGGTTTATCGATGAAGCCTACAGGTTTGTCTTTGTAGAGCGCTACGTCGATCTGGCTCGCTTCCTTGCTCAAAAAGTGGATTGGGACTTCTGGCACGAGTGGTTCCACAACATGGTCATTGCGCGCGGGTTTGTTGGTCTCACTCGCTTCCTGGCCGACCCGGTGGACCTGGGTATCGTCAACAATGTATCCAAAGTGCTTGCGGATGCCGTGCAAGCTTCTGCTAATTCTCTGCGCAAGTTGCAAAACGGTTTTGTGCGCAGTTATGCCCTGTCGGTTTTGCTGGGCGTGGTAGCCATTCTGGGCTATCTACTTCTGAAATAGAGTCTTGGATCAAGGCTGAGAGGACGCACTATGAACTTTTTGTTTGAACCCCTCAATCTGGTGACCTTCTTCCCGCTGGTTGGCGTGCTTGGGCTTCTGTTTATCAAATCAGAAGCCAAAACTGCCATTCGCTGGACGGCACTGGGCACTGCGCTCATCACTTTCGTTATTTCCCTGTGGGCGCTCTCGTTATTCAACCAGAACAACGCCGATTTACAACTGATTTCACGGCATGACTGGATCCAGGTAGCCGGTTGGAATATCCAGTATTTCCTGGGTATTGATGGTCTCAGCATCCTGCTTGTGCTGCTGACCACCTTCCTGACCCCCATCGCCATCCTGTCCACCTGGACAGCCATCGAGGATCGCGTCAAGGATTTCATGATCTTCTTCCTGATGTTGGAAGTCGGCATGCTCGGTGTTTTCCTTGCGCAGGACCTGTTCCTGTTCTACATCTTCTGGGAATTTACCCTGATCCCAATGTACTTCCTGATCGGTATCTGGGGCGGCCCCAATCGCTTGTACGCCGCTGTCAAGTTCTTCCTGTATACGATGGCTGGCTCCATTCTGATGCTGCTCGCCATCCTGTGGCTGGGCGTCAATCAGAGCACCTTTACGGTGCCCGATCTGGTAGCCAAGGGTGGCATTCCCGCTGATCTGCAAATGTGGTTGTTCATCGCCTTTGCTGCCGCTTTTGCTATCAAAGTCCCCATGTGGCCGCTGCACTCCTGGCTGCCAGATGCCCACGTGGAAGCCCCTACGGCTGGCTCGGTCATCCTGGCCGGTGTCTTGCTCAAAATGGGTACCTACGGCTTCCTGCGCTTCAACCTGCAGTTGTTCCCGCAGGCTGCTCTGAAGGCTGCCCCCACCATCGCGGTTCTGGCTGTCATCGGCATCCTGTACGGCGCAGCGGTTTCCTACTCCCAAAAGGATGTTAAGAAACTGGTTGCTTATTCCTCCGTCAGCCACCTCGGCTTTGTCATGCTGGGCTTGTTTGCCCTGAATGCCCAGGGTGTTGAAGGTGCCATTCTGCAGATGATCAACCACGGTCTGAGCACCGGCGCATTGTTCCTTCTGGTCGGCATGATCTACGAGCAGACCCATACCCGTGAAATTGCCGTGTATGGCGGGCTGTGGAAAATCACCCCCATTTTCGGTTCACTTATGTTAATAGTCGCGCTCTCATCGATGGGCTTGCCTGGCCTGAACGGCTTCGTCGGCGAATTTACCATCCTGCTCGGCGCGTTTGGCTCCAAAGCCTTTGGCACACCCTGGTTTGCCATTCTTTCGGCCGCCGGCGTCATCCTCGCCGCAATCTACATTCTGTATATGTTCCAGAAAATGTTCCTCGGCCCTCTTGGCTCCATCGTGGAAGAAGTGAAGCACCATGGCAAGCCCTTGCGCGACCTGAACCTGCGCGAAATTGCCACACTCGTCCCGCTGCTCATTTTCATCTTCTGGATTGGTCTCTACCCCGCACCGTTCTTTAACCTGATCGCACCTGCGGTGGAAAAGCTGCTCATCCCGTTCAAATAGTAGTGACGAATTACATCGTCTCGAAGGCATCTTAAACTTTCACGCCTCCATTTTTCTCTGGATATAGCGAACTAGCAATTACCGGGAAAATGCAGGCTGAGGGTGGGAGTGGATATGACCATTATTGATTTTTCTACCATCCTACCGGTTGTCACCCTGGCTGTCTGGGCCTGTGTGCTATTGCTGGTGGATTTGTTCATCCCCAAAGAACGTAAGGGGTTGACCGCTATGATTGCCGCTCTCGGGTTGGCGCTGACCATGGGTCTTACGCTTACCCAATCTGGCAGCCAGTCTATCGGCTTTAACGGTATGGTCGTGCTGGATGGCTTTTCCAACTTCCTGAACCTCCTGTTCTTGTTGACCGGCTTATTTGGCGTTGCCGTTGCGTACGGCTACAACAACCGCATGAAGATTGATCGCGGCGAGTACTATGTCATTATGCTCTTCAGCATCACGGGCATGATGTTGATGGCGCAGGCCACCGATTTGATCATTACCTTTCTGGCCCTGGAATTGCTCTCCATCCCGCTCTATGTGCTCGCGGCCTTTGCTTATCCACGCACCGAGTCAGAAGAAGCGGGCATCAAATACTTCTTGTTGGGCTCTTTTGCCACCGGATTTGTGGTCTATGGCATTGCTCTCACCTTCGGTGCCACCGGTACCACTGCCCTGGGTGGCATTGTCGCTGCCGTGACCGCTGGAACAGCTCAACCCGGCCTGTTGCTCGCTGGTGCTGCTCTCATCCTGGTCGGCTTTGGTTTCAAGATTGGTGCGGTGCCTTTCCACATGTGGACCCCCGATGTTTACCAGGGTTCGCCCACCTCGGTAACTGCCTTTATGGCCGCTGGTGCCAAGGCTGCCGGTTTTGCGGCTTTGTTGCGCGTCTTTTCCACGGCTTTCCCAGGCCTGGCTGCTGACTTGGCACCTGTTCTTGCCGTCCTATCTGCCCTCTCCATGATTGTCGGTAACATCGTCGCCATCGCCCAAACCGACATCAAGCGCATGCTTGCCTATTCCAGCATTGCCCAGGCTGGCTACATCCTGATGGCCTTTGTCCCGGCAGTCGCTGTCGGCGGCGGCTTCCGCCCGGTATCAATTTCCGCTGGCCTGTTCTACCTGGTTGCCTATACCATCACCAGTTTTGGCTCGTGGGGTGTTGTCATCGCCCTCGAGAGAGCCGAAGGTCGTGGCCTGAATATTGCGGATTACGCTGGTCTCGGGAAAAAATACCCTCTGCTTGCCGCAGCCATGACGATCTTCATGCTTTCTCTCATCGGCCTGCCACCCACGCTTGGGCTGATCGGAAAAATTTATCTCTTCCGCGCCGTCATGGAAGGTGGCCTCTACTGGCTGGCGCTGGTCGGCGTGATTACTTCGCTTATCTCCGCTTACTACTACTTACGCGTGGTTGTGACCATGTACATGAAAGACGGCGATCCCCAGGTTGCGCGTGAGTTTTGGCTTGAGCTTGCCATCGGCGTTTCAGCAGTGTTAACAGTGTTGATAAGCTTCATGCCCCAATCCCTGTTTGCCTGGGCCTCTCAAGCGCTCTTGAATTTATTCTGATATTAACGAAAGAAAAAGCCAGATAGCGGCAGAGTCCAACTCTGCCGCTTTTTTTATCGCACCGTGCTGGTGTACATCAGGGAAATTCAACCTCTACACAACCGGGGTTGATTGGTACAATCATGCACTATGATAAAAGCCCTGATTTTTGACTTTGATGGTCTGATACTTGATACAGAAACACCCGAGTACATTTCCCTGAGTGAGGTGTATTCTGAAATGGGTTGTAGCCTGGCAATCGAAACCTATGGCCAGGTGGTTGGCTCCCAATATAACCAGCACTATGAGCCTGTTCAGCACTTGCAAGCTTTATCAGGGAAATCCCTGGATAGTGAACAATTTTGGAGCAGGGTTAAACGCCGCCGTTTGGAGTTGATTGAGCAAAGCTCTACGCTACCTGGCGTGGAAGATTACATTCGAAAGGGGCGGGCGCTGGGTCTCAAGCTGGCCGTTGCTTCCAGCTCATCGCATGCCTGGGTGGATGGACACTTAAAGCGGCACGGCTTGTTCGACTCTTTTGATATTATCAAATGTAAAGAGGATGTGCTCAATATCAAGCCTGCCCCGGATTTGTTCCTGGCTGCGCTGGATGCGCTTCAGGTGCAGCCGCATGAAGCCGTCATCTTTGAAGATTCCGCCAATGGTGTATTGGCTGCCTGCCAGGCAGGCGTGAAAGTTGTTCTGGTGCCCAATCCGGTTACAAAACATCTTAACATCACGGGCGAAACTTTCAGGCTGGGTTCTCTGACTGACCTGTCCCTTCAGGATTTAATGAGAAGACTGTAAGCTGCCTTTTTTTAGGGGTTATTATAGTTAACTACACGCTTAATTCGTGTTAGAATTGGGCGGGAATTAAAAAAATGTGTTCCCCCGCATGTTTGCCAGAGAAAGAAGTTGCCATTGTCTGCCCCTCTTCTTGAAGATCAGATCGATATTTTATTTTCAGAACTTACACTCGCCGTCCGCTGGGATCGGCCTTCGATTCTTGTTGTGGTCTGTTCTTCGGTCGCAATACGAAAAAAAGCCCAGGACTTTCTGGCGCTATCTTTGAATGGCCTGCATCAAAAGGTGGTCAAGTTTGCAGTATCCACCACAAATTATGATATTCCCTTAAGCCTCTCCCGGCACCCGGAGCGAAAAACAGCGGTTTTTTATGTTACTGGCATTAATCGGGGCGGCGGTGGTGACAAAAGTAATGCTTTTCGTGCTATGAATATTCGCAGGGAATTGTTTGTCGATTTCCCTACCCGGGTTGTTTTTTGGCTGACCAAAGCTGAAGCAAAATCCTTGCCGCGTTTGGCCCCGGATTTTTGGGCTTTTCGACATACCGTCATTGAAATATAACAAAGCATTCGTTGGCAGCGGGGTGTCGATGAAACAATGCATAGCGTTTTCCCCGCCTTAGAGATGTTTTACGAAGTTCGGTAATCGTTAAGAAATCTTTCAGGGTCGAATGGGAACGATATGAAAAAAATTCGAATTTGCGTCATCGATGATCAAAATGTTGTCAGGGAAGGCCTTGTCGCTTTACTTTCCTTCCAAACGGATATTGAGGTGGTTGGCCAGGCAGAAGACGGCATCAAGGGACTGGCATTGATTCAGCAAACTAATCCAGATGTAGTCTTGTTGGATATGGTCATGCCCAGGCAGGACGGGCTGACAACGCTTCTGAAGATGAAAGAATTACATATTACATCGCGGGTTTTGGTGCTGACTAGTTTTTCTGAAGGAGAACGCGTCCGTTCCGCCATCAAAGCCGGTGCAATGGGTTACATGGTAAAAGACGCTACACGCGAGCAGTTGTTGCAGGCTATACATGATGTTGCCGAGGGCCGTGCTGCGCTGCATTCATCCATCACCCTGAAATTTATCAACGAATTCAATAAACCAGTGGAAAAACCCGCTGAAACCGAAAAACTTACGCCTCGCGAGAAAAGCACGCTTGTACTGCTTGCCCAGGGGCTAAGCAATCAGGAGATCGCCGTCAGCCTTTTTATAAACGAACGCACTGCAGCCAAGTATGTAAGCAATATTCTATTAAAATTGCACCTGGCAAACCGTACGCAAGCCGCGATTTACCAGATGCATAGAGAAACCACAGAACTAAATGCCCAAGAATCATAAATTCTTCCATTTTAAGTATTCCAGTCAGCAGGCGTGTATCTTCTAACCCGGTTATTAACAGTCGTCAACCGTTTTAAAGGCGTTTTGTCCTATTTGGGATTATCGCTGGGCATTTTTGCATTGGCCGGGGGCTTGATCGCAGCGAATATTCAGATACCAGCCTTAATTACAATCAGCATGGCCATGTTCGCAATTTGCTTTGCACTCGTAACGCTCAGCGCTTATGTTATGCAAAGAAAAAGCCCTCTCCACCTTGGGTCTGCCAAGTTCATACTACTCGTCGTGAGTCAATTAGGGATGAGCCTGTTTTTATTAGGCTTAATATACATTTCCCCATTCAGTGCTTTGCCTCTTCCGCTTACAAGTGTTGCGGAACTATTAAAAGTAAGCGCAATATCTATGCTTATTTTTTTTGTCATCCTTTACCTGCTGCTAATTTCGCCAGGTCAGTTCAAAAAAATCAACTACGCCTCGCCTTTTATGCTCATGGGCGTGTTTTTCCCTGCCGCCCTTAACCTGGCGGCCTTTGTAATCCATTTCTCCGTTTGTCGCTGTCCAGGTTCATTGGTCAGTATTTTCTTAATACCTGTAGCCTTCACGGATAATATTTTCAAAGATTCAATGCCCTTATTCTCACCTTTTGACCGTAGATTGATTGTCGATACCATGAAAATGGGCTGGGTCTTTGTTGACCAGGATGAAATCATCCTCGATGCTAATCAGGCTGTGGAAATAATTCTCGGAAAGCGCGTCGATGACCTGATTGGTCAATCGGCTAGCCCGCTCATCCCAAATTGGTCCACGCTATTTCCTCCCGATTCGCTCTATTCCGAAAAAGAATTGCATGCCAGCATCAATCATAACGGCAAGCGCATTTATTTTCATGTGCGCAGTCTCCCAGTCTTGCAAGATGGAGAGTTTACAGGCCGGGTTCTATTTTGGAATGACGTTACCGAACGCAGGGAAGGCGAAGATATTCGCAAACGAACTATGGACACAACCCTGGGCTTGTTGCACTCCATCTCCCTGGCTGCCAGCCACACCACAGATATCAGAGCTTTCCTTGAAACTGCCATTTTCCAAATCGTAACAAGTTTTAGCTGTTCCCTGGGTTTTATTTTCATGCGGGATATCGAGTTTTTCGATGAAGGAAAAGCGCTTCTCGAATTGGTCGGCACCTACAGTGTTCTTGATTTGCCAGATACTGAAAAAATTGCCAGCTCGCTCAATCCATACCTGTCTTCCTTGGCCACTCATCAGGAAGTCATCCACATAAAGAATACCGACCTTCCTCCAGCATTTGAAGCGCTGAAGACGGAAGAAAACATGGGCGAGCTGGTAATTTGCCCAGTTATTATTGAATCACAACTGCAGGGCGCGATCGTATTATTCCGTCCTGGCAAGACTACATTTATTCGAGATGAAATTATCCGCCTGGATATGCTTGCCAACGAACTGTCCACCCTTATTCACGTGGAACAACAACGAAGCGGTTACGCTTCAATGGCGGAACGCAAGAAAATCACCCGCATTCTGCACGACACCGTAACGCAGCAACTGTATGGTTTGCTAATTTTTACAGATGTTGCCCGAACTCAACTCGAATCTGGAACAATCAATAGCCTTGCTGCCACGTTGGAAAGACTCACTCAAACCGGACGCCAGGCATTAAAAGAAATGCGTATGTTCCTGCATTCTTTGCAGACCGTAAATGTGTCAAAAATAGGTCTTGAGGCTGCCGTCAATCAGCGCTTGGATGCTGTTGAAGCCCGAGCTAACATTCAGACACAGTTGCTTTTTTCTAAAGATGTAACCCTCACACTGAAACAAGAGCTGTGCCTGTATGAGATTACCCTGGAGGCTTTGAATAATATTCTGAGACATGCCTACGCCAAAAGCGTCACAGTCAATCTAAAAAAATCTCCCAAAAATATACAATTAGTAATTATAGATGACGGGCGCGGTTTTGATGTCAAGTATCGTAAAGATTCGGGCGGGATAGGATTAAAAAATATGACTGAGAGCGCCAAGCAGATCCATGCAAAGATAGTATTTAGCTCAAAACCGCATATGGGTACAACCGTAAAAATCTTAATTCCCAGAACCGATCTGGTCAGCAAAAACAACAGATCACATGCTTATTTATAGCGATTTTTAGTTAGTACCAGGGGGCTGGCAAAATGATCGTTTCCTTCCTTGAAGTTATACATTTACATTAAGCAGGATGTCATACTAAAAACCATTAAATGTAATAAATCCATATACTCAAAATGACCATGTCAGGCGGGTAATTATAGGTAAGTGGATAGGTGGAAATACTTATAAGATGCGCGGAATATAGCCTTATTTTATACATATCGCCCCGGGCCTGTTAGCGAGATAATACGGTGGGAAATTAAATTCTAGTTTTTACTCAAATCTGCCCAGACAAATTAAAAAGTGTAAATATGATGATTGGTCGACATACCCTCTCAGCACAGAGTTCAAACACCCTGATTATCCCCGAAGAACTGAGGAAATCATTCTCTGGCCGATTCTTCATTACCCAGGGCTTTGAACAAAACTTAATCTTGTTCAATGCCCAGCTGTTTGAGCAGGTTTCAAGTAAATTCATGCAGATGAGTATTACCGATCCCACCGCGCGGCTGCTATCGCGCATGATCTTGGGGAATGCCGCTGAGCTGGAAATCGAACAGAATGGCGTGCTGAATATCCCAGAATACTTACTGGCAACCACAAAAATTCAAGGTTCGGCAATTCTGATCGGGCAGGGCCTCTACTGCGAAATCTGGGCTCCAGAAATGTGGAGAATGCAAGAGCTCAACCTGCAGGATGTCGAAGCAAATTCCAACCGTTTTAATAGCTGTCAGCTTTGTATAGCCTGATGCTGAGGGAAAAAACTATGGGTCTAGTAAGGTTGGGAAGGAGATTGCCATGACAGTCATCGGCATAGATGTTTCAAAATGGAATGGCAATTGGGATGCGCGAAAAGCCAAAGCTGCTGGTGCAGAGTTTGTCTTTATGAAAGCCTCCCAGGCTAATTTTGTGGACCAGCGTTTCGTAGAAAGCTGGAAAAAAGCCCGCGAAGCGGGTCTCGTCAGGGGCGCGTACCACTACCTCGACTACACCCGTCCCGCCCGTGATCAGGCTAATTTCTACGCCGATTTGCTGCACAGCGATCCCGGCGATTTACCGCCCGTGGTGGATTATGAACAACTCCGTCCGGATAACAACACAACCCTTGCCCGCAATTACCTGAAAGAATTTCTTGAACAAATGGGCACGCACGGCTACAACCCCATCATTTACACCTCCCCGGGCTTCTGGAAAACCTATGGCGATACCACCAATTATTGGTATCAATACCCTCTGTGGATTGCCAATTACACCTCGGCGGCTGCCCCCATTGTCCCGGTACCCTGGCTCAACTGGCAATTCTGGCAGTTTAGCAAAAAAGGCCCCGGCGCGCTTTTCGGTAGCGAAGCCCTGGACATCGACGTAAATCGTTTTAACGGCACACTGGATGAACTGTTTATCTTTGCGCAGCGCAAGCCAGAAAATGATCTCGGTCAACGTATCGCTTTACTCGAAGCGCGCGTAGCCGCTCTGGAAAAGGCTCTTCCCCTCCCTGCAACTGACCCTGCACCTACAACCGATCCTGTGGTTTTGCCCACTGCCACCGTGATTAAAACCGGTGCTCCAGTCTATTCCGCACCGTACACCAGCTCTCCCTTAATTGCAAACTTAAATTTAAATCAAATTGTCGAAATTGTCGAAAGCCAGACCGGCTGGGTGCACATCAAAAGCCCGGCGGGTTGGATGGAACCTTCATCCTTGAGCCAGCAGAGCGGCTCTGGCGGCGTCACTCCGCCGGTCGCTGGTGAATATGCTCTTTGCCGTGCCAATGCCCTGAATGTGCGCACCGGCCCGGCCACCACCTATCCTGTCGTTGGTTGGATTCAGCTTGGCGAGCGAGTCAAAATATTGGCTCACCAAAATAGTTGGGTGCAATTGGAGTTACCAACCGGTTGGTGTCAGGGCTCTTATCTGACCCCCGCTTAATCAACAGCCCGCACCGCTATGAGGTAGTTATGGGCCGTATGGAATTTATCACAGCAACAGATTTTGATCGTGCCTGGTTGAACTTTGAGTTGGACTTGCCTCTGCCTGGCGGCCCCAACGGTCAGCCCAATCCATTTTATGTAAACCGGCCCGGCAACCCCATTGCAGATCTCACAGATGCTTTGCTGGCTCCGTTTAATCGCCCACCCAAGTTCTACTTTTCCGGTCATCGCGGTTGTGGAAAATCCACAGAATTATTGCACTTGCTCGGCAATGCCCAGATCCAGCAGAAATATTGGCCTGTCAATTTCAGCATACGTGAAGAAGCAGATATTCTCGACCTGAATTTTTCAGATATTCTCCTCGCCATTGGCGGCAAGATGTACCGCGCCTATCGTGAAAAAGGCGGCAATCTTCCAGAGAAGCTGATGAATGATCTAAATAGCTGGAGAGGCAAAGTAGAAGAAGAAATCCGGACGATTTCAGTTGGCAAAATCAGTGGGTACGAAATTGGCGCGAATGTTGACGCTTTTTTCCTAAATGCTGGCATGAAAATGAAGCTGGAACCCGCCACCCGCGTGGAACTTCGCCAGGTGATCGAAAAAGACATCACCGGCCTGATCAAAGTTATCAACGATATCGCGCTGGCAATTTACCGTAAAGAAAGAAGAATTCCGCTCATTCTTATTGATGACCTCGACAAGCCCGGCCTGGAAATCGCCCGCGCAATCTTCCACGATCGCCGCGAAATCATGATGCAGCCCAACTGCGTCATTGTTTACACCGTCTCAAGCGCCTTGTTTTACAGCAAAGAATTTGATGCCATCCGCGATCAGGCCATTTTTTTACCCAATATCAACCTGCATCTGCCTCTGGAGCTCGAACGCTTTGATCAGGAAGGCTACGACACCATGCGGAAATTTGTCCAAACCCGCATGAGTCCCGATCTCATTCAACCCCAGGCCCTGGAGTATGCCATTACCTACAGCGGCGGCGTATTCCGGGAAATGGCCAGAATTATGCGCACCGCTCTCGGCCGCGCCAGGCGCAGAAAAGCCCTGCAAATTGAAATTACGGACGTTGATTGGGCCGCTACCGAGATCCGCAATGAATACCGCAGAATCCTGGATAAAAACGATATCGCTTTTTTACGGAAAATCCATGAACACAATCGCCTGGAATACAGTGAGCGATTGAGACCATTGCTTCAATTATTGGCTATTCTTGAGTATCGCAACGGCGAAAATTGGTGTGATATCCACCCCGTGTTAAGGAGGTTATTGTATGATTAACGACACGAAAAGTAATTTCTTGGAAACCATTCATCTGCCAGATTCTGTCGATACAATGTTCGACGAGCTGCAGCTCTCTTTCCAATGGCGTAAACCTGCCTACATCATGTCCGTTTACAATTCTCCCTCCATTCAAAAAAAGGCGATGACCGGGCTTGCCAGAAAGCTCTTAAATGCCGGCTATTCCATCAAACCAGTCAACGCCAATAAAATAAAATTTGCCGATTTTATTGAAACCGCCCTCAAAGATACCGGTGACGATAAAAAAGTCTATTTCATCGAAAATATTTTCCCTGCCAACGACCAGGAAGATCTTACCCACTGGTGGTCATATATTTACCAGCATGAAGATGTTCAAAAAAAACTCATCCGCCTCGTTTTTTGGTTGACAGAAAACGAACTCGTAGACCTTGTTCACAATTTCCCCGATTTCTGGGAAAACCGTTATCGTGTCATTGACCTCACCGATGGCAGTGCTACCATTTTTGAGCACCACCTAAAACAAGAACAGTACATGGCAAATATTCATACTCAACAGGCCGATCTGGCCTCAGATGTTGAGGAGGACATGACAACCCGGCTTACTCGTGAAGTCCGGGAATTACTCGCCGATGGAATCTTGGAGTGGCAGCAAGGTGATTTTTATAACGCCTGCCAGTACTTGCATAATGCTGCCGATCTGGCCGATGTTGTGCAGGATGCTCAGCTCCAGGTTGAGTGCCAACAGGCGCTTGCTTTTACCCACATCAATTTAGAGAATTACGACCGCTCAATCGAAGCCTATCAAAAAATCCTTGAGCTGGATCCGCAAAACAACCTGGCCTGGAAAAACCTGGGCAATCTTTATTTGCAGCTGGATGACATGCCCAGGGCTCTGGATGCTTTTATTCAAGCAATCCGCATTGATCAAAATGATGCTGCCAACTGGGAAGGAAGCGCGCGCGTTTACGCCAGAAATGGTCTGAACGACAAAGCCATCCGTTGTTACCGCCGCGCAATCACCCTGGTTCCAGACTTTGCAAATGCCTGGGAAGGGCTGGGCAACGTTTTCGAATCGCTAAGAAAATGGGAACAGGCCGCCAAGTCTTATCAAAAAGCCATTAGCAAAGAACCGGCCCGGGTTTCAACCTGGTTGCGTCTTGCCAACATCTATGCCGCGCCAGAAAAGGCCGCCAATGCCATCGCCATACTGAAAAAGGCAGTCGAATTCAATTCAACAGATACCCGCCTCTGGTTGGAATTGGGCAGTTTTTACTTGAATTCTGATAACAGCAACGCAGCCGTGAATGCCTTTACCAGAGCGCTGGAACTCAGCCCTTGTCACGGTCTGGCATATTGCAGGCTGGCAGATGCCCATAAAAGCCTCGAAAACATCCAGGAAGCCATCAATTGTTATGAACTCGGGATGAATTTTATTGAAGATGAGCAGCAGCGCGCCACCTCCTGGCAAAACCTGATGATTCTTAAGGCCAGGCAGAACGGCACCCTCGTCCAGGATTTGTTAGCCGATTCTGAAACCAGTGTAGCTGAAAGTCCGGCTTTGCAACAAACCGAACAGATAATTGCTGCGCCTGAACAGGTTTCTGCTGCCGGGTCAGCGCAGGAAACGACCAACACGCAAGTGCTTTCTGCCGCAGATTGGAATGAATTGGGCGATTCAAACCTCAGCCAGGGCAATTATGATCAGGCCATCGAATCCTATGCCGCCGCAATAGAATCATCAACCGAAGATTTTTGGCCCTACATCCACAACCTCGCCAATGCCTATCTTCAAAAAGGCAAAGCTGACGATGAGGCCCGCCTGGCTGATGCTGCTGTGCCTACCGCAGAACCTATCCAATCTGTCTTGGAGCCCGAAGTCACTGTCATTTCCGGAGAGCTTCAAAAACCACAGCCCGCTAAAAATTTATTCCAGCAGGTTGCAATCGCCGAAACCATGCCGGGCGTCTTCCCATCCGGAATCAAGGAACTGATCGGCAGTTCCAACCCCCGCAGCAAACATCTGGATGTTGATCAGGTCGAACGGGTAAGCCTCAGAAATAATTCCAGGTCTTATGCTTGCCCCAAACCCATGCGTAACAAAAAAGAATGGGCGCAATATCAGAAATATTCAGAGCGAATTTTGGCCTCTTGGACTCAGCATGAGCGCAACAAACTACTGCTGGATGCTTTTCTTGAGCAGCCCCGGGCCGAGCACGCCAAGAACCGCAAACCAGCTCAGCATGAAGCCGCTGTGACAGAGATGCCCGCCATCTTCGTAGCCGATGTCAATTACGAAAAGAAGGCCCTCGTATCCAACAAAAAGCCAGTAATTGATGCTGCGGACCGCAAGACAACCATGGAAGATGAAAAGTGGGCGCAAGCCTGGATACACCAGGGAAATTTCCTGGTCAAAAAATGCGCTTACGAAGATGCAGCTTCAGCATTTTCAATGGCAATCAGCCTTGCTCCCGGCGTGGGCAGCACTTACAACAATCTTGGCCTGGTGTTCTTCCAGCAAGAGAAATACAGGGATGCTGTTTCTCAGTTCAACAAGGCCATTAATTTGATCACCGATGCCAAAGAGAAATCAACAACCTGGAATTACCTCGGCGATGCGTACCGCCGTTTGCACGACGAAGAACATGCCCTGCAAGCCTACCAGAAAGCGATGGAAATCAATAATTCCGGCAGTGCGCTCAAGTGGCGTGCCCGGCAAATACTTCTCCAAAATTGCCAGTGAAGTGCTGATTATTTGCGAATGCCCGCAAGGTTTGAATCCGCTAGATATAATTAAGGAAGGAAAACAATGAACATTACGCCCATTATCAGCACTATCATCGGTTTGCTATTCATCTGGATCTTGCTCAGCCTGGCGGTGATGTATTTCAATGAGCTCGTCGCCTCCCGTTTCAATTGGCGCGCCAGGATGCTCGAAGAAACCATCCGCAACATGCTCTCTGATGCGGCGCTCGCCGACCAGTTGTACAACCATCCACTGATTCGCAGCTTGTACAGCGGCACAGATGGCTCCAATAAGCCCTCCTATATCCCCGCCAGCGCATTCTCACAGGCGCTTTTGGATATTGTTACCAGCGCTGGTTCAGATGCCGCCTTAATTCAAGAAGCCACCTACCGGTTGCGTTGGGAACTGCCAAAATTAAATGCCAAACAAGGCAAACTTGCCCAAAAGCAGATTAATATCATTTTGGCGCTTACCCGGCGCGCGCTTGTTTCCGAGGCCAGCTCCCAGGTTCAGGAAAATGCCTTGCAGGAAATCCGGGGCGCCCTCGTCCAGCTTGGACAGGATTTCCCAAAGTTAAAACCAGCCATTGAAGGGATGATGACCACCATAGCGGTTCAGCGCAGCCAAATACAGGATGCGATTGAAACCAGTCGCGATACCCACAGCGGCGATTCCGTTGAGGAATTCACCCGGCATTACCGCAAAGGCATGAAGACCTTGAGCGTAACCCATCCTCGTTTGAAACAGACCCTTAGTGCGCTGCTCAGCGAGATTAATGTTACCGGTGTACAAGCCGAAGGCACGCAACAACGCGCAAGGCAGAATCTTGAGCAGTGGTTCAACAACAGCATGGATCGCCTCTCCGGCTGGTATCGTCGCCGTGCTCAAACGTTGGCATACACGCTCGCGATCTCCATTGCCCTTTTATTCAATTTAGATTCCATTACGCTTGCAAATAAATTATGGCGCGAGCCTATGGTGCGCGATTTGATCGCCCAGCAGGCAACCTCTTTCTCCAACCAGAATCCGGGCAGCATCAGCACCCCCACCATTGACCAGCTACTCATCTTGCAAAGTCAAACAGATTGGTTAAGTTTGCCGCTTGGCTGGGTTGGGTTCCCTGTAGTTCTGGATTCAAAGGCTGCTCTATCTCCCGCTTCATGCAGTCTTGCCCCTGCCTCAGCCACCGTTATGATGGGCCTGCCTGTCGCGAATAAGTGTTACCCCATCATCAATATGCCAGTTTCACAGGATTTTTCAGGTTGGGCGTTGAAAATCCTGGGTGTTCTTATTACTGGTGTTGCAGCCGCGCAGGGCGCGCCTTTCTGGTTTGACTTATTGAAACGCCTGATCAATGTCCGCATTTCAGGGGCCAACCCGGTTGAGCTTAATCGGGCGCTTGGATAACTTGAAAGTGTTTACTCACTGGGTTGGTTGTGTATATCAAAAAAATAATTAGATGTTGGAAATCGTATGTTTGCCCCACGTGTGGAGTTTGTGCCTGCTCTTGGCACAAACTCCACATAAAAGCCAATTTCTCCCCCTTCCTTTGGAAGGGGGCCGGGGGGATGGTCTCACTTAACAAGTGCTGCCATCCCGTGAGTAAAGACACCTGAAAAACAAAATTTCGGTTTCATTTGGAGGAACATGGCTGCCGCCCCTCAACATATTCTTGATTTAGTAAACTCACTGATCCAGTCTTATCCTACTGGTTTGCCCGAAGGCATTCATCTCAATATTAACCTGGCAGTTTCGACCGACTCCACCACGGTTGATATTAACCCTGGAGACCCGCCTGCCGGGCCTGTATACAAGGGCCCATTTTTGGGCTTGTATCGGGTCATAGCAACCAACCAGGCTCGGCGCATAAAAGTGCGCTCCGATTTTGATCCCGCTGCCCCTGAAATGTCCATCAATGTCGATGCGCGCCATATTAACTTTATGCGCGCCCTTAATCCAACCAAACCCGGTTACCTGGAAGGCAATGGCTATATTTACACCACTTCCGGTTCCAATCCAAAAACCTATTACAAGCAATACGCCTTTGATGGGCAGTTGCTGGTCGTTGCCGAGACAAGACGCGTTGGTAGTACTGTCATGGGCCGCGTGATTGGCATTGGAACCGATCCGTTAATGTCAGACCCCAAACCGTTAAACGCAGCAGTGACCAACAACAACCTTACCCCCTGGCTTGTACATCAAATTCCAGGTAGCCTGGTTTTTGCGCCAATCCTTGCTTCGGTTACCGAAGAGGGCTGGGTCATCATGGACGAACTGGAGAAAGTACGCTAATTCTCTCCGTCCTTTCCACAGCCAGCATTCGCGCCATCGCGATTGTTGGCTGTGGAAAGGACGGATTGCTGTACAATAAGAATGAAAGAATAATTCTTAATTACCCGGACAATCTGATATTCTGGATCCGATTGGCGCTGGTTTGGCTGATTTAACCACATCTCCGTATCCATGCGTGCAATATAATCGCATCCTCAATGAGATTGTTCGAAGGAGTATTGCGATGACTCAAGATAATCCCCCGGTCCGTTGGCAGGCCATTGTTGCGCGCTATGCTACCCCCGAGCCCTGGCGCAGCACCTGGCAGATCATCAATTCCGTTGTGCCCTTTATTTTCATGTGGGCGCTCATGGTGCTCAGCTTGCGCGTGGGCTATTGGCTCACCCTGCTTCTTGCTCTCCCCGCCGCCGGTTTTATGGTGCGCATGTTTATCATCTTTCACGATTGTTGCCACGGTTCATTCTTCAAAGATCATCGTGCCAACGAGATTTTGGGCAGCCTGATTGGGTTGTTGGTGCTGACCCCTTTCTACCAGTGGAAACGCGATCATTCCATTCATCACGCCACAGCCGGTGACCTTGACCGGCGAGGTACGGGCGACGTGCTCACCCTTACAGTTCGCGAATACCTGGCGATGCCCTGGTACAAAAAGGTTGGCTACCGCATTCTGCGCAATCCATTAATTCTGTTCACCGTCGGTTCGTTTATCGACTTTGTGATCCTGCAGCGTTTTTCAACCCCCTCTGCGGGTCAGCGTGAGCGTTCAAGTGTGGCATGGACGAATATCGCCCTCGCCGGGTTGATTATTATTCTTATGCGCAACGTCGGTTGGCAGGCATTTTTACTGGTGGAAATCCCCATTTTGCTCATTGCCACTTCTGCGGGCGTCTGGCTGTTTTATGTTCAACATAACTTCGATGGTACCTATTGGGCGCGCCACGATCAGTGGGAATTTTTCAAAGCTGGCGTGACTGGCAGCTCATTTTACAAGTTGCCCGCCATTCTAAACTGGTTTACTGGAAATATTGGTTACCATCACATCCATCACCTCTCCCCAAAAATTCCCAACTACAAACTTCCAGTAGCCTACAAAGAAAACCCTTTGTTCCATATCCCACCCCTCACAATTCCCAAAAGCCTTAAGTCGCTGGGTTATCGCCTGTGGGATGAAGAGAAGAAAATGCTGGTTGGTTTCAATGTTCTAAGAAATTACCGCAAGCCGCAAGCCTGAGACCGTTGGAATATAAAAATAGTTGCCTTTGCCTGGTGTTGTATTCGCAAAAAAATGAGTCTTATCGGAACCATTTATCCTTATCGAGCGTCTATCGTGCGTAAGCATTCCAAAAGGAGCTCTGATATGAACAAAGTGGTTTCGAGTTTTACTGTTATGATGATTGGCGCCTTACTGGTATCAGCCTGTGCGCAAAAAGCCCTTGCTCAAGATACTTCTGGAACACCCCAGCCCGCCTCCACGTCCATTAAGGTCAGCACTGCTCAACCAGGTGTGCTCAGCCAACCTTTGAGCGAGATCACCCCTCAAGTTGTCACACCAGCCCCCAATGCCGGCCCGGCTGGGCAAAAAATCGTCACCCGCAATGATCATGGTAGAACCTTTAATCTGGCGGTCGGCGATACCCTTCTGGTTCAGTTGGGCGAAGGTTACACCTGGGAAATTCTTGTCAGCGATCAAAATGTGTTCAGCCGCGTCAAAAATATCACAGTCATTAACGGTGCCCAGGGCGTTTATGAAGCCCTCAAGGCCGGAACTGTAGCAGTTACCGCAAATGGCGACCCGTTATGCCGCCAGTCAAAACCCGCCTGCGGCATGCCTTCCATCCAGATGGAATTCACCGTTGATGTTAAGTGATGTGAGCTGCTAAGTTTTACTGCTCCAGCTCCGATCTTAATGTTGGCAGCCGGTCAGTTTGTAAATCTCCACGCCAGGCAGTTTCAACTGCCTGGCGTACCATTCCGGTTGGTTGCCGGGCTGATCTTTGTTAAAGCTCTGATTTGTGCTGCCTGCATAAATATACGTTACCCCCAGTTTGCAAATTTCATCCAGCGTTTCTAGCGCATTAAAATCTTTGTAATAAGGCTCAAGGGTCACTATGCGGTGAATAAATACAGGGATCCATATTCCCGCATCTGCGCCGCTGTATCCTGCTGGCTGATTGGATTCAAACACCACCGACTCGAAAGATGCGATCAGAATATTGGCATCGGCAGGTGTGTTTCTGTCCAGCCATTCAAATGCGGCAGCATCTTGTTCTGAATAAAGCACGCAGCAGTTCGAGTGGGAGAAATTGTAACGTGTGAATTGCATAATAATTATTCCAAAAAAGCACACCGCGATTATTATTTCAAGTTGCTTCTTGCGTGTGCTATTCCATGTTGTGTTATTTCTCAACGCTTTGAGCATTCCCGCGTACCCCAGCCCTCCCAGAACCGCCAGCGGAAAGAATAAAATTCCTTCAACATACGGCCGGTCAAGCAGGGTTTGCGCATCATAAACGGGTAAAAATGCGGTAACAGAAATAAAAAGGCTTGCTCCCAGCAGCAGCATGAAAACCAGGCAAGCAAATGTGGCTCGCGGGAACCCATGGAATGCCAGGGGCGCCAGCACCAGGATAATCAGTGTTATCCAGCCTTGAATTCCAATATAAGGGTCAATCGCGAGTCTTAAAACCGATCGGGATTGAATCAACCAATATATCCCCAATAGTCCGGCAGCCGCCAGGGCCGCCAGTAGCTTATACGCCAACCAGGGCCGCCAGTTGTGCTGCAGGGTTTGGCCGGAAAGCTTTTTCCAGTAGTGCGCGATCAAGCCGCTTCCAAGCGCCAGGCCAATCACCACCAAAGAGCGGCTGTGAATCATTGTCGACATCAGCGCAGCTGCAATTCCTGCACAAACCACGATCCAGCGCTGATGTCTGCTTGCTTCGCGCAGCAAAACCAGGCAGCAAATACAAAATTCAATGCTTAAGATGCTGGTGATTGCCGGGTATTTTCCCCAATCCAGCATATGCGCTGGCATATACCAGGCCCATCCTGCCAGCAACGTCGCAAATAGCCCGGCAGATGCCAGGCCGGTCTCCCGCCGCACAATAAAAAACAGCGGCATGGGCAGCAGGGTCAGGATGATTGGCCCATACAGCAGCATGACTTCTCGCACAGGTATTTCTAGCGTGTAGCTTAATGCACCCGCCAACGCATGAAACCCCAGGTGATAATACCCGCCCACAAAGGCTTGAAAGTCTGGCAGTCTGAAACCCTCAAAGTTTTTAAGCAGGTCCGCAATAACTGAATAATGCATTGCTGAATCAAAATAAAGCGGCGCCTGCAATCCCTGGATAAAAGCCAGCCGCAGGATAAACGAAACGATCAATATCAACCCCAGCCCAACGCTTGCAGCTTGCGGAACTTTCAACTGCCAGGAAATCCTGCCTGCGCCGCGATAGGCCGCCAGTCCTGCCATGACGGCCAACAGCAGCCAGACCCAGGTGAAATTGGTATTGATCTTCCAGACCATTCTTAACAGGCTGGTCAGCAGCACCCCCATCAAAAGCGGCAGTGGCGCACCGCCAGCCCCCAGGGCCAGAGTTTCGCCGAAGCTAAGTTGTTCTCTAAAAAGCGCTTTTAATCCAAAGAATACACTCGCGCCGCCCACGCAAAAAAAGCCCAGCAATCCCACTATGCCGGGCCATTCTTGCCATAGAACCACAAGACTCTTTCCGAGTACATCCATTGACAAAGGATTATTTAGGGGTACGGAGTCGGGTTGGGGTACGCTGTAGCGTTGGGATAGGCTGTTACGGGGGTTGGGCTTTTTTTCGTTGCATTTGCTGCTGTGGTTTGTGTCGGCTTCACAGTAACGGTGATACCAGGCGTTTTTGTGACTACTACCGCCGGGGTGGCATCAAACTGAACAGACAAAACACCGCTTGCCAGCAAAACATTGTTGCCCTTTGTATAAACTTCCAGCGTAACTTTGGATCGATCCGGGACTTGGCTGCCCAGGCAGTAGTACGTATCCAGGCTGTTTCCTATCTTTTGGCACAGATACAGGTTCTCGGCTCCGCTTTGATTGATTTTGCCATAAATTTCTGTGGCCGGGCTGTCATTCTTCAAAACAATTAACATGTTCCCTGCGTTATCCAGACCGAACGAAACAACGCACAGGCTGGTAACTTCTGTACAATACATTAATTCAATTACCGCGGTTCCACTCGCTGCTGCGGTTTGTGTTTTGGCCTGATTTGCAAGGCTCGTGTTGGAACTATTGAAATAACCGATCACTCCACAGGCAATGATCGTTGCCAGGATGATACCTGCAAAAATCAGGCGTATCTTTTTATCTTGTTCCATACATACTCGCTTTGTGAGTTGGTGTGACTTGGCAGGTTGTTAGCCCTGTCAAAGGGTTTTCCAGGCAGATATGCCGCCTTGCATACAGACGTTCAAGCGCTTTCCAAATAAAAAAGATCCTCATTTGGCATGGGGTTCCATTACCCACCCAAATACGCATCGTATCATCGCACATCTGGCAAACAATGTAAGCTTTTACATCATAGTACGCGTACGCCGCCTCGCCTCCCAGCTGGGAGTGCAGCCTCGCTTCGAGCGCTTTTTGGGCTCTGCGCGCCAGCCGCATTTGTTGTTCAATCTGCCCGGCCTCTCCAAAATCATCCAGCCTCTTTCCCAGAAAGCGCCAGGTTTGCTCGCGGACGACTTCCTGGCCCAGCCTGTGGTGCGCTGATATGGCATCTGAATCCGTGAAGTCCAGGTGTTGCATAGCCCCCATCGCTTGTTTAAATTGGTTGGCAAGGATCTGTTCGCTGCTGCTCATGTTTGGCCGCTAAACTTGCTCAGGCTCCCTGAAATCATAAATTCCATCTTTGACAGCCCATTTTCTTCCGCAGCCGGTGCATACCAGCCTTTCAGTCCGATCTTCCAGCGGATGCGCACCGCATTCTGGGCAGCGGAAAATCGACAGAACCAGCCTTTCCACTGGCGCGGCTGCTGGTTTGTCAGGTAGATTGTTTTTCAGCTCTGCCCGCAAAAAAACACTCGGGCTTAACTGCAAAAGCTCTCCAGTGGGTTGCAGCAGGCCGTCAATAGCAGCTAAAAAGCGGGCAGGCAGGCTGCGCTTCAGCAGTCCGACTCTTAAATGTGAAACTGTCAGGGTTTTTGCCACACTGAAGCCGAGTTCCTTTAGCCATTCGCGAATAGCTGCCGGGTGAAAGTCAAAATTAAGCGCTGCAAACTCCACCGGTTCGTGCGTGAAAGGACTCCAGCTTTGTTTGCCCATCCAGTAACGCAGAATGGCTTTCATGTTGAGCTTGTTCGCATATTCCAGAATAAAGACCGCGTCCGGCGTCAGTACCCGGCGCACCTGGGTCAATGCCCTGGGGGCCTCAGCCATGTGGTGCAGGGTGCGGATCATGGTAGCGCCGTCAAACAGGCTGTCCATAAACGGCAGTTTGTAAATATCTGCTGCCACGAACGTATAGCGCGCCGAATCTCCCAAACGCGCGCGTGCCTGTTGCAGTTGAGTGCGCGAATAGTCCAGCAAAACAATCCGCTCATAACCAGCATACCGCGGCGTATTGCGTCCTGCGCCCGCGCCCAATTCCAGTAGCAATTTCCCATTGTCAGGTAAGAGCCGTTTTAAGGCAATTGCTTCAGACAGGTCTTCATATTTTCGCCCGCCCTGATCCCAAAAAGAGGATTGGTAGTCGGAGCCTTCATAATCACAAACAGGGGGAGTGCTCATAGGTTGTTTATTTCACCGCTTTACTTAAGTGTTGAGAAAAAACGATAGTCGGGTAATTTTACCCGACTATCCTCGTCTTTAATCATTGACTATCTTACACCGGCAGTCGCACCCCGTGATCAGGGCCAAAAAACCCAGTGCCCGGGCTCTGCCTGGGCCTCGCTGCAACCTACCGCCCAATTGCGCGGTAGGTAAAGCCCAGTGTTTTCATAGTTGCCGGGTCGTAAATATTACGCCCATCGTAAATCACCGGTGATTTCAGCAGGTCTTTAATCTTTCCAAGATCCAGCTGCTTGAACTCGTTCCATTCGGTGATAACCATCAGTGCATCGCAGCCCTGGGCCATGCTGTACGGATCCTGGCACATTTCAACTGCCGGCAGGATTCCGCGCGCAACGTCCATTGCCACCGGGTCATAACCGCGTACCACTGCGCCTGCCGCGGTCAGTTCCTGGGCAATATCAATCGCGGGCGCATCACGCATATCATCCGTGTTTGGCTTGAAGGCCAGGCCCAGCAATCCAATCGTCTTGCCGCTCAATTCGCCGCCAATCATGGCAGCCGTGTGTTCAACAGCGGTCTTGCGGCGCTCGTAGTTCACTTCCATAACCGTATTCAGAATGCGCGGATCAAGCCCGGCTTCTTCAGCCATGTAAGCCAGCGCCAACACATCCTTTGGAAAACAGGAGCCTCCCCAGCCCAGACCGGCATCCAGAAAATGCCGCCCAATTCGCGCATCGTAGCCCATGCCAGCCGCAACTTCTTTTACATCCGCGCCGAGTGCCTCGCAGATATTCGCAATTTCATTGATGAATGAAATCTTCGTTGCCAAAAATGCATTTGATGCGTACTTGATCATTTCAGCGGTGCGCAGATCAGTGATTACGATCGGGGCGCGCAGCGGCAGGTGCAGTTGTGCCACTTTGTTGGCGGCGTCCTTGTCGGTTGAGCCCAGCACGGTTCGGTGCGGCTGTGAAAAGTCGCCAATGGCCGAACCTTCGCGCAAAAATTCCGGACAGGATACAACCGCAAAATCAACCGGAGTCTTTTGTGAACGACGCACAATATCTGCCACCCAATCTCCAGTCCCAACCGGCACTGTGGATTTGTTAATGATAATTAACGGCTCGCTCATATTTTCGGCGATTGATTTGGCGGCGGATGCCACATATTGCAAATCTGCTTCGCCGCTTACTCCGGAAGGTGTGCCAACTGCAATGAAGGCAAACTCGGTACCTTTGACCGCTTCCGCGTAGTCTGTGGTGAAAGTGAGCCGTCCGGCATGTACGTTGCGCATCACCAGTTCTTCCAACCCTGGTTCGTAGATCGGCATGATGCCTTTCTTAAGGTTGGCAACCCGCTGTTCGTTTACATCCAGGGCAATTACCCGGTTTCCCAGGTCCGCAAAGCATGCGCCTGTCACAATACCAACGTAGCCAACGCCAATGACACATATTTGTTTCATTTCATTTCCTCACTGGGTACAAAATTTGAAAGTTTTAACGGCTGTAATATACCAGAAAAAACCAAAAAAGGGCCCTGACTATTGTGATAAATATCACAATTTGCTGATTAAAAAAGCAGCATGGTAAAAATATTCCAATACGCCGTGCTTATAAAGACCCGATCCCCAGAATTTTCATCGCGGCCAGCGTGCCAAATAGCAAAATTACCAGTCCGGCCCCAAGCAGCTGGTCAGAGATGTGTCGTTCGTCCGTTACCTCTAGCACAGGATATTGCCCTTGCAGGCTAAGTTTGGGCCCGCCAAACCAGGTAAAGATCAGTCCGCCCATCAGCCCGCCCAGGTGTCCCCAATTGTCTATACCCGGCGAAAGCCCGATCAGAAAATTGATCGCCGCCACCGTAATCACGTTTTGCAAAGCCCGCCGGGCCCCACTGCCGAACAACTTCCGGTTCTGATAGAAAAATACCATCTCTGCGCCCAACAAACCGAAGATGGCAGTTGAAGCCCCCAGCGAAGGGTTTGGAGAGAACAAAAACGAAAACACATTCCCCCCAAGCGAGCCAAGAACGTACAGCAGCAGAAAACGCCAATGCCCAAACCTACGTTCCAACTCGGAGCCAATGATGATCAAAGCATACATATTGAAGCCGATATGGAAAATAGAGCCGTGCAAGAACATCGGCGTCAAAAAGCGCCATAACTGGCCCTGCATGATGAAAGCATTCACTTTCATTCCCAAAATGGCCGGAATATCAGTGCCAAGCAGCGCCTGCGTACCTGCCTGCAGGATGTAAATGAATATCGTCACGGCCATCAGTGTATAGGTTACCACCGGACTGACCAGGTTTTCAGAAATCTTGGGTGCTGGCGGATGGGCCGGGATGACCGGCGGTTGTTCAAATGATTCGTTCACAATTCCACTCTTCTTTGTATTACACGATGATGTTCAGCAGTAATGATTGCCTGTACATCATCCACTGTGGTATCCAGCATTGATTGCCGGTTTATGACCGCATAATCAAATTCGCTGGCGCGTTTTAATTCCTGGCGTGCGGTTGCAATCCGTAGTTTAAGCGCGTCGGACGTCTCTGTTTTGCGTGCTAGCAGGCGCTCCACCAGGTCTGCTTCGCTTTCGGTGGTCAAAAAGATCAACACTGCGTCTGGTATCAACTTGCGGATCGTGGCGGCTCCCTGTACATCGATCCGCATGATCGCATCTTTGCCGCTGATCAGTGCGTCGCGAACTTGTTTTATGGGGATGCCTTTGTAATCGTTATACACAATGGCATACTCCAGCAGTTCGTCAGATTCGATCATCCGCGCGAACTCTTCGCTGCTGAGAAATATATAATCATCACCATCCACTTCGTTTGGACGCATAGCACGCGTGGTGGCTGTAACAACGAAGTGAAAAGATAAGCCGCGTTCCTTCATGCGGTTGATCACAGAATCTTTCCCTACTCCAGATGGGCCGGAAAGCACGATTAATAATGGCTCTGGATTGATAATCTTGAAATCAGCATCAGTCATAAGTCTATTTTACCCGAGCCTTGGTGTTTGCGAGGTTTTCCATAGGGTCGAAACCATGCTTTACCAGTATGCGCTGCAAAAGCAGCCTGTTCTTATTGTGCCGGGCACCATTTGCCGTCCGCATCCCGCGGAGCCTGTACGACCACCCGTGACAAATCCACCCGGTTTAAAAGTTCAGTGGCCCGCTGCAGGTTGAAATCACTGCGTTTCTTAAAAATCCACACCGGTGGGTGATCGTAAATACTGAAGGCTTCTTCAGCGGCCAGCAGGCTGCTGTTGAACAGTGGTAAAGCGGGGGCCTTATTCCACGCCATGCTTCCGCCCACATCTGAAATCCACACTGGGCCCAGCTTCAACGGCGCGTCAAATTGCGCCACCTGCTCAAACCCCAGCCGGCCATCAAACAGCGCGCGGTAATACTCCATCGTCATCGGGTAAGTCCTTGGTATCCGGCAGGTGGACCAGATTGCGCGCTGACTGGGCAAAATCAGGTAATCGGCTTCTTGCAGCGTCTCCAGCATGACCTCGCGCTTATGTTCGTCATCCGGCCAGCGGATTTCCATCGTCAGGCCGCGGTACAACTGTCCAAATGGATCGTAGCCGTCGAATGGTACCGGCAGCCCTTCATCCCAACTCTCGTTGGCGATAACATTTCTGAAGATCGAAACAATCCCCGGGCTGTTAGTGGAAACGATCAAAAAGTATGAATTGCCTGCGATTAACTTCGCCTTTTGGAATTTTGCAACCGCTGCTCCCTTTGACCTGCTTACGGCCAGGCTTGTCTCCGCCAGTTTCTCCTTCCCATACGCATCTCTTGCAATTACCACCTGCAGCACGCCGTCCGATGTCGCCTGGACGTGTGGAATGCTGATTTGCAATAGCTGTCCACCCTCGCGCAGCAGGAAAGGCAGTACATACGGGTGCGTCATGTCAATCTGCAAATAATCGGGGGCTTGTATTGCTTCCTGGTAATCCGTTCCATCCTGCGTTAGAAACGCCAGTTGAAATGGGCCGGCAATATTTTGGAAAATCCAGCGTGTGGTCTGGATGCGCGTGTGCGGCGTCTCATACACCGCTTGCGTAAAGACATTTGCCCATGCCAGCGTGCCCAGTAAGGTCACTCCAACGCAGGTAAAGGCAATCACAAGCCTGAAGGGCCGTGGTTGCCTGTCTGCAGCCCATTGAAGCAGGCTTATCAATCCCCAGGCGGCCAGCAGGCATAAAAACGGATAAATGGGCAAAAAGTACCGCACCGATTTTACCCAGCGCGTACCCATGAATAGAAAATACCCGCCCACCCATATCAGCGGTAGCAGGTGCGCCCGCCAATTTCGGCCGCGCAGTACCTGCCAGAACGCCGCGCCAAAAGCGCTCCATGCTGCCAGCCCCAGCGGCAGGCCAAGACCCCATAAAACCATGTTGACCAATGGGAAAACAATCGCCAGGCGGTGCGCCCATTGCTCGCCGGGCGGTCCGCCACCCACCCCGCTCGATTCACCCGAGGCGACTTGCATGCTGTCAACCCAATCCGGATTAAGTTGAAAGCTGAACAACCCTGTATTTCCGCTCGTTGCGCGGAAGCTCATGGGTTGTGCCACCCGAAATACCACCACCGCGCTCAAAAAAGCCACTGCCATCAGCGCGCTTGTCAGGCCAAAAATACGCCATAGATCCTGTTGGCTGCGCAGCTTTAGATCCGCGATACTGATAAACCCAGCGATCAGCACCATGCCGCCAATCGGCAGTAAGTTCACCTTGCAAGCCAGTGCCAGGCCGAAAGCAGCTCCAAATACCAGGTACCATATCAGAGCTCCAGTCGCTAAGCGGTAGGCAGTCTTGTCCGCAGCTGCCCCGTCTTTTGCGGGCAGCGGGCGCCAGGCTGGCGGTGTTTTTGCGATCTCTACTGCGGCAAACATGCCCACGGTTGTAAACAACCCGCCGAAGTTGTCAACGGTCATGAAGTGCGATTGCTGAATCTGCATAACCGCCAGCGCGCTTAATGCCGCCGCCAGCAGGCCAACCCGTCGACCGTACAATCTGAACCCGATCAAAAAGATGAAAAAGAGCGAGAGTACATCCGCCAGCCCCGAAAGGCTTCTCCCCAGCAGGCGGATCTCGTTATACCCGGTGTTGTTGCTGGTTTCCCCTGCCAGGCGGATAATGGTGATGGGCAGCTGTCCCCAGCGCATGCGGTTGTCCGGTCCCGGGTTGGTCTGCTTGCCGTTTATATCGTACTTTCGATAAGGACTGAGCGGAGAAAGCCGCGTATTAAAGTAATCCGCGGCTGTTTTGGGGATGGATAGTTGCGTAAGTGTGCTGGTTAAACCATATTCATCCGGGTGCAGGTTGGTACCCTGGCTCCAGTTTATCCAGTTCACCCGGAAAAATACCCCGATCAAAATCAGACCAATCAGCATAATCTCAAAAAGCAGGCCGGGGATTCCTTGCAGCATTGCGATCATGGCGTTACGGATGTTTGTTTTTTGGGTCGCTTTCATTGCGCTGATTATACGCGAAACAACCCCGCGAATTTTGTTAGCCTTATTCCGCTGTAGCAATTCTCATTATGGTTTTAGAGATATACGAATAGCATCCTCCGCTAAGATCATGGAAGCGAAATAGCCTTTTTTACCCAATATTCCTCATTTTCTCGCCTCAAAATGATGTCGAATTGCACAAGGATTAGGGGCTGAGAGCTTGAGAGACTGGGGAGCTTGGCTCCCCAGTCTCTCAAAAGAAGATTTTGCCCTTCCCCGCACATGCATCATGACAAAAATTGCAGAAAATCTAGCGCAGAAGGGTAGGGGATGGGGTATCAGACAGGCATGTTAATTCAACAACCATCCTTTTTGAAGGGCACAAATTTCATATAAAGAATTGCTTATTTCACTGTCACCTTGATTTGTCTTTTGTCAAACCCAGCGTCCTCGCAAACAAAAAAGCGGCGCATACTTTCATACACCGCTTTTTGTTCTGAGTTTTAGCCCTGCCAGATGGCAAAGATTATCCCCATCTCCACAGCGTGCCTTCTTTGCTGTCCTCAATCGTCACACCCAGCTCTTTCAGCCGGTCTCGTACCAAATCCGAGAGTGCCCACAGTTTTTGCTTGCGCACTTCGCTGCGAACTTCCACCAGCAGATCGATGAATTTGTCCGCACCCTCTGAACCGGTCTTTTCGCTCAGGCTCAGCCCAAAGACATTCGCCAGTTCCCGCAGCAGGTTTTGAGCGGGTTTTAGCTGGAGCGCATTTGCGCCTCCATCCCGTGCCGTGTTGACCCCCCGCACCAGGTCAAAAAGTATGCCCAACGCACCGGCCGTGTTGAAATCATCATCCATCGCCGCTGTAAAACCACTTTTGGTCAAATCTGCCTGGACCGAGAGCGCGTTCAAAACGCCAACAGCCGCCGCCTCGCCTTTGTCTGGCGCAGGGCGCAGCGCAGATTTGATGCGCTCCAGACCCTTTTCGGCGCCATCCAGAGTCTCGTCATTGAACACCAGCGGGGCGCGGTAGCTGCCGTTTAAGACCAGCATGCGCATCACATCCGCATCGCGTTTGGATAAAAATTCCTTAATGCTGATGATATTGCCAAGCGATTTCGACATTTTTTCGCCGCCAAGCTGAAGCATACCGTTATGCATCCAGTATCGCGCAAACTGCTTGCCAGAAAGTGACTCAGACTGGGCAATTTCATTTTCGTGGTGCGGAAAGATCAGGTCGTTGCCGCCGCCGTGAATGTCAATCTGCTCGCCCAATTCATCCAGGCTCATCGCCGAGCATTCAATATGCCAGCCGGGTCGTCCCTTGCCCCACGGGCTGTCCCAGGATGGTTCGCCGGGTTTGGCCGCTTTCCACAGCGCAAAATCCATCGGGTGTTCTTTTAGTTCTTCCACCTCGATGCGCGCGCCTGCCTGCATATCATCCAGCTTGCGGGCCGACAGCTTGCCATAGTCTTCATCATGCGTTACGCGAAAGTAGACATCCCCGTTTGTAGCCGCGTAGGCGCTGCCGTTGTCGATCAGCCCCTGCACAAATTTAATGATCTGCGGCATCGTCTTGCTCACTCTCGGTTTGGCCGTCGCAGGTTGAATGTTCAGATCAGTCAGGTTTTGATCAAAATCATCAATATAACGCTGCGATAACACAAACGGGTCCATGTTCATCTGGTTGGCGCGGTTGATGATCTTATCGTCAACATCCGTGTAATTCATTACGTGCCTGACGTTAAAACCCCGGTATTCGAGATACCGGCGGATAATATCAAATACCAGCGCCGACATGGCGTGCCCCACATGAGCGTCATTGTAGACCGTCGGGCCGCATACATACATTTTTACAACGCCCGGTTCGAGCGTCTGAAGTTCTTCTTTTTTGCGTGTGAGCGTATTGTAAAGACGAATCATAATTTCTCTCCTGATGGCGTGAATTATAAACCACAGATTATTAAAAGGACGCAGTTCATTGCGAACCGCGTCCCTGGTTTGTTAAGTCCTGGCTGTGCTGGCTAATCTTCTGGTCTGGCAAAGATCATGCGCCCGGCCGCTGTTTGCAGCACCTTGGTCACAGTCACCGCTTTGGTTTGCCCGATGTACCGGTTGCCGCCTTCGATCACAACCATTGTGCCGTCATCCATATAACCCACACCCTGGTTGGATTCTTTGCCTTCCTGGATGACCGCTATGCCCATCGTTTCGCCCGGCAAAACCACCGACTTGACCGCATTTGCCAGCTCATTGATGTTCAAGATAACCACACCCTGCAGTTCAGCCACACGGTTCAGATTATAGTCATTCGTCAGAATCGGGCATTTTAGTTGGCGTGCCAGGATCACCAGCTTGTCATCCACCTCGCGCACCCCTTCCACATCAATATCACTGATGCGTACACTCACCGCCGATATCTTTTGCAGCTCAGACAGTACTTCCATGCCGCGTCTACCGCGTTGTCTGCGCAGGCTGTCAGCCGAATCGGCGATATATTGCAATTCATTCAGCACAAAGCGTGGGATCAGCAGCGTACCTGGCAAAAACCCGGTCTTGGCAATATCTTCCACCCGGCCGTCAATGATCACACTGGTATCCAGCAGGATGGTGCGCGAACCCTGTCCCCAGCTGGCAGTCGGTGAGGCAGAAACGCCTTCACCACCTCGGTTGGCAACGCTGCCAATCACGGCCATGATGTCTGCCTGGCGCATCACAAACAGCGCCACGCCAAAGTACCCGAACAACAGCACTGCCAGAAATGGCATTACATTACCCAGTGGGATCGGCAGCATCGAGAGCGGGAACGTCAATAAAGCTGCCACCAGCAGCCCCGCCACCAGGCCGCTTAAACCTGCCAGCAGGTTTTCGGCGGAAATGCGAACCAACAATCGCCGGATGCCTCTCATCGGTATAATGGTGAAATAAGGGGTCGCGATTAAGCCAAACAACGCGCCAACCAGGCCAATGCCTAACGTATACGCTGTCGTAGGGGATAATTCGTTGACCGTGCTGAACCAGAACCCCCAGTAACCGCTCGATAAGGCAAACACGATCATGCCAACAATACGAACAATAAAATCAATACTCATAATGACTCCTTATATTGCCCCGCTGCATACACCTCTAAACCATTCAAACCTGCAATAATAGATGATAACGATTTCAAATGTAGAGGTTGATGCAGCCTGCAATAAAATAATAAGATAATTACTATATCATCATAGCATGCCCGTAGCTTCGCGTCAATTACAGTTATAGCCTTCTTCTAAAGTTCTTATAATATAGGCAGTGTATAATTGCACTACTTAATGGTATATCCCCGAAATAGGAAATATTATGGCACTCGACCGCTTTGGCAGAAACATACACTATTTAAGAATTTCACTCACAGACCACTGTAATTTGCGCTGCATTTATTGCATGCCCGAAGACCAGACATTTCGCCCAAATGCAGACTTATTGCAAGACGATGAGATTCTGACTCTCACACGCCTGTTTGCAGGCCTCGGTTTTGATAAGATTCGCTTAACCGGTGGCGAACCCACTGTTCGCGCCCATGTTGTGGATATTGTGCGCGGCATTGCCTCCACACCGGGTATCCGCTCTCTTTCAATGACCACCAATGGCATCTTGCTTTCGCGCCTGGCAGGTCCCCTCAAAGAAGCCGGTTTGCAGCGCGTCAATGTCTCCATTGATACGCTTGACCCCCAAAAATTCCGCCGCCTTACGCGCTGGGGCAAACTGGATGATGTCTGGAAAGGCATTCTTGCCGCCGAAGAGGTCGGCCTTGCACCGGTCAAGCTCAACGCAGTGGTTGTAAAGGGTTACAACGAAGATGATGTGATTGACCTTGCTGCCCTGACCATCGACCGCCCCTGGCAAATGCGCTATATTGAAATGATGCCTTTCGCGGGTGTCACGGATATTCAGACCCAGCAAATTGTCACTGCGGCGCAAATTCAGCAGAAAATTGAAAGTGAGTTTGGCCCCTTGGAAGCCACCGGCAAGTATGACGGTGAAGCCCGCATTTATCGTATTCGCGGCGGCAAAGGTGAGTTGGGCTTTATCTCATCCGTTACAGTACCGTTCTGTTCCGCTTGTACGCGCGCGCGTCTCACCGCCGATGGTGTGCTGCGTATGTGCCTGCTGCGCGAAAAAGAAATTGACCTGCTCACACCGCTGCGCAATGGCGCAACTGAAGATGACCTGCGCGCGTTGATTCTGGACGGCGTTTGGAACAAACCCTGGGGGCACGGACTCGAAGAAGGCCTCATCCCGCTCAACCGCGTCATGAACCAGATTGGTGGCTGAGCCGGCATGCCAATCCGCGCAATTCTATATGATCTTGATGGCACCTTGCGGGTGGGTCACCCAAAAGGCCGCCAGGTTTTTGCCGACCAGGCGCAGGAACTCGGGTTACCGCTTACGGCTGAACTGCGCCGGCAGGCTGCACGCTGGGAACATCATTATTGGGCCGAATCCCCAGAACACCTTGCTGACAGGCAGGCCTTCCCCAACGAAAAATCATTTTGGGATAACTATGGTTATCGGCAGCTTCTCGAGCTGGGCGCTGCGCCCGACCAGGCCAGGCAACTGGCTCCCCTTGTTAATGCATACATGACTGATAGCTACCGGCCTTCCGATATTCTTATGGATGGCCTGGTGGAGACTCTGGTCAGCCTGCGCAATCGCGGCATTGTTCTGGGCGTCGTCTCCAACCGCCACCTGCCTTATGACGAATACTTGCTGGAATTGGGCATCAAAGATTACTTTGATTTTTCGCTCGCCGCCGGGGAAGTCAACTCCTGGAAGCCTGACAAGGAAATCTTTCTGCACGCCCTGCGCCTGGCGAAAACACCCGCCAATGAAACACTCTATGTCGGCGATAATTATTTTGCCGATGTGCTTGGGGCGCGCAATGCAGGCTTGCACCCGGTACTGATTGATCCCGAAGGCTTGTTTGAATCGCCCGGCTGCCCCGTGATTCAAACCCATGCCCAGATCTTCTCTTTGCTGTAGCGCTTACCCTGTTTATTCGTACACATCCACCCGGCTCGCTCAAATTTGCTGATGCGTACCCAAAATCGGGCGCGCTGCTTCAAAGATTTTTAGAAAAATCTTTGGGTGCTCTCCCGCAAAGAATCAAAGAGCCTGAAATAATTTCTAAATAATTGATGGATAACGGAGGACTTTATGGCCTGGGAACGCAAAGTAAGCCGCACAGTTCGTGTGCGCAACGAGCAGACTCTCGGGCAGTTGGCCCGTCTTCTGGTCGCAATTTCAGATGCGGGCGGCGCTGTCGGTGACATTAACATGCTCAGCGAAAGCTCCTTGCACGTGGTGCGCGACATCACCATCTACGCCGACGATTTGGGCCAGGTTGAAATCATTCTGGCTGCTATGCGCACCAATGAAGGCACCGTCGTGGTGGATGTGCGTGATGAAATCTTGCAATTACACCTCAAGGGCAAAATTGCCATCCGTTCTCGCTATCCCATCGATTCGCTCGCCACGCTCCGAAAAGTCTACACCCCCGGCGTGGCCGAAGTCTGCCTGAAAATCGCCAAAGACCCCGCCGCGGCTCGTTTATACACATCCACCTGTCACATGGTTGCGATTGTTACCGATGGCTCGGCTGTGCTCGGCCTGGGGGATATTGGCGCTCTGGCAGGCATGCCGGTTATGGAAGGCAAAGCCATGCTTATGGAATCCCTGGTCGGATTATCAGGCATCCCCATTTTGCTGAGCACCAAAGATACCGATCAGATCATCGAAACTGTGGCAAACATCTCCCAAACCTTTGCCGCCATCCAGTTGGAAGACATATCCGCTCCGCGTTGCTTTGAAATTGAACGCCGCCTCCAGCAGCGCCTCGATATCCCCGTCATGCACGATGATCAGCACGGCACCGCCGTAGTCACCACTGCCGCCCTCATGGTCGCTTCGCGCCAATCAGGTGTTTATCTTTCCAGTGCCAAAATTGGACAGATCGGCCTGGGTGCGGCCGGTTCTGGCACATCCAACATGCTCATGCGTCTCACCGGCAACCCCGTCTGGGGCGCGGACCTGAACCCCGATGCGCTCAAACGCCTCGAGGCCGCCGGCGGGCGCGCCTCCAATCTGCGCGAGATCATGGCCAATTGCGATATCGTCATCGCCACCACCGGTGTTTCAGGCCTGATCAAGCCCGAGATGGTGCGCAAAGGTCAGATCATCCTGGCGCTTTCCAATCCAAGCCCTGAAATTGACCCTGAAGCCGCACTCCGCCAGGGCGCTGCTTTTGCAGCTGATGGCAAATCCGTCAATAACGTGCTCGGCTTCCCCGGCATTTTCCGCGGAGCCGTGGATGCCAACGCCTCGCGCATCTCGCATGAAATGCTGCTCGCCGCCGCCCAGACCATTGCCGACATGGCCCCTTCGGGTGAACTGGTGCCAAACGCCCTGGATAAAAAAGTCCACCGCGCCGTTGCCCGCGCCGTTGCCCAAAAAGCCATCGACCAGGGCCTCGCCCGCGCCGACTACGTCCCCTATGTGGAAGAATAAAAAACAGATTTCCCATTCTGGCGGCCTGTTCTGCAAGCCAGTAAAAGGTTCATTTCAGCGGCCGTTATTGTTCCTTAATACTCACTATTATCCACGTAAGCACATAAAAAACCTGGCGGTCTGATGACCGCCAGGTTTTTTATGTGCTTTTAGTTTTACTTGCCCTTTGCTACGATCAATTCCCTTAGCAGCAGCCCCAGCCTCGTTGTCCCCTCACGGATCAACTCCGGCGCGGAGTAAGAGAAATTCAACCGCATCGTGTTCTTGCCTCCGCCGTTGGCGTGGAACGCCGCGCCCGGAACAAAAGCCACCTTCCTCTCAATCGCCAGCTTGATGATCTCAGACGTATCCATGCCTTTTGGCAAAATACCCCACAGGAACATGCCGCCCTGCGGTTTCGTCCAGCGTGTGCCTGCCGGCCAGATCTCTTCCATCGTTTCCAGCATCACATCCCGCCGCTCTTTGTACGTGGCGCGGATCACTTTGACGTGCTCATCCAAAAAGCCGCCCTTGCCCACTTCGTAAGCGATCATCTGGTTGAAGGTCGCCGTGTGCAGGTCAGCCGCCTGCTTGGTGTGCACCAGTTTCTTGATCACTTGCTCCGGTGCAACTACCCATGCCACGCGCAGTCCAGGCGATAGCAGCTTGGAGAAAGTGCTCAGGTAGATCACGTTGCCGGTGTAAATGCCGTCATCGCCGCGATATTTGCTGTCCAGGTACACCAGCGAAGGCAGGTGCTCGCCCTCATAGCGTAACTGTCCGTACGGATCATCTTCCACAATCGGCACACCGTATTTGTCAGCCAGTTCAACGATCCGCTGGCGGCGTTCCAGGCTCAGCGTGGCGCCGCTTGGGTTCTGGAAGTTAGGCAGCACGTAAATGAATTTCGGCCCGATGCGCAGCGCCTTTTCCAGCTCATCCACGATCATGCCGTTCTCATCCATGGGCACCGAGATATACTGCGCGCCGTACGCGTTCCAGGCTTGCAGCGCGCCCAGGTAGGTCGGCGATTCAACCGCGATGTAATCGCCGCGATTCAAAAACAGCCTCCCGATAAAATCCAGCGCCTGCTGTGACCCGGATGTGATCAGGATATTTTCAGGTTTAATATCCACACTGTAGCGCACAGTATGCCGCGCGATCATCTCACGCAGCGGCTTGTAACCTTCGGTCGTGCCGTATTGAAGGGCCTGCGCGCCGTCATGTTCCAGCACATAATTGCAGGAATTCTTAAATTCCTTCAGCGGAAACACTTCAGGGGCAGGCAAACCGCCCCCGAAAGAGATAATATCTGGCTGTTGAGTCAGCTTTAGCAATTCACGGATGACCGAGCTTCCCATTTTTTGCATGCGGTGGGCATAACGATATTCCCAGGGTGTCTCCATTCAATCTCCTCTTTAGTAGAAAGTTTTTTCTCTGCGCTTGGCGGAGCAAGTTGTCTGATAAAAAAGCCTGATAGGTGTGCGTTACACCCATCAGGCGATGCTGACATTATGGCAAAAGAATGCCGCAGTTGGCTAAATAACAAGCCTTTCGGAACATACCTTTATTATCATGCTTTTTCTACTTTTCATACAATGTGTTATTAGTCCGATTCTTGTCACTATTTCCGTTTCGGAAGTATGACAAACTTCCCGACTTGCCCCGCTCACTTCAAACCCGGCTTTTTACCCTGCTCCAGCGTGTCGATCGCTTCTGCCAGTCGCTTTTGCTGTGTCTCCACTTTTTTTGCACTCAGTACCCAGCTCAAATACTGGCGTTGGTGCGAAGGTGGCAGTTGCTGAAAAGTCTGCCACGCCTCAGGGTTTGCCTGGATCTGCTGCGTGATCTCAGCCGGTACCGCCAGCTCACCCCGCCGGATCTGCTGTCCGCGCTCACTGACGCTTGCCGCCGCATCCGGGTTGAATTTTGCCAATCCAACTGATGTCATTCGCCCGCTGGCGATCAGCTTCTCCATGCGCTTTTTGTTGGATGCTGACCAATAGCTGTCTGCCCGGCGCGGGTTGAATTTGCGCGCATATCTTTCTTCATCGATTTTTTGGATGATGCTGTCCACCCATCCAAAGCACAGCGCTTCTTCCACCGAGCTCTCATAATCAATACCGCTTTGTGCGCTGCTGGCTCTGAAATACACCACCCAGATTTCCTGTTCTTTATCGTGATTGGCTTCCAGCCACACTCTCCAATCCGCGCCGCCTGTCGGGGTAAAGGTTTTTGTGATCTTTATATTGAAAAAATCTTCCCCGGCGTGAATATTTCGTGTTGGCCCTTGCGGTAAACCGTTACGCTGCCCCTCCCGCTCACCAGCCATTCCGCGCCGCCTTCGTTCAACAAGCCCGTGCGCTCATCGATGCCCAGCAGCGTTAGCTTTGGAAATTTTGCCTGTAAGCGTGGCGCCCAGCCTTTGCCAAACCTGTCGTGATGCGGGATGACAAGTGCGTTTTGCACCAGGTTCAGGCCGTTCTCAACCTTGCCGCTCGCATGATCGTAATAATACTGGCACAGAACCATCGCCCCGGCGCTGCTTCCCGCGATCACGGCCCCGTCCTCTCGGGCCTGCAGCGCAGACAGCCACGCTGCGCTGCCCATCAGCGTCTGACCCAAATAATGGGTGAAGCCTCCCAGCAGGTAGATCAACTTTGCCTGCCGCATTTCAGCATAGATTTTTGGGTCGTTTGCGCTGGCTTTATCGATCAACGGTAGCCAGCTCACATCCGTGGCGCTTGCTGGGCATCACCGAAGATGTCGATAAGTCTGGTCGTTACAACTCCATCCGCACCAAACTGGCATTGCTCGACTACAAGACCCAGGGTCGCGAAATGAACAAACTCGGTGCTGTCCCCGAATACGTGCTCGGCAGCGTGCACGCCCTCACCGAAACCGGCGTGTCCATCATCGCATCCGCCACTGGCAGTCAGCTTGCCTCCTATGCCTCCGGCGCCGCCAAAGTCATCTGGGTCGTTGGTTCGCAGAAGATCGTCCCTACCCTCGAAAACGGCATGAAACGTCTTGAAGAATACACCTTTGCCCTGGAGGACGCCCGCGCCCTCCAGGCTTACGGCATGCACAGCTCCATCAACAAGCTGCTGATCGTCAACCGCGAAACCACCCCTGGCCGTATCACTGTCGTCATCGTCAAAGAAAACGTCGGTTTCTAAACTCTTCCCAACCGGTATCACAGGCGCGCCGCTCAATCTGATCGGCACGCTTTTTTATTTTTGCCTTAAAATACACCCAACCTTTTCGGGATTGATCAGATATATATAGATGATGATGGACGAACAACAGGCGATTCAACGACTTAAAAAAGGCGACATCGGCGGACTTGAATTCCTGGTCGCGTGTCATCAAATGAAGGCTGTGCGCACAGCCTATCTGATAACGCGTGACGCCAGTCTGGCTGAGGATGTCGTGCAGGATGCTTTTATCCTCGCTTTTCGCGCAATACGCGGCTTCGATGATACGCGTCCGTTCGAGCCGTGGTTTATGCGCAGCGTGGTCAATGCTTCGTTGAAGATAATGCAAAAATCCGCGCGGCAAATTCAAGTCGGCGTTGAGATCCCTGGCTACAAACCAGCATCAGGTGGAGGCGGTCAGGACACTTGCGGATGTATACAACCGGCTCCGGTTTTCTGGGGTGCCAGCGCGGGATATTATGCCGTACTGCCAGACGCAAATTAAAAGTCATCTTTTCCGACCTGTGGCTATATGGCGAAGCAAAAGACTGGACTCTGGAGTGGCAGCCGTAACAGTAAACATAAAAAGCCGCCAGCCGCGCCGCTCAATCTGAGCGGCGCGGCTGTTTGTATGGCGTATCAACATTGGATTTATAGGCTGCCAACTTGAACAGCACGATTTTAAACGTCTGGAGTTGCAGCAAGCGTCCGTGGGCTTCAACCCCGGTGATTTAATTCCGGCTATAATTCCCTTATCCCTTTACGTCACCGAGGCCCTCCCATGACTAATACCCTCTTACGAATGGCCATTACCCTCGCCGCCAGCGCCCGCCAACACGGCAACCACCCTTTTGGCGCGCTGCTCGCCGATCAAACCGGCAACGTTTTGCTCACCGCCGAGAACACCGTCAATACCGCTCAGGATGCCACCGGTCATGCCGAGTTGAACCTGGTACGTCTGGCCTCCGCGCAGCTTTCAGCGCAGGCCCTGGCGCGCACCACACTTTACACCAGCACCGAACCCTGTCCCATGTGCGCCGGAGCCATCTTCTGGAGCGGTATAGGTAAAGTCGTTTACGCCCTTAGCGAGGATGGACTGTATTCCCTGACCGGTGACTCCCCCGAAAGCCTCAAGCTGCCTTGCCGCGAGGTTTTTGCGCGCGCCGGCCGCCCTGTGGAAGTGCTTGGCCCCATGCTCGAAGATGAAGCGATTATTGTTCATCAAGGATTCTGGCAATGAGCACCCTCATCCACCAGCGTGTTGAACTCGCTCAAAAAGGCCAGAACCCGGCTGTCCTGTGCAAAATGCAATCTGGCTGGGCCGTCTTTGGCGATGTCCAGATACTCAACGGCTACTGCCTGCTTCTGCCAGACCCAGTCCCCCCCGATTTGAATGCCCTCTCCATCCCCGAGCGCGAAATTTTCCTGCGCGACATGTCCATCATCGGTGACGCCCTTCTCGAAGTAACCAGAGCGGCGCGTATCAACTACGAAATCCTCGGCAACAGCGAAAAAGCCCTGCACGCCCACATCATCCCCCGCTACACTGCCGAACCCGATGGACTTGCCAGGGGCCCGGTCTGGTTCTACGACTGGAACCAGGCTCCCCGTTTTGACCCGCAAACCCACAAAGACTTGATGGACAGAATCCGTGCAGCCATTCAGCAGCGCCTCCCTGCTGCTTAAGTATCATCTGTAAAGAATTTCCTGTTTCCTTTGCGTTTTTATGAACGCCTGCGTTTCTACTCCCGCAGCACTTCATTTGCTTTCGCATCAATCTCCGCCAGTTCTTCCCCATGCAGCCGGTTTGCCCGCGCAATCAACGGCAGCGCCGGTGTGATCAATAAACTGGCAAATGTGATCGCCGCCCTTATCGACCACAGGCTCACCAGCCCCGCCACTGGCCCGCTCGCGATCTGTCCTATCGCATCCACCTGCCCCGACATCGAAATCACCGTTGCCCTTGTATCTGAATCCAGCCGCTGGTTCACCCAGGCATCGTACAGCGGACCCATCACATTGCGCGTCACGCTCACCAGCCACACCGCCCCAATGCTGACCGCCAGCACCGGCGAGAAAGCAAACATGAAAATGGCCGCCGCCAGCAGTCCGGTGATCCCGATCATCGCGCGCGCAATCGACGGCGCATGACTGGCGTCCAACCGTTTTTCCACAACACGCGTTGCCACGATCGCAAGCACCATGCCGCCCGCTCGCAGCAGACCAAAGAACGCCACCTCGTTCATCCCAAAGATACTCGGTATCGTGAAGTTATCCACCAGGTATTTGACCCACAACCGGTCCCAGCCTTCGGAATACAGCCCAAAGATCAGCCCCACCCCCAAAATCGCCAGCAGACTTGGGCGTGTGCGCACAGCCCCCAGTCCCTTTTTGAAAATATCGCCCATGTGTTGCCAGGTATTGCGGTCTTCCTGCCGCACCGGGTGAAAACCGTCCTCAGGCATGTAGACCGCCAGCACCAGCGCGATGGCGGCAACAGCCACCCCGCCCGTCACGATTGGCAGCCCCACCGCGATATTCCCCAGCGGGATGGCGATCAGCATGCCCAGTAGTGCTCCCGCCAGGTCAAACCGGTTGGCCCGCAAAAAAGCCCGGTTGGCCTGCGCCTCGCCAATTTCATCCGAGAGCCAGGCCTGCGTTGCCCCTGATGTGAAGGTGTAACCCAGCCCCCACAGCGCCGAAGAAAGCACGATTGTGCCAAAGTACGGAAAAAACCCCTCGATCACAAACGCCAGCCCCATGATCACATACCCAATAATGATCGATAGCCTCCGTGAATAGGCATCCGCCACTATCCCCGTTGGTATTTCAAAAAGCAGGATCACCACTTCCAACGTGGTTCCCACCAGCACCAGCTGCAAACCCGAAAGCCCCGCCACCGTGGCTTCATAAAAAGAACCCACTACGAAGATCATGCTGAAGAACATGGAATTAAAGAATATCAGCCCGATATAAAGCCTGTACGCGTCGATTTTTTTCATCTTCTACTTGTAAACTTACATCATTACTTACGCGATTCCCAGCACCTGCGAAGGTTTTTTGGGGAACAACGTGCCAACCAGCATACGCGCCATATCGCTGCTCCAATAACTGTCGGTGTATGAACGCTTCAACTCATCCAGACTGCGGTGACCAAAAAGAATCTGCAGAAAGGTCAGGTTGGGGAAGGCCGCATCTCCCCAGTTCTTGGGGTCTGGCTGCCAGGACTCGGCAGTGAGCAGCTTGCCGTATTCAAACACAAGCCGTAGCCCGCCCTTATAAAAGCTGATCTTAATTTCTCCGCTGTGACCCGTGATCAGCGAGTTTTCCAATCGCTGTTCCAGCACCGGCGTGATATGTTTGAGAAAAGCCGGCAGGTCTGCCGTCCGCATAAACCAGCTGTAGGGTTCGCGTATGCGCGGCAGGTTGTCGTGCAGCACTTCATATACCGGGTGGCTGCCGTTCAGCGCAAAATTAAACGCCTGGCGGGTCTTGCCTGCGTGTTCACATACGGTTTTCCCCACTTCCCACATGTGGCGCGCCGCTGCCTGGGTCACCTCCAGCCACGAGACGCCCGCCTTGATTTCAAACGCCTGCACCGGGCAGGAGATGCCCCACGAAAACCACGGGTGCGCCAGGTATCCCACTGCTTCCCCGTTTTCGATGCGTTCTATGATCTCCCACTCCAGCCGTTGCACATTCTTTTCGCTGCGCCCGCTCAGTTCGTATTCCCACACTGCCGCACCGCGCACACTGCTGAGCAGGCTGCGTTTCGATGCATGTTCATAGACTGCGCTGATAAATGGAATGTCTGCCTGGCTGGCCGGGCGGAACCGGTAGATTTCCTGCTGCCCCTCGGGCAGCTTGGGCAGGTTAACCTCGAACCCGGACTGGTGACCGTCCAGGTCCACGCACATTTCATACCCGAACAGGCGGTAGTAAAAAGGGATGCCCGTGATGGCCTGCACCAGCTCGCCGCGTTCCGCGCTCCAGCGGTGGACTTCATCAAACTGCAGACGCACCAATCCCCGGTTGCGGAACTCCGGCAGCGTCCCCACCAATTCCGGGCGTCCCACCCCGAATGGAATCCCGTCATAGCTCCAGGTCTGTGAGATCAGGTTCAGTGAAGAAATGATCCTGCCGCTGGCCTGTTCTTCCACAATCGTAAAGTCACCTGCCCCAAAGCTGGGGTGCGGTTTCTCCAGTAGGTCGCGCGTCCACTGTCCTATGCTGTCCTCTGGAACACTGTCGTCCCCATGGATCATCTGGTTGAATTCGCCCAGCTTTTCTGCATCCGCTTGTGTGGAACGTCGCAATACCAATCCGTCACCCAGGGTGCGGATTATCTTGTTTTCTTGAATGTCTGGCATGTCTTTTCTCCGCAGGACAATGCGGTAACGCCTGCCTGCCTTAATATCCTATCGTTTTGCGGATTTCTTCAATCACCTGCCCGGTGGTCCTATACAGGATCCCGTGCATTCCCACCGTTTCACACCCATCAATGTTTTTCTGTACATCATCCACAAAGATGGCTTCGCTGGCAGCCACGCCCAGTTTTTCCAACGCAAATTCGTAAATACGCGCTTCTGGTTTGGCGATGCCCAACTCCGCAGAAATGGTCATGTGATCAAAGGCATCCTCGAAATTCTGGCTCACGATCCACGGACGCAGATCGTCCCAGGCGTTGCTGATCAGCCCGGTTTTATGTGTTTTCCGCAGGCCGCGCAAAAAGCTAACCAGCTCAAGGTCAACCGTGTCGCCGCCGAAAAAAGCCTTCCGTAGGCGCGGCATGTCGCTTTCCGGTAGCTTCAAACGCTGTGTCACATCCTGCCAGTGCTGCTCTTCGCTCATTTTTCCGATCGATGCCAGCCTTGCCGATTTGCATTCAAAGACGAACTTATCCATTTCATCGTAGCTCATGCCAAATTCTTCGCCTAGCTTTGCCCGCAGAGTCTTATCGCCGGTGCGGAGAATTACACCGCCCAGATCAAAATACACGGCTCTTATACCCATAAACTTATTCCTGCGCTTCCAGCATCTTTTTGTAAACCGGGTTCAACTCAAATACTTTTTTGGCCAGCTTGGTCGAGCGGCGGCACTTGGGGCAGTGCGCGTCGTAGTGCGCGTGACTGTCCGCCTTCACCATTTTGATCGCCTCATCAATTTGTTCGTGATTGAGAGAGAAAGGTACTCCGCAGAATGAGCATTTGACTTGCATTGGTTTCTCCTTGTATTTGCTAAAAACCAGACCATCTCTGGCCGATTTTGTTTAGTTGTCTGGCCCATTGGCCTACAGAATAGTGTATCTCATAATTTCATCCGCGACAAAGTCCAGATTTGTTTCACGCTTCTTCCGGCTCGCGCCCTGCGCGGTACTCTTTCTCATAGATCACAAATTCGCTCGCCACACGCATCCCGGCTCGCTCATACAGCCGCGTCGCCCCGCTCGGGTTGGATGCGTCCACGCCCAGCCCAATGACGTTTTCACCCCGCCGCTGGAACTCGCCAAACGAATGCAGCAGCAGTGCCATGCCCAGCCCCTGTTTGCGCCAGGGCCGCCGCACGCCCAGAGTGCCCACCCAGCCAATCTCATTTCGCAAACGGCAGGCCGAAACCCCGGCGATTTGATCCCCATCCCAGGCGATATGCCACAGGCTCGGGTCAAAAGTTTCGCGCTTCAGTTTGAGCAGTTCCCAGGTTTCATACTCCATCGGCGTATGTCCCCAATGATCAGCAAAGGCCTCTTCGATTGCATTGAATACCTGTCGCGCCTGCCGCTCGCGCACAAAGGGCCGCAGCTCCACTCCAATCGGCCATACTGCCGGGGCTGTCGGTTCGCTCAATTGAATCTCCATCCGCCACGAAAAGCGAATGGCGCTGAACCCGGCCGCCTCATGCATCTCGCGCCCGGACCGGTCGTGCGTGTCTAGTCCGTTGCGCACATAAACGCGCAGGTCGGGCGCGGCTAACGGCACTTCCTGTTGGGCACGTTCATCCAAAACCTTCAGCAGCGCGCTGCCCACGCCCAGGTCTCTAAACTGCGGGTGGACGTAGCCGTCACCCTGCAGGTTGGAGTGTTCATATTTGTCAAAAAACTCTTCATAGCCAATTACCTGCCCGTCCTGCGCGCATACCACCCAGGCATCTGTTTCGAGCTCGAAGCCGGGCGCCTGCCATTCCAGCCGCAGATCGTCTTTGCTCAAAGCCACACTCGTATCGCCATCTGCCTCGCAGACAGCATAAATTAATACCGTGATAGCCTCCAGATCGCTCCAGGCAGCCGGCCGTAGTTGGTACCCCGGGGGAAGATTGATTTCTCTCATGACGGTTTCCTTAGCTAAAATTCACATCCGCTTTGCGCATATCTTTTTCGTAGATGTCGTAAGTACTGCTGTATTCATCCACGTTCAGTAGCCTCAATGCACCGGTTGTCTTATGCGCTTGCCGGGCGGCCGGGTTCTGCCTCTCGGCGCGTTGCCAGCCCAGGTGTTCGCACAAGGCTTGTGCGTTTTCAAGCGCATGAGGTGCGCCAAAGCGCGGCACCAGTTGCTGCTGGTTTGGCAGCATATCCATTGCCAGGCGAACCCGGGCTTCAGCCCAGCATAAAAGTGTTGTGCCAACGCCGCGCCCTTCATAATCCGGGTGCACGCAGCCCCACAGCCAGGGTTGTACATCTTGCAGCCAGACCTCTATGTAACCTATCAGATGCTCGCGCGGATCAAAGATCAAACGCACATCCATGGCTGGGTTAAATTGCGTGGCCTGCCATTCCTGGCGTATTTGTTCAACGTGGCAGGCAGCACTGCCGTTGATTTGTCTCTGGTTGAAGAGATATAAGATCTCTGCTGCATCGTAGAATGTTGCGCCACGAAAGGTATACCCATCTGGCAGGTAACTTGTTACTGAGCGATGTAAAAGAGCCATGATGGCCTCCAGGTCAAACAAAGAAGCAGGTCGAAAGCAAAGTCCCTGTTCTTGAAGTGCTTCAGGGTGTCTTTACCGGTGGGTCTGGCAGACTGATCAGCCGTGCCGTTTTGATAAAAGTTTTTGAAACATACTGTCTCATCGCGGAAAGCGAGCGGACAGCGCTGTAATTGGGTTTGAGTTGAGTGTTTGTCATCATAAGAGAGTCTCCTCGTAATTGTTTGATGGTTGAAATTGTTTTTTGTGTGAACGTGTCGTTCTTTTCAGCGCGAGCCTTAGCCTTGAAATTTCGCAAGCCATTCTTCGCGCAGGATACCCATAAAAACCAGGTCCCAGCGTCTGCCTTCGCGCAGCAGCATGTTGCGCATCCGGCCTTCCAATTTGAACCCGGCCTTTTCATAAGAGCGTACCGCCCGTTCGTTATACCCAAACACATCCAGCGAAACGCGCTGCAAGTTAAGCTCCATAAAGGCGTAGCGCAGGATCAGCTGCATTGCCTCCGTGCCGTAGCCCTTGCCCCAGAAATCCGGTTCACCGATGCCAATACCCACAAAGGCATCCCCGTGCTGTTTCAGGTTGCCGCCCAGGCCGGTCGTGCCGATCAGTTTATCGCCGTCCATCGTGCGGATGCTGAATTCATGTTCCAGCCAGTCATCCAGGTGTTTCTCCATCCATTCGCGCGTGGATTTGACAGATTGAACCGTTGCGGGGTCCATATCTGCCAGCCGCATGTATTCGCTGTTGGTGTGCCACTTTGCCCAGCTTTCAGCGTGCTCCGGGTCAACTGCAGCCAGCCGTACCAGTTTTCCAGATAAGAGATTGGTTTCAATCATCAGCTTTCTCCAATTATTCTTTCCACTCATCCACCAGCAGGCCCAGACCAATCGCATCCCAGCGTCTGCCGTCTCTCGCCAGTGCTTGCTCACGGCGTACTTCTACACTGAACCCGGCTTTACAAAAAAAAGCGAGCGCGGGTTCGTTGTACTCAGCCACAATTGCGCTCAGTCGGTACATATTCAGCTCTGAAAATGCGTAGCGCATCAGCATGCGCAGCGCCTCAAAACCATAACCTTTATGCCTGTCTTCTGCCGCGCCGATGCCCATCGTGATATAGGCGCTGCCATTGGGCCAGGATATCCATTTCAGATTGCAAAAACCCAGCATGCGCTCGTCCTCTTTGGCGCGGATGCGGAAGTGGTACAGCTCATTTCTTTCCGCCATCTTTTTCTCCAGTTCCTCATACTTTTTCTTCACCTGGAAGATCGAGAGCGGGCGCATTGGGTCGGTGTACATCATGCGCATAAAGGCTTCGTCGTGTGTCCAGCGTGCTTCAACTTCCGGGTCGGTTTCGTGGTTGATGGCGCTCAGCCGGACCAGTGTTCCATCAAATAACGGGGTGGCGATATCCATTGCAGATCCTTTCAAGATAGTAAACAGATGATTAATAAAACAAAACGGCCACTGGTTTTACCGGCAGCCGTCAGAGCATAAACTGACAAATAAAAAGGCCACGGGCGGGTGCGCCGTGGCCAGTGTTTACGAAACTTCGTATAACCTAACTGGAAACGGGCGCAATTCGAGAATCAACAGCCACTTCACCACCAAAATTGCTGGCAGCGCGGGTGCGAGTGATCGTGTTGAGAGAGATGTTGATCATGAAAAGCGCCTCCTTTCGTTAAGATTAATTTCAGGTGAGAGTTTATCACGCCCTTTTTGTCCAGTCAAGGAATTCGTTAGCAAAAAAGCCAGGTTTTTACGAAGTTTATTTGGCGGTTGTAACGGGCGTTTTTCCTGCTACCCTATCTCAGATCTCTTTGCGACAGTGCCCCGCACGCCCCTGTCGGGAGGCCGTCTTATCAAATACTAATCAGCCGCAAAATCATTCAGAGTATAATGACCTGAATAATCCACAAAAAGGCGCATTTTAATGTCCATTCAGTCTTCACCAATTCCACCCCTTGCCCCCGGTCTGCCCTTTGTGGGCAGCGTCCTTGCCCTGGCCAATGATGCCCAGGATTTCTTCTATACCCAGTACCGCAAACTGGGCAATGTCTTTCGAGTGCGCGCCTTTGGTCAGGAATTTAAGGTTCTGGCGGGTCCCGAGATCAATATCATGATGGCCACCCAGATGGATGCTTTCACCGCCTGGGATATCTGGGAGCCGGTCATATCCGATTTCGGCGGTCGCAAAACCCTCACCATGCTCGAAGGCCCGGAACATGCCCGGCTTCGCCGCCTCATGCGCCAGAGCTTCTCGCGCGAGGCGTTTCTCTCCAATATTCCCTTGGTGGTTGACCTGACCAAAGATTTCCTCAAAAGTCACCGCCTTGGCGAGCGCGTGCCCGCCGTCTATTTTATGCAGCACCTCACCGCCAACATCCTCGGTACCCTCAGCAACGAACGCCTGCCGGGCGAATACTTTGACGATATTGTCAACTGGTGGAATGCGCTCATCAACGTGCACCTCGCCCATCTCAAACCCGCCAGCAGCCTGCAGACCCCTGCTTATCTTCATGCCCGCACCCGCGCCAAAGAGTTTGCCATGCTCGTTTTTGAACAGCGCAAGGCCAACCGCCCCGCCGGTGACGAGGACAACTTTCTGGATAACCTCTCCGATTCCGTTGAGCAGGATCCCGATTTCTTGAGCCGCGATGAAGCCCTCTTTCTTACCCTGGCTGGTTACTTTGCCGGTCTGGATACGGTTGCGAATGTCTCATCCTTTATGCTGTATGAGTTGTTGAAACATCCCGATATTCTGAAAGCCGCCCGCGCCGAAGCCGACCTCGCCTTTGCAGAGGGTCTGCCCACCGCTGAATCCTTCCGCAAAATGCCCATCCTCCACGATGTGGCCCAGGAAACCTTCCGCCTCTATCCCATCGCCGGGGCGCTCGGGCGCATTGCCGCGCGTGATTTTGAATTTGCCGGCTATACCATCCCCAAAGGTGAGCAGTTCATGGTCGCCACTGCCGCTCCTCATTTCTCCACCGAGTTTTACGCCGAACCATACAAATTTGACATCCAGCGCTACCGTGAACCGCGCAATGAGCACAAGAAGCGCGGCGTTTTTGCCCCCTTTGGCGCCGGGGCGCACACCTGCCTGGGCGCGGGGCTCGCCGAAGTGCAGATCATGCTGTCAGTTGCCACCCTGCTGCATTACGCCGACTTTACCATCGACCCTGCCAATTACAAATTAAAAAAGGCCTATACGCCTTCCATGACCCCCAGGGGTTTTGGCATTAAGCTTACATCCTGGCGGCATTAACATTCAATCGAACTATTGGAGAGCATCATCCTCGCTCACGAGGCCCCGCCTGCCGATTGGGGCGAAATCTGGCACACCGTGGAAAAAGTCACGCCCGCTGAATGGGATGGGCTGAGAACCGCTCTCAAACAGGCTTATGCCCGTATAACCAGCCTGATTCACGACAACCCCGCTTGGAACGAAGACTCCATAAGCGCTGCGCTGGCGCTGATTGTCCACACTGCCTATCACCTCGGCGAAATCCGTCAGACCCTATGCGTACTGACTTGAATTCATCCATAATCAATCAAGGAGTTTTGCCTTATGCAGGTGATAAACCTTGCCCAAAAATTTGATCTTTTTAATGAATATTGGAGCCCGCGCATCGTGGGTGAGTTGAATGATGCGCATGTCAAGCTGGCAAAGCTGCAGGGCGAGTTTGTCTGGCACAAACACGATCAGGAAGATGAAATGTTTTTCGTGGTCAAAGGCCGGCTGCAGATTAAACTGCGTGATAGCAACCTGTGGATCAATCCCGGCGAATTTGTCATCATCCCCAGGGGGGTGGAACACTGCCCCGTTGCGGACAAAGAAGTCCATATTATGCTGCTGGAGCCAAAATCAACCCTCAATACTGGTGACCAGCAAAACGAAAGAACCGTTACTCCGCGCTGGATATGATAGGTCTGCAAGTTGAAAAATTTTAATTAAATCTTGTGCTTTTTTGTGCATAATTGTGC